>Ga0209577_10002771_pt1 | contig 16631 bp, 13 predicted proteins | sample GraSoiAngelo_109_FD_185874 | JGI IMG/M metagenome (GOLD analysis project Ga0209577, IMG submission 185874) | Grasslands soil microbial communities from the Angelo Coastal Reserve, California, USA - 14_0903_12_20cm (SPAdes) (version 2) | ecosystem: Environmental > Terrestrial > Soil > Grasslands...
AACGCGCAGGCCAAAGACTGGGAATCGAAAGCGCGCGCGGCGAGCGCCGCGATGCGCGCGCAATACGAAAAGCAGCTCGAGCAGTACCGCGTGCGCCGCGACGCGGCGATGGCCGAGCTGCGCCGCCTGCAAGGGGCGTCGGCCGATGCCTGGCAGCAGATGATGCGCGGCATGGACGAGGCGATGAAGAGCATGCAGGAGGCCTTCGAGCGCGCGCGCAAGAGCTTCGACGCGAAGCGCGACAAGCAGTGAGCGAGCCGGTTGCGCTCGTCGGCCGGGGCTTCTGCTACGAGGACCTGCGCGTCGGCTTTCGCTTCCGCACCCACCGGCGCACCGTCACCGAAGCGGATCTCGCCGCCTTCGTCAACCTGAGCTGGCTCACCGAGGAGCTCTTCGCCGTGCAAGAAGGTGAAATGAGCGACGCCGGCCGCGCGATCAAGGGCCGCGCCGTGCCGGCGGCGCTCGTCTACGCCTTCGCCGAAGGCTTGCTGCTGCCGACCATGCAGGACACCGGGCTCGCCTTCCTCAACGCGACGCTCGACGTGAAGGCGCCGACGCTCGTCGGCGACACGATCCACGTCGAAGGCAAGGTGACGGAGCTGCGCCTGACGAGCAAGGGCGATCGCGGCCTCGCGCGCTTCGCCAACCGCGTGATCAACCAGCGCGGCGAGAGCGTGCTCGAATACAACCCGCTGCGCCTGCTCAAGCGCAAATAGATTTCGTACCAAGTACGTAATTTTCGTGACAGGTCCGCTTACCGGTGTCCGAGTGCTTGAGCTCGGCTCGAGGTGATCAAGCTCGAGCCGCCGGGCGAGGGCGATGCGCTGCGCAAGTGGCGGCGCCTGCGAAACGGCACGTCGCTCTGGTGGCACGCGCAGTCGCGCAACAAGAAATCCGTCACCAGCGATCTGCGCCGGCCCGAGGGCCAGGAGATCGTGCGGCACCTCGCGCGGCGCACGCACATCATGATCGAGAACTTGCGGCCCGGAGCGCTCGAGCGCCGGAATCTGGGATGGGACGCGCTCGCCGCCGAGAATCCGCGGCTCATCCCCCGCACTACCTCGCGCGCGGCATGATCGAGAGCATCACCGCTGCCGTCATCCCGAAGCTCTCGCGCACGCCGGGCGCGATCCGCACGCCGGCGCCGCGGCTCGGCGAGCACACCGATGAAGTGCTGCGCGAGATCGGCTACAGCGACGCCGAAATTGCGCGGCTTCGCCAGGCGAACATCCTATGATCGACCACATCGACCACATCGTCCTCACCACGCGCGACAAGCCGGCGTGCATCCGCTTCTACACGGAAGTGCTCGGCATGAAGCTGGTGACGTTCAAGACGCCGACCGAAGAGCGCCTCGCCTTTGCCTTCGGCGTGCAGAAGATCAACTTGCACGAGTGGGGGCGCGAGTTCAAGCCGCATGCGCACCTGCCGGTGCCGGGCGCGCTGGATCTGTGCTTCATCTCGAGCGTGCCACTCGACGCGGTGATCGAGAAGCTGCGCGCGGCCAATGTGAAGATCATCGAGGGCCCGGTGCGCAAGACCGGTGCTCAAGGGGCGATCCGTTCGGTCTATGTGCGCGATCCCGATCTCAATCTGATCGAGATATCGGTATACGAAAGTTAAGTGAAATAATTGTCTTCTGACGTCAGGCTGACGGCACCGCGCTTGCAACGCTGCGCCCGCAGTTCCCCGTTCAACTCAGGAGACTAGCGATGAAATTCCAGACAGTTGCAGCAGCCGTCGCCGCCGCGTTACTGGCGAGTGCGGCATGGGCGCAATCGACGAGCGGCGGTTCATCGGGCGCGAGCAGCGCGCCGAGCACGTCGAGCAGCCCGAGCTACGGCAGCTCGAGCAGCGGCTCGAGCTCCACGTCACCCAGCACGAGTGACCCGTCGAGCATTCCGAGCCAGTGCGCCGGCATGAGCGGCACCGAGCGCGATGATTGCGTGAAGCAGTACGGCTCGAGCAGCACCGGGGGCGCGGCATCGAGCTCCCCGAGCTCCGACAGCAGCGCGAGCTCCAGCGCGCCGAGCGGCGGCTCGAGCTCCGGCACCTCGGGCGGCGCGAGCGGCACCGACACCTCGAGCGGCGCTGCGAGCAAGTAGTAGTTCAATACACCCGGCGCGGGCGCACGAGGCGCCCGCGCCGTTTTCTTTTCTGGGAATGACGCTTGCACGGGAAGACCTCACTTCCACAAAGGAGGCTCCCGATGGCAGGCAGCACACTCGATCCGGACAATGTTCCCGGCCGGCGGCGCAAGAAGACGTTGAAGGGACACGATTTGAAATCGCTCGGTCCGAGCGACACTTCCGACAGCGGCTCGGACATGGCGGGCCCCGGCCTCGTCGGCGACGACGCCGTGCAGCTTGATCGCGGCACCAACCAAGACCCCGAAGGCGGCAAGGTCGGCAAGATCGAGGCCGGCGCCTCGGTCGGCGACCGCGAGATGGACGACACGAGCGACGCGCGCGGCACGGGCGAGCATCTCACCGCGGGCAAGGAGCCGCGTGTGCGTACCAACGAGGATCGCGACACCGACCGCGTGGTGAAGGGCGACGAAGCGGGACTCGGCGGCGGCCTCGATCAGGCCGAGGAAGCCGAGCGCGGCCTCACCGACGAAGAGCTCGCGCGCCGGCAACGGCTCAAGAAACCGAAACCCTGATCCCTTTTTCTTCCAGCGAGCGCACGAGCGTCCTCGTGTGCTCGCTGTCGCGCGTCTCGATGAGGAACTCGACTTCCGGCGAGCGCACCGAGGCGGTACCGAAGATGCGCTGGTGCTGCACTTCGACGATGTTGCCGCCGGCGTCGGCGATGAGCTGCGCCACCTTGGCGAGGCTCCCCGATACGTCGGGCATCGTCACGCGCAGGCGCACCAGGCGCGCGTCGCGCACCAGGCCGCGCATCAGCACGGACGCGAGCACGCGGCTGTCGATGTTGCCGCCGGAGATCGGGATGCCGACGCGCTTGCCGGCGAAGCGTTGCGGATGCTCGAGGAGCGCCGCGAGCGCGGCGGCGCCGGCGCCTTCGGCCACCGTTTTCTCGATCTCGATCAGCGCGACGATCGCCCGCTCGATCGTCTCCTCGGCGACCACCACTACGTCCTCGACCTCGCGGCGCACGATATCGAACGCGATATCGCCGACATCCTTGACCGCGATGCCCTCGGCGATCGTGTCGCCGCCCACCTTGACGGGCTCGCCGGCAAGCCGCTGGTGCATCGACGGATAGGTGCGCGACTCGACGCCGTAGATGCGGATCTTGGGGTTCAGGGCCCGGGCCACGGTGGCGATGCCGGCGATGAGTCCGCCGCCGCCGATCGGCACCGCGAGCACATCGAGCGCCGGCACCGCCTCGAGCATCTCGAGGCCGACCGTGCCCTGCCCGGCGATGATCAGCTCGTCCTCGTAGGGATGCACGAACACGAGCCCGTCGCGCGCGGCCAGCGCGTGCGCGTGGCGCGCCGCATCGGCGAGCGTCTCGCCCTCCAGGACGACGCTCGCGCCATGCACGCGCGTGTTCTTCACCTTGGTGTTGGGTGAGCCCTTCGGCATCACGATCTGCGCGGGGATGCCAAGGCGCGCGGCGTGGTAGGCCACTGCCTGTGCGTGGTTGCCGGCGCTCATCGCGATGACGCCGCGCCGCCGCTCGGCGTCCGAAAGCGAAAGGAGCTTGTTCAGCGCCCCGCGTTCCTTGAAGGAGGCGGTGAACTGCAGGTTCTCGAACTTGAGGTGGAGCTCGCAGCCAGTGAGCCGGGACAGCGTCTGGCTGGGCAGGCACGGGGTCCTCTCGACCGCCCCCGCGATGCGGCCCGCCGCGGCGCGGATGGTCTCCAGCGAGATCATTGCGCGAATGTTAAAGGGTTTATCCGCCGCACAAAGCGGCAAATGAGGGACTACACTTAAGGCGCGTCCATGACCATCCGCATCCTCATCGCCGACGACCACACCGTGGTGGCCGAAGGGCTCAAACACCTGATCGAGACGCAGCCTGACCTCGAAGTGGTGGCGATCGTCGGCGACGGGCGCGAGGCGGTGCGCATCGCAAAGGAAGCGGCGCCGCAAGTCGTGCTGATGGACCTCTCGATGCCGGAGCTGAACGGCGCGGATGCGACGCGCGCGATCGTCGAGAACGATCCGAAGTGCCGCGTGATCATGCTCTCGATGTATGCCGAGCGCGAATACGTGCGCCGGGCGCTCAAGGCGGGCGCCGCGGGCTACGTGCTCAAGCGCTCCGCTGCCGAAGAAGTGGTGGCGGCGATCCGCGCCGTGCACGGCGGCACGCGCTACTTGAGCCCGCGCGTCGCCGACGCGGTGATCGACGATTACCCCGTCGATGAGAAGGCCGATCTCCTCGAGCGGCTCTCGGCGCGTGAGCGCGAAGTACTGCAGCTCCTCGCCGAAGGCCGCACCGGCGCCGAGATTGCGCAGCGCCTGTCGCTTTCGCAGAAGACCGTGGAGACCTACCGCGCGCGGCTCGTCGAGAAGCTCGGCATCCGCGACGTCGCCGGCCTCGTCAAGTTCGCCATCCAGCGCGGGCTGGTTTCGCTCGACTAAGGGCTAACGAGAGGCTCGAGGAGTTCGAGCAGCTGCTGCGACTCGAAGGGCTTCGGCAGGTGATGATCGAAGCCGGCGAGCTGCGCGAGGATGCGGTCTGATGACTTCTTCCAGCCGGTGACGGCGATGAGGAGTGGGCGCCCCGCGCCGTAGTGCTCGCGCACTTCGCGCGCCACGTCGTAGCCCGTCATGCCCGGCATGCCAATGTCGAGGAGCGCCACGTCCGGATCGAAGTCCGCGATCATGCGCAGCACCTCGGTGCCGCGGTAGACCTCGCGCACGTCGTGCCCCTCGTCGTTGAGGATCGCGGCGAGCGTCGCGACCTGGTCGCGCTCATCGTCGGCGATCAGCACGCGCAGGCGGCGCCGCGCGCGCGGCGCGAGCGCCGGCGCGCTCTGGCGAGACCGTTCTTCGTTCACGGCGTGGCATGCTACGGGACAAATCCGACAGCCGCGCTCGCCGAACCCGGAGGGCCGGGGTCGCGCACAGACCGTTTTTTCTGTCGTCGGAGTACTACACCCGGCAGGGCTAAGATTGCATGACCAATCTTGCTGCTGTGCGCTGCGCAATGGTTCGACAGGTTGTAGTGCAGAATACGACAGGCAACTCGGTGCCTTTCTACAGCGCCGTCACGGTATCTTTCGACGGCTGTTTCGCCTTAATTCGTACAAAACGGAGCACCCGTGAACCTGCGACTTAAAGACTCCGAAGCGACCTCAGTCAGCCACACTGAAGAGCTGACGGCCATTCACAGCGCGCTCACCGCACTGCGGCGTGGCGATCCCGGCGCGAAGCTCCCCATTCAGGGCAGCCCGCAATTCACCAAGGTCGCCGACGTGTTCAACGATCTCGTCGAGCAGAACGTGGCGATGGCCGAGGAACTGGCGCGACTTTCGAAAGCGGTTGGCAAGGAAGGCAAGCTCAAGCGCCGTGCGTCGCTGCCGCACGCGCGAGGGTTCTGGGGGCAATCCGTTGAGAACATCAACGCGCTGATCGATGATCTCGTACATCCGACGACCGAGGCAGCGCGTGTGATCGGCGCGGTGGCGCAGGGCGATCTCTCGCAATCGATGGCGCTCGAGGTCGACGGCCGCGCGCTGGAAGGCGAGTTCCTGCGCAACGCCAAGACCATCAACAAGATGGTGGAGCAGCTCGGCAACTTCTCCGCGGAAGTGACGCGCGTCGCGCGCGAAGTGGGAACCGAAGGCAAGCTCGGCGGCCAGGCCAAGGTGAAGGGCGTGGCGGGCGTGTGGAAGGACCTCACCGACAACGTGAACTCGATGGCCGGCAACCTCACCTCGCAGGTGAGAAACATCGCCGACGTGACGACGGCGGTGGCGAAGGGCGACCTCTCGAAGAAGATCGAGGTGGACGTGAAGGGGGAGTTCCTCACGCTGAAATCCACCATCAACACGATGGTGGACCAGCTGCGCTCATTCGCCGCCGAGGTGACGCGCGTTGCGCGCGAGGTGGGCACCGAAGGAATTCTCGGCGGTCAGGCGCGCGTGGAAGGCGTCTCCGGCACGTGGAAGGACCTCACCGAGTCGGTGAACTCCATGGCCGGTAACCTCACCTCGCAGGTGAGGAACATCGCCGACGTTACTAAAGCGGTCGCCGCAGGCGACCTGTCCAGAAAAATCACGGTGGACGCGAAGGGCGAGGTGCTCGAGCTCAAGAGCACCATCAACACGATGGTGGACCAGCTGCGGTCCTTTGCCGCCGAGGTGACGCGCGTTGCGCGCGAGGTGGGAACCGAAGGCAAGCTCGGCGGCCAGGCCGACGTGCAAGGCGTGGCCGGCACCTGGAAGGACCTCACCGAGTCGGTGAACTTCATGGCCTCAAACCTCACCTCGCAGGTGAGGAACATCGCCGACGTGACCAAGGCGGTGCAGGCGGGCGACCTCTCGAAGAAGATCACGGTGGACGTCAAGGGCGAGGTGCTCGAGCTCAAGAACACCATCAACACGATGGTGGACCAGCTCTCGAGCTTCGCCGCCGAGGTGACCAGGGTTGCAAGGGAAGTCGGGACCGAGGGCCGCCTCGGCGGCCAGGCGGATGTGCCGGGAGTTTCGGGGACGTGGAAGGACCTCACGGACTCGGTGAACTCGATGGCCGGCAACCTCACCTCGCAGGTGAGAAACATCGCCGATGTCACCAAAGCAGTCGCCGCAGGCGATCTCTCCAAGAAGATCACGGTGGACGTGAAAGGGGAAATTCTCGAGCTCAAGGCCACCATCAACACGATGGTGGACCAGCTCTCCTCGTTCGCCGCCGAAGTGACCAGAGTGGCAAGGGAAGTCGGCACCGAGGGCTCGCTCGGCGGCCAGGCCGAAGTGCGCGGCGTGTCGGGCGTGTGGAAGGACCTCACCGACAACGTGAACTCGATGGCGCGCAACCTCACCTCGCAGGTGCGCAACATCGCCGACGTGACCAAGGCGGTGGCCGCGGGCAACCTCTCGAAGAAGATCACGGTGGATGTAAAGGGCGAGATCCTCGAGCTCAAGAACACCATCAACACGATGGTGGACCAGCTCTCGTCGTTCGCCGCGGAGGTCACCCGCGTGGCACGCGAGGTGGGCACCGAAGGCAAGCTCGGCGGCCAGGCGGACGTGCAGGGCGTGGCGGGCACATGGAAGGACCTGACGGAGTCGGTGAACTCCATGGCCGGCAACCTCACCTCGCAGGTGAGGAACATCGCCGAAGTGACCACCGCAGTCGCGGCGGGCGACCTCTCGAAGAAGGTCACCGTGGACGTGAAGGGCGAGATTCTCGAGCTCAAGAACACCGTCAACACGATGGTGGACACGCTGCGGTCGTTCTCCTCGGAGGTGACGCGCGTCGCGCGCGAAGTCGGAACCGAAGGAAAGCTCGGTGGCCAGGCCGACGTGCAGGGCGTGGCCGGCACGTGGAAGGACCTCACCGAGTCGGTGAACTTCATGGCGGCGAACCTCACCTCGCAGGTGAGGAACATCGCCGACGTCACGAAGGCCGTTCAGGCCGGAGACCTGTCGAAGAAGATCACCGTGGACGTGAAGGGCGAGATCCTGGAGCTGAAGAACACCATCAACACGATGGTGGACCAGCTCCGGTCGTTCGCTGCGGAGGTGACGCGCGTCGCGCGCGAGGTGGGAACCGAAGGCAAGCTCGGCGGCCAGGCCGATGTGCAAGGTGTCGCCGGCACGTGGAAGGACCTCACGGAATCGGTGAACTTCATGGCGTTGAACCTCACCTCGCAGGTGCGCAACATCGCCGAGGTGACGACCGCGGTGGCCGCGGGCGACCTCTCGAAGAAGATCACCGTGGATGTGAAAGGAGAAATTCTCGAGCTGAAGAACACCATCAACACGATGGTGGACCAGCTGCGCTCGTTCGCCTCCGAGGTGACGCGTGTCGCGCGCGAGGTCGGCACCGAGGGCATTCTCGGTGGCCAAGCGCGGGTGGAAGGCGTGTCGGGGACGTGGAAGGACCTCACCGACTCGGTGAACTTCATGGCCGGCAACCTCACCTCGCAGGTGAGGAACATTGCCGACGTGACCAAGGCGGTGCAGGCGGGCGACCTGTCGCGCAAGATCACGGTGGATGTGAAGGGCGAGATCCTCGAGCTCAAGAACACCGTCAACACGATGGTGGACCAGCTCAATTCCTTCGCCGCCGAGGTGACCAGGGTGGCAAGGGAAGTCGGGACCGAGGGCCGCCTCGGCGGCCAAGCGGTGGTGCGCGGCGTGTCGGGCGTCTGGAAGGACCTCACCGACAACGTGAACTTCATGGCCGGCAACCTGACCTCCCAGGTGCGCGGTATCGCGAAGGTGGTGACGGCGGTCGCGAACGGGGATCTCAAGCAGAAGCTGACCGTGGAAGCGAAGGGCGAGATCGCGGCCCTCGCGGACACCATCAACAACATGACGGACACACTTGCCACGTTCGCCGAGCAGGTGACGACGGTCGCGCGCGAGGTGGGCGTGGAAGGCAAGCTCGGCGGGCAGGCGAAGGTGCCCGGCGCGGCGGGCACGTGGAAGGACCTCACGGAGAACGTGAACGAGCTAGCGGCCAACCTCACCACGCAGGTGCGCGCGATCGCGGAAGTGGCGACCGCGGTGACGCAGGGCGACCTCACGCGGTCGATCTCGGTGGAATCGCAGGGCGAGGTGGCGGCGCTGCGCGACACGATCAACGAGATGATCCGCAACCTGCGCGACACGACGCAGAAGAACACCGAGCAGGACTGGCTGAAGACCAACCTCGCCAAGTTCTCGCGCATGCTGCAGGGCCAGCGCGACCTCGTCGCGGTCGGCCAGATGATTCTCTCGGAGCTCGCGCCGGTGGTCGGCGCGCAGCAGGCCGAGTTCTACGTGCTCTCGGGCGAGGAGGGCGAGAACCAGAAGCTCAAGCTCCTGGCGAGCTTCGCCTCCGGCGGACAGGCCACGCACGGCAAGGAAGTCGATGTCGGCCAGGGCCTGGTCGGCCAGTGCGCCATCGAGAAGCGCAAGCTCACCATCTCGGGCGTGCCGGCGGCGAGCTTCCGCGTCGCCACCGGCCTCGCGGAACAAGGCGCGGCGGACGTGCTGGTGCTGCCGGTGGTGTTCGAGGGGCAGGTGCGTGGCGTGATCGAGCTCGCCTCGCTCGAGCGCTTCAATCCCGCGCACCAGGCGTTCCTCGACCAGCTCACCGAGTCGATCGGCATCGTGATCAACACGATCGAGGCGAACACCCGCACGGAGAATCTGCTCAAGCAGTCGCAGTCGCTCGCCGTCGAGCTGCAGCAAACGAACGAGGAGCTGCAGGAGAAGGCGCGGCTGCTCGCGCACCAGAACGAGGAGGTGGAGAGGAAGAACCGCGAGGTGGAGCTGGCGCGCCAAGCGCTGGAAGAGAAGGCGGCGCAGCTCGCGCTGACATCGAAGTACAAGTCGGAGTTCCTCGCCAACATGTCGCACGAGCTGCGCACGCCGCTCAATAACCTCTTGATCCTCTCCGACCAGCTCTCGCGCAACACCGAGGGCAACTTGAATCCAAAGCAGGTGGAATTCGCGAAGACCATCCACTCCTCGGGCAACGAGCTCCTCGCGCTGATCGCGGACATCCTCGACCTCTCGAAGATCGAGTCGGGCACCGTGGCGGTGGAGCCCTCGGAGCTGCGCTTCGACGACCTGAGCCGCTACGTGGAGCGCACCTTCCGGCATGTGGCCGAAACCAAGAAGGTGGACTTCCGCGTGCAGCTCGACCCGTCGCTGCCGCGCACCATGCTCACCGACATCAAGCGGCTGCAGCAGATCATCAAGAACCTGCTGTCGAACGCCTTCAAGTTCACGCACGTGGGCCATGTGTCGCTGTCAATGGCGCCCGCGGTGTCGGGCTGGTCAGCGGGCTGCGACACGCTGGAAGCCGCCGACCATGTCATCGCCTTCAAGGTGAGCGACACGGGCATCGGCATCTCGCCTGAGAAGCAGCAGATCATCTTCGAGGCGTTCCAGCAGGCCGATGGCTCCACGTCGCGCAAATACGGCGGCACGGGCCTCGGCCTCGCCATCAGCCGCGAGCTCTCCAAGCTCCTCGGCGGCGAGATCCGACTGGTGAGCGCGCCGGGGGCAGGAAGCGTCTTCACGCTGTACCTGCCGCTCAATTACGCGCCGGTGCGTGCGCCGCGCCCATGGCCCAGGGCGGAGCCGGATAAGCTCGAGCCGGCCGTCGTGCCGGTCGAAGTGGACGCCGTGCAGGTCGAGGAGGAGCAGGGCCTGCAGTTCGCGAACGAGGCGAACGACGACCGCGACGTCATCCAGCCGGGCGACCGGGTGGTGCTGATCGTGGAAAACGACCTCGGCTTCGCCAAGATCCTGCTCGAGGCGGCGCGCCAGCGGGGCTTCAAGGGCGTCGTCAGCACGACCGGCGCCGCGGCGCTCGCCATGCTGCGCGAGTACCAGCCGGCCATGATGACGCTCGACATCTATCTGCCCGACATGCAGGGCTGGCGGGTGCTGGAGCGCCTGAAGGCGGATCTGGCGACGCGTCATATTCCGGTGTGCGTGGTCTCGACCGACGATTCACGCGACCGCGCGCTCAATTGCGGCGCCATCGGTTTCATCGCCAAGCCGCTCACCTCTCGCGACCTCGTCGACGCCGCGTTCGAGCAGCTGAAGGACTTCATCGCCCGGCCGACGCGGCAGGTGCTGCTGATGATGCCGGAAGGCGCGGCGCGCAGCGAGGTGATCGAGCGGCTCGGCGCCGCCGACATCGGCATGATCGTCGCCTGGTCGCGCGACGAAGCGATGAGGATCCTGAGGAGCTCGACCGTCGATTGCCTGGTGGTGCACGAGAGCATGGCCGAGCTCGGCCCGCAGGACGTGCTCGATGCGCTCGGCGAGAAACCGGTGATGCGCATGCTGCCGGTGGTGTTCTATGGCGCGCACGGCGAGCAGTGGCTTGCGCGCTGGAAGGGCAGTTTCGCGCTGCGCGAGGCGCGCACCACCGAGCGGCTGCTCGACTACATCTACTTTTTTGTCCACCGCAGCACCGCCTCGATGTCGGCCGACGAGCGCCGCGCGCTGGAAGACCTGCACGGCTCGCACCGCGTGCTCGAGAAGAAGCGCGCGCTCTTGGTGGACGACGACATGCGCAACATCTTCGCCCTCGCCACCGTGCTCGACGAGGAGGGCATGGACGTGGTGTCGGCGAACAACGGCCGCGAAGCGATCAAGATCGTCGAGCGCGATGCCAACATCGACATCGTGCTGATGGACATCATGATGCCGGAGATGGACGGCATCACCACGATAAAGGAGATCCGCAAGCTGCCGCGCGGCACCGACCTGCCGATCATCGCCGTGACGGCGAAGGCAATGAAGGGCGACCGCGAGAAATGCATCGACGCGGGCGCCTGGGACTACCTGTCGAAGCCGGTGGACAGATTGCACTTGCTCTCGGTCCTGCGCGGATGGCTGCACCGCTAACCAAAGCCGGGGTCAGGTCTTGAATTGCAGCATGCGTGAATACCAGACCTGACCCCACAGCACCTATGAGCGCGGAAGACAAAGCCAACATCCTCGTCGTCGACGACCTGCCCGAGAAGCTGCTCGTCTTCGAGACGATCCTCGAGGAGCTCGGCCAGAACCTGGTGATGGTGCGCTCGGGCTCGGATGCGCTGCGCGAGGTGCTGTCGCGCGAGTTCGCGGTGATCCTGCTCGATGTCAACATGCCCGACATCGACGGTCTGGAGACGGCGAAGCTCGTCCGCCAGTACAAGAAGTCGGCGCACACGCCGATCATCTTCATCACCGCCTACGCCGACGAGATGCAGACCGCGCAGGGCTACTCGCTCGGCGCAGTGGACTACATCCTGTCGCCGGTGCGCCCGGATGTCCTGCGCAGCAAGGTGAAGGTGTTCGTCGAGCTGTGGCACATGCAGCAGCGCACCCGTGCCATGGCGGAGGCGGAAGCCGCGCGGCATGCCGCAGAAGAGGCGAGGCGCCGCGCCAACTTCCTCGCGCACGCGAGCCGCGAGCTCGGCGCGTCGCTCGACCTCGAGCAGGGCATGCGCCGCCTGCTCGAGCTTGTGGTGCCGCACGTCTGCGATGTGGCGGCGCTCACCGTGGAAAAGGAGCCGGGCAGGTACGACACGCTCGGCGCGCCGGCTGCGGACTTCGTCCCGGCGCCGCTCGCCTCGGTGCTGCGCACCGTGCTCGCCGACAAGAAGACGCTCGAGATCGGCCCCGACGGCGGTCTTGCCGCGATCGGCTGCCAGCCGCTGCAGGTCGGCGAGCGCGTGATCGGCGCGCTCGCGCTCGGCTATGCCGGCCGCGAGCCGCGCGACCGCGACATGCTGGAGGAGCTCGCCGGCCGTGCGGCGATGGCGCTCGACAATGCGCGGCTCTACCGCTCGCTCGAGCGCGAGATCGCACGCTCGCGCGAGGCGGAGGAGGAGCTGCAGGACGCGAACCAGCGCAAGGACGAATTCCTGGCGATGCTCTCCCACGAGCTCAGAAACCCGCTCGCGCCGATCCGCAATGCCGTGGAGCTGATGCGCCGCGTGGGCTCGCCAGAGCCGCGCGTCACCATGGCGCGCGACGTGATCGACCGCCAGGTGACGCAGCTCGCGCGCCTGGTGGACGAGCTCTTGGACGTCTCGCGCATCAGCCAGGGCAAGATCGTGCTGAAGAAAGAGCCGGTAGAGCTCGCCAAGGTCATCGCGCATGGCGTGGAGACCGTGCGGCCGATGATCGACGTGCGCGAGCAGCGCCTTACCGTGGAAGTGAGCGCCGGGCCGGTCTGGGTGATGGGCGACTTCGCGCGGCTCTCGCAGGTGGTGGCGAATCTGCTGAACAATGCCTGCAAGTACACGCCCGAAGGCGGCCGCATCCGCCTCGCCGCGAGCGCAGAACGCGGCCTCGCCACCGTCAGCGTGGACGACAACGGCAGCGGCATCGACGCCGAGCTGCTGCCGCGGGTGTTCGAGCTCTTCGTGCAGGGCGACCGCGGGCTCGACCGCAGCCAGGGCGGGCTCGGCATCGGGCTCACGCTGGTGAAGCGCCTGGTGGAGATGCACCAGGGCGAGGTGTCAGCCGAGAGCGCCGGTCCCGGCAAGGGCGCCACGTTCCGCGTGACGCTGCCGTGCATCAGCGCCGTGCAGCCGCAGGCCACCACGGCGCAAACGCAGCCCGCGGCGAGCCACGAGGTGTACGGGCGGCGCGTGCTGGTGGTCGACGACAACCTCGACTCCGCCGAGAGCACCGCCGCGTTCCTACGCCTGGAAGGGCACGAAGTGAAGACCGTCGGCGACGGCAACGAGGCGCTCTCCTCCGTGCGCGTGTTCGCGCCGCACGTCATCGTCCTCGACATCGGCCTGCCGGGCCTCGACGGCTACGAGGTGGCGCGGCAGCTGCGCGAGCGGGGCGACACGAGCCACATTCTGCTCATCGCCATGACCGGATACGGGCAGCGCGAGGATCGCGAGCGCGCCATCGCCTCAGGATTCGATTACCACTTCGTGAAGCCGACCGACCCGCGCCTCATCCAGCGCGCAATCGAGCACGGGCGCCAGAGCCGCGACGCGGCGACCGAGGTGTCGGCGCCCCACCCCGGCCGCTAGTCAGCCCGCGAGCGTCAGTGCAGCGTGCGCGCGAAGGTGCGCCCGCGCAGGTCCTCGGCCGCGTCGGGCTCTTCGGAGATCACCTCCGCGAGCGCGGCGACCACGGCTTCGAAGATCTCCCGGTATTGGGCGGCGCTCAGGACAGGCGAGATGCCGACGTCGCCCACGAAGAGATCTTCGCCTTCGGCGTTGCGCGGGCAGTTGTCGGGCACGTCGTCCCGCCCGCGCACCGAGAAGCCGTAGAGCGAAGCATGGCGCTCGAAGAGAGAACTGATCTGTGAGGGCACTGTTTTCATCGGGTTTACCGTGCTCGCATCGTCTGCCGAAGGCGATGCGCGCGATGTCGCCGCCCCCGGTTGCATGGCGTCGCGTTCGCCGCCTTTTCCCCGCTGGTCCATCCGACGCACGTCGCGCCTGCACGACAGGCGCCCACCGACGCGCGAGTCAGCCGGCGCGCGAACGCGCCGGAGCGTGAGAAGCGCGATGCGCCTTCGGAGCGGCCGGCGCCTCAGCCGTCTCACTCGTCAGCGCGATGATGAGATCTACGACCTTCAGGAACACCGGGCGCGGCATCGGCTCAAGCCCGGTCATCCAGCGCCCGAGATTTCGTGCCGGCACCTGCAGCTCGCGGCCGAGCCGCGCGCTGCCGCCGAGGAGCTCGGCGGCCTTGCGCAGCAGTTCTATATGGAGGCAATACGCCACGCTTCATACGTGTAGCACAACATCGGCCAGCGCTTGCAGAGCCCTTTCGGGCGTCGGGAGAAGCCTTACAACTTTCCGGCGCGTAGAAATGTGACGAGGTCGTCCGCCGGCATCGGTTTGGCAAAGAGATAGCCCTGCGCCTGCTCGCAGCCGACCTCGCGCAGAAACGTCGCCTGCTCGCGGGTCTCCACGCCCTCGGCGACCACTTTCAAGCCGAGCTGCTTCGCCATGTCGATGATGGTGCGCACGATGGTCGCGTCCGCTCGATCGGACAGTACGTCCTTCACGAAAGAGCGGTCGATCTTCAGCGCGGCGAGCGGAAAGCGCGTCAGGTAGGCAAGGCTCGAGTAGCCGGTGCCGAAATCGTCGATGGCGATCGACATGCCGGTTGCGCGCAGGTTGGTGAGCATGCGGATCGCATGCTCGGGATCGTGCATCAGCTGGCTCTCCGTGATCTCGAGCTCGATCAGCGCCGGCTCGATGCCGGCAGCATGGATGATGGACTTGATGCGTACATCGAGGTCCGGCTGGCGGAACTGTCGGGCGGAAAGATTCACCGCGACGGAGATCGGCGCAACGCCGCTCGCGCTCCACGCCTTGAGGTCCTCGCAAGCGCGTCTGACGGCCCATTGGCCGACCGGCACGATGAGGCCCGTTTCCTCGAGCACCGGGATGAATTGCGCCGGCGCGATCAGGCCACGCTCGGGATGCTGCCAGCGCAGCAGCGCTTCTGCGCCGCGTGTGCGGCCGTCCCGCAGATCGATTTTCGGCTGGTAGAACAGCCGGAACTCGTCGCGCTCGAGCGCCCGGCGCAATTCCGAGCTCAAGCGGGCGCGCGCCTGCGAGCGCTCGTTGATCTCCGCGGTGAAGAACTGATAGCTGTTGCGGTGCGCCTCCTTCGCGCGGTACATCGCTGCATCCGCCGCTCCCAGCAGCGCTTCGGCGTCGTCGCCATCGGCGGGAAAAGTGGCGATGCCGATGCTCGCCGCCGCGAATACCTCCTTGCCGCCGATCTCGATCGGCACGGCGAGCGCATCGAGGATTTTCTGGGCGACAAGGGCGGCATGGTCGGCTCGCGCCAGGTCGGCAAGCACGGCGGCAAACTCGTCGCCGCTGATGCGCGCGACCGTGTCCCCGCCGCGCACCGATCGCTGCAGGCGCCCGGCCACTTCGCGCAGGAGCTCGTCGCCCGCCGCATGGCCGAGGGCATCGTTCACCAGCTTGAAATCATCGAGGTCGATGAACAGCACCGCGAGCTGCTTGGCGTGCCGGCGAGCCTGGACGATCATCTGCGCGAAGCGGTCGGCGAGCAGCGCACGGTTCGGCAGCCCGGTGAGCGTGTCGAATTGCGCCAGATAGGCGAGGCGGGTTTCACTGTCGATGCGCTGCAGGCCGCTGGAGAGCACGCTCGCCGCCGACTCGATGAAGCGCAGCTCGTCCGCGCCGAAGGCGCTCGCGTGGCGCGAGATGGCGCACAGCGCCCCGCGCGTCGAGCGTTCGCCGGCCACCGGTACCAGCGCCGCGCTCGAGGCACTCGCCGCCCAGTCGAAGGGCAGCGGCGCGCGCGATGCCCGTTCGATCATCGTGGCTGTGCCGCGATGCAGGACCGCGGCGATCGGGTCGTTCTCCGCGTATTCGGCCACCGCCCGGGAAGGCTCCTCGGGCAGGCCGAGCACCTCGCGTACGACCACGCTTCGTTCCTTGGACGCCTGCTCGACGTACGCGACGGCGTCCGCGCCGAGGCCTTCGAGCATGGCTTGCGCCGCATCGAGGATCAGCTCGCCGGCGCGGCGCATGCCGAGCGCCGACTCGCCGAGCCGGGCGATTTTCTCCTGGTAGCGCAGATAGACGCTCTGCCGCCGCTCGGCGGCTCGCCGCTCCGCCTCGGCGCGCCGGCGCTGCAGGAAGTGGCCGAGCTGCGAGCCGATGATCTCGGCATGCTGAAGCAGCCGCTCGTCGGGCGAGCGCATGGTCGGGCTCGAAATCGATACGACGCCGATCGCCGCGCCGCCCGAGACGACGGGAAACGCGAGCGCGCTTCGCAAGCCCGCCTCGCGCCACAGCGGCAGGGCGGCCATGCGCTCGTCCGCCGCCGCATCGGCGAGCCACTCGGCCTTCATCGACTGCCATACGGAGCCGATGACGCCGATGCCGGGGCGCACTCGCAGCTGCCGCGAGCCCTCCATGAACCGGTCGAGCCGCGGATCGGGCGCGTTCCAGCCGGCTTCGAGCTTCATCACGCCTGCGGCGGCGTCCAGGCGGAAAAGCCGGGCGCACTTCCAGCCTTGCGACTCGCAGAA
>Ga0209577_10002772_pt1 | contig 16627 bp, 21 predicted proteins | sample GraSoiAngelo_109_FD_185874 | JGI IMG/M metagenome (GOLD analysis project Ga0209577, IMG submission 185874) | Grasslands soil microbial communities from the Angelo Coastal Reserve, California, USA - 14_0903_12_20cm (SPAdes) (version 2) | ecosystem: Environmental > Terrestrial > Soil > Grasslands...
GTGATAGTAGGTGGGGACGCCGAGGGTCGCCTTGCCCGGCGGTACGCCCTGGAGTGAGTAGTCGAGGGCCTGTCGCATCCAGGGCCGGCCGGCGACCGAGCCCGGTCCGGTCAGGCCGTTGTGCTCGTCGTATGTCATGAAGGCGAGGAAGTCGGCGGCTCGGGCCAGCGCCGGGAAATCGTAGGCTCCCGACCAGGTGTGGTAGTAGTCGAGCCGGTCGCCGGTCGAGGTGGCGTCGCCGTCCAGCCGCGGGATGACCGCGACCGAGAGGCTGAGCCCGGCCGCATGGAGCGCGGCCGCGGAGTCCTGGACCAGTGCGGTGAGCAGGTCGCGGTCACTCCAGCGCACCTGCTCGAAATCGAGCTGGAAGCCGGCGTAGCCGTAGGTCTTCGCCTCCTGCACCAGCCGGGCGGCGAAGCCGAGCCGCCTGGCCGGGTCGGCCAGGATCGCGTGGGCGACGTTGGGATCGACACCGGCGTTCTGGATCAGGGGAACGATCTGGACTCGATGCGCGTGGACCGCGTCGATGACGTCCTGGTAGGCGGACGCGGTCAGGCTGCCGTCGGCGTTCGCCACGTACCAGTTCGGGCTGAGCATGTCGATCTGATCGAGGTGCGCGAACAGCGCCGCGTGCGCGTCGGGCGTGTTGACGTAATAGAGGTTGGCCAGCCTGCCGGGCGCCAGCTGCGTGATCTGCGCCGGGACGGTGATCTCAGCGGTGCGGGTGACGGTGGTCCACGATCCCGCGACGTCGAGGATGCCGTCGTCCACGCTGGCGCTGACGTGCGCGCCCAGCGGAATCCCGCTCGAGGTCACCTGGACGGTGCGCGGATCGACCCAGCGAAAGCCCGAGGCCTCCCCCGGCACCTCGATCAGGTCCTCGGCCAGCACCCGGTCCTTGACCGGCCGGGAGAACTGAACCGTGGTCAGCAGGTTCACCGTAGCCGCGGCCTGCAGGTCGTGGAGGCGGGTGCTGATCGCGGCCTCGAGGGGCCGGATCACGGTGAACGGCGCGCGCCGCCGCGCCGGGCCCGCGGCGATCTCCAGCAGATGACGGCTCCCGGGCTGGAACGCGTCCGGCACCGCGATCGCCAGCCTGCCCAGGCTCCGGTCACCGCTGGGAATCGGCAGGCGCCGGCCGTCGACCGCCACCGACCACAGGCCGGACGGTATCGGATGGCTGAGGGTGGCCATCACCCTGGGGCGCGACGAGGCCAGGGCCTGGCCGGCCGAGGGTACGGGATGCCCGTCGATCTCGAGGGTCGAGACCTCGATCCGCTGCGAGGGGCTGACCATCAGGATGCCCGCTCCGGCGCCTGAGAGCGCGGCGCTCAGGATCAGGAAGGCGCCCAGGTGGCTCCGTAAGGACATGCTCGCCGAGTATTGCCAGGGGCCAGGTCCCCGACAAGCGATCGCACTGCAACCTACTCAGCCTCAGCGGCTGCCATGGAAGCCCTACCCGCGGCTATCACCTGTAGGCGTGTGAAGGCCCCCGCCGTCGGGTAAAACTATCTCGTGGATCTTCTCGATTTGCTGCGGCGGCAGGCCAGCCGGTTTCACTGCCCGAAGTGCGGCCAGACGATGGCCGATTGCGGCCTGGAGATGATCGCCCATACGGACGCGGAATCGCTGGTCCGGGTGACCTGCGTCCACTGCCAGGACACGCGCATGATCGCGGTCCAGGTCCAGAGTCCGGAGGAGACGGTGGCCAGGCCGAGCGTGCTCGACGAGCCCACCGGCGAGCGTCCCGTGGTCTCGACCGACGAGATCCTCGACGTGCGCCTCTCGCTGCGCGAGCACGCGGGCGACCTCAAGAGCCTGCTGTAACCGCTCGGTAACGATCCGGCGGCCGCTGGACAGCGCTCGAGGCGAGCCGTAACATAGCGCCGTGAAGAGGGGGTCTTGGCGCGCCCTGCTGGTGCTGCTGTTGAGCCTGGCGGCGCTGGCGGTCGACGGCCTTCCTGTGTCCGCCGGCCTGACCGTGCCCGTCTATGGCCAGCGCGCCGCCCGCTGGGCCCACCAGGGGCTGGGCACGGATCCCATCGACACCATCGGCAGCTCCGGCTGCGCCCTGACCGCGGCCGCCATGGTGCAGGGCGGCTTCGGCTATCCGATCAGCCCGGACGCGCTCAACCGCTGGCTGACTCAGCACGGAGGCTACGTCCAGAACGACCTGCTGCTCTGGCGCACGGCGGTCTTACCCACCGGCGGCGCGGTGCGCTGGAAGTGGTTGCACGTGCCGGGCATGGTGCCGCAGCTGCGCACCGACGACCAGGACATCAACGACACGCCGTCCGCGACCCTGGCGCGGCACGAGCTCGACGCCGGCAACCTGGTGGTGGCGGAGGTCCGGCTATACGGCGCGATGCACTTCGTGGTCCTGACCGGTTATCGCGGCGAGACATTTTCCATCAACGACCCCTGGTTTGCCGACCAGACGACCCTGCAGGGACGCTACGGCGCCTACGCCGGCGCCGTCTACTCGGCCCAGGTCTATTACCGGCCTCAGTCCCGCTGATCCCGGCGGAGCGCGCGCCTCAGGCGGCCAGCAGGCTGGCGTCGCCGCCGCGCCGGCGGCCGACCTGGAGCGTGAGGACCTCGCAGAGCTGGGCGTAGGTCTCCTCTCGGAAGAGGGCACGCTCCAGACGCAGCTGCTCGGCCGGGGTGGCGATGGTCAGGTGGCCTCCCTGACGGGTGACCACGTCTCTCGCTTCCTCGATCCGGGCCCAGGGCACGACCCGGGGCCGGGCCTTGAACCAGGCCATTCCCACCGGCCGCACCTCGAGCCCTTCGGCCGTCACGTTGACCTCCAGCCAGGCGATGAAGAAGGTGTGGAAGAGCAGCCCCACGCTCAGGGCCAGCCCGAATCCCATGGCCAGCGCCAGGGCGGCGAACGTCCCGCTCTGGGTCTGCGCCGCCTGGAGCAGGCTGACGGCGAAGCCAACGGCGCAGGCTCCGATGGGCACACCCGGCCAGAGCAGCACGAGCCGGTTCATGGGGCTGTCGGGCCGAAAGGTCATCGCCGAGCTCTACGGTATCGACTCTCGTTGGCCCTGATATTTCGACCACACAAGCGTCGCCGAGTTGTTAGCCGGACGTGACCGTCTTCGCCTCCACGGCCTTGAGAAACCGCCGCAGATCGACCAGGAAGCGCTCGTGCGTGCCGCGCGCCACCAGCTCCGCCTCGTCATGGGCCTCGACTGTGAAGGCCAGCCGGCGGCCCTCGACGGCCGTGACCTCGGCCTCCACCCGGACCAGCATCCCGACCGGCGTCGCCTTCAAGTGCTCGATGCTGAGCCGGGTCCCGACGGTCGCCTCCCCGGGCTCGAGATGGTCCGCCACCGCCAGGAGGGACGCCCACTCGAACCAGTGGCAGAGGATGGGCGTGGCCAGGACGCGGACCCCGGCATTACCGAAGCGCTCCGCGCTGTGCTCGCTCTCCACGCGCTGCTCCAACCGGCCTCGCGCGCCAGGCGGGACGGGACGCGTCAGACGTCCAGCTCTCGGGTGTCCAGGTCCTTGAGCTCGGTCGGCCCCGACAGGCCGTGGTCCTGGAGGATGCGCAGCAGCCGCAGGATGTAGCGCGCCCCGTTGAGGTTGACCCCGTGCAGGCGGGTCAGCGTCTGGATCGCCTGCAGCTTGCGGATGTCCCGCTGCGAGAAGCGGCGGCGGTTGGTCGAGGTCCGCTTGGGGATCACCAGCCCCAGGTGCTCGTACATCATCAGCGTCCGCGGGTGCGTCTGCAGGATTTCCGAGGCCACGCTGATGGTGTAGATCGGCTTGTCCAGCGAGAGCGCGGTCTCCGCGCTTTGCCGGCGCGTCACTCCTTTAGCCAATCCTCGATCCCCTCCGAGAGGCTGCTGGGCGTGGTGCGGGCCTTGATGAGGTACTCGTGCGCCCCCAGGTGAAGCCCCCGCGCGACCAGGTCCTGCTCATCGTAGTTAGACAGGATGATAACCGGTATGTTCCGAGTTTTGTCCGCGGCCCGCAGGCGCCGCAGCACCTCCAGCCCGTCGATCTTGGGCAGCCTGATGTCCAGGAAGATGATGTCGGGCGTGAGCGAGCTGGCTTTGGTCAGGCCGTCCTCGCCGTCCACGGCGGTGTTGACCCGGTAGCCGTCGAGCTCGAGCTTGAGCCGGTACATCTCGAGGACAGCAGGGTCGTCCTCCACCAGGAGGACTTCGACCGGATCTTCCTCAGCCTGCTGGAGGTGGTTCAGCGCCTTGCGGTTGGACCTGGCCTTCATCTCAGCTTTGCAGCCGCTGCAGTATAGTGGCTCGTCCCGGCGGGTTGGGACAAAAAGTAAGGCCCTCCGAGGAGGAGGGCCCGAAGAGGGGGGCGAAAGGAGTCACCAGCCAGTATACCGCCGGTAGGGACCTTTGTCAACAGCCACGTAATCAGTAAGTGCGACCGCTCCGCGCTCAGACTTCGAGTTGCGCGACGTCGATGTCACGCAGCTCAGCAGGCGCCACGAGACGGTTCTCGTAGAGGACCTTGAGCAGCTTGAGGATGTAGCGGACTCCCGCCAGGTTGACCGAGTGCTGCCGGGTCAGCTTCTGGATGGTCTGCAGCTTCATGATGTCGCGCTGGGAGAAGCGCCGCCGGTTGGTCGACGTGCGCTTGGGAACGACGAGACCCAGGTGCTCGTACATCATCAGCGTCCGGGGATGTGTCTCCAGGATCTCCGACGCCACGCTGATGGTGTAGATGGGCTTGTCCAGTGAGATGTTGGTGTCGCGGCGGGTCTCGTGCTTGACGGCGGTGGCCATGCGTTCCTCCAGTGGTCCGCTCGCGACGGCGGTCGGACTGTTGCACTTCATCCCATCGACCGCTCGCCCCTTGCCTGACAGCCCGGACGGTGGGAAATCTCCCCGAGTATAGGGGCAGTCCGGGGCGGCCCTCAACGTAATTCCTGTAAAGAGGTATGAATGCCTCTGAAGCCGCCTACAGCCAGGCGGCGCTTGTGTCGATTCCCCGACCGCTGTTATAATCTTTCCTGATAGCGCCACTTGCATGTGGAGGGCGCGTCAAATCCCCGCAGGGAGGTACCAGATGGGTGAGTTCGGCGACAAGGCGAAAGGCGAGATCAAGGAGAAGGGCGGCAAGCTGACTGGCGACCCCGGCATGGAGTGGGAAGGCAAGGCCGACAAGGCCAAGGGCAAGGTCGAGGAAGCCGGCCGCAAGCTCGGCGAGGGAATCGACGAGACCCGGACCCCCGGGCCCGACGAGACCCCGGTCTAGACCGCGGCCGAATTCGGCCTAGACGTCCCACCGGCCCCGTCAGGGGCCGGTTTTTCGTGCCTTCCTCAGCGCCTGGGCGAAGCGCCCGGCGGGGCCGGAGCCTGGGCCGGACCGGTCGCGGGCGGTGACGACTCCGCAGTCGCGCCCTCGGCCGCCGGCGCCGCCTGCTGCCGGGCCGGCCGGGCCCGCGATTCCCTCTCGGCATCGGGATGGACGCGAGCGTGGCTGAGCGTCGATTCGCGGATCATCAGGAAGAGCAGCAGGGCTATGGCGAAGAGCAGCCAGGTGACGCCGAAGGCCCAGAGCGAGGTCATGCCGAAGATGAAGCCGATCACCGCGATCACGAAGGCCACGATGGTCGCCAGGTGCATGAACTCGTCCTGCAGGTGATGGCGGGGAAACAGGTGGCGAAGGCGCTGTTCGACCCCGCCCCCGCGAGCCCGGCTCCGGCCTGAGGATCCCGTCGCCGCCGGCGCAGAGGAGGCTGCCGTCCCGCCGGACCCGGTCTCGGCCTGGCGGGTCCCGCAATAGCGGCAGAAGCGGGCGTCCGTCTCGATCTGCTTGCCGCAGGAGCGACAGAACACGGGCGTAAGGATAACCAAACGGCCCCACCCTCCGTTTCCCTCTCGACGCCGGCCCAGCGAACTCGACCGGGGCTGGCGGCGAGCGACAGCTTATAGTGGCGTCGGCCGGTTTGCGAACAGCGCCGGCGAGGACGCGGAAGGAGACGAAGTGAGTAGCATCAGGCTTCCAGTGCAACAGGCTGTCGCCGCCATCGATCCAGCCGAGACCCTTTCCTTCCGGCGCCAGCAGATCCGCCGCCGGCGCCGTCCCCAGGCTAGGGGCGTTGCCGTCAACGCGGCCTGGGGCGTGGTCTTCCTGGTCTGCGGCTGGCTCCTCTTCAGCGGGATCTTCGGGCTGCCCGGGGCATGATTCAACGGCGTCCCAGCCGGCGCCAGATCCGCGCCTGGCGAAAGCGGCGGCGCGCCGATCTGCGGCGCGTGATCCTGATCGCCTTCGTCATCCTCTTTCTGCTCCCGGTGATGGCCATCCCGGCGGTGGCCGCGCAGACGGTCGGGCCCCTGCCCGGTGTGGGCGGTCTTTCCTCCAACAACCTGGACCAGGACACCCTGATCTTCGACCGCCACGGCACGCTTCTGGCCGACATCGGCCGCGCGGGCGACCACCGGATCGTGGTTCCCCTCAGCTACATGTCACCCTACCTGGAGAAGGCGACGCTGGCGATCGAGGACCGCACCTTCTACACCAACGTGGGCGTCGACGTGGGCGGCATCGCCCGCGCCGCCCTCTCCGACTACACCCACCGGCAGATCACCCAGGGCGGCAGCACCATCAGCCAGCAGCTGGTCAAGCAGGTCTTCATCGGTCCCAACCCTCCCAACACCATCCAGCGCAAGCTCAAGGAAGCGATCCTGGCGCTGGAGCTGAACCGTCGTTACAGCAAGCAGCAGATCCTCGACATGTATCTGAACACGATCTACTACGGCGAGCAGAACTACGGCGTCGAGGCGGCGGCGCGCGGCTTCTTCCACAGCAACGCGCACGACCTCACCCTGGGCCAGGCCGCCATGCTGGCTGGCCTGCCCCAGGCGCCCACCCGCAACGACCCGCTGCGTAACTTCGCGGTTTCCAAGGCGCGCCAGAAGCAGGTGCTCCAGGCCATGGTGGTGCAGCGCGACCTCACCCAGGCCCAGGCCGACCTGGCCTGGAAGGAGCCGCTCCAGATCTTCCCCGCGGAGAACCTGATCCAGGCGCCGCACTTCGTCGATTACGTCCTCAAGGCGCTGGGCAGGATGGGTCTGAGCCCCAATGACCACCAGGGCTACCGGGTCACCACGAGCCTCGACCTCAACCTGCAGCACGTGGCCGAGAAGGTGGTCCACGACCAGGTGGCGGCGAAGGGCAGCTATTACAACTTCCACGACGCCGCGCTGGTGAGCATGGACCCGCAGACCGGCGAGATCCTGGCCATGGTGGGCGGCTACGACTACAACGCACCCGGCGGCCAGATCAACATGGCCGATTCACCCCGCCAGCCCGGCTCCAGCTTCAAGATCTTCACCTACACCGCTGCCATCGAGAGCAAGAAGGTGAACATGGTCACCCCGATCCTGGACGAGCCTCTGAAGTTCCCCACCTGGGGCGGCGACAACGGGCTCAAGCCCTACCAGCCGCTCAACTACGACTTCCGATTCCACGGCACCCTGCCGGTCAAGCTGGCCATGGGCAACTCCCTCAACATCCCGGCGCTGAAGGTCGAGATGGTGACGGGCATACCGGCGGTGGTCGACATGGCGCACCGGATGGGGATCACCTGTCTCGGCCTGCCCTGCGACGACGGCCGTGATGTCTCGACCTACGGCATCAGCCTTACTCTTGGCGGCTATGAGGTCCGTCTCGCCGACATGGCGACGGCGGTCTCCACCCTGGCCACGATGGGCGTGCGCCATCGCGAAGCGCCCATCCTGAGCATCCAGGACGGACTGGGGCGCAAGCTGTGGACCTACGACCCGGGCCAGAACGCGTTTCGGGCCATCAGCCCGCAGGTCGCCTACGTGATCGCGTCGATCATGTCCGACGACCGCAACCGCTGTATGGAGTTCGGCTGTCGTGGGGACCTGACTCTGCCGGGCCGGCACGTGGGCGCCAAGACGGGTACCACCCAGAACTTCAAGGACAACTGGACGGTCGGCTTCACCCCCACCCTGGCGACCGCCGTCTGGGTCGGAAACCCCGACAACCGGCCGCTCAACCACAACTCGACCGGCATCGTCGGAGCCGCTCCGATCTGGCACAACTTCATGGTCCGGGCGTTGAGCGGCATCCCCGACCAGTGGTACGCCACCCCGGCAGGCATCGACACCGTGGGAGGCAATTACTACCTCTCCGGCACCGAAAGCGTCAGGAGCTCACTCGACAAGCCATGGTCGTCGTTCGCGGGCTGCAAGGTCTCGAGCTACAACCCGTACACGATGTCGCCGTCGGTGCTCTACGTCAACGGCCTGCCCTGCGTCTTCGCCCCGCCGCCTCCACCCGCGCCGGCTCCAGCTCCCTCACCCTCCAGCCTGCCGCCGCAGCTGCCGCCCGGCCTTTGCAACAAGCTGCCGATCTGCCCGCCGCCAGCCAACCACTGAGCCACCGCCGGGTCCTCGGCCCGCCGCCGGCCGCGCCGCGGTCAGCTCAGGCGATCCCCGACTCGGAGCTCTGCGACTTCTCGCCCAGGCCCTCGCCGTCCCCCAGCGGGCGCCCGGTGATCTGGGAGGCGCGGTCCCGCAGCTCGATGCCTTTCTGCATCAGGTCCTCGCGCATCTCCTCCCCGCTCTTGGGAGCCAGCAGCAGGGCCAGGCCGAAGCCTACGGCCACCCCGATCAGGAGCCCGGTCATGAACTTCTCCGCGCCGCTGTCCTCTTCCTGAGTGACGCGCGTGCGCCGCAGGGCGGCCACCGCGTCCTGGACCCGGTCCTTGACCTCCAGGTCGTCGGCGGCCTTGGTGACCCGCTCCAGCAGGTCGCTCAGCCGGTTCATCGTCTTCTCCACGCTTTTCTCGACCGTCTTCTCCACCGTCTGCTGATCCATCGCGTTCCCTCCCAGTTTGTCCTGTGACTTACGGTTGCGGCCCACAGCCTTGCCTCATTCGGCTGTGGTCTCGCGCCTGGCCTGCGGCGTGAAACGCCCCGAAGCCGAGCGGGGACGGACGCCGCGGCCGCTGTCCAGGCCAGGGGAGCCGTCTCCTTCCAGCGAGCCCTGGACCTGGCCCAGCCAGCGGGCCAGGCGACGACGCGTCACCGTCCCGGCGTCGGGCGCGTAGAGGAGGGCGACGGCGGCGCCCAGGAGCATGCCGTGCCTGAGACCCCGAAAGTACCCCAAATCTGCCTCCACGGCCGGTGCGCTCAGACCGTACAGCCATCCTACCATCTCCTCGCCATCACACCCGGGCGAGATTCTGGACTGTCGCTGTACGTCATTGCTCAATCCGTGCTGTATACTAGGCACCACCATCAGGGCGGAAAAGGTGACAGGCTGAATGTCGACACCGAAGCAGCAGGAGGAGGGGTCATGAGCGAAGTCGTCGACGAGGACGTCAACGTCCTCTTCATCGAAGACGATCCGGCTGTGGCCGAGATGTACAAGCTCAAGCTCGAGCTCGACGGGTATCGCGTCACCGTCGCCAAGTCTGGAGAGGAGGGGCTGGACCAGGCCAAGCGGCACGTGCCCGACATCGTCTTCCTCGACATCCGCCTGCCCAAGATGGACGGCTTCGCCGTCCTGGAGAACCTGCGGGCCGATTCGGTCACCCGCAACATCCCGGTCATAATCCTCTCCAACTACGGAGAGAAGGAGCTGGTGGACCGCGGCCTCAAGCTCGGCGCCCTCGACTACCTGATCAAGTCTGAGACCACGCCGGCGAGCCTGAGCCGGGGCGTGCAGGACTGGGTCAAGGAGTAGAGACACTGGCTCTCAACCGCAACCAGCGGCTCAAGGGGGCCTTCGACCTGGACAAGCCCCTCTACACCATCAGCGTCGCCTCCGAGATCCTGGAGACGCATCCGCGGACCTTGATGATGTACGAGGACCTGGGCCTGATCGAACCCTATCGCACCGCCACCAACCGGCGGCGCTACTCGCAGCGCAACGTGCGCAAGCTGCAGGTGATCCAGCAGCTGACCCGTGAAAAGGGCGTCAACCTGGCCGGCGTCAAATACATCCTGATGCTCCTCGAGTCCCTCAAGCAGGGCGGGGTGAAACCTCCCGAAGACCTCAAGCAGGTCTACGAGCTCTACTCGGAGATCATCTAGACCGGCGTAACCGCCCGCCGTACCTACTCCCGTTCAAGGGGAGGTCGAGATGACGCTACCGGGGCGCGCGGGCATCGGTTTGATGCTGATCGGAGGATTGCTGGCCGCTTGCGGCGGGACCGCGGGCTCGCAGGCCGCTTCGTCCCCGTCGTCCACGCCCTCCTCCAGCCCGGCCGTCTCGGCCAGCGCCTCGCCGTCGGCCAGCGTGACGCCCACCATCATCGCCATGAACGCCGGCGCCATGGGCATGATCGTGGTGGCGGGCGCCAGTCAGATGACCGTCTACACCTTCTCCAACGACCATCCCGGGGTCAGCAACTGCGCAGGTGCCTGCATCGCTGCCTGGCCCGCGCTGGCGGTTGCGGCCGGGCAGACCCCGACCGCCGGACCCGGTGTCTCTGGAACGCTGGCCACCATCACCCGCGGCGACGGACCGGTCCAGGTGACCTACAACGGGCTGCCGCTCTACTTCTTCCACAACGACCAAAGCCCCGGCGACACGCACGGCAACTACACGGGATGGAACCTGGTCAGGCCCTGACCTACTCCTCGAGCGGCCTGCCGTCTTCGTCCAGGCGTTCGCCGGTATAGCTGTCCTTCGGATTGTCGACCGCGTAGTTGGGGCGCGTGCGCACGTGGATCGCCGCTTCCTCGGCGCTGGGCGCGCCCGCCTCGTCACCCTGCTCCGCCTGCCAGTCGCTGGCGCCCTCAGGGTCGTCGGTCTCGGGATCCTGAAGGCGGGCCACCTCGTCTGAGCCGCGGACCCGGTCCGGCACCTCTTCCCGCAGCCGCTCATCGAGGCTGTCCTGGTGCCAGTAGTCGTCGGGAGCCTGCTTGTGGTCGCGGGGCGGGATCATGCCCTCGTGGACGGTTGGATCGCCGGGTTCGGCTCCGTCGAGGTCCGGGACGCCTTCCGCGTCTAGCTCATCACTGTGATCTGCCATCTAAACAAGATACCAACCGGGCGAATTGCGGCTCGCGGACGGCCCGCACGCCCTGGCTCGCCACCGCTGACGCGGCGTCTCGCTCCTTAACCTGTGGCTAAGACGGGACCGTCGTCAGGACTGGCCAGCCTTTCTTCATCGAGGTTTGCGGCCGCCGCAGCTGCCGCGATCTCGATCGCACCAGCCTCGGGACGCGACAGCGGGCGGCTGGGCACCTGGCCGGGCGACTCCTGGAGCAGGAGCCGGTCGAGATCCACCCCGTCGATCGTCTCCACCTGCTGCAGGTGCTCGGCGATCCGGATCAGTGTGGCCTTGCGGGCGAGCAGGATCTCGTGGGCGGTCCGATACGCCTGGTCGGTCAGGCTCTTGACCTCGGCGTCGACGTCTGCGGCGGTCAGCTCGGAGAAGAACTGGCTGTCGCCGTCACCCTTGCGATGAAGGGTAACCAGCCCCAGCCTCTCGCTCATGCCCAGCTCGCAGACCATCGAACGGGCGATGTTGGTGGCCTGTTCGATGTCCTGCTTGGCGCCCGAGGTGACGTCGCCGAAGATGATCTCCTCGGCCGCCCGGCCGCCCATCGCGGCCGCCATGCGGGCCACCAGCTCCGACCTCGAGGTCAGGTAGCGGTCCCGGGTGGGCAGCTGGATGGTCACGCCCAGGGCCTGGCCCCGGGAGATGACCGAGACCTTGTGCACGGGATCTGACTTGGGCATGGATTTCATCACCAGCGCGTGCCCCACCTCGTGATAGGCGATGATCGCCTTCTCCTCCTCGGTGATGGCCCGGCTCTTCTTCTCCGGGCCCGCCATCACCCGCATGCTGGCCTCTTCCAGATCGTGCGTCCCGATCGCCAGGCGGCCGCTGCGCGCCGCCAGGATGGCCGCCTCGTTGAGCAGGTTGGCCAGATCGGCGCCGGTGAAGCCGGGCGTATGCCGGGCGATCACGTCCAGGTCGATCGCGGGATCGAGCGGCTTCTGCGCGGCGTATAGAGACAGGATGGCGCGGCGTCCGTTGAGATCGGGAGCGTCGATCGCCACCCGCCTGTCGAAACGGCCCGAGCGCAGCAGTGCGGGGTCGAGCACGTCCGGCCGGTTGGTGGCCGCGATCACCACCACGGCGCTGTCTGTGGTGAAGCCGTCCATCTCGACCAGCAGCTGGTTGAGGGTCTGCTCCCGCTCCTCGTTGGTGCGGATGTTGGATCCACCGCGGCGGCGTCCCAGGGCGTCGATCTCGTCCAGGAATACGATGGAGGGTGAGTTCTTCTTGGCGTGCTTGAAGAGGTCGCGCACGCGGGCGGCGCCGACGCCCACGAACATCTCGACGAAGTCCGAGCCGCTCATCGAGAAGTAGGGCACCCCGGCCTCGCCGGCCACCGCTCGCGAGAGCAGCGTCTTGCCCGTGCCGGGAGGCCCGACCAGCAGGATGCCGCGGGGCATGCGCGCGCCCAGCTGGGTGAAGGTTTCCGGTGACTTGAGGAATGTCACCACCTCCTCGAGCTCCTGCTTGGCCTCGTCCACGCCGACCACCTCGGCGAAGGTGACCTGCGTCTTCTCCCCCTGCTGGGACTCGCCCAGGTGCTTGGTGAAGGCGCCCATCGGGTTGCCCAGGAGGTTGCTCCGGCGCAGCAGCATGAAGAGGATGACGATCAGGACTAGCAGGCCGAGCAAGTTGGGCAGCAGCGGCGCCAGGCTGCCGTCGTCCTCGACCGTGACCTTGACGCCGTCCTGGCGCAGCTGGTCGGTGATCGCCATGGACGGCTCCTTCTGGCTCCAGAACCGGTTGCCCTGCCGGTCCACGAGCAGCATCCGCTGGCCCTGGACGGCCGCGCTCGCGATCCCGCCCTGGTCCGCCCGGTTGAGGACCTCGCTGATCGGGACCGGAGGCTGGGCCCAGACCGAGTTCTCCGCGGTGTGGGCCGCGATCCAGGCCGTTCCCACCACCAGCAGGATCAGCAGCGCCACGCCTGGGATGAACACCTGCCGCTGGCGCAGCACCGACCAGTCCGGGCGCCGGTTCAGGCGTGGCCCGTGGATCGATCTGATGCGGCGCCATAGGTTTCTCATCTGTTCTTGCCTCAGTAGGCGACCGGCTGATCGAGGGACGCGATCAATGATTTGTCGGTCACTGTCGCCGGCCGCTTCCAGAAGGGATAGGCGGTGATAGCCGTGCTCTCATCGCCGGTGATGCCGTTATCGGCGTCGGCCAGCCGGTAGAAGGACCAGCTGATCCCGCCCTGGGCCCGCGTCTCGTCCATCGAGGCCACGATCTCGTCGACCGGCGGAGACCCCGGAGTCCCATTCTCCAGCGCGGCGTCGTAGGCCTGGGCCGTGATGCTGAGCGGACGCTGGAACGGGTTGACATTCCGATCGTGGAACTGCGCGAAGACCTGATCCAGGTAAGTTCGAACGCCGTCCGCGCCGGAAAATTGCGGCAGCCCGGTCGCCCGCCAGTAGGCCATCGGCGCGAAGACCTGGCAGAAGCGGGACATGGTGGCGTAGGCCGAGCCCTGGTGGTCGTAGGGCGTGGGATAGGCGCTGGCGATGAGCAGGTAGTGATCGCCAAGGCTCGACCGGATGGCGCTCAGGTACTGGCCCACGTTCGGGTCGTAGGTGATCTGCTCCATGGTCAGCGCCAGCCCATCGAGACCCTGGCCCTGGTCACGAAAGCGCGCCGCCGCCACGGCGTCCGCGGCGTCGCCTGCCGGGTCCTGGAGCACGGGCTCGATCCAGCCGATCACCTTCAGCCCCGCGGCGTGGGCCAGCGGCAGCAGGTCCTGAAGGGCGTTCGAGGCGTAGAAATGACGGTGCGAATCGGCGATCCGCACGTAGATGTGGCTGAGGTCGGCGCGCACCGCGGAATCGACCAGGCTCGCGGCGCGGTCGGCGTCGGGATCGGTCCAGTCACCGTCGAAGACCATGAACCAGCCGCCCTTCCCCTCGATCCCCGCCAGGGCCGGCTGAGAGAGAGGCAGGGCGAAGTTGCGGGCCTTGAAGACCGGTACCTTGGGCGCCGCCGTGGGGCGATCGAAGACCTTGAGCAGGCGGGCCGCGTCGGCCTGGTCGCCGGCCGAGGCGTCGAGGGCTGCTCGGAGCGCGAACGGCGGAGTCAGCAGCATGAAGAGGAGAGCCAGGACGGCCATACGTTCACCGATCGCAGTCAGGTGCCTTACCATTGCCCTCATGCCGAACACGCGGCAGCCGCGCCGGCGCACCGTGAGCCTAGCGACGGCACCGGCCCCGTTCAAGCGCCGGTTGGCACGCCTAAGGTGATAAGGCTTCCCACACCATCCGCCCCGCGCTCGCGGCGCCTGTCATGATTGCTGATAAAATGCATATAATGCTTTGGCAACGTCGATTTGGAGGGCGGACCGGTGGCCATGCCGCATAAGTCGAGCGAGGTGTCGGACATGTTCGACATCGAACCGCGCACCCTGTTCGTTTACGAGAGCGAGAACCTGATCGCGCCGGAGCGCACCCCCACCCAGCGCCGGCGCTACTCGCGGCGGGACATCGAGCGCATCCGCCTGATCCGGGAGCTGACCACGGTCCACGGCATCAACCTGGCCGGGGTCAAGGTCATCTTCTCGCTGATGGAGGCGGCGATCCGCAACCGGCTGCAGATCCCGGAGGGAGACTTCCCCGAGCTGGCAGCCGCCCGCCACCTCTGGGACTAGCAGCCGAGCCCAGCCGGGCGCTTGACCGGCTCGCCGGCATCCCGCCCTCCACCCTGCTGCTGGGCCTCGACTTCGACGGCACCCTGGCCCCCATCGTCGCCAAGCCTGGACGGGCCCGCCCCGATCCGGAGCTGGTCGAGGTGCTGGGCGAGCTCACCCCCCGCCTGCTGTCGGTGGCTCTGATCAGCGGCCGGGACACCTCCATGCTGGCTCAGCTGATGCCGGTGAAAGGGCTGCGCCTGATCGGCAACCACGGGCTGGAGGAATGGCGCGACGGGCGGCCGGCCGCCATCCCGGCGGTGCAGCCCTACCTGCCCGCCCTGGCCCGCGCCCGCCGGGCGATCGAGCGGTTGCCCGAGCTCCGCCTGCCCGGCGTGGAGCTGGAGGTCAAGCTGGCCATCGTCAGCGTCCACTTTCGCAACGCCGGCGACCCCACCGGGACCGGCCGGGCCTTGAAGACGGTGCTGGAGCCGATCGTGAGCGGATGCGGCCTGACCCTGCACGCGGCGCGCCTGGTCTGGGAGGTCTGGCCGCCGGTGCCGGTGGACAAGGGCGCCGCCGTGCGCCGGCTGCGCGACGAGCTCCAGCCGCAGGGCATCATCTATATCGGTGACGACGTGCCCGACGCGGCCGCCTTCGAAGCGCTGGCGGCCATGCTGGACGTGGTCACGCTCGCGGTCGGCGTGCGCTCGGCCGAGGTGGCGGCGGAGACGTTCTCAGCCTGCGACCTGGTCCTGGGCGGGCAGCCGGAAGTCCACGGGCTGCTGCGCCGGCTGCTCGAGCACGCGATGCAGATCCCTCCCCCTTGACGGGGGAGGGTAGGGTGGGGGTGTCGCAGCGCAGGTTCAGCGAACCGGTTCGGGCTGGCGAGCGGCCGAGGGCTCGACCAGGTCGCGGATATCCTGAAGCTGGGCTGAGATCCAGCGCGCGATGTCATTCTGCTCCACCACGGTGCGCATCCGCTCGGCCCGGCTGAGCCGCTCCACCGGGTCCATGAGCAGGGCCTGATGCAGGGCCTCGGCGGTCGCGTCCACGTCGAAGGGGTTGATGGTCAGGGCCCATTCGCCCAACTCCTCGTGCGTGCCCGCGTTCTCCGAAAGGACCAGCACGCCCCCCCGGCGGTTGACCACCATCCCCTCCTTGGCGACCAGGTTCATGCCGTCGTAGATGGGGTTGACCAGCAGCACGTCGAACTGCCTGTAGCCGGCCATCGCCCGGGTGATGTCGTCTCTCTGCTCCATCCGGATCGGCAGCCACTCACCCGTGGCATGGCGCTCGTTGATCCCCCGCACCGCCTGCTGGACTTCGCGGGCGTACTCCCGGTATTCACGCACGTCCTGACGGGTCTTCTGCAGCAACGCCCACATCGAGACCCTGCCGCGCAGCTCGGGATGGGCCTGGAGCAGACGGTCGAAGGCATAGAAGCCGCGGACGATGTTCTTGGAGAGGTCCATGCGGTCCACGCGCAGGATCAGGTGCTCCGGCCGCCAGCGCAGAACCTCGCGCTCGACCCGTTCCACCGCCGGGGTCGCCGCCGCCCGCTGGAAGGCGTTCACGTCGATCGAGATCGGGTAGCTGCGCACCCAGACCGTGCGCCCGCGATAGAAGGTAGTCTGCTGCCGGAAGTCGACCGGCAGGCGCATGTTCTCCTCGCAGGTGAGCAGGAAGTTACGGACGTCCGATGAGGTCTGAAGCCCGATCACGTCCGCGGCGAGCAGACCGTCCATGATCTCGTCTCGCATGTACTGGGGCAGCACCTTCCAGTACTGCGGGGTGGGCCAGGGGATGTGGACGAAGTGCTGGAGGACCGCGTCGGGCAGCTCCCTGCGCACCAGCCTGGGGATCAGGTAGAGCTGGTAGTCGTGAGAGAGGACCAGGGGACGCTGGTGGCCCCGGCGCGCCTCGCGCACCACGTGCTGGGCGAAGAGCTGGTTGACCCGCCGGTAGCCGTC
>Ga0209577_10002776_pt1 | contig 16619 bp, 14 predicted proteins | sample GraSoiAngelo_109_FD_185874 | JGI IMG/M metagenome (GOLD analysis project Ga0209577, IMG submission 185874) | Grasslands soil microbial communities from the Angelo Coastal Reserve, California, USA - 14_0903_12_20cm (SPAdes) (version 2) | ecosystem: Environmental > Terrestrial > Soil > Grasslands...
TCGCATGTGCAGGTGACGTTCAACAACCGGCCGATCGACCTCAAGCCTCACACCAGGGCCGAAGTCGCCCGACTGACAGTGCCATGAGCGCGCCGCGGCGCAGGATGTCCCGCCAGGTCGCGGTAGGCAAGGTTGTCATTGGCGGCGGCGCGCCGATCGTCGTGCAGTCGATGACCAACACCGACACTGCGGATGCAGCGGCGACCGCGCGGCAGGTCGATGCCTTGTGGCGCGCGGGATCCGAGCTGGTGCGCATTACCGTGAATACGCCCGAGGCAGCGGCGCAGGTGGCGCCGATCCGCGAGCGGCTCGACGCGATGGGCTGCAGCGTGCCGCTGGTGGGCGATTTCCATTACAACGGCCACAAGCTGCTCGCGCAATTTCCCGCGTGCGCCGGCGCGCTCGCCAAGTACCGCATCAATCCAGGCAACGTCGGCAAGGGAGCGAAGCGCGACGAGCAGTTCGCCAGCATGATCGAGTGCGCGCTGCGTTTTGGCAAGCCGGTGCGCATCGGCGTCAACTGGGGCAGCCTCGATCCCGAGCTGCTCGCGCGCATGATGGACGAAAACGCAAGCCGGTCTGAGCCGCTGGAAGCCGACGCGGTGATGCGCGAGGCGGTGATCCGCTCGGCGCTCGAGTCGGCGCGCCAGGCCGAGGCGTGGGGCTTGCCGGCCGAGCGCATCGTGATCTCCTGCAAGATGAGCCAGGTGCAGGACCTGATCGTGGTGTATCGCAGCCTCGCCGAGCGTTGCGAGTACGCGCTCCACCTCGGACTCACCGAGGCGGGAATGGGATCGAAGGGCATCGTCGCTTCCACCGCCGCGCTGTCGGTGCTCTTGCAGGAGGGCATCGGCGACACGATCCGCGTCTCGCTCACCCCGGAGCCGGGCGGCGATCGCACGCGCGAAGTGCAGGTGGCGCAGGAAATCCTGCAGACCATGGGGCTGCGCGCCTTCACGCCCATGGTGAGCGCCTGCCCCGGGTGTGGACGCACCACGAGTACGGTGTTCCAGGAGCTCGCCGATCGGATCCAGACGTACCTGAGAACCCAAATGCCACTCTGGCGGGAGTCCTATCCTGGCGTGCAGGAGATGCGCGTCGCCGTCATGGGCTGCGTGGTGAACGGGCCGGGCGAATCGAAGCACGCCGATATCGGCATCAGCTTGCCCGGGACCAACGAAGTCCCCGTCGCCCCGGTGTACGTCGATGGCAGGAAGACCGTGACCCTCAAGGGCGAGCACATCGCCGAGGAGTTCCAGGCCATCGTCGAAAACTACGTGAGGCAAAGATACGGGCCTGATGCTCCGGCGCGCCGCCTTGCCAAAGAAATTAGAATCAAAACGGTCTGAACTCTTCGTGCTGTACGAGTCGGTGGTGATGATCCACCGCACAAAGATTCGATTCTAAATGTCCAAAGTACAGCCAAAGCTATTGAAGGGCTTCGATCAGGAATATCTGCCTGACGAGCAGCTTCAATTTAACCGGATGATTGACATTATTCGAAAGAACTTCGAACTCTTCGGTTTTGTGCCAATCGAGACGCCGGCTGCAGAGCGCAAAGAGATCTTGACGTCCAAGGGCGGGGTGGAAAAGGAGATTTACGCTCTAACCCGATTGGCTGCCGCTGCCGATGACGAAGCTTCGACGAAAGGAGCATTGCATTTCGATCTCACAGTGCCCCTTGCGCGTTACGTCGCGATGAGGGAGCGGCAACTGGCGTTTCCGTTTCGTCGATACCAGATTCAGAAAGTTTGGCGTGGCGAAACGCCGCAGGCACGAAAAGGAAGGTTCCGAGAATTCTACCAATGCGACATCGACATCATTAATCGGGACAAACTGAGCTATCTCGCAGAGGCGGAGATACCGAGTGTCATCTATAGCGTCTTTAAGAAGCTGGCCATCGGTGAGTTCCGTATACGGATCAATAACAGGAAAATCCTGAAAGGGCTTCTACAAAAGTTCAATGTATCGCAGGAAAGCTCTGCTGTCGTTCTTCGAGCTCTTGACAAGATAGAGAAGGAAGCAAGGTCAGCAGTTCTCGAGGATCTGGTTCGCGCTGGAATGTCTCAGGTTCAGGCGGCGGAGCTCTTCAGTTTTGTATCTACAAAGAGAGACACGGATGAAACCCTTGACGCTCTGTCTGAACTTACCTCGCAAAACGAAATGTGCGAGAAAGGCACGGCGGAACTCAAGGAACTCGTCGCCGCCATTCGGAAGTTTGGTCTTCCGGATTCCGCGTTGCGCATAGATTTGGGAGTTGTGCGAGGTCTGGACTATTACACCGGTACGATCTACGAGACGACGCTAGACAGCTATCCAGAGCTTGGAAGCATTTGCTCCGGCGGCCGATATGACGATCTAGCGAGTTACTTTACTGACACGAAGCTTCCAGGCGTTGGCATTTCCATAGGATTGACTCGTCTTTTCTCGAAGCTGAAAGAAGCTGGGATCTTGCAGCCGGCTGAGAGGAGACCAACCGAAGCGTTCATTGCGACAATGGATCATCAGTATCTTGACTGGTATTTGAATATTGCCCGCTTGCTTCGGGAGGCGGGTGTTAACACGGAGGTTTATCTTGAGAAAGCTAAGCTAAGAAATCAGCTCGTGCACGCCGACAAGAAGGGGTTTCGTCTGGCGTTAATCGCAGGGCAGAGCGAGGTCGAGCGTAGCGTCGTGCAAATTAAGGATCTTTCCACGCAGACGGCATCAGAGTTTCCCCTTGCCGAAGTTGTATCCGCCGTAAAAAGCGCCCTGGAAGAATCCGTGAAACGAGAGCAGCGTGCGCAAGCACTGAGAGGCAGCTGATGGCGCTCGATCTCGAAGAGCAGGAGCAGGTCGCCGAGCTGAAGGCATGGTGGACCCAGCACGGCAACCTGGTGCTCGCGGTGGTGATCGCCGCGGCGGTGGCGGTCGTGGGATGGCAGGGGTGGAGCTGGTACCAGCACAACCAGGCGGCGCAGGCGGGCGTGCTCTACGACACGCTCGCCAAGGCCGCGCAGGCGGGCGACGCAAAGGCGCTGCGCGATGCCGCGGGCACGCTGGTCGAGAGCTATCCGCGCACGCTGTACGCGTCGATGGGCGCGCTCCTCGCGGCGAAGTTCTATTTCGAGCGCAACGACCTGAAGAACACCAAGGCGCAGCTGCAATGGGTGATCGAGCATTCGCCGTCGGAGGATTTCCGCGACCTGGCGCGGCTTCGCCTCGCCGCGGTGCTGCTCGATGAGAAGGCATACGACGAGGCGCTCAAGCTGCTCGATGCGCCGCATGCTCCCGCCTACGACGCTCAATACGCTGCGCTCAGGGGCGACGTGCTGGTGGCGAAGAACCAGCTCGCCGAGGCGAGGGCGGCTTATCAGCTCGCCCTGGAGAAGGCCGACCGGGGCGACAGCCAGTTCCGCGAGAGCGTGCGCATGCGGCTCGAGGCGCTCGGAGGTTGAGCGTGTTCCCGCGGACCCTTGCGGCCAGCGTGGCGCTGCTTGCCGCCTGCAGCTCGCCAAGCGGGCCGAAGCCGGCCGCTCTGGAACAGCTTTCCGATCCCCGGCCAGTACGCTTGCTGTGGTCCGCGAGTGTGGGTCGCGCGGAGCGCTACACCTTCTTTCCGGCGCTGGTCGGTGACTCCGTCTACGCGGCGGCGCGCGATGGCACGCTGGCACGCGTCGACGCGGCCAACGGCGAGGAGCGCTGGCGCACGTCCGTTGAAACCCCGCTTTCAAGCGGCGTCGGCGCTGACACGCGCACCGCCGCAGTGGCCACCGAGGCGGGCGAGGTCATTGCCGTCGACACCGCGAAGGGGGCGGTGCGCTGGCGGGCGCGCGTCTCTAGCGAAGTGCTCGCGCCGCCGCAGGTGGGCAACGCGCTGGTGGTGGTGCGCAGCGCCGACAACCGCGTCTTTGCCTTCGGCGAGGACGACGGCAAGCGCCGCTGGGTCTACCAGCGCGCGCCTTCCTCGCTGATCGTGCGCAGCCCGGCCGGAGTCACGCTGTTCGGCGACACGGCCTTCGCCGGGTTTTCGGGCGGCAAGCTGACCGCGATCTCGCTCGGCAACGGTGGCTTGCGCTGGGAGGCGACGGTCGCGCTGCCGAAGGGCGCGACCGAGCTCGAGCGGGTCACCGACGTGGTCGGCGACCCGGCGATCCAGGGGCAGGAAGTGTGCGCCGCCGCGTACCAGGGGCGTGTCGCCTGCTACGAAATGGCGAACGGCAAGCTGCTCTGGGCGCGCGATGTGTCCTCGCTCACCGGCGTCAGCCTCGACGCGCGCTACGCTTTCGTGAGCGACGATCGCGGTGCCGTGCACGCGCTCGACCGCAGCAACGGCCACTCGGTGTGGAAGCAGGACAAGCTGGCAAACCGGCAGCTCTCGGTCCCGCTCGCCGCCGGCAGCGCGATCGTGGTCGGCGACCTGGAGGGCTACGTGCATTTCCTCGCCCGCGATTCGGGCGCCTTCGTCGCGCGCTTCGCCACGGGCGGCGGCGCGATCCGCAGCGCGCCGGTGGCGCTGCCCTCGGGGCTGCTGGTGCAGACGCAGAATGGCGGGCTGTTTGCGCTCGCCCTGTGAAACCCGTCGTCGCGCTGGTCGGCCGCCCCAATGTCGGCAAGTCGACCCTCTTTAACCGGCTGACGCGCAGCCGCGTCGCCATCGTGCACGACGTGCCGGGCGTGACGCGGGACCGGCACTACGGCGAGGGCCGCACTGGCGAGCGCTCGTTCATCGCCATCGACACGGGCGGGCTGGAGCCCGGTGCTGCCGAGGGCATCTTCTTCGAGATGGCGCGCCAGACGGAGCAGGCGATCGCCGAGGCCGACGCGGTCATTTTCGTCGTCGACGGGCGCAGCGGCGTCGCGAGCGCCGACCGCGAGATCGCGGCGCGGCTGCGCAAGCTCAAATCGCGCCTCTGGCTTGCGGTCAACAAGACCGAGGGCATGCCGGCCGACAGCGCGACCGCCGAGTTCCACGAGCTGGGCCTCGGCGCGCCCGCGGCAATCTCTTCGGCACACGGCGAAGGCGTGCGCGAGCTGATGGAAGCGGTGCTCGCGGATTTTCCCGAAGAGCGCGAAGAACAGGAAAAGGACGCAGGTCACCCCCGGGTTGCGATTGTCGGCCGACCCAATGTTGGCAAATCCACCCTGGTGAACGCGCTGGTCGGCGAGGAGCGGGTGATTGCCTTCGACAAGCCGGGGACCACGCGCGACCCGATCGAGGTGCCGTTCGAGCGCGCCGGCAGGCGCTACACGCTGATCGATACCGCGGGCCTGCGCCGCCGCGGCAAGACCGGCGAGGGGGCAGAGTTCTTCTCCATCGTCAAGGCGCTGCAGGCGATCGAGGCGGCGAACGTCGCTGTCCTCATGCTCGACGCGCGCGAAGGGGTGACAGAGCAGGATGCGCACGTCGCCGGCTACGTGCTCGAGCGCGGGCGCGCGGTGGTGATCGCTCTGAACAAGTGGGACGCCGCCGACAGGGAAGCCCGCGAGCGCATCCAATCCGATCTGGCGTGGAAACTCGGCTTCCTCGGCTTTGCCGAGAGCCACCGGATCTCGGCGAAGGAAGGCCAGGGGCTCGGCGCACTGATGCGCTCGGTGGACGCTGCCTATGCCGCCGCGATGGCGCGGCTATCGACGCCCAAGGTGACGCGCGCCATGATCGCCGCGGTCGAGCGTCAGGCGCCGCCGAAGACCGGTCTGGTGCGCCCCAAGCTGCGCTACGCGCACCAGGGGGGGATTAATCCGCCGCGCATCATCATCCACGGCAACGCGCTCGATCGCGTGCCCGATTCCTACAAGCGCTACCTCGAAGGATTCTTCCGCCATGCCTTCAAGCTTCCAGGAACGCCGCTGCGCATCGAGTTTCGCACCGGCAGGAACCCTTACGCGAAGAAAAAGGCGTAGAGCGCCGCCCGGCCCGGCATGAGCGCGCCCGCGTCGGCCCCGGCAAGCCCGAGAAAGGTGCCGATCATGAACGGCTTGTGCGCCCGCACCTTGCCACGCCGGATGAGGTATGTGGCGCAGGCGAGGGAAATCAGCGTCCAGACCGAGAGCAGGTGGAGAAACGAAGGGCCAACCCCTTGGCGGATCTCGAAGATCCAAAGCGACGGCAGTGCGACTGCCGCCATGAGCGACGCCCAAATTCGCCCCAGCATTTTGTGGGAGGCGGTGCCGTTTGCGGCGCACGGGCACGACGCTGCCGAGCGCCAGCGCGGCGAGCGCAAACGCAATGTGGAGGACGATCAACGCTTGCATGGGAGGGCGCGCGGTGTTATGTTGACAGAGACAACATTATCCTGGTGCTTCATGTAGACGATGTCAACATACCACCACGGCGATCTGCGTGCTGCGCTTCTCCAGGCGGCGGGGAAACGTTTGGAGAAACAAGGAATTGCAGCGCTAAGCTTGCGCGAGGCGGCGCGTCGCTCGGGAGTCTCGCATAACGCGCCTTACCGCCATTTTGCCGACCGCGAGGCGCTGCTCGCCGCGCTTGCCGCGCAAGGCTTCGACATGCTTGGCCAGGCGATGCGCGGCCAAACCGGCCGCGCCATGGGCGAGGCGTACGTGCGCTTCGCGCTGCAGCATCCGCAGCGCTTTCGGCTCATGTTCGGCGGTCAGATCGCGCTCGAGAAATACCCGCGGCTGCGCGACGCGGCCTCTAGCGCCTTCGATCAGCTCCAGAGCGCATTTTCCGCGTACGGAGGCGACGCGCGGAGCGCGGCTGCGGCGGCTTGGTCGCTGGTGCACGGCTTGTCCCACCTCATTCTCGACGGGCACTTCGCGCAGCGCGGCGAGGAATTCGTGAAACGGGTCCTGGGGGTGGTGCGCTTCGCCGTCGGCCCGCAACGTGCGGCGTAGGTTTGGAACTCGGCAGCGCGAGCCGCGGCGCCGAGCGCCGTGTCGCCCATGAGCACGGCAAGGACGAGCGATCGCGCGTACCCCGCAAAGCCGAGACGTCGCTTCAGGCCTGAGTGCAGATCGACTCGTAGATCGGCCCGGCAAACTCCGGGACGATGAACAGGCCGTGGAGGACAGCCGCGCGGCATGGCAGCGATGCTAATTTAGACGATGGCGCTGCCATTTCGTCTGGCGTGCTTTTACTTCGCGCATTTCGCGTACGGCGGCGCGTTCGTCGCGTACCTTCCGCTGTACCTGGCATGGCGCGGGCTGCAGCCGGGCGAGATCGCTTGGGTACTCGCGCTGCCGCAGCTCGCGCGCAGCTTCGCGCCGGCGGCGTGGGGCTGGGTCGCAGATCGCAGCGGCGCGCAGCGCGGCATCGTCGCGTTCTCGTGCGCCGCGATGGCGGCGGGCTTCGGCATGCTTCCGTCCACGCAAGGCGTCGTGTCGATCAGCTGGGTGATCGGGGTAGTGAGCCTGCTCTCGGCGGGTGCATTGCCGCTCGTGGAAGCCTTCACGCTCGGCGCGCTGGCCGGTCAGGCGGGGCGCTACGGCCCAATCCGCCTGTGGGGCTCAGTCGGCTTCATCGCCATGGTGCTGGCGGGCGGCGCATGGCTGGAGCGGCACAGCGTGGAGCTCTTGCCGCTTGCCCTGACCCTATGCGCTTTAGCAGCGCTCGCTGCGGCGCTCGGGCTGCCCTCGCGCAGCGCACATGCCGCGGCGCCGGCGACGAGGTTGCGAGTCAGTCCCGCGGCGCAGGCGCTCCTTGCCGCGGGATTTTGCATGGCGGCCGCGCACGGGACGCTGTACACCTTTCTGACCCTGCATCTGGAGCGCGCGGGCTATGGCGGCACGACGATCGGGCTACTCTGGACGCTCGGCGTGCTGGCCGAAATCGCGGTGTTTCTCTATCTGCCGGCGCTATTTCGGCGCTATACGCTTTCGGGCATCCTGCTGTTCAGCTTCGCCTGTGCCGCGCTGCGCTTCGCCGCCATCGGCTGGGGCGCCGATTTTCTCTGGATCCTCGTCCCCGCGCAGCTGCTGCACGCCACGACTTTCGGCTCATTCCACGCCGCATCGGTTGCCGCGGTGCATCGCGTTTTTCCGGCCGAGGCGCACGGCCGGGGGCAGGCGCTTTTTTCCAGCATCTGCTATGGCGGCGGCGGCGGTGCCGGTGCCTTGATGGCGGGTTGGGCCTGGGAGGCGGCCGGGCCCGGACTGGCGTTCTCGCTGTCCGCGCTCGCTGCGGTGGCGGGCGGCTTTTTGGCTGTGCGATTGAGACGCGCCGGCCTCTAAAGATGCTATGAGACAATGCCTTATTTGCGCAGCACCGACATGGGATTAACTCTTTACGACAAGCTTTGGGACAGCCACGTCGTGCATCTCGAAGAAGACGGCACGGCGCTGCTATATATCGACCGGCACCTCGTGCATGAGGTCACCAGCCCGCAGGCCTACGAAGGGCTGAAAGCCGCGGGGCGCAAGCCTTGGCGCGCGGACTCGGTGGTCGCCACCGCCGACCATAACACGCCGACGACCGGGTGGGATGAGGGCGTGGAAGGCATCCGCGACCCGTTCGCCAAGCTGCAGATCCAGACGCTCGACGCCAACATCCGCCGCTTCGGCGCGAAGGTCTATTTCCCGTTTCTCGATCAGCGCCAGGGCATCGTGCACGTCATCGGCCCCGAGCAGGGCGCGACGCTGCCAGGCATGACGGTCGTGTGCGGCGATTCGCATACCAGCACGCATGGCGCTTTTGCCTGTCTTGCGCACGGCATCGGCACCTCGGAAGTCGAGCACGTTCTCGCAACGCAGTGCCTGATCACGCGCAAGATGAAGAACATGCGCGTGAGCGTCGAGGGTCCGCTCGCGCGGGGCGTAACCGCGAAGGATGTGGTTCTCGCCATCATCGGCCGCATCGGCACGGCGGGCGGGACCGGCCATGCCATCGAGTTCGCGGGGAGCACGATCCGCGCGCTTTCGATGGAAGGGCGCATGACGATCTGCAACATGTCGATCGAGGCCGGCGCGCGCGCCGGCATGGTGGCGGCGGACGAGACGACCATCGAGTACGTGAAGGGCCGGCCGCTTGCGCCGAAGGCCGCCGAAGAGGAGCGGGCGTCGTCGTATTGGCGCACGCTGAAGAGCGACCCGGACGCCACGTTCGATCGGCAGGTCACGCTCGACGCGCGCGAGATCAAGCCGCACGTCACCTGGGGCACCTCGCCAGAGATGGTGATCACCGTGGACGACGCGGTGCCCGACCCCGACCGCGAAAGAGACGGCGCAAAGCGCGAAGGCATGGAACGCGCGCTCGCCTACATGGGGCTCAAGCCGCGTACGCGGGTCACCGATATCAGGCTCGACAAGGTATTCATCGGCTCGTGCACCAACTCGCGCATCGAGGACCTGCGCGCTGCCGCCGCGGTCGTGCTGGGCAGACGCGTCGCGTCGAACGTGCGTCTTGCGCTAGTGGTCCCCGGCTCCGGGCTGGTGAAGGCCCAGGCCGAGCGCGAGGGGCTGGACCGCGTCTTTCGCGACGCCGGCTTCGAGTGGCGCGAGCCTGGCTGCTCGATGTGCCTCGGCATGAATCCAGATCGCCTCGATCCGGGCGAGCGTTGCGCGTCGACCTCCAATCGCAATTTCGAAGGACGCCAGGGCGAAGGCGGCCGCACCCATCTTGTCAGTCCGGCGATGGCCGCGGCTGCCGCGATCGCCGGCCATTTCGTCGACGTGCGGCAGTGGCGCTGAGCTGAAATGGAAAAGTTCAGCCTCCTCAGTGGCCTGGTCGCACCACTGGACCGGGCGAACGTCGACACCGACCAGATCATCCCGAAGGAGCACCTGAAGTCGATCCAGCGCACCGGCTTCGCGTCGGCGCTGTTCGCGGCCTGGCGCCACGATCCGCAATTCGTCCTCAACCAGCCGCGCTATCGCGGCGCGACGATCCTGCTTGCGCGCAAGAACTTCGGCTGCGGCTCCTCGCGCGAGCACGCGCCATGGGCGCTGATGGACTACGGCTTTCGCTGCGTGATCGCGTCCTCATTCGCCGACATCTTCTTCAATAACTGCTTCAAGAACGGCCTGCTTCCGGTGGTGCTGAGCGAAGCCGAGGTCGATCGACTGTTCTACGAGTGCGCCTCCTCTCCGGGGTTCAAGCTGACGGTGAATCTGGAGAACCAATCGGTCTCCACGACTCATGGCTCGCAAACCATGCGCTTCGAGATCGATGCGTTCCGCAAATATTGCCTGCTGAACGGGCTCGACGAAATCGGCCTCACGCTGCGCCACGCCGACAAGATCCGCGCCTTCGAAGCGCGGCGCAAAGCCCAGTTTCCCTGGTATTTCTGATGAAGCTTGCGCTCCTGCCCGGTGACGGCATCGGGCCGGAAATCGTTGCGCAGGCGCGCAAAGTACTGCAGCGGCTTGGCTTGAGGCTGGAGATGCGCGAAGCCGCGGTCGGCGGCGCCGGCTACGATGCCACCGAAGATCCGCTGCCCCCGGCTACCCTCTCCCTCGCCAAGGAAGCCGATGCGATTCTCTTCGGCGCGGTAGGCGGTCCGCGCTACGACGCGCTGCCTCGCGCCAAGCGCCCCGAGCAGGCGCTGCTGCGGCTGCGCAAGGAGCTCGGGCTGTTTGCCAACCTGCGCCCGGCGCAGGTGCACCCGCAGCTCGCCGCCGCCTCGGCGCTGAAAGCCGAAGTCGTCTCCGGGCTCGACATCCTGATCGTGCGCGAGCTCACCGGCGACATCTACTTCGGAGAGCCGCGCGGCATCCGCGCCACCGGCGACGGCGGCCGCGAGGCCTTCGACACCATGCGCTACAGCGAGTCCGAGGTGCGGCGTATCGCGGCCGTCGCCTTCGACGCGGCGCGCAAGCGAGGCAAGCGCGTCTGCTCCGTCGACAAGGCGAACGTGCTGGAGACCTCGCAACTATGGCGCGAAGTGGTGACTGACGAGGCGAAGCGCTACCCCGACGTCGAGCTCACGCACATGTACGTCGACAACTGCGCCATGCAACTGGTGCGCAATCCCAGGCAGTTCGACGTCATCGTCACGGGGAACCTGTTCGGCGACATCCTCTCCGACGAGGCGTCGATGCTCACCGGGTCGATCGGCATGCTGCCCTCGGCCGCGCTCGACGCCGGCGGCAAGGGGCTGTACGAGCCGATCCACGGCTCGGCGCCCGACATCGCCGGGAAGGGCGTGGCCAATCCGCTGGCTACCATCCTTTCGGCCGCGATGATGCTGCGCTATTCGCTCGCGCAGGAAAAAGCCGCAGACCGCATCGAGGCCGCGGTGAAGAATGTCTTGAGCGAAGGCCTGCGCACCGCCGACATCCACACGCCCGGAACCCGCAAGGTCGGCACCGGTGAAATGGGCGACGCGGTCGCGGCAGCCCTATAAACTACCGCGTATGTTGAGAGTAGGAATCGTCGGCTGGCGCGGTATGGTCGGATCGGTGCTCGTGCAGCGCATGCGCGAGGAGCGCGACTTCGACGACTTCGAGCCGGTGTTCTTCTCGACTTCGCAGGCCGGCGGCAAAGGCCCGTCGATCGGCAAGGACGCGTCGCCGGTCCAGGATGCGAAAGACCTCGCCGCGCTGAAGGCGCTGCCGGTGATTATTTCCTGCCAGGGCGGCGACTACACGAACGAGGTTCATGCGCAGTTGCGCAAGGCGGGCTGGAAAGGCTATTGGATCGACGCCGCGAGTGCGCTGCGCATGAAGGATCACGCGGTGATCGTCCTCGATCCGGTCAATATGCCGGTCATCAAGAAGGCGCATGCGGCCGGCATCAAGGACTACATCGGCGGCAACTGCTCGGTGAGCCTGATGCTCATGGGCATGGCCGGCCTTTTCCAGCGCGACGAGATCGAGTGGATGACCACCATGACCTACCAGGCGGCCTCCGGCGCCGGTGCCGCGCATCTGCGCGAGCTGGTGGAGCAGATGGCGCGCATCGGGCAAAGCGCCAAGCGCCTGCTGGAAGACCCTGCCGCTGGCGCCCTGGATATCGATCGTGCCGTGACCGAGGCGCTGCGCTCACCCGGATTGCCGAAGGCGAACTTCGAGTACCCTCTTGCCGCGAGCCTGCTGCCATGGATCGACCAGGACCTGGGCAATGGACAGAGCCGCGAGGAATGGAAGGGGCAGGCCGAGACCAACAAGATTCTGGACAGGAACGGCCGCATCGTGCCGATCGATGGCGTGTGCGTGCGCATTGGCGCAATGCGCTGCCACAGCCAGGCGCTGACCATCAAGCTGCGGCGCGCGCTGCCGCTCGACGAAATCGAAGGCATGATCGCGGAAGCCAACGACTGGGTGAAGCTCGTGCCGAACCGGCGCGAGGAATCGCTCGCCGAACTGACCCCGGCGGCGATTACCGGGAAGCTCTCGGTCCCGGTGGGCCGGCTGCGCAAGCTGCCGATGGGGGAGGAGTACTTGGCTGCCTTTACCGTCGGCGATCAGCTGCTTTGGGGGGCCGCCGAGCCCCTGCGTCGGATGCTACGGATTCTTTTGGAAGCGGGCCTCAAGGCCTGAAAACCGAGAAAACTTGTGAATTTGCAGTGCTAAGACCATGATGTTATTTTAATTGGTTGCTTAGAACAATGATTCAAGGGCGGAAAACAGTGGGCAGATCGATAACCATTGCGATGATTGCGGCCGCGTTTTGGCTGGCGGGTCCAATGGTCCACGCGGCCGGTCTGGGCCAGTTGAAGGTGATTTCGCCGCTCGGCCAGCCGCTCAACGCCGAAATCGAGATCGTCTCATTGCAGGCGGGCGAGGAAGAAGGTCTGGTGGCGCGTCTCGCTTCCCCCGACGCGTTCAGGGACGCCGGCATCGAGTTCAATCCGGCGCTGGTCACGGTGCGCTTCGCGGTCGAGCACCGCGGCGGCCGTTCGCTTTTGCGCGTGAGAACCACACAGCCGATCAACGATCCGTTCCTCGAGATGCTGGTCGAGCTGCAGTGGACCACCGGCAGGCTGGTGCGCGAGTACACGGTTCTTCTCGACCCGCCGGAATACAGGGGGCCGCAGGCAATCGCGGCTGCGCCCGCGGTGCCCGCGAAGCCGGCCGCGGTCCCCGAGTCGAAGCCCGCCGTCGAAGCCCCGGCAGCGCAGCCCGCACCCGTAGAAGCCAGGCCGCTGCCGTCCGTCCCAGCTCCCGCGGCGGAGCCAGCACCGGCGCCCGCGCCAGCGGCCGAGGCGCAGGTCGAAAAGCCTGCCGCGGCGGAAGCAGAAAAGCCCGGTGCAGCGGAAGCAGAAAAGCCCGCTGCAGCGGAAGCAGAAAAGCCTGCCCCGGCGGAAGCAGAAAAGCCCGCCGCAGCGGAAGCAGAAAAGCCCGCGGCGGAGCCAGTCGGGGAGCCGGCCGCCGCGGAAGAGATGAAGGTCGCGGTCAAGAAGGGCGACACGCTGAGCGAAATTGCGCGCCAGAACCTGCCGCCTGGCGCAAACCTCAACCAGATGCTGATTGCGATCTACCGCGCCAACGAGGATGCATTCATCCGCAAGAACGTCAACCTGCTGCGCGCCGGGCGGATCCTCGACATCCCTAGCGCGGAAACCGTCAGCACGATCGACCCGGAAGAAGCGAAGCGCCTGGTGCAAGCGCACATGGACGACTTCGCCGCGTATCGCAGCCGTCTCGCGACGGCGTCGACGTCCGTCGAAACGCCGGGCGGCCGGCGTGAAGCCGCGGGCAAGATCGAGCCGAAACCGGAAGCGCCGGCCGCGGCGCCACAGGACCAGGTACGGCTTTCCAAGGCCGACCTGAGCAAGCCGGCGGCGCCGGCTAGCCAGGCGGCGCGCGAGGACGACTCGGTTGCCCGCGAACGCGCACTGCAAGAAGCGCAGTCCCGTGTCACCGACCTGGAAAAGAACGTGGCCGATCTGCGCAAGCTGCTGGAAATGAAGAACCAGCAGCTGGCCGAAATGGAGAAAAAAGCGCAGGGCACGCCTGCGCCGAGCGTGCCGGCGCCTGCCGCAAAGTTGCCCGAGAAACCTGTCGCGCAAGCGCCCAAGCCTGCGCCGCAAGCGCCGAAGCCGCTCGCCGAGGCACCGAAACCAGCAGCGGAGACGCCCAAACCAGTGCCGGAGGCGCCCAGACCGGTGCTGGAGCAGCCCAAGCCAGCGCCGCAGGCGCCCAAGCCGCCAGCTCAAGCAGCCAAGCCGAGGCCCACGCCCGCGCCGCCTGCGCCCGAGCCGAGCATCCTCGATGAGTTTCTCGACAACCCGATTGCGCTTGCCGTATTGGCCGGCGTGATCGTGGTGCTCGTCGGCTACGGCGTATGGACATGGAGAAAAAAAAAGACCATAGCAGCCAAATTTCAAGATAGCGTCCTGGGCGCCGCCACTACCGCCGGCGCGGCGACCGGAACCGGCGCCGCAGCCGCAGCGCCGAGCGTTTCGCAGGGCTCGCTCAGCCAGCCGCTGCCTGGCATGGAGGCCGATGAGGTCGATCCGATCGCCGAAGCCGACGTTTACATGGCCTACGGCCGTGACGCGCAGGCAGAGGAAATCCTCAAGGAAGCGCTGCAAAAGGACGCAAAACGCACCGCGGTGCATTCCAAGCTGCTCGAGATCTACGCCAACCGGCGTGACGCCAAGGCCTTCGAGCAGACGGCGCTCAAGCTCAAGTCGCTCACCAACGGTTCCGGTCCAGAATGGGACAAGGCTGTCGCCCTTGGCCGTTCGATCGATTCGCAAAATGGGCTGTATGGCGGTGGCGGTGCGCCCGCTTCCGCGCCAGCCGCTGCTGCTGCCGCCGCCGCCGCACCGAACCTCGATTTCGATCTGAGCGGCGCGCCGTCCCAAGACGACGCCGCTTCGCCTGACTTTTCGCTCGACGAACCGAAGGCGCCTTCCCCCAGCGCGCTCGACTTCGACCTCGGTGCCGCGCCGGCGGCGGCAGCTGGAGCGGCCGCGAGGAGCGATTTCACTCCTGCGGGCACGCTGATCATGGGCGAGCGCCAGAGCGATAAAACCGTCACCCGCATAGATTTCAATCTGGACGCAACGGGCGGCGGCGAAGCGAACAGGCCCGGATCGGCGGCGATGCCCGCGTCCGCAAACGGCGGTCTCGATTTCGACATCAGCCTGGACCTCGGCGGGGAGCAGAAAAAGCCTGAGACCGACAAGACCGTAACTTCGATGGATCTATCTTCCATCAGTCTGGACCTGGGTGCTGCGGGCGACCCGAGCGCTCCTCCCGCCGGCACCGATCCGAAATGGCAGGAAGTCGCCACCAAGCTCGATCTTGCCAAGGCATACGAGGAAATGGGAGACAAGGACGGCGCGCGGGAGCTGCTCAACGAGGTGATGAAGGACGGCGACAGCGCGCAGAAAAGCCAGGCGCAACAGCTGCTGGCCAAGCTGGGTTAGCATCCGCCGTACACCGCCTTACTTAACTGAAAAAAGCCGCGGCGCCAGCGACCGCGGCTTTTTGCTTTATGCGCATAGCTCTAGGACTGGAATACGACGGCAGCCGCTTTCTTGGATGGCAGACGCAGCCCGGCGGAGGCGCAGTGCAGGACGCCCTCGAGCCGGCTCTCAGCGCGATTGCCGGCGGGCGCGTCGCAGTGACCTGCGCCGGCAGGACCGATCGCGGCGTGCACGCGCGTGGGCAGGTGGTGCACTTCGATGAGCTCGCGTCTCGGCCCCCGTCTGCCTGGGTTCGCGGGGTGAACGCGCTCCTGCCCCAGGGCGTCGCGGTGTTATGGTCGCAGCAGGTCGACCCGTCCTTCCATGCACGCTACAGCGCCGTGAGCCGTACATACCGCTACGCGCTTCTCAACCGCCCGGTGCGGCCGGCGCTCGCCGCGAGCCACGTCGGCTGGATTCACCTGCCGCTCGACGTCGACGCGATGCGCGCGGCGGCCGCGCTGCTCGTCGGCGAGCAGGATTTTTCGGCGTTCCGCTCGGCGCAGTGCCAGGCCAAGTCGCCGGTGCGCACGCTGCATTCGCTCGACATCGAGCGCCGAGGCGAGCGCATAGACTTCGTGCTGCGGGCGAACGCATTCCTGCACCACATGGTGCGCAACATCGTGGGCACGCTCGTTTATGTCGGCAAGGGCAAGCATCCGGCGCTCTGGGTGAGGGACGTGCTCGAGTCGCGCGATCGTGCGCGCGCGGCGCCGACCCTCGCGCCGGAAGGACTATGCCTGGAGGCCGTGGAGTACGACGCCAAATGGGGACTGCCCCGATGAGAACCCGCGTCAAGATCTGCGGGATCACGCGGCGGCAAGACGCACGCGCGGCGGCCCAAGAGGGCGCCGACGCCATCGGACTGGTGTTCTATCCGCCGAGCCCGCGCTTTGTGAGCGTCGAGCGCGCGCTCGAGGTGCGCGATGCGCTGCCCCCCTTCGTGCAGACGGTTGCGCTGTTCGTCAACCCGGACGCGGCACAGGTGGCGCAGGTCATCGGCCGGGTACGGCCCGCGATGCTGCAATTCCACGGCGAGGAGCAGCCGCAGTTCTGCGCGCAGTTCGGCGTGCCCTGGGTCAAGGCCTGCCGCGTGAGGCGGGGGGACGATTTGCTAAAATACCTGCGCCCGTTTTCCGCTGCCGCTGCCTGGCTGCTCGACAGCCACGTCGAGGAGTATGGCGGAGCGGGCGAGAGCTTCGACTGGTCGCTGGTGCCCGCCGCGCGCGACCGGCCTCTGATCCTTTCGGGCGGGCTGGCGCGGGACAATGTCGCCGAGGCGATCCGCCGGGTGCGGCCCTGGGGCGTCGATGTCTCGAGCGG
>Ga0209577_10002781_pt1 | contig 16606 bp, 20 predicted proteins | sample GraSoiAngelo_109_FD_185874 | JGI IMG/M metagenome (GOLD analysis project Ga0209577, IMG submission 185874) | Grasslands soil microbial communities from the Angelo Coastal Reserve, California, USA - 14_0903_12_20cm (SPAdes) (version 2) | ecosystem: Environmental > Terrestrial > Soil > Grasslands...
TTCAAACGCTAGTCGCAAATCGGTCGTCGTTCTTCGGCAAACTCACCTATACGACGATGCCCGAACAGCTTCAGGCTCGCGGAATTTCGTGGAAGGTTTACTCGTCACCTGACCAGAATATTCTGAACAGTATTTTCTCCGACAATGTTCTCTCCTATTTCAAGAATTTCCAGGACCCCACATCGGTCCTCTACCGGAACGCATTCGGGCCCCAGTTTCCGGTTGATTTTCTGGCGGATGCGTTGTCGGGAAACCTGCCACAAGTCTCCTGGGTGCTCGCCTCGATCGTTGACTCCGATCACCCGCCGGCGCCCTCACTCTTTGGAGAGAACACCCTGTCCACGATTATCAGTGCTTTGACTGCGAATTCAGCGCTGTGGGCGAAGACGGTCCTATTCGCCACTTACGACGAAAATGGCGGCTTCTTTGACCACGTCGCGCCGGTGACAGCGCCCCCAGGCACCCCCGGCGAATACGTCACTGCGCCCGCAGTCCCGGACCCCACGGTGGTTGGCAATCCTCCCATTCTCGGCCCGATCGGCTTGGGTTTCCGTGTGCCGATGCTTGTGATCTCTCCGTTCAGCAGGGGTGGGTTTGTATCGTCGGCTCTCTTCGATCACACCTCAGTGCTGCGATTCCTCGAGACGCGTTTTGGCGCCGAAGTGCCCAATCTGACCGCATGGCGTCGTGCCACCGTCGGTGATCTCACGAGCGCATTTAACTTCGCAAAACCTGATCAGTCGATTCCTGCTCTGCCGTCCACGCTCCCGGCAATTCCGCAGGTCCTTTCGGAGTGTGCAGCCAGCCTGGTCGGCACAACGCCATATCAAGTTCCGAACCCGCAGAGCTCTCCGACGCAGGAAGCTGGAACGGCGGCTCGACCAAGTGGTTTGTGCTAGACATTCATGGATTCTTGGTTCAATCCTCAACCAGTGACACCACGCGGTGATATAATGCCCCCGATGCGCTCAAGATTCCTGCACGCGGGAATTATGTTCATTCTAGTTGTTTGCCTCGTTTGTCCCCTGGTAGAGCTGTTTGATCGCTGGGATCACACGATACAAACCGGGAACGATACCGAGTACACCTTGGTCATTCTTGCGTTGTGCATCGGAGCGGCGTATTCGTTCACGCGATTCATCTTTAAGTTCTGTGTGTGCAGGTGCGCCGGAGAGGTCGTTTCCAAAGCGCTCGCAGCCAAGCTCCTTCTGTCCCCGCTGTGCCGTTCATTTTTCGTCTCTCCCATTCCGCTGAGTCCTCCAGCTCTCGCACTCCGTATCTAGAACTCATCAAAGACTGCTCTCGAAGCCTGTCCTGAGGGAGTGGTCCGTTGCCTCCTTCCTTTGGGACCAAGTTTGTTCGACTAGACCCTTCTTGCCAAGGCAATGAGTCTGCCTATCGATTCTTGATTCTTCGGAGCATGTTTATGTACGCGATTCGAAAACCAGTTCTCTATCTGTTCGCTGGAGTAATTTTGACTGGATGCGCTGCCCGGCGATATCAACCCTCGCCTATCGTCCCAACCGAGACAGCTTCGGGCCTGGAGACGCGAAATCTCAGTGACCCAGGCCTGCACACGTTTGAGGAGAAGAACCTTGGTCACGCGGTTACGCCTTGGCCGCCGAAGACTTGCGACCTCGCGACACTCTCCCTTGCTGCCTTGTATTTCAATCCCTCGTTGGAAGCTGCTCGGGCGCGTGTAGAAGAATCGCAAGCAGCGATTGTTACTGCTGGTGCGCGGCCAAATCCCAGTCTTGGCATCGCGCCCGGTGTTCCGAGCCCCTATTTGTTCAATTTGGATTTTTCCGTGCCTATTGAAACGGCTGGAAAGCGGGGACATCGCATCCAAGCGGCTCGTAGTCTCGACCAGGCTGCCCGATTCGATCTGGCCGATTCCGCCTGGAAGATCCGCAGCGGAGTTCGCATTGCGCTGTTGAATTACTTTCTCGCCTCTCGAAATCTCGACTTGCTGCGTTCCGAAGAGCAGATTCGCGGGGACCAAGTAAATATCTTGGAGCAAAGGTTTGCGGTTGGCGAGATACCGAAACTGGAAGTAGACCTTTCCCGGATCGAGCTCTCAAAAACGCACTTGGCGATCAACTCGGCCGAGGGGCGGCTGGGGGAAACCAAGGCAGCCCTGGCAGCCTCTATTGGGATTCCAGTGGCGGGGCTCGAGGGGCTCGATTTCAAATGGCCGGACCTCGATTCCCCGCCAAGCGCAGAATCCCTGTTGCCAGCGGACATTCAGCGGGATGCGGTTCTGAACCGCTTGGATGTTCGACGCTCTCTTGCTCAATACGCGGCGGCTGAAGCCGATTTGCAGCTCGAAATTTCCAAACAATATCCGGACCTCCAAATCGGACCGGGGTATACGTACGAGGAACGAAACAGCTTCTTCGTAATCGGATTCTCGACCACTCTTCCTCTCTTCAACCGAAACCAGGGACCTATTGCCCAAGCTGAGGCCCGTCGCAAAGAAGCGGGTGCTTCTTTCTTGGAGAAGCAGGCGCAAGTCACAGCGAGAGGCGAACGCGCTCTTGCCCTGTACACGGCAGCGCTGAAGGAAGTGGCAGGAGCTGACCAATTTTTACGCAAGCTGCAAGACACTCAACTTCGGATGACACAGGAGGCAGTACGACTCGGAGAGGAAGATCGACTAAGCCTCAACGGTGTGCAAATCCAAAGTTCAGTATTGGCTCGAGCGCGGCTCGATGCGCTTGCACGGGCGCAGAGCGCCCTTGGGGAACTCGAGGATGCTGTCCAGCGCCCGCTTGATCCCGGTGATGCGTTTGCAATTAGTCCTGAGTCTCCAGCACTGAGCAAACTCCCCAAGGAGTCGAAACGATGAGACATAAACCCACGTTTGCGACCGTCAGATCTACGGGCATTTTCGTCGTCACCCTTCTAACCCTGACTTTCATGGGAGGCTGCAAGAATCGCCTTGATAAGGACGATGAAAACCGCCAGGCTCAGGCGAAGAAAAGCCCCGCCCAGATTTCTACGGAAAACGGCCAGACCGTGCTTACCCTTGATTCGCCCACGCAAAACCGTTTGGGTCTCGAAGTTGCAACCCTTGCCGCGACTGTGACCCGCGCACAGGCAACGTGTCCTGCCGTCGTTGTTTCCATTCAAGACCTGGCAGCGTCTCGCAATGGCTACATTGCGTCGCAGACGCAAGTTCAGAAGGCACATGTTGCGGCAGAGGTTGCTCGCAAAGAGTACACGCGCCTGAAAACCCTCTTTGAGGAGAACCAGAACATCTCCGAAAAATCGCTGCAAACCGCGGAGGCTACTCTGCGAGCGAATGAAGCTGATGAGCGCGCCGGGGAACAGCAGCTAACTCTGCAAGAGTCCGTTGCCCGGCAGGAGTGGGGCAGCGCAGTTGCGAAATGGACGGTGGAAGGTTCGCCGGAGCTGCAACGTATCCTAGACCAGCGCGAAATGCTGGTGCAAGTGACGATGCCTTCCGGCGACACCTACGGCGCGCCCAAGACGATTTCGCTGGAGATCCCTGGCAGGGCCCGAACGCAAGCGGCTTTTGTTTCGACATTTCCCCGAGTCGATCCACGAATTCAAGGCAGGAGCTTTCTTTATCTCGCGCATGCTCAGTCTAGTCTAACCCCTGGCGTAAACCTGCTCGCTCATCTATCGGTCGGCAGACCGATGAAAGGGCTGATCGTCCCCACATCGGCGGTTGTTTGGTCCGAAGGGAAGGCTTGGGTATACCAGCAAACGGCCGCCGACCATTTTACTCGTCGTGCCGTGCCTACCGATATCCCAGTGGAAAAAGGATTCTTTGTCGCCGAAGGATTCTCACCCGGGGACAAGCTTGTCACGCGGGGAGCACAGGCTCTTCTCTCGGAGGAATTGCTCTTGCACGGCCAGAGCGGAGGCGAGACGGATGTGGACTGAAACCGGGGACGCCAGATGCTGAACGCCATTGTCCGTTTCTCAATCCGCTTCCGCGGAATTGCGATCTCGCTAGCCTGTGCGCTCCTGGTGTACGGAATCTTGTCACTCTCCCATGTGCCGTACGACGTTTTCCCGGAGTTTGCACCTCCCGAAGTTTCCATTCAAACCGAGGCACCAGGCCTTTCGCCGGAGCAGGTCGAGGTTCTTGTCACTCAGCCTATTGAGAATGCCATCAACGGCGTTGCCGGGATCGAGTCCCTCCGTTCCCGATCGATTCAGGGCCTTTCCGTAATCGGTGTTGTCTTTCGCCCTGGCACGGATATCTATCGGGACCGCCAGGCCGTTACCGAGCGCCTGTCCACGGTCTCGAGCGAACTCCCGACCGGAGTGTTGCCGCCATTGATGACTCCTCTCACTTCCTCCACGACATGGGTCATGGAGGTCGGTCTCACCTCAGAAAAACAATCTCCCATGACTCTGCGAACGATTGCGGACTGGACCGTTAAACCGCGCTTGCTGGCTGTTGGCGGAGTTGCAGGAGTGGAAGTCGTTGGCGGCGACGTCCGTCAAATTCAATTCCAGTTCGATCCGCAACGGCTTGTTCAATACGGATTGAGCGTCGAGGACGTGATCGCCGCGGCTAGACAAGCCACCGGCGTTCGCGGGGCAGGTTTTGTCGATACCCCTAACCAGCGAATTGTGCTGCAAACCGAGGGTCAATCACTGACAGCTGCGCAACTCACGCGCACGGTTCTGGTCCATCACAACGGCGCGAACGTGCTGCTGGGTGATGTCGGTCGCGTAGAAGACGCGCCGGCGCCGCCGATCGGAGCGGCCACGATCAGAGGAAAGCCCGGCGTGATCTTGATCGTTGATGCTGCCTACGGTTCGAATACGCTCGAAGTCACGCATGGTTTAGATAAGGCAGTTGCCGACCTACGTGCGAGCCTCGAAGCACAGGGAATCTCGCTTCATCCGGAAGTGTTCCGCTCTGCCGACTTCATCGATGTCGCGCTTCACAATGTGCGCGATTCGTTGCTCATCGGCGCAGTCCTCGTGATCTTGGTTCTCTTTTTGTTTCTCTTCAATCTCCGCACTGCTGCGATCTCCTGCACTGCAATTCCTCTTTCTCTGCTGGCGGCTGTCATCGCCCTCGACAAAATGGGGCTGAGCTTGAACACCATGACTCTTGGTGGCCTTTCGATTGCCATCGGGGAGGTAGTGGACGATGCCGTGATCGATGTCGAGAACATCTATCGCCGTCTCCGCGAGAATCGAGCATTGCCAACCCCACGGCCCTCGTTTCATGTCGTACTTGATGCCTCGCTCGAAGTGAGGAGCGCCGTCGTCTACGCAACGTTTGCGGTGATCCTGGTCTTTTTCCCGGTCCTGAATATGTCCGGCTTGGCTGGCAGGATCTTCGGGCCTCTCGCCATCGCCTACATCTGGGCAATTCTCGCATCACTTGTTGTTGCTCTGACCGTTACACCCGCTCTTTGCATCGTTCTATTGGGCGAGCGTGACCTCCTATCGCAGGAAGCGCCTGCTGTCCATTGGTTGAAGCGCGGTTATCACGGGCTTCTGCTCCGAATTGAGAAAGTGCCACGGCTAGTGATCGCAGCGGTTGCTCTGCTTGTTGCACTCGGGATTGGCACTTTGTTCCTTTTGAGCCAGTCCTTCCTGCCTGAGTTGCACGAGGGAAACATCACCGTACATATGACCGCGCTCCCTGGAACCTCCCTTCAGGAATCCCTGCGGCTCGGGAACCACATCACGGAAGCCCTGCTGAAAATCCCTTCCGTGCAATCCGTCGCCCAACGAGCGGGAAGAGCGGAACTTGGCACCGATACCATGGGCACGCATGAGAGTGAAATTGATGTGAACTTGAAGGCGCGCAACGGGAATCAAGTGGGGGCGGCACAGGTTGGTATCCGGCAGGTCATTTCTCAGCTTCCCGGCCCGATATTGACATCAAACAGCTTTCTAACGGAGCGCATCAACGAAACTCTTTCCGGGTACAGAACTCCTGTCGTGGTCAATGTCGTCGGCAACAACCTGGATCAACTGGACCAAGAGGCAGGGGAAGTTGTTCGCGTGCTTGGTGGTATCCGGGGCGCAGCCCAAATCCAGGTCCAGTCCCCCCCGGGCATGCCACAGATTGTGGTGCGACTTCGCAGGGACGATCTGGTCCGCTGGGGATTTGACCCCCTACAGGTTCTCGATGTAGTGAGGACCGCTTATGGTGGCGACATTGTGGGGCAGGTTTACGAAGGAAACCGAGTTTTTGACGTTGCGGTCATTCTTGCCCCTGGCGATCGGCCTAGGGTTAGCGAACTAGGTGCGTTGCCGCTTCGAAGTCCTGACGGGAATTACGTCACTCTGCGGCAACTCGCCGATCTTTACGAGTCGTCCGCGCGCTACGTCATCCTGCATCAGGGCGCACGCCGCGTGCAAACCATCACTTGCAATGTTCAGGGGCGTGCCGTCGACTCGTTTGTCGACGAAGTGCAGAAACGCGTGTCTCAATTATCCTTGCTCGCCGGCACCTACGTGGAGTTCTCCGGCACAGCCGCCGCGCAGGCTCAATCACGGCGCGACTTGCTAGTCGACTCACTGCTGGCCGGGCTGGGAATCGTCCTCCTACTGTCCGTTGTCATGGGCAACTATCGCAACTTGTTGCTTGTACTCGCGAATCTCCCATTTGCATTGGTCGGCGGAGTGCTCGCGGCACTGTTGACCGGCGGCAATCTTTCGCTTGGCTCTCTCGTCGGTTTCGTGACCTTATTCGGAATCACCCTACGCAATTCCATCATGTTGATTTCGCACTACGAGCACTTGGTTGAAGTGGACGGAATGGCCTGGGGATTGGACACGGCGCTCCGAGGCGCTTCCGAGCGACTTGCACCGATTCTGATGACGGCCTTGGTGACCGGCCTTGGCCTATTGCCCTTGGCCATCGGCAGTGGAGACCCAGGAAGGGAAATCGAGGGCCCCATGGCCACTGTGATTCTTGGAGGGCTCGCGACCTCAACTGTGTTGAACCTACTCGTGCTGCCCACGCTCGCGTTGCGTTACGCCAGATTCGAGGCTAGGCAGGATTCCTGAATCTGAATCTGACTCGGAGAGGAGCTGTGAAAATCATAGTGATTCCCCGAATCACAAGCGCTTTCCGGCTTCTTGCGTGCTCTTTGCTCATCTGTGCCGCTGTAGTTCATAGCCCAATAACATCATTCGCTCAGACGGCCGACTCATCCGGTGAACGGACGCAAAACGCGGAACCGCGCTCCGGCACGCTCGGATTTTCAGACGAGGCACGGGAAATCAACAACAATCGCACGCGCAAGAGGAAGCCGCAGGTACGGGATGCAGTGTCCGCGAATTTTTTCCTCAGACGTGGAGTGAAACTTCACAATTTGGCCACGGACGAAAGCTGTTCCCCGAAGCGCTGTTCGTCCGAGCAATTTGAAATGGGAACTTCCCATCTTGGCAGCAACCGGTGTCATGATCGCAAAGGTAGACCGGCCTGCTGACAATCGCATCCAATCGAAATCGCTGCAGCAAACCGCGGGCCAGTGGTCGAATGTCGGTCTCGGGCTGGAGCTTGGATCTGCTGCTCTCGCGTATGGCATGGGGTGTGGCAAACACCATTCCTATTTGCTATCAGGGGCTTGATAAATTATGGTATACTGGTACCTAGGTACATGACAAGCAAGTGGCGTATCGCGGAGCGAGAACACGCCCGCATACCGAATGAGAGCCGGGTACCGCGAGCAGCGGAAGATGGGGATCTCGAAATCCACGCTGACTCGTCAGTCACCCGCCCGCGGCATGCGAGCTTGTCTGCGCTTTTTGGCCCTGCCGCTGGCTTTGTTCCTTCCGGCGTTGCCATCCTGTCTGGTGGGAGCGTCTCCATGGCAGTCAGCTCCCTCTGCAGCGTGTCTTTTGAACCGCCATTAGTGAGTGTGTCGCTGGCGCGGGATTCGCGCAAAGCCGCCGCTCTTCTACGGAACGGCCGATTCCAGGCCCGCCTGCTCCGCGACGAAGAGAAGGAGCTAGCCAAAGACCCGCAAATCCCTGCAGATAGTGCAGGGTTGTTGGAGTTCGATTGCGAGATTTGCGACATGCTGCCGGTGATCACCAGCTTGTTCTGGCGAAGGTCGACAGCATTAAGTTCTCTGACGGCTCCCCGTTGCTGTACTGACGACGTGGCTTTCATTCATTCCGCCCGAAGTATGAGTTCCTGGCTTCACCCCAGATGTTCGACGAGTTCGTGACAGCATGGGAAAACGGCACGTTACCGTCTGGCGGTTGGAATCATGCCGCGCATGTTGCTGTTGCAGCCGCTTACGCCGTCCGATAATCCCGAGACGGCGCTGGAGCGCACAAGGTGCGGAATTGTCCGATACAACGAGGCCGTTGGGACAGCGAACACCGCAACGTCGGGTTATCACGAGACCCTCACGCGTCTATGGGCTGGCATTCTCAGGCAAATCGTCGATGGCTTCACTGATCCTTGGGAAGCAGCGTGTTACGCGGTTGAGAAATTCGGCGAGGAGCGCGATCTCCACCATTTGTATTACAGCTTCGATGTGGTCCGCGATCCGGTGGCAAGACGAACCTGGGTAACACCAGATCTGCAGGGACCCTATTCGTTTGAAACCGAAGCGATTCCAAAGGCAGGGCAATATGAGGCACAAACCTTACATCGTGGAACGAGTACAGACCGGAGTACGGATTGAGAAGCGGCTGCTGAAAGTGCTGAAAGGGGTCGCCGAGGACCACGACCTGACCCTCGGCGATTTGCTGGAAGGCATCGTGCTGCACGCTTTCGATGGCAAGTGCCCATTTGAGGCCGAGACGTTGTCACGAATTCGGGAACTAAAGAAGTTCTATGGACTTGATCTAGGCGCAGCCGCCAGCCACAAGTTGGTTGAGGCCAGCGACAGGCAGGCTGCGCGAAAGGAGAAGCGGCGGTGAACATTTTCCGGAAGGCTACCTCAGTAACTTTCTTGCGATGGAGCCTGGGCTTGGTCGTCTTATGGGAGTCCTACCAGTTTGCCGCGTCCACGGCTGCTGCCCACCACCTGCAAGGCATGGGACTCCCGAGCTGGATCGCGCCTGCGCTGGGCGGAGTCGAGATTGTCGCCGCCCTGGTGTTCTTGGTTCCTCGTCTGCGCCGAGTCGGCGGGTACTCTCTTTTGGCGATCTTCGCGATCGCTGCAGCCCTACGCATCCTGCACGGGCAGTTTGAAATCGGCCCGCTCGTTGTATACGGCGCCGCCGTTCTGGTGTCCATGTCCGGTACCGAGTCGAGCCGCGGGGAGGCGCTTCCGTGAACGACGAAGATTTCATCGCCGCTTTTGAACAATGCACCCTTCGGGGCGATGCATTCCATCACGCGGACCACGTCCGGGCAGCTTTTCTATACCTCTGTCGCTTTCCTGTTCTGGAGGCCGTGCCCCGCTTCTCGGAGGCGCTGCAACGATTTGCCAAAGCTAACGACAAGCCAAACCTGTATCACGAGACGATCACGTGGGCATTCCTGTTCCTGATTCGCGAACGCGTGGCCGTTCAATCCTCGCAGCAGAACGGCCGGCAGCCGAGTTGGAGCGAGTTCGCTGCTGAAAATCCCGACCTGCTGAATCGAAAAAGCAACATCATCCTCAAGGATTATTACCTTGACGAGACGCTCGCCTCTGCATTGGCGAAGAAAATGTTTATCTTGCCAAACCGAAATCCCATTAGGTTACCAAGCAATGAATCCTGCAGAGCAAAGTGGCCATCTTTTGATGGGTGTCGGCCCTGAGATTCAATCCGCGCCCGACGCTGCTTTTATAGAAAGCGTAAAGGCTCTTCCAGCTCGAATGGCAGCGCGCCTGGCATTCATGTCGCGGGAGCATCACGTGGTGCGCGACTTCGTGGTGCGCGAGCTGCCGCGGCAGGACCGGCCACTGTCTGCGGCTCAAATTGCGCAAGTCACCGGCCTTGGCTTGCAAACCGTGTCGGCCATCCTCTCAGAATTGGAAAGGAATTTGTTCTTTCTGGTTGATTTCCTGGGCGTCGCTGCGGGAAAGCAAGGGAATTTCGAAAAGACGGTCAGCCATTTGAGGTCGGTGGTCGGAGGGAGAGATCGAATGGGCGGAACGATTGACATTCTGAATCCTCAGAAACAGAAGCGCGTCGCGATTGTCGCTTCCAATCCCAGCGTGTCAAAGCAGACAGGCTGGCCCATCGGTTTCTGGTGGAGCGAGTTGACCCATCCTTACTGGGAGTTTTGCGAGCATGGCTACCAGGTCGATATCTACAGCCCGGATGGCGGCAAACTGCAGGCCGATAGCTGGAGCGATCCCCGGGATGAAAGCAAGTACTCCGCGGACGATCTGATATCCCTTGGATTCATCTGTTCCCCAAGCTGCTGGTTCAAGGCAAGACTTGGACCGGCTTTGCCAACTCCGAAGAGCAGTATGCCGATGAATTTGTGGGCAAGCGCATTCAAGCTTTTCGGATTGAGGATGAGGCGAAGAAGCTTGGTGGAACGAATTTCATCGTCTCGGGCCGCTTCAAAGCACATGCCGTACGCGACGGGACTCTGATCACTGGGCAACAACAATATTCGGGCACGGCGGTGGCGCGGCTTGTCATCGAGGCACTCGGAGTCTAGCGGATCGCCACATGAACTTCTCGCGCGGGACGTGAGAATGTTATTCGTTGCTGCCGAAACTGTTACCGCGGAACTTTAGAGTGTAGATCATGGCGACTTCAAGCAAGCCAACAGCTCGTTCGTCCGATCCGCATGTTCGCCTCAGCGACCGGCCGCGGCTGCCAGACTCGCCGGAAGGACGATTCGGCAGGCTCTTTCCAGAATTGCCATGCCACAAAGCAAGCGGTGAGGCCGTGCTCCGCCACGGCGCCGCGGGAGGGCCGCTGGAAGATCGAGAAGGTGTGCACGCTAAATTCCGAGAAGATAATCCGAGAATCCCGGCGGGCTGGCCCTTCTTCGGCCAGTTCATTGCCCACGACATTACCCACGATCGCGCTCCACTGCAGGAGCGAGAGGCGCTCCCTCAAATCCAGAACTTCCGCCGGCCGAAGCTGGACCTTGAATGTCTCTACGACGCCGGGCCTGTCGGCCAACCCTATCTGTACGATGTTCATGATCCAGACAAGCTGCTGATTGGGCACGGCAGCACGTCCGTAGGCGACCTGCCGCGAAACCAGCAAGGGCTTGCCCTGGTTGGGAACGCGCGCAATGATACTCACCTGTTCATTTCTCAATTGCATTTAGCATTCCTACATTTTCACAACCGCGTCGTTGACGCAGTACGGCAGAAGGGCGCAGCGGCAGCCCAAGTCTTCGACCGCAGCGCGCAGCTGGTTCGTTGGCATTATCAGTGGATCGTGCTGCACGAATTTCTCCCGCTTATGGTGGGCAACGATCTCGTCTCCGAGCTGCTGCAATCAGGCCCGAAAATCTGCCGATTCGAGGACCGCCCATTCATTCCGGTTGAATTCTCCGACGGGGCTTACCGCTTTGGACACGCTCAGGTCCGAAGCAAGTACGACGTAAACGACCGCGTGCGCGACGAGCCGTTATTCCCCGATCTCGTCGGCATCTGCCCGGTCACGCCGGACCGTCAGGTCCATTGGAAGCGCATGTTCCAGTTTAAGGATGGTGCTCCGCCGCAAGCCAGCCGCAGGATCGGCCCACTGCTGGTACCTGCATTGATGAAACTTCCCGAAGCCCTGGTCGGCCACCCGGAACGACCTGAATTCAGCTCGCTTGCATCGCGCGACCTGTATCGCGGCCACGCGGTCGAGCTGCCGTGCGGAGAAGCTGTCGCCCGCGCCATGGGAATTGAGCCGTGCTCGCGGAAGCCGAAGCTCAGCACAAAGGGGAATATCAGGGGGAGGTGGGAGGAAGAATCGTGGCGGAAGTTATTTTCGAGCTCTTGCGGCACGATCCGGATTCGATGTTGAACCAGCGGGACTGGGTGCCGGAGTTCGCGGACTCGCCGGGCAAGTTTGGAATTGCTGATCTGCTCAAGTTCGCCGACGTGGCTTAAGATCGCCTGCGGATAAGGAGTCCTACCGGAAATGCACAAAGGACGTTTGGAGGCATTCAGCGACGGAGTCCTGGCAATATTGATCACGGTCATGGTCCTGAACCTACATGTGCCCAAGGGACAGGATCTCAGTGACCTTCTTCAGGCACTGCCTCTGATCGCCATTTACGCGCTCAGCTTCATCTTCCTGGCGATTTATTGGAACAACCATCACCACATGTTTCAGGCGGCTCAAAGAGTCAGCGGTGGCGTCCTTTGGTCCAACGCACACCTGCTGTTTTGGCTGTCCTTGGTACCATTCACGACCGCGTGGATGGCTCAGCACGCCTCGGCACCGTGGCCTGTGGCTGCCTACGGCATCAATCTGCTGCTGTGCGCGATTGCTTACTACGTTCTTTCGCATCGCTTGGTCGCACATCATGGGAAGGAGTCGTCACTCGCCATTGCCTTCGGCCGGGACCGCAAAGGGAAGGTCTCGCTGCTCATCTACATTGTTTCGATTCCGCTGGCGTTTTATTGTCCAGCCCTGTCGTATACCTGCTTCATTGCCGTCGCGATCATCTGGCTGGTGCCCGACCGCCGGATCGAGCGGGCCTTAAGGATCGAATAACCCGGAACGGAGAATCGAATCCAAGCTTCAGGAGCAGAAAGATCAATCCAATCTGAATTGGTGTGCGATTAGCCTAGAACTACGCGATCTTGCGCGTTCGGGCTGCTGGACTTTTGCTGGACTCTGCGCTGCAAACGAGGTGTTTCAGCGCAAATGAGAATGGACTAACGCAAACAAAACACGTGAAGGTCAATGAGCACGAACAGAGCAGGTTAAATTAGCAAACCGACACCTCGCGGCTCTCGTCCAATCTCCTCGTCGATTCGTTTCATAGCTCTCCAGCTTTTCAAACCAACGTGCGGCAAGCATGAGAACTGCATCTCGCGCCGTACTGGCCTCTCAAGCAGGTGCTCTGCCTCGACTGTGCACGAACTGTGCAAGAATTGGAAACCAATAGAGCGGAAGGAGCTAATAGAGAAAGGACTCCGCTGCTTTGCAAGCAGGGGGTCAGCCTGTGTTCGACGCGACGAATCTCCGGCGCGAATGGGCCTCAACGACCGTAGCCGCGAAGTGCCCCGAATTGCTCATTCACGATCTGCGTCGTTCTGGTGCCCGTAATTTAGTTAACGCCGGGGTGCCAGAGACGGTCGCTATGAAGATTGGTGAACTGGAAGACCCGTTCGGTCTTCATACGCTACGCAATCGTCGCAACCAAAGACATCCAGAACGCCATGAATGCCCTCGAAAAGAACGATGGAACTTTGATGGAACCTGACGCCAGGTTAGCTCAGCGGTAGGTCACTGGCTTCAGGAACTCGGTTGTTTTCTTATAGTTGGAGCCGAGGGCGAGAGTTGAACTCGCGACCTGCCGATTACGAAACGGCGCCCTGCCTCTCTAAACAAACGACTTAGCAATCTTTTCAACGACTTAACTGTCCGTCATTGCCAGTCGTTGCCCGCCATTTCCCATCGTTTAGCGCAAATTTAGTGCAAAGGTTTTCTTGCGGTTTTCCTTGCGTTATGAGCTTCGCAGCCCCCAAGACCGCCCAACAGGCTCCAGTTGTTCACGATCTTCTCTATCTGGAGCTAGGACCCAAGGTGCAGACCTCCAAGCTTTACGTTCAAGCGCACTTCAATAGAAGGCTTCACAGCGAGCCGGAGACGAGCGCGGTTAGAATGCTGCCCTCTCGTTAGGGCTTCACCCTGTCACGCCCGAGCTAGGTTGTGAACCCGTCGGATCCCCGTCTGATAAACCCATCCACACCGCCGTCTATGCTTTGATTTGGGATTTCCAGGCGATCCCCGACGCAGGACTCATTTTCATAGGCGGAGACGAACGGCTCTATCGGGCGGGTTTCGCGCCTGGTTTTAGCCGCTTTTAGGCGACCTTCTTGCCGGCGGCTTGTTCGAGGAGTTCGTGGATGTAGGTTTGGTAGGGCTTGTGCTGTTTGGCGGCGAGGCGGCGGAGGCGCGCGAGCACCTTCGGAGAGATCCGGATGGCGATCAGTTGTTTAGCGTTTCCAGTTGATGGGCGCCCGACACGGCGAGCACGGCGGAGCTGAGCATCTGTCGCTTCGGGAATATCCGTCAGGTCGAGCATGCTATCCGGCATATGCCGCGCGTTCTTTGCGCGTTGCCTGGCGTGCACTGATGATGCGAATCGTTTCTTTGTCATACTTCACTCGTCGGGTATAAACAACAAAGACGATCCGGTCGATCGGGGAAAAACCGATTCGTACGGATCTAAGCTACGACTCCGAGTGTTCAATGTCATCGTAGTCCAGCCCATTGGGATCGGCGAAGACAGTAGCCGCCTCCTCAAAAGAGACTCCGTGCTTCTTGAGGTTAGCGAGGGCTTTGCGCGCATCCCAAGAGAACACATTACTGTATATACGCTAATTACGGCATTTAGGTCAACTTGCACCTGTTCTACAATTCCGAAGCTGAGGCGGAGGCACAACCGGATGGTTGCCGGGTCATCTTCTCTACCGGCTGTGGTTGCACGTGGGGAAACAGGTCAATTCACTGGCGATAATGGTCTGGTTTGTTTGCGCGGGCTTGGCAGGTTGCAGCGCGCGCCACGCGGCGGGTGTGTCTTCGGAGAAATTGACTGCAAATACGGCCACAGCGGGATCTTCAGTTAACGGCGCCGGAGGTTCTTCAGATCATGTCGCCAGCTCAGCCGGGCCGGACACTGCTGGTTTCAGCAATTCCCAGCGATTCCCTGCTCGCCATAAGTGCGCATTGGCGCTTGGAAAAAGAGAATTCCGTGCGTGGCAAGTTCGCAAGTTCCGTGGGTGAGCATGACGAAGGGGCGTATCTGCGTTAGTATGAATTTCGCATGAGCGCACCGACGTTTGTTGGCGGATTATTGGCGGTCCAGAAGCCTTTGCAGTCAGGGGCGTAGCAGGCAGCCAGAGCGCTGTATGCGAATCTTGCAAAACCCTTATTTGCAGGGTTTTAGCATGACCTGGAATTTACTACTTGTTGAGTAAACTAACCAGCGCGATTGGTTAGAATCCCACACTGTCACGGTCGACCTAGGTGAGTGTCATCGCTCCCACCGTAATTCCAAGCATTTGCGTACAATTACTTCCCCTGGTTCGTTATTCTTAGGAGCCGATTTCCGACGTCGGCGCGTCACGCGCTAGGTCCTCCTTGCGCCCGGTGGTGGGAACTTGTCGCGGTCAATCGGCTCGATTGCTCGCCTGGTACAGTTCCTCGCGTGAATCCTTATTCCAATCAATCCAATAGCTGTTCTTGTACGCGAGCTCTCGCACGAATTCTCGCTGCGCTCTTCCATTTCCTTCCCGAAAAGCATGCACGGCGTTCAGTGTTCCTAGAATCTGTGCCAAGCGACTGGCAAACCGCTCTTGATTTAAGCCACGAAGATGTCGCTCCTCGGACAATTCCCCAAATAGGCCTTTCAAGGGCTCACGCAAAAATAAGTTTCCTATAGCAGTCGTTTCTTGATCATTAAGAAGCGATTGGCGCAAAGTGTTTCGTGCCGCTTGGGTCGCCCCCTGATCAATGGACAAGCGGTCTGTCCACTCTCTCGCGGTGGTAGATGTCAGTTCGCTTGTTTTGTTATGGTGCCGATAGGTAGGTGCCTGTAGTCGGCACTATAACATTATGAGGCCAACGTTATTCCACTCCGACGTCTTGCGCACCTGCCGATACCAAGATAGCCATGCTCGACAGCTCAAGCTTCAAGCTTCGTGCGCCTTGCCGCCACGCCAGTTCGATGGATGGCGGTGCTGCGTAAGGGCGGCTATGTAGCTGTGAAGCTCAGAATACGGCATGTGTGTGCGAGGGTCCGTTCCCAGAATAGGGGGATGTCCGTGGGGCCGCAGTGGCCAATCAAACGGCTACCGACGCGAGCGCGATTTGCGCTTCGCTACGCTAGCCGTTCCGATGTGTGTGAGTCTCACCGAGCGCCCCGCGAAGACTGCGCGAATCTCCAGCTCGCCACCGAGCGCGCGCACGAACTGCCGAAGTGTGCTCAGATGCATGTCGGAGCGGCGTTCCAGGCGCGACACGGCTACCTGCGTAACCTTGAGTTTGTCGGCGAGCTCCTCTTGCGTCACCTTCAAGGTTTCGCGAAGCTCTCTCATTTCGATTTCAGCCAGGTCCCGCTCCGCGAGTTCGCGGGCTTTACGCTGCGCCACCGGACTCATCGTTTCGTTTTTCAAATCGCTCCATTTTGTCCGCATTCAGATCAACCCCTCTTTCTTGAGTTCCGCTAAATAGCGGCTATAGATGCCATCCGCAAGAGCGATGGCTTTCTCGTACCAGCCTTTCGCACCCTTGCGCCCGTCAATCAGCAGGATTCCCGTTTGGCGCGGATCGAAGGCGAAAAGCACACGATATGCCACCGTGCTGAACGCGCAATTCCTTCATATTCGGAAAGCGCGAACCTTTGATCGAATCCACATCGGGCCTTCCCAATACCGGTCCAAGCATCTCGAGCAAATCGACCTTACGGCCAATGGAAATCTGCTCGGCTTCAGCCAATCCCGCGAACCACTGCTTGAACTCGTCGGTCGCTTCGATGTCCCATGCCATTCATGTAATATAACAC
>Ga0209577_10002782_pt1 | contig 16605 bp, 11 predicted proteins | sample GraSoiAngelo_109_FD_185874 | JGI IMG/M metagenome (GOLD analysis project Ga0209577, IMG submission 185874) | Grasslands soil microbial communities from the Angelo Coastal Reserve, California, USA - 14_0903_12_20cm (SPAdes) (version 2) | ecosystem: Environmental > Terrestrial > Soil > Grasslands...
CCCGGCCAGCCTGCCCAGATGAGGGCAAATCCCGGTAGGACTGCTCCGAAGCTGCCACCAAAGTAATAGAGCGAAAGGTACATGGAGGCCGCCGTTCCCTTGGCCCTCTCGGCCTGTTCACCCAGGTATAGATTTACCGCGGGAACTGTGGAGAACATGCCCAATGCGAGCAGAGCCAGGCCAAATAGCACGACCGGTAATAGAGGAATAAGCGTGATGAGGAGGCCGAGGGCTGACAGCCCCATGCTGAAAGCGATAGCACGTCTCGCGCCGATGCGTCCCGCTATGGTGCCAGCAAGGGGAGAGAAGACGCCGGTCAGCCAGAGCAGGTACACCAGGCCCAGGGCTATGGTCGGGAGTTTGAAATTCGGGCCGGTCAGGTAGTAGGGAAGGTAGGTGAATGTGCCTATGAACCCGAAGAAGAGCGTGAAGCCAATGATAAATGCTCCGACAAGGCGCCGGTTGCGCAAGTGTAACAGCATATCGCGTAAGGTCTGGCGAAAGAATGCGCCACGCTGAGGCGGCGCGTTGATTTCCCCGCGCTGCTTGCTGGCGGTCTCAGGTAAAAACTTCCACATGACCAGGGCGGCGATCAGCGCAGGCAAGGTGAATGCGTCCAGGGCGATGCGCCAATTAAAGAAGCCTGTTAAGGCCGCGCTGCCGACACGGGCGAAGAGGCCGCCTAATGTCAGGCCACAGACGTAGATGCCCATGGCAAAGCCACGTCCTTTTCCTTCGAACTCTTCATTCACATATGGAATAGCGACGCTGGTCAGTCCGGGCATGAGGAACCCCTGCAGGGTGCGCAGTATGACTAACGTGGTAAAGCCTGGCGCGAAGCCACAGAGTAGCGTCGGTATGACGACCAGAAAACTGGAGCCTACCATGACCTTCTTGCGACCAACGCGATCGGAGAGCGGTCCATATACCAGAGAACCGAAGGCAACCGCCAGTACGAGCAAGGAGACGGTGAGTCCCGCGGTGGGCGCGCTGATATGAAAATCGAGGCTGAGAACAGGGAGGATGGCCTGCGTCGTATACATATTCGCGAAAATGAATGCGGGTGCCAGGAAAAGCGTGACTAATGCCCCTATGCCTGGCTGCTTCTGGGAGGTCTCGTGTATTGGCGTGGAACTTGACATAACGAACTTTCTGTTTGTTGGTAGGATAGTGAAACCTTGAATGATAATTATGTTGCCAGGCTTTTGACCTGACGAACCGTTGCGATGCGCTGCTCGGCCAGGACATCGGCGGCGCGATAGGTTGGAATGCCCTGTTCTTTGGAGATAGCAATGACGTTGCCCATGGTTCTATAAATATGGGACACCGTATCTATGGCTCGCTGACGGTTGAAACCGCCGGGTTGAAGACTATCCAGGCCGCTGATAACGCCGCCAGCGCTGACGATATAGTCAGGAGCATAGAGGATACCTCGCTGCGCCAGCCGATCCCCATCCTGTTCTGTAGCCAATTGATTATTGGCTGAACCACAGACGATCTTACAACCGAGTTCCGGGATGGTGTGTTCATTGAGCACGGCGCCCATGGCGCAGGGGCTGTATACATCGACGTCGAGCGTGTGAATTTTTTCGGGCGGTACGATGTTCACCCTATACTCTGAGGCCAATGTATCGACTTTTTGCTGGTCTATGTCGGCGACGGTGACCACGGCGCCCGCGTTTAGCAGGTACTTTACCAGTTCATCACCTACCGCGCCGATGCCCTGGACGGCAACAGTACGACCTTGTGGCAATGGGTTGCCGAAGACTTCCTTGAGACAGGCACGGATACCCTGAAAGATGCCAAAGGAGGTGGCAACGGCGCTATTGCCGGGGCCGCCCAGGGATTCGGGTACGGTAACAACATATGGGGTCTCCATACGCATCAATACCATGTCCTGTATGGTGGTGCCAACGTCTATCCCTGTGAGGAAGAGGCCGTTCAGGCGATGGATAAAGCGGCCCATGGCACGCAGCAAGCCCTCTGTTTTATCTTTTTTCGGATCACCGATGATAACGCATTTTCCCCCGCCAAAGGGCAGGCCCGCGGCGGCATTTTTATAGGTCATGCCGCGGGCGAGTCTCACCGCGTCTTGAATGGCGTCTTGCTCGTTTTGGTAGGGCCACATGCGGATGCCGCCTGCGGCGGGGCCGAGGGTGGTGTCGTGAATGACGATGATGGCTTTGAGTCCAAGGGTTTTTTCCTGGCAGAAGAGGATGTTTTCGTAATCATGGGTTTCCATGAGGTCGAAAATAGTGTTTTCCATTGTGCTGTGTTGCCTTTCCAAAGTGGTCTAGAAGATTATTATAACACTCGCCTATGGCTTCTCACTGCATCTTTTTCGAGCGGCCTGGTGAGCCTCGTTGGGGTACCGTGTTGTTTGCTGGAGTCTGTGGTTGTTCATGGTTTTCGTTGGGTTTTGCTGTCAGTTTTGCTGTACGCATTTTGCTCCTGACTGCTCATTAGTGCTTTGTTTGGGCTTCAAATGGCAAGTCGTGCTCAAAGCGGTACCACAAGCAAGCTGATAAACCAGACCGACTAAGTCGTGAAGGCATCTGGTAGAGAGGGTAATTGCAGTTTCTCTTTCGGGGAGTAATGGTACAATATCGTGGGTTCATCAATGTGATCCTTCTGTCTTCTCACTCCGGTGAAAGTCAAAACAGTGGTACAGGAGGGCAACTATGTTATACACGCGCATTTGTGATCTTCTGGGTGTAAAACATCCAATTCTCGGTGCTCCTATGAGCGGGGGTATTGCGGCGGCAGAGCTGGCGGCAGCCATTTCTGAAGCGGGTAGCTTTGGTCTTATCGGAGGCATGACAACGGGCGGAACGGACTGGCTGCGAGAGCAGGTTCGCAGAGTTCGTGAATTGACGAATAAGCCGTTTGGTGTGGGCTTCATCTCTTCCTTCCCTGGGCTGGATGAGTTGGTGCAGGTGGCGCTTGAAGAGCGTGTTACAGCGGTGAGTCATTCGTTCGCAGACCCGACACGCTATGTTGCGCCAGCGCACACGGCGGGAGTGAAAGTGATTGCGCAGGTGCAAACAGTGGCCCAGGCAGTAACGGCAGCCAATGCGGGCGTGGATGTGCTCGTTGCCCAGGGTACCGAAGCTGGTGGGCATACAGGTTACAGTGGTACGCTTGCAATGGTGGCAGCGGTATTGGATGTTGCTGGTGATATCCCCGTGCTTGCCGCAGGAGGCATTGCTGATGGAAGAGGACTTGCGGCAGTGCTAGTGCTTGGGGCCGAAGGTGCCTGGATGGGAACACGGTTCTATGCGAGCAAGGAAGCGGGTGCAGGGAACTGGGAAAAAGAGCGCATGGTCCAGGCGGGCACAGACGATACCGTGTTAACCAAAATTTATGACCTGACTCTCGGTTTCCCATTCCCTGCGACCGTTGGAGACCGTGTGTTGCGCAACGATTTTACGGCAGAGTGGCACGGGCGCGATGATGAGGTAGTGGCACAGGGTGAAGAGTTGCGAAGTCAGGTCATCGCGGCTATGAAAGAGGGGAACGCACGTATTGCGGCGGTGCGTGCGGGCAACGCCGTGGGCCTGATCCATGAAATCGAAGCGGCGGGAGATATCGTCAGGCAGGTCGTAGCAGAGGCGGAACATATTCTACGAGAGCGCCCTGGGCAGGTGCTACAATCTTGAACGAACTGAGGCCTGCTCATAAATGCTCAGGCCGCTTTGAGACCGACACAGAGTTCCTGATGGTGCTCAAAGCGGTACAGTAGGGCCAGTTGGTAGACAAGGATAGCTCGCCATTTGCGAAGCGTGAGTAGCGATCAACCCTTGGTAGGAACCTGCCCGTGCCCATCAAAGATGCCTTTGAAATGCTCATTCTATTACAATGATAGGTGCCATACCTTGCTGGTACAAGCCTCCAGCTAGGCTTCCTCTTTATAACTAGGCCTCAAATAGTTCTAACTATTCTGTTCTTCTCTAAATTAGCCAAATTGCTTAGCAGATTCATCAAAAATAATTGGTAGCATTATAGTTCATTTTGAGCACATTTGAGGGAACCGTCATCGTTCGGTAACATTTTCATTTGACTTGACACGGCATTTCTCATAGCAAGCCTAGAAAAGGGCTCCTTGTATTAGCCGTTGCTTATACAACGCCAACTCTATCGAAAGCGTTTATTTCATGTTGGTGAAGCATCTGCTTTGTACGCTTAATGTCACGAGATAAAGTGGGCGTTGCTTGACGAATAGACTGACAATGTCTTGTTCTTTGTAACGACAGAGGATTTCAACAATACGCTCTTCAAAAGAGATGTGATTCCCCTTTGGACTTGTTGTCATATCGCAAAAGGTCAGTGCGTCTGCTACGGCTGAGTATTCGCGTGGGAACGCATGAAGAGCGTGAGCATAGCCTCGTAGCCGCGCTTCAAATGCCACTTCAGAATGAGAGGCAACCAGCGAAGCGAGTCGTACATCCCGAAAGGACTGGATCACATAGTTTGCGCCATCAAGAGGATGAAACCCTGTTTTGTTGAGCGATGGTGCATACCCGATATCATGGAGAGTGGAATGATCGAGGAATTGTGTTCACGAATAAATATGGCGGTTTTTTGAGGCCGGATACAGTCCTTGATCTGTTTCGTCAACTTTTGAAAGATGCTGGTTTGCCAACGATGCGATTTCATGATCTGCGGCACTGTGCAGCTACCATCTTGTTTGTAGCGGGTGTGAATCCCAAAGTGATACAGGAGCTCTTGGGGCATAGTAAGATATCGATGACGTTAGAGGTGTATTCTCATGTGTTGCCATCGATGCAGCAAGAGGCGGCGGGTAAGATGGATGAGGTTTTTAAGAAGTTGTGAGAGTTGATGCTCGGACCTCTCAAAAATGGCGATGTTCTTCATCATGTCATGGCCCAAGTAGCCGAACCACTATATACTAAAACAGGGTTATAAAAGGGATATTACTACGTTTCAAAGGAAAGCTATAGGAGCTAGATGAGCTCCTAAGGCTTTCTTTTGAACTAGTGAGTTTCTAATGGCTTGAGATGTTCCTGCAAGGGAACTCCTTCTTCAAGTAAGAATTTGGTGAAAAACGAATCGCCCGTTTTGAGAGCAAAACGTTTCGTGACGAAGGAGTATCCACTCCCCGCAGATGAGGATATCCTTTTTTCCTCGCTTGCCTCTGACTATTTCATCCACCCACGTGCACCTCGAACGAGCAACGGCTCCTCGGAGGCACCCCGAGCTTTAGCCAGCGCGCCCAGGTATTGCACAATCATCATGGGTAAGAGGTAATTGTCCTTGACGCGTTCGTGTGCTCGTTTCCCGAGTTTCTGCCAGAGCTCGCGATCCTGGATGAGCTTGAGCGTATACTTTGCGCACGTTTCGGTGTCATCGGCAATATAGCTGTTCTGCCCGTCGATGATCTGCGTGCGTAAGCCTGTGACAGAAGTTCCGACGACAGGCTGGTTTTTCCACATGGCTTCCGTCACGGTCAGGCCAAAGCCTTCGCGCGTTGAGCGTTGCAGGATCACGCTGGAATAGCGCTGAAACGCGTTCACTTCGGCGTGTGTTATCACAGCGGGATCGTAGAGCAGGTGGATATCCGGATCATCGCCTGCCATCCCCTGGATATCTTTGAGGATCTCCATGGCTTTGATATCATCAGCCGCTTCCATGGCACCGACAAGAGCGACCTGAACAGAGGGAAGCTCCTGCTTCACCAGGCGATACACATCAAGAACCTGCCAGGGATTTTTCCAGTTGCCAAAGCGTGAAACCTGTGTGATGAGGGGCCGCGTCGTGTCTATGCCGCAGCGAGCCAGCATCTGCAAGCCCTTCGTTGGTGGGATGACTCTATTTTTTTCAGCGAAAGGATCTATTGTCGGTGTGATCACATGGGCCTTTTCTTGTGGCATGTCTTTAAAGATAGATAGGGGAGTGTTAAAAACGCAAACTTTATAGGCGTCGAGAAACTGTTCGATATAATCCTTTCCACCTGGGTCTGGATTGGCCGTATCTACGTGACACATCCATAGAGCTGGTCGCAACCGGGGAAAGAATGTGGCCAGGGGAGCGAGTTGAAAGTCATGAATAAAGTAGATATCGGCCTGCTTGTGTTCTATGCCGCTCTTGAGCGCAAAACGATGTAAGGTATCAAGGAACACGTGCTGATCCTCTTGAGCAATGTTCCCATGTTCAATACCTTGCAGGAGATCGACGAGATGCGCAGTAAAAAGGTTAGAGGTATCATCTAACGGGATCACTTGCCAGGTATTGATAATGCCGAGCTCATCCATCACAGGAATGAGCGCATGCAGGAGTTCCGCCACTCCCCCACCTTGAGCGGTGGTATTGACGTGAAGGATACGCAGTCCACTTAGAGGCTCGGCCGCTTGATAAATTTGTGCAAGCAAATCTTCCCCTACAAATGGTTTATAGCGATCTAACATAGTTGATCTTTTCATGTTGAATTGCTCCTTTCTCGTGTCTATGTGCAGAGTATGCAAGGATACAGTTAGTGGCTGGGCTACCTGAATCTGATAGAAAGTGTAGATGAGGGAATAACAGTTTATAATGTACAAGCCCATCACATAGCATTGCTCTTAAGGATATCTCATATTAACAGCATCACGATACAACTGTCTATGAAGTTTCACCTGCTTAAGGCTAAGAGAGGCAAACGAGGACACAATCTGCTTTTGTGTTTTGGCGGGGGAGAAGTTCAGGGTAATCGCAAGGGTTACCTGTACATTTAAGCCGAGGGAGGGAAACAGTGGATGCTGGTTTTTTTATACGAGGTTTAGTGATTGGCATTTCTATTGCGGCGGCTGTTGGTCCTATGAGTGTGTTGTGCATCCAACGTACGCTGTATAAAGGGCAACTCTATGGATTGGTATCGGGCCTGGGGATAGCGACGGCTGATGGAGTGTATGGCTGTATTGCCGGATTTGGGTTGACGGTGGTGGCAACTTTCCTGGTCAACCAGGAGGGATGGATTCGCCTGGTCGGCGGTCTGTTCCTGGTTTACCTTGGCGTCAAGACGGTCTTGACGAAGCCGGCTGAACGGGTAGCCCCGGCGCGGGCGAACAAGCATAATTTTCTTGGAGCATACGCCTCTACGTTTCTGTTGACGCTTACCAATCCTATAACCATCCTTTCCTTTGTGGCGATTTTTGCAGGCATCGGTGTAGGAGGGGTACACAGTAGTTATCTCTCCGCGATGCTTGTCGTGTTGGGAGTGTTTTTCGGCTCGGCAATGTGGTGGTGCTTGCTGACGGGAGGGGTCAACCTGCTGCGAGCGAGGTTTACACCGCTCTGGCTGCTGTGGATCAACAGGGTCTCCGGTTGCATCGTCGCGCTCTTCGGGGTGCTAGCGCTACTCAGCCTGAAATTGTAGCGGATAAAAGTGTGAACGTATCCCTTTTCGTTACCGTGGCGCGAGATGTCTGATACAATATGCAGTAAGAAAAGCCATGTAGAGAGGAAAGAAGCTATGGACCTCTATCGCGCACTCAACGCTGATGTGCCGCAGCTACTTCTTACGGTAATGCACCAGCCCAGGCCAACGATCTCTCGTGAGGATTACCAGCGCATGATGTTCATTTTACATGAAGATATGCGCGAACAGTTCCAGGTTATAGAGCATGAGCTGGACCGCTGGCTGAAAAAGCACTATATCGAAGAGGCAGAGGAAACGGTACGCAAACTGCAGCGGCTGGCATCTCTTTCAGAACATGCTGATGTGGAGCAGGTGCAAGAAATTTTGATTCGGGATTATAGTCGCCTGGGAAGCAAAGTTGGTTCCCTCGCGTTAGTGGGAGTGCAGGGGTTTGGCGAAGAGGTGATGAGCGAGGAGATGCCCAGAGATCCGGACCTTGCCAGCAACGTTGCTGCCGCTCAGAAACATTTAGCATCGATCGGTTTTCAACCGTTGGATGGCGCTTTGCATGAGATGTGGCTGCTTTTCCGGGGTTCCGTGCATTACGATATCCTTGAACATGTGGTGAGAAGTCGCTTGAGCAGCTTTGGAACAATCAGGGAAGGTTCGGCGCATATCGTTGCAGGCATGTATGAACTTATCTACCAGATAGGAGAGGGGCTGACTGCTGAGCTCAAGGATGGTATCGTGTTGCAAGAGGTTACGGTAACGTTCGGTCGGGGAAAGAACGAAGATGTTGCCTTTCGCCAGGAAGTTGCTGCTTTGATGGAGGAGGCGGGGGAGAATGAGCACTTATATCACGCCTCATTCTGGCAAAGAAAGCCGGGCCTGGATGCAAATAATGATTTTGTGCTGCGGATGCGGCTCACGGATGGCGAGCCGGTGTTGTTGGAGATGATGCGGGCCATTGCTGGCACCGGCAAGATTGGGAGGAAGATGATTGTGAAGAGGGGGAGGATGATGTTTGGGAAGCGTATTTTGTAAGGGGTGCAATGACGCAGATTGACAAAATAATCCGAAAAACGGTAGCCCTCTATTTGGCCGATAAATCGGCCCCTACGTTTCATTGAGGATTAATTCGTCAATCCATTGCCGGATTAATTTGTCAAACTGCATATTTGGACCCAGTGGGATGGAACGGCCCCCAGGCGGGCGCAATTCATTGCGCCCGTACGAGAGGGTCGTCTTACCAATTATTCCAGTGGAGGATGGAGTCCATTGGGATTCTTGCTGCTGGTTTGAAGTCGGTTCCTCCGAGGGTGTAGGCTACGGGTATGAGCGCTGCTTGCGTGACTCTTGAAAAGGGGATGCCGAGTACCTCGGCCGCCTCCTGTTCGTAGTTGAGATGTATGGTGGTCCAGCATGTACCGAGGCCGCGCGCGCGGGCGGCAAGCATGAAGCTCCAGACGGCGGGTAGGATGGAGCCCCAGATGCCAGCCTGCTCAACGGGGGAAAGACCATCGACCCTTCCCCAGACACAAGGTACCAGGAGGACAGGCGCTTCGTGTATATGGTCCGCCAGGTAATCCGATGAACTTTGCACCTTCTTCAGCGTTTCCAGCCGCTCTCGAGTAAGCCTGGAACTCGTCTTGTTTGCGCTCTCCGCGTTAACCTGTTGCCGGTAGAAAGTATATCCTTTGCGGTAGACCTCTCCCAGGGCTTTGCGCTGCTGCTCATCGGTCACGACAACAAAGTGCCACATCTGGCGGTTGCCCCCGGTGGGCGCCTGCACTGCGAGTTCCAGGCACTGCTGGATGAGTTCGGTTTCTACCGGTCGTGAGAAATCAAGGCGTTTGCGCACTGACCGTGTTGTGGAAAGCAGCTCGTCTGGCGTTAGATCAAGTAGCGGCATGGATCACTTCTCCTTTAATCATTCAACAATAAAGAGAGCGAGGGAGCAGGCACTTCATGCGTATCGGATATGCTGATCACCGCGGTGCCGACGGCGAAAAACTCAATGACATGTGAACCCCAGCCATGGCTGCCTTCATTGATCTGCGCGCCAACCACGCCCTGTGCTCGGAGGCTGATGGCCTCGGCTTGCATGCGTTCCATCGCCAGCTCGCGGGCATCGTAGAGGGCCTGTGTATAATTCGACATCTCTACGTTCTGTCCTACTTGCTTGAACCACTGCCCCATGCCCTGGCGGGCGACGTGGTAGACGCAATTGCCCATTACCATACCTACCGGGCGGTAACCGGTGCGCAGTAATGTCCAGAAATCCTGGCCGGAGAGGTCAGAGGTGAATGGTAGACCACGCGCGTTGCGATAGGATTGGCCGTTACGCGCGCGAATAGCCGTGCCGATGGCGACAAACTCTGCGAGAGATTCACCCCACTCGTGGCGAGTGACTTCCAGGCGCACGCCAACAATACCGTCGGCGCGGAGGGCGTTGGCCTCCTCCTCCATACGTGACATGGCCAGTTCGCGAGCGTGATACATAGCCTGGGTCAGGACATTCATCTCCTGGTTCTGGTTCCACGCGGCCATTTGATAGCCAATGTGATAGATCGAGCTGCCGACCACAAGGCCGACCGGGTCGAAACCAGCCTCGCGTACCAGCAGAAACTCATTGACGCTGAGATCGCTGGTAAAGAGCGCTTTATGGGTGGCATCGCCGCGCATGATATCGAGGCGTTCGCGTGCATGGGTTGGCAGGTCACTGCCCTGCTGTGGGGGTTGTGGGGGTGTTTGACTGGACATAATGATAACTCCTTTTTTCGATTAACCTTTTATAGTGAGTTCGCTTGTTTCGCCACGTCGTCCCGGGCGTAGATCGGTAAAGGTAAGGGTTGGTTGTGGCGCCGGTATGACGTGATCTTTACGCAGCGCGTTAATGGCGGTACCGACGGCTGAGAACTGGACGGAAAAGTCCATGTACTTTGTCTCATTGCTCTCTTGCTCTATGAGCCTTCGATTGCTGTGGATATGCATTCCAACCACGCCAATAGCGTTGAGGCGTCGTGCCATGTTCAAGAGCCGATCCATTGCCAGGCTGCGAGCAGTATAGAGTCCCTGCGAAAAAGGCACGATCTCCTGGTTGGTCCAACCACCGCCAAACCAACTGTTCAACTGCCGGGTTGCTTGACTGCCCAGAGAGACATAGTAGGAGCAAAAACCTGTCACTACCCCATCAGGATAGTATCCTGCCTGGAGTAACGTCCAGAACTCCTGGCCTGAGAGGTCGCTGAGAAAGGGACGTGATGGGAGTGGCGTGTTTTCGAGTCGAATGGCGGTGCCAATGGCTGTATATTCGAGCAAATTCTGGCCCCACTCGTAGTCTCTTGTGTTCAAGCGCACGCCGATTACACCGTGGGCCCGTAGGAGAGCCGCCTCCTGTTCTAGCCTACCAAGGGCAAGCTGGGCAGCGTGCTGATGGGCGTTCGATACATTGGTCAACTCATATGCCGTGGTGTTCCAGGAAAAGGTGCGGGTAAATTGCCAGCCAACTTGATAGATTGAGCTGCCCATGACCTGGCTGAGAGCGGTATATCCCTGGTTGCGTACCAGCGAAAACTCTTTGACGCTCAGATCACTGGTGAAGAGCGGGTGTCCCGCCTGCACCTCTTCGCTTAATCTTCGCTGGGCCTGAAGAGGGAGACCACCGGCTTCTAGCGAACGCCGGCTGGCTTCCGCATCTTGCAGGGCCTGGCTTCTGCGCTGTTCATCCTCTGGCGAGGACCGTTTCCAAAAAGGCATGTTAGAAAGTCTCCTCTGGTAAAACCATCTGCCGGGTTAACTACTGGAGCAAAAAGCGTTCAAGGGAGTTGCGAGCCTGAGCACTGTGGGCCGCCTCTTCCGCTAAGGCGCTGGCAAGCTCATTAATCCATTGTTCCACCGGTATCTGCTCCGTTTTGAGCACAATGCCCCGCACTACTTTCGCGCGTTGTGTCACAATGGGCCCCTGTTTCTCCCTGCCAATATGGTATTGATAATCGCCTATGACTACGGTGATTTCTTTGACGGGGTGATCACGCGAGAAAATGCTGCTGTGGCGCGTGACCGTCGTCTGGTTGGGCAGCGAGCCTGATAACTTGGTGGCAAGCGCTTCCAGAAACGCTCTGTTGTCGGTGCTATCTGCACGTAGCGATGCGGCGAGCATTTCCATTTGCAGCGGTTCTTGTAATGGCTCGCCTGGTAGGTTTTCCATTCATCGCTCCTTCCTTAAGTAAAAGTTTGATCTTTTGGGTTCCCCACAATCTCTGCGTTTATGTTATCATAGATTTATAAACGTAGTGGTATAATCATATACAAAACAGGAAAATGAAGCAACTTGGAAATAAGATACTCTTGATCAGGAGGGACAGCGATGGGTTTTTTCTCACGCCTCGCAAACATTTTTCGCATCCGCGCTAACGCGGCATTGGACAAGGTTGAAGACCCTGGCCAGGTAATGGATTACTCGTATAGTAAGCAGCTTGAGCAACTGCAAAATCTCAAACGCTCGATCGCTGATGTTGTTACCAATGAGAAGCGTCTCGAGATGCAGCAGAACCAGCTACAGCAGAAGATCGATACACTTGACCAGCAGGCAATGCAGGCTTTACAGGCCAACCGCGAGGACCTGGCTCGCATGGCGCTGCAGCGGAAAGAAGTGCTGCTGGTGCAGATCAATGGGTACGAACAGCAACTTGCCCAACTCCATGCTCAAGAGGAGAAGCTGATTTCTATGGAACGCACCATCTCGGCTCGTGTTGAGACCTTCCGCACGCAGAAAGAGATGGTGAAAGCACAGTATAACGCGGCGCAGGCCCAGGTGAAAATCAATGAGCAGGTGACAGGTATCTCGCAGGAAATGAACGAGATGAACCTGGCTATGCAGCGTGCGCAGGACAAGGTTCTCACGATGCAGGCCCGCGCCAACGCGATGGATACACTCATAGAAGAGGGAACGCTGGGTGACCAGGGCTTGCTGGGACCAGGTTCCAGCGATCCGCTCGAACGCGAACTGCGGCAGATTTCTGCCCAGCAGAACGTGGATGATCAGTTGCAGGCCATGAAACAACAAATGCAACTGGGCGGCTCTGATGCTCAACAGCGACGGATCGAAGGGCCTCCCTCGCATTGAGCCGATCCTTCGAACCAGTATACGCAAAACCAATTGATGGATTTCATGTCACGACTTGCCAGAAGAACGTGTTTTGGACCATCGATTGGTTTGTTCTTTCCCTCCATAGATAGGATATGACATGCCGGGTTATAGTTTTGAACGCTATTTGAATGTACGCTCCGCTTACGGGGCGAGTTTTGCACCAGGTGGTACGAGCCTGAGCTTCCTCACGGATATCACAGGGGTAGCCGAGGTGTGGAGTGTACCTGTCAATGTAGATGCGCAATTGCCTGCGTGGCCGAACCAGCTTACATTTCGAGGTGAGCGCATTGCTGAAGCGAGTTTCTCGCCGGTAGCGGATAGCTTGTTGCTCAGCGGAGATGTAGGTGGCAGCGAACTAACGCAGTTGTACACGCTCAAGGGGGATGGTTCCACCTTGAAAGAGCTCACCTACGAGCCCGAGGCAATTCATACATCCGCCGCGTGGGCACCTGATGGAACGCGCATAGCTTTTAGCAGTAACGAGCGTGACCGCCGCTATTTTGATGTCTATGAGTATGCGCTGGAGCATGGCACTACCAGGCAGCTACTGCGTCAAGATGGCAACAACTATGTGGGCAGGTATGCACCTGACGGAGAGCAGGTGTTGGTGAGCCGCTATGAAACAAACATGCGCAATCAACTATTGCTGGTCAATACAATTACTGGCGAATCTCGGGCTCTGACTCCAGAGGTCGTGGAAGGGTCCGCATTACATGCTTTCGCGGCATGGTCGGCGGATAAAAGCGGGCTGTACTTGCTTAGCAATCGTGACCGCCAGTTTCTCTCGCTGGCGTGGCTTGATCTCGCAACAAATGAGCTAAGGTATTTGCGGGAAGACAACTGGGATGCTGAGGGCCTGGCGCTAACCGACGATGGCAGGCGTATGGCGCTGGTAACGAATGAGGATGGGTATTCTCGCCTGGAGCTCTTCGATGTTTCAACGGGCTGGGAAACGCGGCGAACGCTGGCGGCACCACACGCGGCTTTACCACGGGGTGTGCTGAGGGAGATCAGCTGGTCGAGTGATGGTAGCCGCCTGGCATTTACTATCGATAGCGCAGATGATGCCTCCGATGTGTGGGTGTGGGATGTAGAGAGACGCCTGCTGTGGCGCGCAACACGCAGTGCGCTGGGTGGTATTCCCCAGACGGCTTTTGTTGCGCCATCGCTTGTGCGCTATCCGACGTTTGATGGACGCGAGATACCTGCTTTTCTCTACCTCCCGCGCAATACTGAGTCACAAGGGCTGCCGGTTGTGGTGTATGTGCATGGTGGTCCAGAAAGTCAGTCGCGCCCGATATTCAACCCGGTCATTCAGTACCTTGTCGCCAGCGGGTACGCGGTATTTGTCCCGAATGTGCGTGGGAGTACCGGCTACGGTTATAAGTACCAGAGCCTGGATGATGTCCGCCTGCGTATGGACTCGGTGAAGGATTTGCAATACGCGGTCTACTACCTGCGAGAAAGCGGTATCGCTGATGCGCGTCGCATTGCTGTAATGGGGGGCAGCTATGGTGGATTCATGGTGTTGTCCGCGCTGACGACCTACCCCGACCTGTGGGCGGCAGGGGTTGATATCGTTGGGATCGCCAATTTCGTGACGTTCCTGGAGAACACCGGTCCCTGGCGGCGCAAACTGCGCGAGTCCGAATACGGCAGCCTGGAGCGTGACCGCGAATTTCTGGAGCAGATATCGCCCATTCGTTCCGTGGATCGGATTGCCGCGCCACTGTTTGTCGTGCATGGGGCCAACGATCCGCGCGTACCTGTTGGTGAAGCGGAGCAGATCGTCGCTGCCCTGAGGGCGCGAGATGTGCCGGTAGAGTACCTGCGCTTTGCTGACGAGGGTCATGGTCTGGTGAAGCGCGCAAATCGTCTTATTGCTTATCCTGCAATTGCGCGCTTCCTTGATAGTTATGTGCGGGATCGAGAGTAAGGAAGTTTTTACTGATTTCTCCTTGTTGCGCTCCTCGGAGCTTATTCATTTTCTGTAACGGGGATGAGCACGGGCACAAACCCTTCACCGGGTCGATAATCTGGCGACTGGTGCCGGAAGTAGGTATTGTATAGCTGGGCGTAATGACCTCCTTGCCTCATCAGCATGTCGTGGCTACCTTCTTCGACGATGCTGCCGCGGCTAAGGACGATGATGCGGTCGGCATGACGAATGGTTGAGAGACGATGGGCGATGATGATGGCGGTACGGTTTTCCAGTACCAGGTCAAGTCCTTCCTGTATCTGCGCTTCGGTGAGCGGGTCAACGCTGGCCGTCGCCTCGTCGAGGATGATGATGGAGGGGTCCTGGAGCAGGACTCGCGCCAGAGCGACGAGTTGCCGCTGTCCCATAGAGAGCGCTTTGCCTTCTTCTCCCACCTCGGTATCGAGGCCGTTGGGCAGCGCCTCGAGCCAATCGCCCCAGCCGATATTCTGAGCTACCGCCGCTACTTCCTCGTCCGTTGCCTGCGGGCGGGCATAGCGGATGTTGTCGGCCACTGTGCCCGAAAAGAGGAACGGTACTTGCGGCACAATGCCTAGAAGGCGATGGTAGGCGTGTAGATCAAAGGTGCGAATGTCGCGCCCATCTATGAGGATCTCTCCTCCCTGAAATTCGTAGAAACGGGCGACGAGCTTGCCCAGGCTTGATTTGCCCGCGCCGGTATGGCCTACGAGGGCAACAGTCTCCCCTGCTTTGATCGTCAGGTTAAAGCCGGCCAACACGGTTTGTTGCTCCGTATATTGGAAAAACACATCCTTGAACTCAATGCGTCCGTCCAGGCGCGGCACCGGCTGTTGATCAACCTGCTGTACACGCGGCTCGGCATCGATAAGGGCGAAGACGCGTTCGCTGGCCGAGAGCCCAAGTTGAAATTGACTCCAGAACGAGGCAATACTTGTCAGAGGAAACCAGAGGATACCAATACTCTGCACAAAGAGAAACCATTCTCCAGCCGAGATACCGCCGCTGAGGACGTTCAGTCCGCCAAAGTAGACGACGATTGTCGTACCGATATTGGCTACCAGGAACAGCAGGGGAAAGACTCCGTTGTAGACAAAGCCGGAGCGCACATTCACATGATATGACTGCACATTGACCTTCTTGAAGGTGTCATACATATTCTGTTCCTGGCGGAAGTTTTTGGCCACGGTGATGCCACTGATAGCTTCCTGCACATTGGCGTTGACGCGCGCCAACGATCTCTGAGAGCGCCGTGTAGTGCGCCGCGCGATCCAGCGAAAAGCCAGTGCTATAGCCACAATCGCGGGTGTAATGGTCAGCGCCAGTAGAGCCAGCCTGTAGTTGATGTAGAACAGCACCGCGGCAATAAGAACGAATAAGAGCAACTGACTCAAGAGATTGAGGGTGAGGGTGACTACTGTAGCAAACTGTTCAGTATCGGATGTTACCCTGCTTACAATTTTTCCAGATGGATACTCGTCGTAGAACGACATGTCTCGCGCTACAATGGCGGAGAAGGCGTCCTGCTGCAAGTTCAGCACGACGTTGCCGACCGAGCGGGCGGTGTAGCGCTGGCGTAAAAAGTTGAATGTCCAGGAGAGAACGCCAGTAATCAAAATTGTAGCAACCAGCAGTCCTATGATCTGAGCGGATTGAGCGGATGTTATGATATCGAGGCTGCGCGCAATCAGGAGAGGGAAGGCAGTATCCATCAGTGACGTGAGCACAACGAGAACCGCGACAATGAGCATAAGAGACAATTGTGGTCGAAAGTATCCGATAATGCGAGAGATTAATTGGCGGTCGTCGTACTTCCGGTCATATGTTTCCGCGTCAAGGCCATCCATGATGAAGCCCATGTGTAATCTCCTCCGTTGAGTGCAAACGTCAAGTGAATTTTGCTAAGGAAGCGCAGCGTTTTACCCCTATGGCTGAATGGCAGGGGCGATCGGGGCGAGCAATAGTATCAGTGTTATGGTAAGGGCACCTCTTGCGATTGTTCTGCGACCAGTTGCCCTGTGGGCACCCTGTCGCGGTGAACGAAAATGCGGCGGTACAGCTCGCAACGCCCGATCAGCTCGCTATGCGTACCCTGGTCGATCAGTTCGCCTTTGCGCAACACGAGGATTTTGTCTGCCCAGC
>Ga0209577_10002783_pt1 | contig 16588 bp, 11 predicted proteins | sample GraSoiAngelo_109_FD_185874 | JGI IMG/M metagenome (GOLD analysis project Ga0209577, IMG submission 185874) | Grasslands soil microbial communities from the Angelo Coastal Reserve, California, USA - 14_0903_12_20cm (SPAdes) (version 2) | ecosystem: Environmental > Terrestrial > Soil > Grasslands...
CACTTTGCCTTCGAGGTCACGCGCCGTTTGCGCCAGCGCGTTCTCCGGAACGGCCAGCACCCAACGCACTGGCGCCAGGCTCTGCTTAGCGTAGGGTAACTCGGCGACTTCTTTCACTTCCGCGCCTGTTTCCAGCACCCAATCACGGCCGGTGATACCGGCATCGAGCGCACCTGTTTCCACGTAGCGCGCCATCTCCTGCGCGCGCACGAGCATGCAAGTAATTTCGGAATCATCGATAGAGGGAAAGTAGCTGCGCGAACTCACCGTGACTCGCCAGCCGGCGCGGCCCAGCAGTTGCAGCGTAGCATCCTGCAGGCTGCCTTTGGGTAAGCCCAGTTTCAGCGGTTTCATGGACGCGGCTCCCCGCCATAGACGGCGTTCGGATCGAAGGCGCGTTCCTCTACCACTTCCACCGCACCGTCATCGCCCAGGCGCCGGAAAAAGCAGCTTCGGTAGCCTTCATGACAGACGCCCGGACCTGCCGACTCGACGCGCACCAATATCGTATCGGCGTCGCAGTCCACGCGCACCTCGTTCACGCGCAGGGTGTGGCCGCTCTGTTCTCCCTTACGCCAAAGCTTGCCGCGCGTGCGGCTGTAAAATGTCACGGCGCCGCTCGAGCGCGTCGCCTCATACGCCTGCTCGTTCATGAAACCGAGCATCAGCACCTCGCCCGTTCGCGCGTCTTGAACAATCGCAGGAATGAGCCCGTTGAGCTTGGCAAAGTCGAGATCCATCCGGCCTCCCTGTGCGAAGTTGACGACCCGATTAGGTGTTTTCGGACTCCGGCGGAGTCCAACGGGCTCCCCTCGAGTGAGGACTCTCGGAGCCTTCGCAGCATACAAAAAAAAACCCGCTGGGCGTTTGCCGCGCCAGCGGGTCCATGAGAGCTCTTAAGTTTCGGCTACTCAAACCTCCGCGGGCACGGCTCGCCGCCGTGATGATGATGATGATGCCCGCGCAACTTCATAACCACGAAACTGTAGCGAAAATGAGTAGCTTCGTCAAGGGCCTACGGCGAACCTGGCGAACCTACGGCGCGTCATCGAGGCAAAGCGGATTACTGTTTCTTCCGGCTACTTCTTTTCGTCTTCGTCCAGCCGTAAGGCGGCGGAGTTGATGCAGAAGCGCAGGCCCGTAGGCTTGGGGCCATCGGGAAAGACGTGCCCGAGGTGCGCTTCGCAGCGCCTACACATGACTTCCGTGCGCACCATTCCGTAAGATTCGTCGGTTTCGAGCGCCACTTTGCATTCGTCTACGGGCGCATAAAAGCTTGGCCAGCCTGTGCCGGAGTTATACTTTGTATCTGAGTTGAACAGCGGCTCGCCGCAGCAGACGCAGCGGAAGACACCATGTTTCTGGGTGTTCCAGTATTTGCCCGTGAACGCCGGCTCAGTGCCCTTCTTTCGGGTTACCTGGAACTCTTGGTCTGAAAGCTGTTGACGCCATTCCGCTTCGGTCTTTTGCACTTTTTCGGTTTGGTTTTCGATCTGTTTTTCCATCTGGCAGACTCCAACAGGTACGAGCTTTTACTTGCTCTCATTTCATTCTAACTTGTTTCTATCAGGACAGAAATAGAGGGAATTCGCTCCGATTTTGTGCTGGCAGGCGCGCCCGGCGCGGCCATCGGACGTCTAGGAGGCTTTCGGTGCCCCAGTGAGTCAAAAAAGCATTGCCCCCTGTTCGATTACTCCTGCTATTTGATGTTGGGCCGGTGGTTGCCGACGACCGCTGGCGCGGAGGGGCCGTTCGAGCATCACCGTTTTCCGCAGGTGCCACTAGTGTTAGAGTTGCCAGAGGAGAATCGTCGAGGTGCTTGAATGATTCGTAGAGATTTCGTCAAGAGTTCGTTGGTTATGGCTGCATTGGCGGCTGGTAAGGAGCGGCCGGCCGCATCGCCGCGAGCTGCGGAGAGCACGCCTTTCCCCAAAGCGGCGGGGCTCACGAAATATGTCTCCGAGTTCATCGTGAATGCGAAATATGACCATATTCCTGCCGATGTTTTGGAGCTGGGCAGGAAATCAATTTTAGACGGCTTCGGATTGGCGCTGGCGGGATCGGCGTCTGTAATGGCTCCTCTCGTCCGCCAATACCTGCAGGGCCTTGGAGTGAGCGGCCAAGCCGCCATTATAGGATCGGGCATGAAGGCGCCGGCGCGGTTCGCTGCTTTTGCGAATGGCGTTTCCATTCACGCGGACGATTTTGACGATACCCAGCTTGCCGTGGCCAAGGATCGCGTTTACGGCTTGCTGACGCATCCCAGCGTCACTACGCTCACGCCCGCGTTCGCGATCTGTGAGCTCAGCCAGCGTTCCGGCAAGGATTTCATGCTCGCCTATCACCTCGGCGTGGAAGTCGAATCGAAAATTGCGGAAGCGATCGATCCCCGCCATTACAATGATGGATTCCATTCCACGGGCACCTGCGGCTCGTTTGGCAGTGCGGCGGCCTGCGCCAGGCTGCGCGGCCTCGATGCGCAGAAAACGGCGTATGCCCTGGGCGTGGCAGCGGCTGAGGGGGGCGGCTTGCGCGACAATTTCGGCTCCATGACCAAGCCCTTCCATGCTGGGCATGCGTCCGAAAACGGTACCGTTGCGGTGGATCTTGCGGCGCTGGGCTGGACCGCCGCGCCCGATATTCTGGAAGGAGCGCTGGGCTTCTTTCAGGCGGCTGGCGGCGGCTTCGATCCGGGTTCGATCGTGAACCGGCTCGGCAATCCGTGGACCTTTGCCTCTCCCGGAATTTCCATCAAGCCGTTTCCATCGGGCTCCTTGACGCATCCCGCGATGGGCGAAATGCTGGGCTTGATTCGTAAGAACGACCTCAAGCCTGCGGATGTGGAGAAAATCGACATCGGAACGAGCCACAATCTCACTACAACGCTTTATCACCATCGCCCGACCACCGGTTTGCAGGCCAAGTTCAGCATGGAATTTGGCTTGAGCATATTGCTTCTCGATCGCAAGGCCGGGTTGAACGAATATACCGACGCAGTGGTTCAGCGGCCGGATGTTCAGGAGATGATCAAGCGCGTGAACTTCTACGTCGACCCGGAAGCGGAGGCAGCTGGCTTCGATAAGATGACCAGTATCCTGAAGGTGCATCTGAAAGACGGCAGGGTCCTTCCGGGCCACGCCGACTTTGCCAAAGGGAGCCCGCCGAATCCCATGAGCTTCGAGGAGGTCGCTGATAAATTCAGAGGCTGCGCCGAATTTGCAAAATGGCCCAGGGACAAAACCGAAGGCGTGATCAATTTCATCAAAACGCTCGAGACCGCGTCCGACATGAGCAAATTGAGCGGTTTGCTAACTACGTAACGGTCGCCGGATGACCGCTCCCACGCCCCGAAGCTACAAAATCGCAACCATTCCGGGTGACGGCATCGGCAGGGAAGTGGTGCCCGAAGGAATTCGCGTCGCCGAGGCGGCTGCGCGCCGCTTCGGGTTTTCGCTCTCCTGGAAAGAATTCGACTGGAGCTGCGAGCGTTATCTGAAGATCGGCCGAATGATGCCGGAAGACGGACTGGAACAGCTCCGGCCCTTCGATGCCATTTTCCTTGGCGCCGTGGGCCACCCGAGCGTCGCAGATCACGTCTCGTTGTGGGGCCTGCTGATTCCGATTCGCCGCGAATTCCAGCAGTACGCAAACATTCGGCCCGTGCGCCTGCTTCCCGGAATCGAGCCGGCGGTAAAGAATTTTGCCGCGGGCCAAATCGATTTTGTCGTAGTACGCGAAAATAACGAGGGCGAATACTCCAATATCGGCGGGCGGCTCTATTCGGGCACAGAAGACGAATTTGTCGTGCAGCAATCGGTCTTCACTCGGCGCGGCTGCGACCGCATCATTCGTTATGCTTTTGAGCTGGCGAAGTCGAGGCGGTGCCAGGTCACTTCAGCGACGAAATCAAATGGCATCATTTACACCATGCCTTTCTGGGATGAACGCTTCGCAGCGGTGGCCAAGGAATATCCCGACATCCGCACGAACCAGTTCCATATCGATATTCTGAGCGCGCACTTCGTGCGGCATCCGGACTGGTTTGACGTGGTGGTGGGTTCAAACCTCTTTGGCGATATTCTTTCGGATTTGGGCCCTGCCGTGGTCGGTTCGATCGGAATCGCGCCCTCAGGCAACCTGAATCCGGAACGAAAATTTCCCTCCATGTTCGAGCCTGTGCACGGGTCGGCGCCGGACATCGCGGGCAAAGGGATAGCGAATCCCATCGGCCAAATCTGGTCCGGCGCCATGATGCTTCATCACTTAGGTGAATCCGCCGCGGCCGGCGCGATCGAGCGAGCCATCGAGAAAGTTCTGGCGGGTGTCGGTCCACGCACCGCCGACATCGGCGGCAAAGCGCAGACCAAGGAAGTCGGCGAGGCTATTGCCTCAGAGCTTTCGCGCTAGCGCAATGCGTCGCCGCTTGGGCGCGGCGTTCGCGCGGTTCTAGGGATTGTTGCTGGGGTTCTTGCTCAGGCGCCGGAAGTAATCCGCCACGGAATCCTGATATCCCGCCGGCACCGGCAGCGAATCGCCGCTTCGAATCTGTCCAGCATCGTTGTCGTCCTCTTGCCGCCGCAGCCGCAGCTCGAGTTTATCCACACTGGTGAGCACTTGATCGTGCAGCTCCTCGAGCATGGCCGGATTTCCCGGAAAGCGGCTGGGATCCAGGCGCTGCATCTCGCGAATCAGTTCCTGGAGGTCGGCCAACGGCGCCGGCTGCCCCTGGAAGTTCTGGCGCAGCGCGTTCAGCTCGCGCATGGCTTCCTGATATGCGCGTTGAATTTCCTCCGGCGTGGAGGGCACCGGCTGCGTTTCGCGACCCTGCGGCCAATAGCCTCCGGTATCGCCGCCATACCATTGGCGATCGATTGGACCGTATCCTCCAGCCCAAGTGCCGCCTCGCGGACCACCAATCGGTCCGCCGTTCGGACCGCCACTCGGTGAGCCCGGCGAACTAGGACCTCCGCCGGCCTGCTGGTTCCCTTGCCCCGGCTGTCCGGGCTGGCCGCCCTGATTTCTGCCAAGCTGGTCCATTTGGCGAGGCTGTCCGGGTTGGCTCTGCTGCCCGTTGCGCCCGGCGGCATTGCTCATGCCGCGCGCCAAGGCTTCCATTTGGTTGCGAAGCCGCTCGATTTGATTGAGGGCTTCCTGCGGATTTTGCTGCTGGCGATTGAAGGCCTGCTGCGCTTGATGCAACTGATCGTCCAGGCGCTGCATGCCGTTAGGAATGCTGGTGTCCCTGCCATTTTGCGTTGGATCGATTCCGCGGCGAATCCAGTCAGCGCTCTTCTTGATGCGGTTTTGCAGGTCGTCCTGCTCCATGCCGCCCAGGGCTTCGCGCAATTTCTTGGCGGAATTCGGCTGACTTGCGCCAAGTCCTCGCGCAGCCTCCTGCATCTGCTTTTCGAGCCGGCCGAGGGCGTCCGCGGCTTGCTGGCGATCGTCACCGAGCTTGGCCTGTTCATCGCTTTGGCTCAACCCATCAGCGGTGTTGCCACGCGCAAACATCTGGCGCATGCGCGCTTCCTGATCCTGCTCCTCTTTTTGAAGCCGGTCCGCTTCGCGAGCCATGCCGTCCATCTGCTGCGAGGCTTCTCGCTGTTGCAAGCCGCTCAGTAGGTTGGAAGCCTCCTGCAAGCGTTCGGCGGCGCGGCGCGCGGCGGCATCATTTGGCTGACCCTGCGAAGCTGCGCGGGCCATGTCCTCCTGGGCCTGGCGCAGGCGATCAAGCGCTTGTTGCATGCGGTTATCGGCCGATGCTTGTCCATTCGGCGTGCCAGTGGCGCTCTGCTGGCCATTTGCGCCCGCGCGGCCGCTCTGTGATTGACCACCCTGCTGGCCGCTTTGCTGCTGCCCGCCCTGCTGATTAGCCTGTTGATTGCCCTGCTGCTGTTGCTGCTGGTTGCGGGCCAATTGTTCCATTTGCCGCTGCAGTTCCTCGGCCTCGCGCCGCAGCATCTCTTCCTGCCATCGCTGCTGGAAGCTCTGATTGTTGCCGCGTTGCTGCTGCGCTAGTTCCTCCTGACGGCGAGCCAACTGCTCCAGTTTTTGCAGCGCCTCATCGATTTCCTGAGCTCGCTGATTTGCCGAGCTCGCGGTTTGGCCGGTTTCGTACTGATTTTTCTCCGTATCCAATTCCAGGTCGAACAGACTGGATAGATCGCGACCCGCCCCGCCGGCGCCACCGCCGCCCCCTCCTCTGGCTCCAAAAGCCACCTGAATTTCCCGGAAAGTGGCTTCGGCGCGTAACAGGTGCTGCAATGCTTTCTGTTCATTGGGCAGCGCGTCGCTCCACTTCTGCTGTTGTAGCTTTTCCGCGGCGGGAGCCATGGCCGCCGCGGCCGCGGTCATGTCCCTCTCGAAATCGCTGAACTCCTGATTCGCGTCGCTCAACTCGCGCCGCTGCAGGCGGCTGGCCAGCGAGAGCGCTTGATCGCGCAGCTTGGCCTGCACGCCGGAGAGGAATTTGCCATTTTCCGCAGATTCCTGTTTTGTGGGCTTCTTGTCGCTGTCAGCTTTCTGCTTGAAGGTCGCGGCGATAATTTCTTTTTCGCGTTGCGCAATGTCGCTCTGATCGCCTTGGCCAAAGCTTCCGCCGCCGCCCATGCCGCCGCCGGCCTGTTGGGATTGCGAGAATTGGCGCTCGAAGGGATCAGCTTGGATGAAATACATATCCGTGCGCGATTCGGAGCGGGCGTCCTTGGCGGTCGCGTACACGCTCACGACATCGCCAGGAACGAGTTTGAAATCCTCGAGGGAAAGGACCGTGGAGTTGTCCACCTGCTTGCCGCCCTTTTCCTTCAGCATGCTCACGGTTTTTTCGTCGCCACCGTTGACGGAATAATGCACGGCGACATCGTTGAGGCCGAACTCGCCGTCGGCATTCACCGTGACGGTGACCTCCTCGATGGGGCTGGCGCGATAATCACCGCCCGGCTTGATGAGGCGCACTTCCGGCGGATTGGCTTTGCGGGCTTCGATAAAAAAGTCGTCCGAGATCCGCAGAGTCTCTCCCTGTTCATTGGCGGCAACGTGATACTGCCCGTCCTTATCGATGTGCACAGTGCCCTGGTACAGGTTGCCTTGGCCGCCGCCAAGCTTGATCTGTTTGTCATCCAGCACCAGACTGCCATCGCGCATCGGGCGGTCCGTCAGGATTTCCAGGTCCGCCTGGGTACCTTCCACGGCGCGCAAGTCGCCGCCGCGTTCTTCGATCTGATTTTTCAATCCGGTCCAGGAGGGGAACCGGTAGGTCACACGAATCTGTTTGACCGATGGCAGATCAACTACTTTTAAATTGAAGTGGTGCGATTGCAGCGGTCCGGCCTCGACGTAATATTCGACGCCCTCTGGCAAGCCCGCGAACAGGAATTGGAATCCGGAGCCTCCCGGCTGCGGCTGCATGGCCACCTGCTCCCATTTTGACGCGCTTTGGAAGCGCGCATAGAGGCGGGCATTGGGCGCCTGCAGACCGGCCAGTTGGGCGGTAATCAGCTGATCCGAATTGCGCCGAACTGCGGCGTCGCCCGGCGCCACTCGCAATTCGTACAGTGGGCCGGAAACGTGCCCGGCGCCGGTCCATATCAGGGCAGCGCCATGGCCCAGATAGCCGGGCCCGGCCAGCACCAGCCACACCAGCACTCCCAGGGAAGCTAAACCGATTCCCAGCGATGCCAGCAGCGTTGTGTCGGGAACGAGTTGCTTCGGCTGGGCGTGGTGCGAAATTTCCAGCGTATCGGCGGCCAGCAGGTCGATGAAAGGCTCTTTCTTTGCCGCATTCCGTTCGGCATAAGTAACCAGCCGCTGCTCAAATTGCGGAAAAACGGACTCTGCCTTACCCGCGGTACGCCGTGGATTGAGTCCATAAATAGGGAGGGCCAAGCCAAATCCAATTGCCAAGGCCAAGCAGACCAGCAACACGAGGCGGGCACTCGTCAGAGTCCATGACGCGAAGGCGAAATGATTGGCAAGCAGGACCAGAACGACCGTCAGAGCGAGCGCAACCGACGCGAAGATGGCAGTTCCCCTCAGCACCGCGCTGATGCGCAAGCGCCTTTGCAATTGCCTGATATAGGAGTCCAGATGGTCCCGAATAGTCATGGCTCCTCCCGCGACATCGTTAAATATTGACTCGAAAGCAGAGATTCTGCAATGGCCGCTATTAGCAATAGCAACATGGCATACCACCAGAGGCTATAGGGCTTTTTCTGGTCTTGGGCCAGCGGGCCGCTGGAAGCGTCCTGAGGCAGGTTCCCTGTGTCTCCCGTCCAAAGCGCCAGCATATCCTTGGGAATCATATCGAGGTCAGATTCGCGGCGATCCGCATTGACTCCGACCAGATCCTCGCGACCATTGGCCAGGCGGAGTTGGTAAAAACCGGCCCGCGTGAGCTGGAACGACTGCGCAGCTGTTGCCTCTCTTAGAGAGAGCGGACGCTTGCCCTCGGGATCGATAACCTCCACTCCTACAGACTGCTCCTTGGCCGTGCGCAGTTCAAGGAAAGAATCCACGATTCGCGACCCGGCGCGCGTTTCCATACCGGAAAGGTAGCGCGCGGTCTGATCAATGAAAGGGATAAAAACGGGGTGCAGCGGGAAATCGTTGGTGAAATTGTCCAGGCCCGAAGCGAACAACAGTACGCGGCCTTCGCCGATCTTCTTTTCCAGCAGCAGCGGCGTTTGATCGGTCAGACGAGCGGCCACGCGCGCATCGGTTCCCGCCACGCGCACCGCGAAATAGAATTTCACGCCGGCCCAGCGGTTTGCTTTTTCGACAGAGGGGTAGGATGGATCGGTTTGGCCTACGGTCAGGAAGCGAGCGCCTTCGCGGGAGTAGTAGCGGGAATCGGTGATGGTGTCGCCGAAGATGGGGATGCGCGGATGGCGTGCGGCAGAGGTTCCCGCAGCCACGAAGACGCTACCGCCGGCTTTGACGTAGTTGGTCAGCGTGCTCTCAAACGACGATGGCAGTGAGGCCACGTCGGACAGCACGACGAAGTCGTGGCCGGCGGGCTGTACGTTTGCCACGCGATCGACGGTCACCGTCTCGAGACTAAAGGCGGATTCGGCCGCAGAGGTGAGCGCGGCGCGAAAGTACAGGGGTGAGCGGGTGTCGTTCGATTCGTAGACAAATAGGACTTTACGGGGGTCGGAGCGCTTCACCGCAAACAGGCTGGCATCATCTGCCGGAAGAGAATCCGCGGAATCAATGCGCACCTCACATCGTGTGAGGCCGTAGGGAACGTCAAGAGAAGAAAACTCCACGCTGGCGCGTCCCTCGGGCGGAACGTCCACCGTCTGTGTGGCGATGGTCTTTCCGTTCACCACGAGCGAAACGGTCCTCTTCGCGGCCGGAGTATGATAGCCGGAGATTACGGCTTGCACGCGCGATTTCTTAGGGTCGAAGACCTCGCCCGGGGCGCTGACGCTTTCCACGGTCCAATTCGGTTCCGAGCCTCTGGCTTCCTGGTGCAGCACCAAAGAAACATTTCCGGGCAGCGCCATTTCCGCGAAACTCCCGGGCATGGCACTTCGCTGCATGTCGCTGAACAAGTGCAACTCGATGGGCGTGTGCACAGTTTCGGCCATGGAGTGTAAGGTACCCGCGAGTTCGCCAAAACTTGCTCGCGTATCTCCGGGCTGGATACTGTTCACGGCCGAACGAAGTACGCCGGAGTCCTGCGTGGGTTCGGTCAGTACATGAACTTGAGAGCCGAGCGCCATCACCTGTACGCGCTCGGAAGGCTTGCGCGTGTCGAGAACCGCCAGAGCGTCGCGCTTGGCATCGGCCAGGCGCGTTCCCGCACGCATGCTGAAAGAGTCGTCGATGACGAGCAAGTTCAATTTCTCGCCGCCGATGCTGGCGGCGGAGCGCTCGATGAAGGGATTGGCGAAGGCCAGGGCCAGCAGCAGAATCACAGCCAGGCGGAAGGCCAGCAGAAGCAGATAGCGCAAGCGCCGGTGCTTGATGGAGCTCTGTGTTCGCCGCTCAAAGAACATCAGTGAGCTGAAGGGAAGCGGCGTGGTCCTATGGCGCCGCAGTAGATGGAGGTAGATGGGCAATCCCGCACCCACCGCACCGGCAAGAAACCAAGGTGTTAGAAAGCCCATCAGTATCTCCCCTGGCGAAGCGTCAGATATTGGCGCAATGCTCCATCGAGCGGACGGTTGGTGACGAGCAGGTGATAGTCCATGCCCGCGCTGCGCGCCCGGTCCTGCAGTTGGGTGATGTGAGACTGCACCTTGATGCGGTATTCCTCGTGACCGTATTCCGGCGTGACTTCCAGGCTCTCCTGAGTTTCCATATCGATCAGCAAAACGGGCTCGTCCAACTCGGGCTTCAGCTCCTGGGGATCGAGAATGTGGAAGAGTACGACCTCGTTTCCGTGGTAGCGCAGCGGCTCAATAGTGCGGACGATGGTTTCCGGGGACTCGAAGAAATCAGAGATCACGACGACCATACCGCGCTTCCGGAGAAAATTCTGAAAGTGGAGCAGCGGTTTCGCGTAATTGGTGCGTGCACGGGGCTCGGCATTTTCGAGGCCGCTGAGCAAGCGATTAAGCTGTCCCTGGCGCGTGGAAGCGCGGATATAGGTACGCACTTCGTCGTCAAAGACGATCAGTCCGGCGGCGTCGCGCTGCGTCTGCGTGGTGAGGTAGAAAAGCGAGGCGGCCACGAAGCGCGCGTAATCCATTTTCGTGATCTTGTGGGACGTAAAGTTCATGGAGCTGCTGGCATCGAGGAGCACGGTCAGCAACGTATTGGTTTCGCCGCGATAGCGCTTCAGGTAGGCGCGTTCGGTTCGCGCAAAGACGTTCCAGTCCACGTGGCGCAGGTCGTCGCCTGGGCTATAGGCGCGATATTCGGCGAACTCCTGGCTGAAGCCGAAATCGGGAGAGCGATGCAGGCCGGCGACGAATCCGTCTACGACCGTTTTCGCCACCAGATCCAGGCCCGAAATTCCCGCTAGAACTGCTGGGTCGAGAAATCGCTGCACTTCAAGCCCCCGATGGTGGCGGCATAGTCTCGAGCAATCGATGCAGAAGCTGGTCTGAATCGATGCGATCCGATTCCGCGTGGAAATTCAGCAAGATGCGATGGCGCAGGACGGGGATGGCCAGCGACGTTATGTCGTCGTAAGTTACGTGATAGCGGCGACGCGCCAGGGCGCGGGCTTTGGAGGACAGCACGATGAACTGCGCGGCCCGCACGCTTGCGCCGTAGTTGACGTATTTCTTAATAAAATCCGGCGCCGTACCGCTTTGGTGCCGGGTCGCGCGAACCAAATCCACCACGTACCGCGCCAGCGTTTCGGCGATCGGCACCATACGCACGAGCTGCTGGAAATCCAGAATTTCTTCGGCGTTGGTTACGGCCTCGACCTGGGCCACGCGCGTGGCCGTAGTGAGGTCGACTACTTTTATTTCGTGATCGGCGCTTAAATAATCGAGCACGGTGTTAAAGAGGAAGCGGTCGAGCTGTGCCTCCGGCAGGGGATACGTGCCTTCGAGTTCAATCGGATTTTGCGTAGCCAAAACGAAAAAGGGAGTGGGCAGTTGATAATGATTCCCTCGAACTGTGCAAGAAAGCTCCTGCATGGCTTCCAGCAGCGCGGCCTGCGTCTTGGGCGGCGTGCGGTTGATCTCGTCGGCCAGCACAATATTCCCGAAGATCGGTCCGGGAACGAAAGTCCATCGCCGATGACCCGTGGTGGGGTCCTCTTCGATGATGTCTGTGCCAGTGATATCGGAGGGCATCAAGTCGGGCGTAAACTGGATGCGGCGGAAAATCAGGCCGAGCGTCTGGGCGATGGTGCGAACCATGAGCGTTTTGGCCGTGCCGGGGAGACCCGTTATTAGGCAGTGGCCGCCGACGAACAGCGCCGTGAGAATCTGATCCAGCACCTCGTCCTGACCGACAATGACTTGCCGAACTTGAGCGAGAATAGCGTCGCGCACGGATTGAAAACGTTCGACGCGTCTTTTCAGTTCTACCGAATCTAGATTCAGTTCAGCGAGCGTAGCCACTTGTCATTTTCCTTTCTGGGAGTCCTCGAGCTGTAACAACAATTTCTGGGCTGGGCGATAACCGGGCGCGGCCTCCAGCGACGCGAGCAAGTGATTACGGGCCTGATCCGGCTCGCCTGCGGCGAAATAAGCGCGGGCTACATCGAATTGCGCTGAAGCTTGATCCAAGGGATGCATGGCCAGAACAGCGTTGCACTCGCGTACGTCGGCAGCGGGGTTATTCTGGTCAAACCAAAGATCGCAAAGCTTGCGGTGCAGGTCCTCGTCCATAGGATAGATATAGTTGATGCGCTCCAGGGTGGCGGCGGCCCCTTTCGGATCTCCCGCTTCCTGTTCCAACGAAGCGAGCTCCTTTAGAGCTTCCGTGCTGCGCCCGCCAATCTTTTCATATTGGGTGAGCACTTGAGCAGCCGCCTTTTTCTCTCCCTTGGCGATGTGCGCCTCGGCGAGAAACTCGTACGGATTGGCGCCTTCCACGTAATCGGGATACATCTGCAGCACTTCGTCGCCTTTTTTGAGTACTTCGTCCCAGTTCTTTTCTTTGGCGAGCTCGGCCAGTTCTTTCAAGTGATTGCGCCACTCGTCAAAAGATGCGGCCGTTTTGCCGAGGTCCTTGTACAACCACTCTAAAAACTGCTTGTCGAACTCCTCCGGGGACATTCCGAGATTCTGCTGGATAGTCTCCGGCGTGGTCTTGAGTTGGGCGAAGGAATGCACCATATCCAGAATCTTGTCGTCGCCCCAACGGTCTTTGATGTAATCTAGAAGACGGCCCGCCTGGAAATACGAGACGATCACCTGCGTTGGATATTCCGGGCGGACGAAGCCGCGCTCGAGTTCGGCAACCGGCAGCAATTTCTTGTCGCGGATGGCAACTAGAATTTCGGGCGTGACGCGGTCGCCCCATTCCGGCGAGACTTGCGTCTCTTCGTGCACGGAAAGCCCCTCGGTGAACCAGCGCGGTACCCGGTGATTGGTGGCGGTGAGGATGAACACATGGCTCATCTCATGCCATAGAGTGCTACCCCACTGATAGGTCCCGGGCGGACGGCCCGACGGGCTGTCCATAGCTAACACTTCGCCGAACGTGACGCCTAGTATGCCGCCGAGGCCCGGCATCCCTAGCGTGCGCACCGCAAAATCCTCGTGATCCGGATAGAGTTCGACCTGTACGCGATCCGGGAGCTTCATCTTGTATTTCTTTTCATATGTAGCGATGGAGCGATCCACCTCCGTCTGAACATACGGCAGAAGAAGTTCCGCCTCTTTTTTGTGCAGCCGGATTATGGATCGGTCATCCCGGAATGTAAGGAAATTCTTGTAGCTATCGAGCAGGCGCAGACTGTTTACCGTGGCCGCGTCCCGATAGCCATTGTCGTAGCACATCTCAAGCTGTTGGAGCGGTTCCTCAGTTTGCCCCAGCCGCATCAGGTTGATGCCCAGTTCCGAACGCGCCGACCACAACTTAGGATCGGCTTCGACGGCCTTGCGGTAGTAGGCCACTGCATCGTCATATCGGCGATTCAAAAACAGGTGGTGGGCGACGAGGGCGTAGGCTTCGCCGTAGCTAGGATTCACCTGCCGCACTTTGGCCAGCCACGCGTCCGGAGAACGGTCTGCCAGCACTTCTATGGCGGCGTGAATGGCCATGGCGTCCAGGGCATCGGAAGAAATCTTCAGCGCCTCTTCGGCTTCGGCCGCGGCGACTTTGGTATCCGAATCCTCCAGCGCTAGGTTGGCCATCAGTTCGTGCGCCTCGACGAGCGTGGGATCGAGTTCGATGGCTTTTTTGGCCTCTTCGACGGCTTTATTGTCGAAGCCGTCGGCGCTCACCTGAGCCAGGCCGAGGTAGGCCTGTGCATTTTTCGGATCGCGCTGGATGGCCTCCTGAAAGAGGTCGGCGGCGTCTTTATTATTGAAGCGTTCGTGCAGCAGCCGGCCCCAGCGAATGCGGTAGTTCGCACTTGCCGCCGACTGCGCGACCGCGGTACGAAATTCGTTATTCGCGTCCTGATACATCTCCAGGCCCCAGAACCCTTCGGCGCGAATAGCCGGTTCGCGCGCCTGAGTCAGGGACTGGAAACAGGCGTTCGCCTGATCTCTATGGCCGTGCTTGCGCAGGGATTGGCACTCCTCGGCCGTTGCGGCACGGGCCAAGCTCGCGCCGGCGAGCGCAGCCAACAGTGCCGCAGCCAGAGTCCGGGCTTGGTGGGCCTTCCCTTTCACTTATCGAGCTCCTGCTGAACGCGCGCGAGTTCCACCAGAGCAGCGGTAAGCTGATTTTTGTATTCGTCTTCGCGCATGGCGGCTTTTTCATATTTCAGCTTGTCAATCTTCTGCTCGAGGGCTTCCTTCTTGGCCAGCAGATCGCGTTTAGTCGGATCGGCCGCCGCTCTCTGCGCCTGACCGATGCGCACTAGCGTGAAAGTCGAGAGCAAGAGTCCTTCGTTGCTCTCCGTTGACGGCGCTCGCACCGGATCGCTTTTGCCGGTGTCCTCGAATTGCGGATGCTCGGTAGCCAGCCGTTTTTGGGACTCGTAGAAATCTGCGGTTTTGCGTTCTGCGTATTGGAAGGCCTCGAGTGCGGTGATGGCTTCGTTCTTGTCTACGTCAGCCGCCGGATCGCGCATGGCCTCGATCCAATACCGCGCAAATACGGTGGCGTTTTTCTCCGTGCCACTCTTGGTTGCAGTGATGATCGCCCGTCCTGATTTCTTGAGCGCCGCAACGGATCCTCCGCTGGCGCTGGTGGTATTGACAATCAGTTGCCGCTTGGCGGCGATTCTCTCACACAGGCTGGCAAGCTCGTTTCCAGAGATGTCCGGACCGGGTAGATTGAATTTGTACTGGGCGCCGTCGAAAGAGCCGTGACCGATGAGAATGACCACCAGATCGTCGTCTGACCTTGCCTCGCGCGCCACCGTCGCAAAGATATCGTTGACACGCGTTCGGGTTACGTCTTTTCCTGAGACCGTATAGACGTGAAGATCGCCGCCGGAATCCTTGAGCAGTTTGTCCAGATCGCCGGCCAAGCCCTGGAAACGCTGCTCGTAATCCGGCTCGCCGCCGAGTCCCGCAATGGTGATGTAGTAAGTCGCGGCACGAGCGCTTATGCCCGACAGGAAAATGCAAAGGAGACCCAGGCCGACGAGCCAGCGCGCTCTCACACGAGCCCCCACTTCCGGCGCAGGAGCCATTCCGATGATGGCAGCAGGAGAATCAACAGGAAGATCACGGGCATATTCCACAAGCTCTTGGCTTGGCGAATCGTGATCCCCGCCTCGGAATAGGGAATTTCGTCGGCGAGCTTCGAGAGCTCTTGCGGCTGCCAATAGCGTCCTCCGGTTTGTGAGGCCAGCTTTTCGAGCAGGTCTCGATTCTGCTCGGTACGGAAGTTTTCCGCCACTCCATCGATGCGTTGGAACATCAGGGTATCGCGGCCTACGTCCTCGTCGGCACGCTTGGCCGATATCTCGACCGTGTAGGTGCCCGGTTTCTCCGCCGTCCATTCGGCGTTGAAAATACCCGGGGAGTTTGGATCGGGCGTCATTTCCACCATCGCGGCAGTCTTCTGCGGGCCAAGGAAATGCGCCTCCACCTGCGCATCGCCCAGCGGCATATATTTCTTATCGCGAACGTCGACCGATACGCGAACGTGGCTGTCATCAAACAACATGGGATTGGGAATCGAGGAGTACACCCGCCCGGGCGAATCCGAAATCAGCCAGCGCAAGAGTTGCTGCCAGAACTCCTCCTGCGATTTGTCTCCGACCGGCAGCAGCATGCGCCAGTGCCAGGTGGAGGACGTGGCCATGATGGCCGTGCGCCCGCGCCCATAATTTTCCGTGGCCAAGAGCGGCAGGTTGCGGCTGCCAACCTTTGCTTCCACGAGCACAGCCGCACCGGGTTTGGGCGTGCCAATTTCCTGATAGTCTATCAGGGGCGGCAATTTCTTCCAGCGTTCAATGTTTTTTGCCGGGTCTTCCAGAAGCCGGCAAATAATGCTTTCCGCTCCGGCCGGCGTAAGCTCCACGGTCGCCTGTTCACGATGGAACGTGCCCTTCCGATTCGGAAGCACCACGGGAAGCAAGTCCGCCATTGACGAAACGCCCCGCCGCGACGGTCGACGAACTCCTTGATTAATTCCTGCTGTTCGGGGGTGAAGTAATTCGCCTCTACCGAGCCGATGATGATGCCTTGATAGGGAAATAGGTCCTCGACTTTATTTGGGAATCCCTCGGCCAGCTCCTTCGAGTCCGCAATCCCTTGCCGGTAAATTTTGTTTTCGCTTGTGCGCATCATGGAGGAAATTTGTACGATGCGGTCGTCGTCTTCTGCCCGTCGAACGAACTTATACTCCCAGCGCGGCTCGCCTTCTATATAAAGGATGCGCCGTTTTTCCGACCTGACGTCGACGAGCCGCGTGAGCGCATTGTTGGCACGGTTTTCCTCGCCCGGAAGAGGATCAATGGAGAAGGAAAGAGGTTTCGCGCCCGCCGCACCGGCGTTGAAGAGCAGATTTTCGGTTTGGATATTACCGTCGGGACCAAAGGTGATCC
>Ga0209577_10002785_pt1 | contig 16575 bp, 10 predicted proteins | sample GraSoiAngelo_109_FD_185874 | JGI IMG/M metagenome (GOLD analysis project Ga0209577, IMG submission 185874) | Grasslands soil microbial communities from the Angelo Coastal Reserve, California, USA - 14_0903_12_20cm (SPAdes) (version 2) | ecosystem: Environmental > Terrestrial > Soil > Grasslands...
GGCAACGACGCGCTGTTCTCGACGGCCAACGGCGGCTACAACTGGGACCGCGGGACCGCCGAGTGTCACGACGGGGACCGGCCGTGGCTCGCCGGTGGCCGCAGGGACGAGGTGTTCATGGGCACCGACACGCTCGAGGGCTCGATCAGCCACCAGATCTTCCAGAGCACGGATGGCGGGAATACCTGCTCGACGAACGGGATCCCGGACGGCGGGACCCTCGCCGATGGCACGTCCTACGCGGGCGACGGCAAGCTGATGTACGACCACCACAACGGCCGGCTGATGGAGCCGGTCGTCTTCAGCCGCAGCAGCGGTGGCCCGCTCGGGAGCACCAAGACGATTGGCGTCGGAGTGGCGACCTGGAAGCGCGGGCAGGGGTCGTTCAACCCGCCGGCCACCGTCGCAAAGACGACGCTGTTCGCCCACTGGCCGGCGCTGGCCATCGACTCGGCCGACAACGCTTACCTGGTGTGGGACACCGACCCGCGCAAGCCGAGGACGAAAGGCGGCTGCAACGGCGCCGAGACCGAGCTCCCCAACGCGATCGAGATGTCGGTCTCGCGTGATTTCGGCAAGACGTGGTCGAATCCCATCACCATCGCGAAGCCGCGCGGCAAGAAGGTGTACTGGCCGTGGGTCGTCGCCGGCAAGGCTGGGAAGGTGTCGGTCGTCTGGTACCAGACCGACAAGGTGGTGGACCTGGACTGCCAGACGGCCAAGACGTCGGTCTACAACGCCACGGCCCTGAACGCCACGAGCCGCCATCCGAAGATCCACGTGGTCAACGCCGCCGGTCGGGTCATCCACGACGACGACGTGTGCCAGGGCGGCACCACGTGCGTGGCCACCGGCCAGGACCGCCGGCTCGGCGACTTCTTCACGAATGCGATCGATCCGCGGGGCTGCGTGCTGATCGCGAGCGGCGACACCACCATCAAGGGCATCGGCGGCACCGAGCGGCCCACCTCGCTACCGATCTTCATGCGCCAGAACTCAGGTCCGGGGCTGAAGGGCAAGAGCTGCGGGCCGAAGTCGAGGCGGAAGCACCGCCGCCACAGGCACAAGCACAGGCACGGGCAGGGCGAAGAGGAACACCCGCCAGCGGCCGCGCAGCGCTAGCGGCGCGGGGAGGCTGATGTGATCGCGCGCGCGGGTCGCCGGCTGGCCCGGTACCCGCTTCCGCTCGCCTGCCTGGGCGCCGCCCTGCCGGTGATCGTCTCGACGATCCACGCGATCAGCGAGCGCTGGATCCCCTACGGCGACCAGGCCGTGATCGCTTCGCAGGCGTATGACGTCTTCACCTCGCACACGCCGCTGCTCGGCCAGTACTCCGCCTCGTACCACCTGGTCAGCCAGCCCACGTACAGCCTTGGCCCGATGCTGTACTGGCTGCTCGCACTGCCGGCGCGGATCGGGCAGCCCATCTCGCTGACGATCTGGATGGGCGCGGTGAACATCGCCGCGGTGGCGGGGATCGTGGCGCTCGCCCGCAGACGCGGCGGCACCGCCTTCATGCTGGTGACCGCAGCGGCGGTGGCGCTCATGTCCCGCTCGCTCGTCCCCGAGACCTACCACGACGTCTGGAACCCGTCGGCCGCGGTGCTTCCGCTCACCCTCCTGATGTTCGTCAGCTGGTCGGTCGCCTGCGGCGAGTATCGCCTCCTGCCGCTGGCGGTACTGCTGGCGAGCTTCGTCGCGCAATGCCACCTCACCTACGTCGCGCCCGCGCTCGGACTGCTCGTGGTCGGAGTGGTCGGGCTCGCGCTGGCCAGGCGCTGGACCCGCGCTCCGGACAGCCGCGCGCTGCGGCGCTGGGTCGCCGCCGCGCTCGTCGTGGGGCTGATCTCGTGGACGCCTCCGGTCGTCCAGCAGCTCACGAAGACACCCGGCAACCTGGGACTGGTCCGCCAGCTCGGCACGAAGGGCGGGGCGAAGGTGGGCTTCGGCGTGGGCTGGCACGCGGTGGTGCGGACCGTTGGCGTGCCGCCCTGGTGGCTGACGGTCCCCGCGGACCAGTTCGACAGATCGCAGACGGTCAAGCTCACGCCGTCCGCGCTCGCCGTGGGCTCGGGGGCCGCGGTGCTGCTGGGGCTCGCCGCCGTCGGAATCGCCGGGCTTCGCCGGCGCCGCCTCGACCTCGCGGCGGGCGCGACGCTCGCGCTAGCCCTGTGCGCGGCGGTCGAGGTGGTCACGGCCCGCACGCCCGCGAACCCCCACCTCCAGGCCACGCTCGGCTACACGCTGTGGTGGGCATCGCCCGCGGGGATGTTCGCGTGGCTCGTGCTCGGCTGGTCGGCGGCCGTGCTGCTCGGGCGACGGTTGGCGCTGCCGCGGTTGCGCGCGCGCGCGCTTGCCCCGGCCGCCGGCGCGGCCGCAGTGATCGCTGTGGGCGCGGCGGTTGGGATCGCCGAGAAGCCCGACGACCACGCGAGCATGTATAGCGCGATCCGCGCGACGGCGACGCGGCTCCGCGCGGCCCTCCCGCGGGGGAGCGTGGTCTCGCTCGAGGGCTCGCCCGGTCTCACGTCCGTGGTCCGGGTCGCGCTCCGGTACGACCTCCGGCTCGCGGGCATCCGCGCTGCGCTGCCCGGGATGGACTCGCGCTGGGGTCCCTGGTACCGGCTCGACGGACGCCGCTACGGGTACGGGGTCTACCTGACGGACGTGCGGACGGAGACGGTGCCGCGCGGCAGGGTGGTGGCCAGCGTCAGGTTCCGGTACGGACCCGCCGAGTACGCGATCGCGACGTCGGTGTGGCCGGTGCGACCACCGGCCTGAAGTGCGGATCGTCGGCCGCGACCACCTTCAGCAGCAGCTCGCGTAGAACCTCCGCGTCCCGATCGTCGAGCGGATCGAGCAGCTCGGCCTCGCGCTGCATGGCCACCTCGCGGGCATGTGCGAGCTTCCTCCGCCCGGCGCGCGTGAGATGGATGGCGTGGCGGCGGCGGTCGGCGGGGTGCCGGCGGCGTTCGAGCAGGCCCGCGCCCTCCAGGTCGTCGATCACCGCCACCAGCCCGCTCGGGTCGAGGCCCATCCGTTCCCCCAGCTGCTGCTGGGAGCAGCCGGCGCCACGATCAGCGAAGTTGAGAAGCGCGAAGTGCGTGGGTCGGAGCCCGAGCGGCTCGAGCGCCTCCGCGAAGCGGAGTGACTGCGTGCGTCCGGCCTTGCTCAGAAGGAAGCCGGTGGGCGGCCATTCCGGCCACGACGTACGCCGCGTTCGGGGATCGGGGTCGTCTCTGTGAGTCACCGCACTAACCTGGCTTCCCCGCGTATGGTACAACTCTTGACTTACTAAATCATTGACCTTCTAAGCGAAGGAGCCCTGAGTCCGTGGAACGGATCACCCGGTGGGTGCTGGCCCACAAGCGAATCGTCGTCGCGTTCTGGCTCGTGCTCACCCTCGTCGGCATGGCCTCAGCCGGGTCTGCCACCAAGGCGCTGAAGCAGAAGTTCTCGGTCCCTGGCAAGGAGGGCTGGCAGACCAACCAGCAGATCGCCCGGGACTTTCGGGGAACCGGTGGGAACAGCGCCCCCCTGGTGCCGGTCGTCACCCTTCCGGCGGGCAAGACGGTCAACTCGCCGGGCGTGCGCGGGGACGTGGGTCGGCTCGAGGCCCGGATCGAGCACGCGCTGCCGGGCACCCGGCTCGCGGGCTACTCCTCTACGGGCGACCACGCTTTCGTGTCCCGCGACGGGCGCACCACGTTCCTCGTGGCCTACCCACCGCCTGATCCGAACCAGCCGTTCAATGACAACCCGAAGGCCGAGAAGCGCGCCCGCCACGCGCTCACCGGCGCGACGGTAGGCGGCGCGCCCGTCCACCTCTCCGGTTTCGACGCGCTCCAGGCGCAGAGCGGTGGCGGGCAGGGCCCCGGGGTGTTCGTAGAGGCCCTCCTGGGAGGGCTCGGCGCCCTCGGCATCCTCGCGTTCGTCTTCGGGTCGCTGCTCGCCTTCGTGCCGATCGTGATGGCGATCGTTTCGATCATGACCACCTTCCTGATCGTGTGGGGCCTGACCACGATCACCGACGTGTCGCCGATCGTGCAGTTCCTCGTGGCGCTCATCGGCCTCGGCGTGGCGATCGACTACTCGCTGCTGCTGGTGGTGCGCTGGCGCGAGGAGCGAGCGCACGGACACGAGGGCGACGAGGCGATCCGGCGCGCGATGACCACGGCCGGCCGGGCGGTGGTCTTCAGCGGCACGACGGTCGCCATCGGCCTGCTCGCGCTCATCGCGCTGCCGCTCCCGTTCCTGCGGAGCGTCGGCTACGGCGGGATGCTGATCCCGCTGGTGAGCGTGCTCGTGGCGCTCACGCTGCTGCCGGTGGTCCTCAGCAAGGCCGGCCGGCGGCTCGACTGGCCGCACAAGCGAACCGACGACAAGGCGAGCCGCGCGTGGACGAGCTGGGCGCAGGGGGTCGTGCACCGCCGCTGGTTCGCGGCGGGCGGCGCCGCGCTCGTGCTGGCAGCGCTCGTGCTTGCTGCCACGTCGCTGCAGCTGGGACTGGCGAACGCCGACACGGTCGCTAAGCGGGGCGACGCCAAGCAGGGCCTGGTGGCGCTCGAGCGCTCCGGGATCGGCGCTGGCGCGCTCCTGCCGAGCGAGGTGCTCACGGACGGCACGCCGCCGGGCAAGGTGGCCGCGGCCCTGCGTTCGGTGGACGGCGTGCACGGCGCGGTGGCCCCGCCGGGCCCGGCGTGGCGCCACGGAAACGTCGCCCTGGTGGAGGCGTTCGCGAGGGCCGACGGGTCCTCGAGCGCCGGGCGCGACACCCTCGACCGGATCCGCACGGTGGCCCACGAGACGGCCCCCGACGTCCGCGTCGGCGGCGGGGGCGCTCAGAACGCCGACTTCATCAGCGCGGTGTACGGCAACTTCCCGTTGATGATCGCGCTGATCGCGCTTGTCACGTTCATCCTGCTGGCGCGGGCGTTCCGCTCGCTCCTGCTCCCCGCGAAGGCCGTGATCCTCAACGTGGTGAGCGTCGGCGCCGCGTGGGGTGTCCTCACCCTGGTGTGGCAGCACGGCCACGGGTCGCACCTGATCTGGGGCATCCAGGCCACGGGCTCGATCACGTCGTGGATTCCGCTGATGGTGTTCGCGTTCCTGTTCGGGCTGTCGATGGACTACGAGGTGTTCATCCTCGCCCGCATGCGGGAGGAGTACGACGCGACGGGATCGACCCAGACCGCCGTCGTGAGGGGCATCGGGCGCACCGGGCGGCTGGTGACGAGCGCGGCGCTCATCCTGTTCCTGGCGTTCCTCTCGCTCGCGAGCGGGCCCGACACGCAGGTGCGGATGATGGCCACCGGGCTGGCCGCCGGGATCCTGCTCGACGCGACGGTGATACGGGCCCTGCTGGTGCCGGCCGTGGTGTCGCTGTTCGGTCGCTGGAACTGGTGGCTGCCGCAGCTGCCGGCGCGCCTGCTGCGCGTAGCGCCCTCGCTGCCGCCGGGCACGCCGGCGTCGCAGGAGGCGTCATAGCGCCGGCTGGCCGCCGCGGAATACGCTGAGGCCCTAAGCCCCGCAACGAGCCGGAGGAGGCTGCGATGGTCGCCCGCGTCACGCACGTCCGCGTCAAGCCCGAGGACATCGACGAGTCGGTGCGCCTCTTCGACGAGTCGGTGATCCCGGCCGCCACCCAGGAGGAGGGATTCATGGGCGCGCTCCTGCTGGTCCGCGATGACGGCCGGGCGCTCGCGATCGACCTGGCCGACTCGCTCGACCACGCGCACGCCAACGAGCGGAACGGCTTCTACCAGAGCCAGGTGACGAAGTTCGCGGGGAAGATCGTCGACCACCCGCGACGCGAGTTCTACGACGTGAAGGTCGCCAAGGGCGTACAGGGCGGCCTGGACCTGCTGGTCGAGTCATGAGCGGCTACACGATCAAGCACCTGGACGAGGTTCCCGACCTCTTCGGCGGTCAGTACCCCGGCGCGATGCGGTCGATGACACAGTCCCTCGACGCGGAGCAGGTGGCCCTCACCCACCGCCACATGCCACCCAAGTCCGGAGGAAAGGGCGGTTACGGACACCGCCACAGGACGCAGGAGGAGATCTACTACGTGATCTCTGGGGTGTTGGAGTTCAAGCTCGGCGACGAGGTGGTCGACGTCGAGGCTGGTTCCGCGGTTCGGGTGGGTGCCGACACCGTGCGATCGGTCTGGAACGAGGGCCCCGGGGACGCGGAGCTCGTCATCGTCTCGGTGAGGGTCGACGACCCGGTGGGTGACGCGGAGGTCGTGGAGGGCTTCTGGCCGGACTGACTGTCCGCTGCCGCGGCCCTCTCCACCTCCCGCTCCACGGCCTCGGCCACCTGCGGATCGAACTGCGTCCCGCTGTGGGCACGTAGCTCGGCGAGCGCGTCCTCGACGCTCATCGCGCCACGGTACGGGCGGTCGGCCGTCATCGCCGCGAAGGCGTCGACGGCGTGGATGATCCGGCCCTCGAGCGTGATCTCGTCTCCGCTGAGGCCGGCCGGGTAGCCGCCGCCGTCGAAGTGCTCGTGGTGCTCGAGCACGAATCGAGCTACTGGCCCGAAGCCCCACGCGGTGAGGATCTCCGCCCCGACCACCGGGTGCGTGTGGACCAGCCGCAGCTCGTCCTCGTCGAGCGTCCCCGGCTTGCCGAGCACGTGATCGGGGACCGCCACCTTGCCGATGTCGTGCAGCTGCCCCGCGAGCCGGAGCTGTGCGAGCCGGCCGCCCTCGAGGCCGAGCGCCGCGCCGACCTTCACGGACAGGGCAGCCACCTCGGCGCAGTGCGCGAGCGTCTCCCCGTCCTTGATCCTGAGCAGGTTGAGCAGCCTCTGGGGCACCGGGCCCTCCGCCTCGATGCGCTGGCCGCGGTCGGCGCGGACGGTGCAATCCTTTCCGGCGTGCTTGGCGGCGTACAGGGCGGCGTCGGCGCACTCGAAGAGGCCACCACGATCGGACGCGTCCCCCGGCCAGGAGGCCAGCCCCACGCTCACCCGGAGCGGCACCATGAAGCCCGTTCCGGCGACGGCCGCCCGAAGGCGCTCGGCCACCGGGACCGCGTCCTCCGCGCTCAGGCCGGGAAGGATCACGGCGAACTCCTCACCGCCGACCCGGAAGACGAGGTCCCGGTCGCGGACGCTCGACCGGAAGGCCTCGGTGACCATGCGGAGCGCGTCGTCGCCGACGGTGTGCCCGTAGAGGTCGTTCACGAGCTTGAAGTCGTCGATGTCGATCAGGGCGAGCGTGAAGACCCCACTCGTCCCCCCGCCGACCCCGGCCTCGAGCGACTCCTGAAAGGCGCGGTGGCTCAGGAGCCCGGTGAGGCTGTCGTGACGGGCCTGGTGGGCCATCGTCTCGATCAGCCGGGCGTTCTCGAGCGCCGTGGCGGCCTGGGCCGACACGCCGCTGAGCGTCTCGTCGAGTGCGGGGGTTGCGCGCAGGCGCTCCGGGCGCTCTACCACGCTCACGCTCATGAGCCCGTAGTAGCGCTCGTGCGCGACGATGGGCACGAGGACGACGGCCGCGCTCCCGAACCGCCGCATCACCCGCCCGATGAAGGCGTCGGGGGTGTCCAGGTCCGCGTAGATGGGCATGGTCTCCACCTGCTCGATCTGCCGCCCGAGGGCCGGACTGTCCGACGGGCGGACCCGGAGCTCGCGAAGCAGGCCGCCCGCGGCTCCCGGCTGCTCGGTGATCGCCTTGCAGGTCAGCCCCGTCTCCTCCTCGTCCCAGAGGAAGACGGCCACACGGTCGCAGTCCACCACGGCAGGGACCGCCTCCACCAGCCGCTGCGCAACCTCGTCCGCCGTTGTGACCTGCGCGACCGCCCGGGACAGCTCGAGCAGTGCGCGCGACTCGCGATGGCGCCTGCGGGCGTCCTCCAGCGCGGTGGCCGTGTCGAGGACGGATGCCGCATAGCGGGCGTACACGGAGAAGAGGTCGCGCTCCTGCGGGAAGAACCCGCCGGCCGGTGAGATCGCGAGGAGCCGCCCGTAGTGCCGGGTCCGGGACTCGACATCGGCAATGAGACGCCCGGGGTCCTCACCCCGCGCGCCGTCCTCGAGCAGCGCCCTGGCGACGGCGTCCGGATCCTGGCCGGCGAAGCCGCGATGGTGGACGTGCACTCGGTTGTCGGGGCCGGTTCGCACGGCGAGGAGGTAGCTCGGGGCGCGGACCGCGGTCGCGGCGCGCTCCGTGATCCGCGCGAGAGCCGCGTCCACGTCGTCGAAGGCGATCAGGTCGCGGGCGGTGGCGTACATGCTCTCGAGGCGCGCGCTCATGCCGGCCATCTGCGCCTCGAGCGCGGTCACGAGCTCCTGCGGGTCGGCCGCGCTTGCAGCCCGGTCGGCATCCCACGTGACGATGTACTCGCAGTGGTCGTCGCCCTCGACCTCGCAGGCGGTCTGCGTGACCGTGGCCGGCGGCAGGCCGAACAGGACCGGCGGCTGGGACAGGAGGCCCATCGTCCAGTCGCACAGGCGGCTGTGGCGCTTGAAGCCCGGTCGCGCCTTGGCGTGCAGGATCGCCCGTCCCGGGACCACCTCCACCGCCTCGAGGTCGGTGACCGTGCTGAACTTCGTCACGCCGACACTGACCTGCTCGAGGACGGCCTCGGGGGAGCCCAGCGAGCGCATCAGCGTTGCGACCGCGGTGCCGGCATGCTGGCGGACGGTCTCCTCGCCCGCGCGTCGCGCGATCTGCTCGTCGCCGGTCAGAGCCGCGCCGGCCTCGAACAAGGCCACGGCCTCGTCGTACGCGATCCAGTTTGAGACGTCATCCAGGTGGGCCGGCGTGTATGGGAGTCCGGACATGCGCACGAGCTCGTCCACGGCCTGCTCGCCGAGCCGCGCGCGGACGTGCCTCAGCAGCGTGCTCGCCATGGAGCACGTGACCTGACCCGGCGCGGGGGCGGGGGCGTCCGTGGAGGGCACGGATTCGTTCGCCATCAGGTATTTGTCGGTTTGGCGAGCCCAGATCTAAAGCGCATTTGGGTGGCCCCATACGGGGGACCCCGGGCGGGCTGCTCCGTCGAACAGACGGTGCTACGGTTGGCGCAGCCTGCACGCAATCCCCGATGAGGTGGCTGGTGGGGGACGGGAACCCCCGCAGGTAAGCGCGGGACGCTGGCGGTGGCGCCCCGGACCGCGCCGGCACCTTGGATTGGAGAGCGATGTCCTGCTCCCGCCTGAGCCCCCTCGACGCGTCGTTCCTCGAGGTGGAGAGCCCGACCGCGCACATGCACGTGGGCTGGGCCGCCGCCCTCGCCCCGCCCCCCGACCGCCGGGCTCCCTGCTTCACCGAGCTCCGCGACCACATCGCCGGCCGCCTCGACCGCGCTCCCCGCTACCGGCAGAGGCTGGCCGAGGTCCCGCTGGGCGTGAGCGATCCGGTCTGGGTGGACGATTCCGACTTCGACATCGCGCATCACGTCCGCCGAGCCCGTTCCGGCAACCTCCGCGATGTCGCCGATTCGGCTATGTCCACCCCGCTCGACCGGAGCCGTGCGCTCTGGGAGCTCTGGATCGCAGATCGCCTCGAGGACGGCCGGGTGGGACTCGTCGGCAAGGCGCACCACTGCATGGTCGATGGCCTTGCCGCGGTGGAGTTCGCCACGCTTCTGCTCGACCCGAGCCCCGAGCCGCCGCCCCCCGAGCCGGATGCCTGGTGCCCGTCCGATCCGCCGGGCGACCTACAGCTCGTGGCCGAAGCGGCGACCGACCGCCTGCGGCGGACGGCTCGTCTCGCGCGGGCACCGCTCGAGCTGGTGCGCTCCCCGGGCCGTCTCTTGGGTCTCCTGGGCACCGGCGTGCGCGCGGCGCGTGCCGCCCGCCACTCGTTCGCGCCGGCCCCGCCGAGCGTGCTGAACGCGCCGATCTCCCCGGGTCGCCACCTGGCGCAGCTGCAGCGGCCGCTCGCCGAGGTGCGTGAGGTCAAGGACCGCTACCGCGCGAGCGTGAACGACGTGGTGCTCGCGGCGGCGGCGGGCGGGGTGCGGCGCTTCCTGCAGCGCAGACGGCAGGATCCCATCCCGCTGAAGGCGATGGTGCCGGTGAGCGTCCGCGGCGGCGACGGCGCGGGTGAGCTCGGGAACCGCATCTCGTTCGTCTTCATCGACCTCCCGTGCGACGAGCCGCGGCCGGTCGCGCGGCTCAGGCGGGTGAAGTCCGCCATGGGGGCACGGAAGGAGGGCGGCGAGCCCGAGGGCGCGCAGACGGTGTTGGATGCGATCGAGTACGCGCCGCTCACGGTTCAGCACGCCGTATCGCACGCGGCCGCGAGCGGCCGGGCGTTCAACCTCGTCGTCTCCAACATCCCCGGACCGCGCGAGCGGCTGTACATGCTCGGCTGCGAGCTGGAGGAGGTCTACCCGGTGGTGCCGCTCGCGGACCGCCACGCCGTCTCGATCGGGTTCACTACCACGGGCGAGCAGGCGTTCTTCGGCGTCTACGCGGACCGGGAATCGGTGCCGGACTCGGATGAGCTGGCCGTGGCGATCGGGGATTCGCTGGACGAGCTTCGCGCCACTGTCGGATAGGACACCCCGGGCCGGCTCCGGGCGCTTTCGACCGCGCGGAACCGGGTAACAACCGCACGCCGTGTCGGACAATGACGGCCTCACTTCCGTCGATGCCGTGGCGCTTCGGCGATTTCTGGACGGCGAGAACGCGATCGTCCGTGAGCACACACGCGCGATCGTCGCCCGCCCGGAGTTTGCGAAGGGAGACTCCAACCCGCCTACGTCCCAGTACCGCGAGCTCGTCATGGAGTGGGCCCGGATGCTGGCCCGCTCAGGCGGTCCCTCGCTTCTGTTTCCGCGCGAGTTCGGCGGTCTCGAGCGCGTCGGCGCGGCGATCGCCGGCTTCGAGACGCTGGCCCACAGCGACCTCTCGCTGCTGGTGAAGTGCGGCGTTCAGTTCGGCCTCTTCGGCGGCGCGGTGCACCACCTCGGCACCCGCAAGCACCACGAGCGCTACCTCGCCGACATCGCCTCCCTCGAGCTCCCGGGCTGCTTCGCGATGAGCGAGACGGGCCACGGCTCAAACGTGCAGGAGCTCGAGACCACCGCCACGTGGGACCAGGATGCGGGCGAGTTCGTGATCGACACGCCGAGCGAGTCGGCCTGCAAGGACTACATCGGCAACGCCGCCTGCCACGGACGGATGGCCGCGGTCTTCTGCCAGCTCGTGGTCGGTGGGGAGTCGCGCGGCGTGCATGCCCTGCTCGTACCGATCCGCGGCGAGGACGGATCGCCCGCGGAGGGCGTGGAGATCGAGGACTGCGGCGAGAAGCTGGGCCTGAACGGCGTGGACAACGGGCGGCTCCGCTTCAGCGGCGTCCGCGTCGAGCGCGACGCCCTCCTGGACCGCTACGGGGAGGTTACGCCGGAGGGCGAGTACCGCAGCCCGATCGAGAACATGAACCGGCGCTTCTTCACCATGCTCGGCACCCTCATCCAGGGCCGCGTCAGCGTGGGCGGCGCCGCGATCAGCGCCACCAAGTCCGCGCTGGCGATTGCGATCAGGCACGGCGCGCGGCGGCGGCAGTTCGGCCCGCCCGAGGGGGACGAGGTCCCGATCCTCGACTTCCGCGCGCACCAGCGCCGCCTGCTCCCGCCGCTCGCCACCACGTACGCGCTCCATTTCGCGCAGGAGGAGGTTGTCGCCCAGCTCGACCGGATCTTCGGTGGCATCGGCGACGAGGGGGACGACGCGGAGCGCGACCGGCGGGCGCTGGAGACGCGCGCGGCGGGGCTCAAGGCCGTCGCCACGTGGCACGCCACGGAGACGATCCAGACCTGCCGCGAGGCATGCGGCGGCGCCGGTTACATGTCGGTGAACCGGCTCGGCGACCTGAAGGCCGACACCGATGTCTTCACCACCTTCGAGGGCGACAACACGATCCTCCTCCAGCTCGTCTCCAAGAGCCTGCTCACCGGATACCGCGACCACTTCGGGGAGCTCGGTCCGCTCGCCACGGCCGGATTCGTGGCCGGACAGGTCTGGGAGACGGTGGTCGAGCGCAGCGCCGGCCGGGAGATCCTCCAGCGACTAACAGACGACCTCGTCCCGGCCAGGGAACGAGATGAGGACCTCCTCGACCGCGACTATCACCTGTCCCTGTTCCGCTGGCGCGAGGACCACATCCTCGCGGGCGCGGCGCGGCGGCTCAGGCGGGGGATGGACGACGACAGCGACCAGTTCGCCGTCTTCAACGACTGCCAGGACCACGTCCTCGCGGCCGCGCGCGCGCACGTGCAGCGTGAGATCCTGGAGTCGTTCTGCCGCGCGGTCGAGCGCGCCGACGGTGACCTTCGCGACGTCCTCGCGGTCCTGTGCGACCTGTATGCGCTCGCCGAGGTCGAACGTGACCGTGCCTGGTTCCAGGAGCACGGCCGGATCTCATCCACGCGCGCGAAGATGGTCACCCGCAGGGTGAACGAGCTCTGTGCGGCCGTGCGGCCGCAGGCGGAGGAGCTTGTCGATGCGTTCGGGATTCCCGATCAGGTCCTCGCGGCGCCGATCGGGCTGCCGGGCGGCGGGGCCAGCCGCTCCGGGATGGCGGACATCGGCGACGAGATGCCGAACGTGGCCGAGATCCTCGAGCGCGTCGGAGAGGAGGCGCTGGCGTGAGCCCGCCCGACCGCCGGCCGGTCGCCATCCTGGGCGGAAACCGGATTCCCTTCGCGCGGCGCGACCGCGAGTATGCGGGGGCGTCCAACCAGGACATGCTCACGGCGGCGCTCGACGGGCTCGTCAGCCGCTTCGGGCTCCAGGGGGAGCGCGTAGGCGAGGTCGCGGCCGGCGGAGTCCTCAAGCGAAGCCGCGACTTCAACCTCACCCGTGAGTGCGTCCTCGGAAGCGCGCTGTCGCCGGACACACCGGCCTACGAGGTGCAGCAGGCCTGCGGGACGGGGCTCGAGACGACCATCCACGTGGCCAACAAGATCGCGCTGGGCCAGATCGAGTCGGGCATCGCGGGCGGAGTGGACACCACGAGCGACGCTCCGATCGAGCTGAACGAGGACCTGCGGCGGCTGCTCCTCGACCTCAACCGGACGCGCTCCACCACCGGGCGCCTGGGGCTGGTCCGCCGGCTCAGGCCGGGGCAGGTGGTGCCCGCCCTCCCGCGCAACGAGGAGCCCCGCACCGGGCTCTCGATGGGCGAGCACCAGGCGATCTCCACGAAGCGCTGGGGGATCGGGCGCGCGGAACAGGACGAGATCGCGGTCGAGAGCCATCGCCGCCTGGCCGCCGCCTACGAGCGCGGGTTCTTCGACGACCTGATCACGCCCTTCCTCGGGCTCGAGCGCGACGGCAACCTCAGGCCCGACGCGTCGATCGAGAAGCTGGCGAAGCTGAACCCCGTGTTCGGGGACGGTGCGGGCGCGACGATGACCGCCGGCAACTCGACCCCGCTCACGGATGGCGCCGCCGTGGTGCTCCTGTCGAGCGAGGAGTGGGCCGCCGAGCACTCGCTGCCCGTGCTCGCCCATCTCGTCGACGCGGAGACGGGTGCGGTGGACTTCGTGCACGGCGACGACGGGCTGCTGGAGGCGCCGCTCTTCGCCGTGCCGCGGCTGCTCGACCGGAACGCCCTCGGCCTGCAGGACTTCGACTTCTATGAGCTCCACGAGGCCTTCGCCTCGCAGGTGCTGATGACGATGAAGGCCTGGGAGGATCCGGCCTTCTGCTCCGAGCGCCTCGGGCGCGACGAGCCGTTCGGATCGATCGACAGGGGGAAGCTGAACGTGACCGGATCCTCGCTCGCGGCCGGCCACCCCTTCGGCGCCACCGGAGGGCGGATCGTGGGCACCCTGGCCAAACTGCTCACCGAGCGCGGTTCCGGTCGTGGGCTGATCTCGATCTGCGCCGCCGGCGGCATGGGCGTGGCGGCCATCCTGGAGCGCGAGGCGTGAGCCCCGACCGCTACCAGTCCCTGGCGAACTCGGCCTTTGGCGGCGCCGTGACCAAGCGCCTGGGCCTCCCCAAGCCGCCGCTTCTTGAACGCCACGAGCCGGGCAAGCCGCTCGTGTCCGCGCCGGTTGCGCTGGGGGCCGCTCGCGGCGGGCGGCTCGAGGAGCCGGTCCGGGAGGTGTTGCGCGGGCTCGACGCGCACGTGGAGACAGACGTGGGATCGGTGGACGGACGCGGCGAGCTCGCCGCGCTCCTGTTCGACGCCAGCGGGATCGACGACAGCGTCCGCCTGCGCTCGCTCTACGAGTTCTTCCATCCGCTCATCCGCGCCCTGCGCCCGAGCGGCCGGGTGCTGGTCCTTGCCGCTCCACCCGAGGACTCGGCCGGCGTCCGCGGGGCGACTGCGCAGCGGGCCATCGAGGGGTTCGTCCGCACGGTCGCGAAGGAGATCGGGCGCAACGGGAGCACGGCGCAGCTCGTCCAGGTGACCAGCGGTGCCGAGGGCGCCATGGAATCCACGCTCAGGTTCCTGCTGTCGGCGCGCTCCGCCTACGTGGACGGCCAGGTGATCCGCATCGAGTCGGGGCACCTGGCGACCCCCGCGGACTGGGACCGCCCGCTCGAGGGCCGGACGGCCGCGGTCACGGGCGCGGCGCGGGGGATCGGAGAGGCGATCGCGGAGACGCTCGCCGACCAGGGTGCCGAGGTCCTGTGCATCGACGTGCCGACGGCGGGCGAGGGCCTCTCCGAGGTCGCGAATCGCATCGGCGGGACGTCGCTCACGCTCGACATCACAGGCTCAGGCGCGCCCGCCGCGCTCGCCGACCACATCCGCGGGCGCCACGGGCGGATCGACGTGTTCGTCCACAACGCCGGGATCACGCGCGACAAGACGCTGGCACGCATGTCCCCCGAGGCGTGGGACGCCGTCCTCGACGTGAACCTCTCGAGTCAGGAGCGCCTGAACGACGCGCTGCTCGGCGACGGGCTGCTGGGTGAGGGCGGCCGGATCATCTCGGTCTCCTCGGTGAGCGGCATCGCCGGCAACCGCGGCCAGGCCAACTACGCGACGAGCAAGGCGGGGATCATCGGGATGGTGAACGCGCTGGCGCCCGTGCTGCGTGAGCGACGGGCGACAGCCAACGCGGTGGCCCCGGGCTTCATCGAGACTGCGATGACTGCGGCGATGCCGGTGACGGCCAGGGAGGCGGGCCGCCGGACCAGCAGCCTCGTACAGGGCGGCCTGCCGGTCGACGTCGCCGAGACGATCGCCTGGCTGGCGAGCCCGGCGTCGGGCGGGGTGAACGGCAACGTGGTCCGCGTCTGCGGCCAGGCGCTGGTCGGCGCATGAGCGAAGGCGACGTTCAGACGATCGAGCTCGACTCGCCGCCGTCGCTCACGTCGCTGTACGCGCGCGCGGTGGTCGCTCCCGTCCTGCCGGGCGGGAGGGACGAGCTGCCGGACCGGCGCCTCGAGCTGCGCGGGGCGGAGATGGAGGCCGAGCACGTCGCGGCGTACTCGCGCGTTTGCGGGTTCGGGGTGCGTAGCGTCGTGCCGGGCACGTATCCGCACGTTCTCGCATTTCCCCTGCAAATGAGCCTGATGACCGAGCGCTCCTTTCCGTTCTCGGTCATCGGCCTCGTGCACATCGCAAACCGGATCGACGTGCTGCAGCCCATCCCCATGGGCAGCAGTGTGGACTTCGCCGTTTGGGCCGAGGACCTGCGCGAGCACAGGCGGGGGCGGCAGTTCGACATGGTGGCCGAGGCGGAGATCGAGGGTGCCACGGCGTGGCGGGGCCGGAGCACGTACCTGCGGCCGGGCGGCGGATCGGATTCCCCGCGGTCGGATGGCGACGAGGAGCGGGAGCCGGCCGGGGAGCTGAGTGTGAGCGCCGAGTGGGACATCCCCGGCGACATCGGGCGCCGCTACGCGGCCGTCTCCGGCGACCGCAACCCGATCCACATGCACTCGCTCTCGGCGCGCCTGTTCGGGTTCCCGAGCGCGATCGCCCACGGCATGTGGACGAAGGCACGCTGCCTCGCATCGTTCGAGGGGCGCACGCCGGAGACGTTCACGGTCGAAGCCACGTTCAAGTCACCGCTGAGGATCCCCGGCAAGGCGACGCTGCGGAGCGGCCGCCGCGACGGCGGCTGGGCGTTCCGGCTGGAGAGCCCGGACGGCGAGCGGGCCCACCTGATCGGATCGCTCAGGGGCTGACTGGACTGGCCGTGATCCGGCCGTCGCACGGTGCGAAGAAGAGATCCCGCACCGAGATCTCAAGCGAGCTGTAGTCGTTCGGCGGGGTCACCTCGAGCCGATCGGCCCGGGGACAGGTGGCGGGTGAGCCCCCTTGCTCGTTGTTGTCGCTCCATCCGAGGGAGAAGCGGGCCGAGTCGCCGGGTTGAAGGACGACCGCTGTCGGGTGACGGGGGAACGAGAAGAACCCGTCGCCGCGCTCGACGATCGTTCGCAATGGCCTTCGCGTGGGCGACAGCATCTGAGCGCCGGGAAAACCGAAGAGCCGGCATCTCGAGCTCGACGAGTTCCTGAAGGCGAACGTGGCCTCGAGGTGGCCCGCCGCACCCTGCGACGAGACGACTCGCAGACGCAGCTGCGTGGGTGCGCAGGTCCTGAGTCGCGCGGGCGCTGCCCGCTGAGGCGTGGTGGCGGTGGTGG
>Ga0209577_10002788_pt1 | contig 16572 bp, 14 predicted proteins | sample GraSoiAngelo_109_FD_185874 | JGI IMG/M metagenome (GOLD analysis project Ga0209577, IMG submission 185874) | Grasslands soil microbial communities from the Angelo Coastal Reserve, California, USA - 14_0903_12_20cm (SPAdes) (version 2) | ecosystem: Environmental > Terrestrial > Soil > Grasslands...
TATAATCTTTGGTGCAACGTTCCTGACTCTGGGAGCACAATTCTGCTTATGCTCGGGTCGGTAGCGGCGCTCTTTGGCTTGCAGCGAATATTTTCGCGTCAGCAGGACTAGGTACTAGGTATCTTCGTTACCATCCGATCTAGTAATGATAACCTGCCCGCTGCGTTCTGAACTTTGAAGTGCTCTGATAGCTTGCTGAATAAATATCCCTCGAAGCTGTAAGATTTTTTTCGACAAGGCATCGCGATGTTGGCACAAGCGGCTTTTAACAATACCTAGATGGGGCCGGGAAGTCTCTTGCCAATGAAAAAACCGATCTTTGCTCTAATAATTGCGGCGGGTGCGTTAGTGCTGCCAGCTTTACCGGCGGTGGCTGTCTCTATCCCGCAATCTATCCCAGGGTTCGAGTCCGATGGCATGCTTTTGTTTAATACAAATCATAGTTTATTCGACGCATTGGGAGCTACCGAAGCGTATGAATCCTCACACCCGAACTTTCTATTTAGTTTCACCACAACTGGCCCTGCTGATGCCATTGGATTTGGGTCCCCAGGTTTTATATCTGAAAGGGGCGAGATTACCGATGTTTTCGGCGTAGCAAATATTGGGACCGCTGCGAACCCGAAGTATGTTCTCGCGTTCATGTCAGACGATAATCTTGATATAGACATAGCTGAAGGATTTTCCAGATGGCGGTATGACGATAACTTTGCTCGGCACAGCGCTTGCCGGATCGGAATTTTGCGCAGGATACTGCGCGCCGCTTAACAGAACGAGCGCTCATTGACCCACGCTGGCCCAAGCCCGCCACACCGCGAATCAAAGCTTTCCAACTCACCACCTCAACGTATTCGCGCGCGGGTCTTCGGTAGTTTGAGCCGTGATTTGCGTTGTGGGGAGAACCAAGTCTGGAGATTCGCCCTCAGTACGTGCTCATTTGAAATCGAAAAGGAGAAGTGACGTTTCTTCACAGACTCGGAGGGCGGAAGCGGGGTGATGGGTGGCGAGAGTTGGGGGTCCACCCCGGGGGGGTCTCCCCGCCCGGGGCGCAGGAATCGGGCCCCCTCCTTCCTGTGCACCTAAACGGTTTTGTTCCCACGGTGGGTGAATCGTTCACTTTTATGAATTACTCGGCCCTGACCGGAACATTCTTCATTTTTGACCGCAACATCGATAACGCCATGGAGCATTGGGATGTACTTATCAGTCGAATTCTGCCATTCTGACCGTCGCGCCAGGAAACGTGTCAGTGCCTGATCGGGGATCGACGTTGCTACTATTGACGTTGAGCTTGCTCGGTCTGATAACGTATCAACACGGCTTGCTGCGCAAGCAAGCCTGAGCTTTCCGTCATTTCCGTTCTGCTCTACGCGAGCCGTTGACGTCGTGTTGACATTATCACCGTCTGAAATGGTCGTTTGGGATCGCGGCTGTTCGCGAACTGTCGCAGGCACGCGTCCCGAGCAGAGGTAAAGGCACTAGATTTTCAGTCCTCTGCTCTGCCAACTGAGCTACCCAGCCGAATCGGACCAATGTTCGCAGTCGGGTGCTCACTATGCAAACTTCGTCCGGAAGGGCAAGAATTCACCCCGACTCATATTGTAGGACGCCTCTGTGAGACGCCCGTCCAAGAGGACAGGCCGGCGGAACGCCTGCCCTACAATTTCTTTCCATCGAGCTTTGCAGGCCAAGCGCGTCGCCTGCCCGGTCACCAAACGGCGCCCTGGAACTCGCCTCCTCGCAATTACAAAAAACTGCGCTCCAAATTGAGCGCGCGTTCGAGTAACTCCAGATACTTCGCGCGCGAAATTTCGATCGCACCGAATTGTAACAGATGCGACGTAAGCCACTGGGTATCGAGCAGGATGAATTGTTGGCGTTTCAATTGTTCGACCAGTCCGGCTAGCGCCATCTTGGAGGCATCAGTCACACGATGGAACATCGATTCGCCGAAAAACGCGCCCCCAATCGCAACGCCATAGAGTCCCCCTGCGAGCTTGCCTTTTTGCCACGCTTCCACGGAATGGGCATGACCGAGGGAATGTAAGTTTTCGTAACTAGCGACAATCTCATGGTTGATCCACGTTTCGTCGCGTCGTGCGCACGCCCGAATGACGTCGGAGAAAGCGGTATCGATTTTTACTTCAAACGATTTTCGAGCCCAGGACCGTTTGGCGGCATGAGGAAGGTGAAAAGTTTCCAGTGGAATGATGCCGCGTCGCTCCGGTGAAAACCACTCCACGGAATCGTCCTCCATCGCCATCGGGAAAATACCGAGCCGGTAACCTTGCAGCAAGAGCTCGGCTGGAATCATGGTTCGATGAAGCGTTAAAGAGTTGAAGCGTCAAACCGGTTCAATGGCAAATCTCCCACTCGCTTCAAGGCTGCATCGCTTCAATCTTCGACGCTTCCATCCTTCAACGATTTAACGCTTCAACCACGCCCTTGCATTGCACCGCTCGCTTCCTAAAATGAGCAGATGAAGCCCTTGTCGATCATTTGCGCGTGCGCGCTCATTGTAGGAGGGTGTGCTGATCCGCTCGAAGAACGCAGCGCGGAGGAAGTCGGAAGTCAGCTCCAGCGCGGCGTGACCGGCCAGGGAACGATCGGCCCGGAAGAGCGGGCCCCTGGCGATCCCGCCGGTGAACATGCGGTTCCCCAAACCCATCCATAGCGTGTGAAGACGGAGGCACCGCCGAAGCATTCGAAAATTCTCATCCTCGATTTCGGCTCGCAATACACTCAGGTAATCGGCCGCCGTATTCGCGAACTCCAGGTTTACTCGGAGATCGTCCGTTTCGACACGCCGGCTGAGAACATCGCTCGCGAGCCACCAAACGGCATTATCCTTTCCGGCGGACCAGCCAGCGTTTATGAAAACGGCGCACCGCAGATCGATCCAAAGATTTTTGATCTCGGAATTCCGATTCTCGGAATTTGCTATGGCCTGATGCAGATGGCCCATCATCTCGGTGGCCAGGTCCGTTACACTGGACGTCGTGAATACGGCGCCGCCATCCTTGATGTAACTAACGGCTCGCAGCTTTTCGATGGTTTGGGGCATCAGGTTGACGTTTGGAACAGTCATGGTGACGAGGTAACTGCGCTGCCGGCTGGTTTTCGTGTCGCTGCCCACACCAGCAGCTCGCCCTTCGCCGCCGTGGAAGATCCGCAACGAAAACTCTACGGCTTGCAGTTTCATCCCGAAGTCGCACACACCCCGCGCGGCCGCGAAATCCTGCAAAACTTCGTCTATCACATTTGCCGCTGCACGATGGATTGGACGATGGGCTCCTTCATTGAAGATGCATGCGAGCGAGTGCGCGCCCAGGTCGGTGACAACAAAGTAGTTCTAGGTTTAAGTGGCGGTGTCGATTCTTCCGTCGTAGCCGCGCTCTTACATAAAGCGATTGGCGACCAACTTACCTGTATCTTCGTCAACAACGGTTTGTTGCGCGCACGAGAGGAAGAAGTGGTGCAGCGCGTTTTTGGTGAAAACTTTCACATTAAACTCAAGTATGTTGATGCTTCTGGATGTTTCCTGAGAAAGCTACGAGGAGTAACTGATCCCGAAGAGAAACGAAAGATCATCGGCAACGAATTCATCAAGATATTTCAGCAGGCGACGGAGGAGTTACTGGCTGAAGACAAGCAAAACGGCGCCGACGAACACAGTGGCTACAGATTTCTCGCTCAAGGTACGCTTTATCCCGATGTGATTGAGAGCGTTTCCATCGGCGGCAACCCTGCGCACGTAATCAAAAGCCATCACAATGTCGGCGGATTACCGGAAAAGATGCACTTTGAATTGGTCGAACCGGTGCGTCAGCTGTTCAAGGACGAAGTTCGACAAGCAGGACTACATCTTGGATTGCCGAAAGAGATTGTCTACCGACAACCATTCCCCGGACCGGGACTGGCTGTCCGCATTCTGGGCGAAGTAACTCCCGAGCGCCTTCGTATTTTGCGCGATGCCGATACCATCGTGCAGAGCGAGATGGAAGCGAGTGATTGGTACTACCGCGTCTGGCAATCCTTTGCCGTCCTACTGCCGGTGCAAAGCGTCGGCGTCATGGGCGACCAACGCACCTACGATTACACCATCGCCTTACGCATCGTCGAAAGTCAGGATGGCATGACGGCCGACTGGGTGAGGCTGCCCTACGATCTGTTAGCCCGCATTTCCAATCGCATCGTTAATGAAGTCAAAGGCGTTAATCGTGTGGTTCTGGATATTTCAACCAAGCCGCCTAGCACGATCGAGTGGGAGTAGGCTACAGGTAAGCGATTAGCGGTCAGAAGCCATCAATCTGTTGCGGCTGGCGCGCGCGGTACTTTCCTTTTACTGTCACAGTCCAGGTGTTGTTGCATTTTCGTTGTACAGCGCGACGGCAGCCCTACGTGATGTCGACCATGGGGCGGCGAACCCAGCTCGCGACAAGCAGAGTAGGTAACGGAAGAAGGAATAGTTGAAGTGTCGTCCCGCTCTCAGGTGTTGAGAAGGTTGCCGCATCGACAAAAAAATCGTTGCTTGGAAGCCCGGTTAGTGTCGAGATATGCGTGGCAATGCCAGTGGATGTGTCGATCGTGTAAATTGCAATATCCGAGGTGGCGATCGCATCAATCCCATAAAGACTAGTTCCGTCGGAAAACAACGCGAACACCCTCGTCGACGGGAAAAATCATGAGGTTTTCATAGTTGCAGTATTATCCGTGTACAGCACAAAAGTAGGTCGAAAGGCAAGCCGAAAGGTTAGGCAATCTCTGTATCCCGACCTGGCAAGCCAAATCAGGCATCGCCCGATTTGCAACCCCGCAGATTCCCGCCGCGCCGTCTCGTGCCCAAGTCCGCCGCACGGCAGTGCAGCCAGAGACGACGAGAATATCGCGCTCGGATTTGCTTTTGATGAAATGTAATCGAAAGCATCCGCGATGAATGCCGAACAAAGCCGGATAGAAGAAAATAATTCGCGGCGGCAACGATGGCATTTGTGGGGACCGTACCTGAGCAATCGCCAATGGGGGACAGTGCGTGAAGATTACAGCGCGAATGGCGATGCTTGGAATTACTTGCCGTATGATCAGGCGCGCTCGCGCGCTTATCGCTGGGGGGAAGATGGACTGGCTGGAATTTCGGACTACAAACAACGGCTCTGTTTTGCCTGGGCCTTCTGGAATGGTAATGATCCCATACTAAAAGAGCGGCTATTTGGACTATCAGGACCGCAAGGTAATCACGGTGAAGACGTCAAGGAACTCTACTGGTATCTCGACAACACGCCTTCGCACTCTTACATGCGGATGTTATATCGATATCCGCAAGCAGGGTTTCCCTACAACGAGATGGTTAGCCACAACGCTGCGCAATCACGAATGGAACCCGAGTTCGAGATCTGGCATACCGGTGCTCTTGCCGAGAATCGGTTCTTCGACATCGAGATCACCTACGCCAAAGCGACTCCAGACAATGTTTTAATTCGCGCAAGCGCGACGAATCGTGGTCCGGCCCAGGCGACACTACATTTGCTGCCAACTATTTGGTTTCGCAATACCTGGAGCTGGGGACGCGATAATCGGAGGCCAATTCTGCAGCAAGCCACATCAAACGTGATCGAAGCGGTGCATCATGAACTCGGAAGCTACCAGTTGTATTGCGAAAATGCCGACGCCGTCCTCTTCACCGAGAACGAATCCAACTTCGAACGCTTATGGGCCGTGCCCAATCGTTCGCCGTATGTTAAAGACTCAATCAACGACGCGATCGTTCTGAATAGGATCGAGCTTGTTAATCCCGAGAAGATTGGGACTAAAGCGGCAGCGCACTATCAATTTACAATTGTCCCTAACGAGACGCGGACAATTCGTTTGCGGCTTCTGCCCATTGATCCAGGGTGCGCACGTAATGCTACTCCGGCTCGGAGCTCGCGCGTCGTTGGCAGCGCCTTGCCGCGAACCTCTTCTGAACGGAATCCGGTCGGCGAAGCGCCGACCGGTGCACGCGAGGCGCGCGCGCTCCCTAGAGAAAAATCGCCCTCCCAGGCGTTCTCCGACTTCGATGAAGTTCTTGCCGTGCGCAAAGTGGAAGCGGACGAATTTTATGCTGAGCTCGCGCCGAGTTCGTTAACCGCGGAGCACAAGGCGATTCAGCGCCAAGCCCTATCGGGAATGCTTTGGAGCAAGCAATTTTACTATTATATTATAGAACAGTGGCTTGTTGGGGATCCGGCAAATCCGCCTCCCCCAGCCTCGCGCTGGAACGGACGCAACGCCGAATGGCGACACCTCTACAATGAGCGCGTCATGTCCATGCCCGATGCTTGGGAATTTCCATGGTACGCTTCGTGGGACCTGGGTTTTCATTGCATCCCGCTCGCATTGGTCGATCCGCATTTCGCCAAAGGCCAGATCGATATTATTGTGCGCGAATGGTATCAGCATCCGAACGGTCACGTTCCCGCGTACGAATGGAATTTTAGTGACGTGAACCCCCCCGTCCTCGCCTGGGCGGCGTGGCGGGTTTATCAGATCGAGCGCAAGCAAACCGGCAAAGGTGATCGCGCATTTTTGGAAACGATCTTCCATAAAATGCTGCTTGCCTTTACTTGGTGGGTGAATCGGAAGGATTCCAAAGGCAAAAACATTTTCGAGGGCGGATTCCTCGGCCTCGATAACATCGGAGTGTTCGATCGCAATGCTTCCTTCCCTGACGGTACTCATCTTGAACAAAGCGACGGCACCAGTTGGATGGGAATGTTTTCACTCAACTTGATGCGGATCGCGATCGAGCTGGCAATGGAAGATCACGTTTACGAAAACATCGCGACCAAGTTCTTCGAACATTTCCTCGGCATCGCCGCGGCCATGAACAACCTGGGCGGCAAAGGGATCGGTCTTTGGGACGAAGAAGATGAATTCTACTACGACGTCCTACATACACCCGGTGGTCGCTATATACCTTTGAAGGTTCGATCAGTCGTGGGATTGATGCCGTTACTGGCGGTGGAAACAATCCAATGGCAGCTCATCGATGCCCTGCCTGGATTTAAGGAACGCCTCGAATGGTACCTGGCACATCGGCCCGATCTCGCCAGGCTGGTCTCGCGCTGGCAGGAACCCGGAATGCACGAGCGCCGGCTGCTTGCGATCACTCGTGGTCACCGGATGAAATGTCTTCTTCGACGCATGCTCGATCCGAACGAATTTCTTAGCGACTATGGCGTTCGTTCCCTGAGTAAATATCACAAGGATCATCCTTACCGTCTCTTGGTGCACGACGAAGAAAAAGTCGTTAACTACGAGCCCGCGGAATCGCAAACCGGAATTTTCGGCGGTAATTCTAACTGGCGCGGACCAGTTTGGTTTCCCATTAACTATCTCCTCATCGAATCACTCCAACAATTTCACCATTACTACGGCGATGACTTTAAAGTAGAATGCCCAACCGGTTCCGGCACATATCTGACATTAAACGAAATAGCCAACGAACTATCAAATCGTCTAATTAAACTCTGGCTCCGTAATGAGAATGGCGACCGACCTTTTTTGCGCGCTTCTGCCGGTGCATTTAATGAGGCGACCGATTCCAAGCGCTACTGGTTTCACGAATACTTCAATGGCGATAACGGCAGCGGCCTCGGTGCATCACATCAGACCGGCTGGACCGCGCTCGTCGCCAAACTAATTCAACAACAGGGCGAGTTCGGCACGATCAAACCGTAGCGGCGACGCCCTCGTCGCCGGAAGTGTCCGCGGTGCCCTCGCCGCGTCGGTTGCCATGTATTCGCTTGGCAGGCGATGCCCTGCCCTACAAGGATTTTTCGTAAACACAATCGTCAGGGACGGCACGAACTTAGCAGATATCGCGGAGCCCTAGTAGCAGCCGGCCGAGGCGCTATTTCGCTGTCAATAGTTGCTGAAATCGCGGATCGCTTCGCAGTGCATCCCAAATTGGATCGAGTTTCAATAGCCATGGAGTAATTCCGTTCGGGGCAGACAGGAGATGTTCTAGCAATGGCATCGCCGAATCTGGATCGCTGAGCATGGCGTAGATTTGCGCGGCGGCCAAAGTCACATGGGGTCCATGCAGCGCATCGTGTGACTCTGGGGCTAGCTCGAGGGCACGTTTCGCCTCTCGAAGGGCATCATCTCTCCGGCGTAATCCGGCATAAACTTGACCCAGCGAAGCGTGGGCCGCCCCCAGCGTCGGATTGTCGGTAATTTTGCGCTCCAATGGAGCTCGCGTTTGTTCGAAATAGAGATCGGCTTTTGCCGGATCGTTTTTCAGCCAGTATGTCACCGCCTGCAGGAGTGACTTCGAGCAATCGGCGCCGGGAGCGGCGCGGAGGTTTTCAATACACTCGGCTGTGTTCTTCTCCAGAAGAGCAAGGGCTTCGTCGTATCTGCGCTGAAACATTTTGAGTTCGTAGCGCGCAAAGGTGACTACACCGTCGGGATCGACATTCTCAGAGGTTCTGGCGAGCAGCTCTTCCATCGCGCGAGTATCTCCGTTCGAGTCGATATCGATCCAGGCCTTCCAGATATGGCTGTAGAAGAAACTGGAGTCCGTTGCGATAGCGCGGTCGAGCATTTTTGCTGCGCTCGGGTATTCGCGCAATGCCAGGTAGTTGGCGGCCAAACCCATACTCCAAATCGTTGCATCTTTTGGGTTCAGGATGGCCGCTTTCTCGTAGCTCTTGATCGACTCGTCCCACTTGCCTTGCCTGCGCTGAATTGTGGCAATGGCGGCAACAATGTCGGCATTGTTTGGCAATCCACGCTTGGCGATATAAAATTGGGCGTGCGCTCGCTCGTAATCGTGGTTGCCCCAAAAATAAATGTAGCCTAGAGCGAAGTGGCCTTCCGGCAGATCAGGTTGCAAGCGCAAGGCTTCATTTGCCGCCATCTGCGCTCTCTCCAGTGGCAAGGAAGTCCCGCGATTGAAGTAGATGAGAGCTTCCATGTAGGCGAGTTGCGCAAAGGCGAGAGCAAAAGCGGGATCAAGCTCGACCGCTTTCTGATATAACTGCGCCATCTTTTCGATTTCTGCGAGTGATTGAGCCCGCGCATATAAATCCTGTGCCTGCAGATAGATGAGGTAAGCGGCCCCGTTCGAAGTTGGGCGCCGTTCCAGCCGCGTCTTTTCGGCAGGTGATAGTTGTGCATGGAGGCTGGACGCGATTTCAAAGGCGACATCTCGTTGTGCGGCAAAAATATCCGATACGTCTTTCTCGTAGTGCTCCGCCCAGATGTGTTGATCGTTCGCGGCATTGACCAATTGCACGTTGATACGAACGCGATTCGCGACACGTTGCACGCTACCTTCCACCACTGCGGCGACACCGAGGGCTTTGGCGATGTCGCGAATGTTCGGGCGATTGGTCGCGTAAATCATTACCGAACTGCGCGAGATTACCTTTAGATCACCGATTTTCGCCAGGTTCGTGAGAATTTCATCCTGGATGCCACCTGCGAAGTAGCCATTCTCCTTTTCCGCGCTGAGATTTTCGAACGGCAGCACTGCGATCGAGCGCTCAACCGTCGAGCCAGTCGCGTGCTGCCAGAGCCAAACGCCGGTCAGGGCTATGAGCGCAACGGCAAGCAATGCTATAAAAGCTAGTTTTCGACGCTGTCGCGCAGCCTGGATTCGTCTGCGCTGATCGCGTCGGACTTTTTCCGGGACCTTCGCATTGCCAATGGCAGAAGTGTAAAGATTATACAGTTCAACTTTAGCACCGTGTTTTACTTCGCACTCACCCAGGCCGTGCAAGTGCGGTTGCCATTGCGTGTATTGGCCCAAGTCTTCTGCGACTCGCTTGGATAACAGAATGTGTCCCGCATCCCCGCAGTCCATTACGCGTTGCGCGATGTTAATTCCCGCCCCGGCAAGATTGAAGCGTTCGTCTATGTCGCTTACTCGATCGACTGGTCCGCTATGCACGCCCATGCGCACAGCGATGTCGTTTCTTTTTTGCAACGCCTGACTGATATCCAAAGCGCATTGCACAGGCGCTTGCGGATTGGTGAAAAACACCAGCACCATTCCATCGCCTGTAGGTAATCGGAGTAGCTTGCCCGCAACTTCAGCGCGGCAGAACGACGGCGTATTCCGAACAATCTCGTTCAACTGGCGCAGGAGCGTCGATTGCTCGTTAGTCGCCAGCTTTGAGTATCCGACAATATCGATGCACAAGACGTGTGCGATTTCCACGTCGGGCCCAAATTCAACTTCAGCGGTCATGGTACGGCTGCACTATGTTTACCGACCCAGCACTATGCTTATTACAGCGCAAAGGCGACGCATAAATCAAGATTGCCGTATGTTAGAGCCGGAATGGCGGATCCCGGCGAGTTGACGTCTCGTGTGCTGGAAGACCGCGGTCGGCGACCGCGGCTACAGAGGCGGCAGATAAATCTCAGCGATTATGCAGCGCGCACTACCGCCAGCCAATTCGATGGTAGGCAGTTTCAACGGCACAAGGCGCACATGTCGTGCTAACACCGTCCGCTGACGCTCATTAAAGATTGGAACCGCACGAGCCGACAGTATCAGCAGTTTTTCACCCTGGCCGTTGTCCATTTCGATTGCGTTGCCGGCGAAGTTCGCCACCTGTTCCGGCTCCAGCTCTACGATTTCTTTGCCAGTCGCCTCCAAACGAGCTCTCAACTGCTTTTTCTCCGATTCGTTAGGAATCATGTCGAGCCCCACCAGTGCGAACTTTGTCCCCACGCACATCATCACGTTGGTATGATAGATTGGCTGGCCGTCCGGACCGGTGCTGGTAAACGTCACCGGCTCGTAGCCAAAATTCTCGGCAAAACGCTCGATCAACTTCAGGTTTGATCGATTCGAGAGCGACACGTAGGCGATCCTGTTTACATGATCGAGCACAAGGCTCCCAGTACCTTCGAGGTAACAGCTTTCCTTTTCGAAGGCGGAGTAGTCGACCACTTCGGTAATTCGGTACCGCTTGCGCAAATCTTCGATGATATCCTGCCGGCGCTCATGCCGGCGCAGCGGCGAATACATCGGAAACAGCGCGACACGTCCGTCCTGATGCGTCGAAATCCAGTTGTTAGGGAAAACCGCATCCGGCTTTTCAGGCTTGGCGGTGTCATCAACGATGTGCACGATCACGCCGGCATCGCGAAGCGTGGCCACCGCGAAATCAAATTCCCGTCGCGCAGCGGCACTCAGCGCATCGGGATCGCCATCAGCCGGCCGCTGAAAAGCGTTGTCCGCCGCGGTCTCCGGATTCGCATAAAATCGGTGAGGGCGGATCATCAACACCGAGTTGGTGCTTTGCGCGGCCGGATCTGGTACGGTCATTTAGCAGCCGCACACTACGCCACTTGGGCTGATCTCGCAGCCGCGGTGTAGTTGGTCAGCTTCGTTTGAAAAACTGCACAGCTTGTTCGTGCTTCGTCGCCGCCGCGCGCGTTTTGAATGTTCCGAGATTTCTTCGTTTTCCCGTTTTCGGATTCTTCTTCCGCGAATACAAGCGATAGCCGCCGGACTTAAGTTTTCTGATCATGATTTCTGGTCATCAATACGCCAACTTTGCCGTCGCGCATTTCCATCTTAAATGTTTTTAGATCCACTTTGGCCGGACCGTTGGTCACTTTTCCCGTGCGCACATCAAAACACGAGTTATGCCAGGGACACTGCACGTTGAACCCATCAAAGGCGCCCTCAGATAATGGGCCGAAACGATGAGTGCAGAATTCCTGGAAAGCAAAGAGTGCCTTCCCAATCCTAACAATCGTTAGGACACAGCCGTCGATTTCCGCCCGGAATGTTTCCTGATCGCGTAATTGCTCCGCTTGGGGAACCGGAACAAAACCCGACTTGGTTCGCGGCAACTCAATGGTTTCTTGCGGCGCTGGAGTTCTACGTTTATGCCGACCCACCGCGATTCCTTCGTCGTAAACCAGGCGACCACCGAGGTAGCCCGAAGCGGATAGAAGACCAATACCGACGAAGGACAGAATCAGAGGCGTCAACCCAACCTTTGAATTATTCAGTGCAAGGATGCGAAGCCACAGATTTATCGCATAAAGCGCCACGGCCAAGAGATTCAAAACCATGTGTCCTGTGGCGGTGGTCTTGCCTGGATGGTCGCGGCGGATATCGGTGTAATCAACAAAGCCGGGAATGGCGGCGAGCAACGCTGTAATGACTCCAAGCAGCATCGCATAAAATGCTGCCGAAACCAGAAACGGCCGTGGGGACGGAGCCAAACCAACGAGGTCTAGAATAAAACTGAGAATAAAAAGTCCGATTGGGAAATGCACCAGCATCGGATGAATCGGATGCCGCAACGGTTTCCCTTCGAGTAAATCCTTCAGCATGTCATCTACTCCGGTGGAAGGTTGGCGCCGCCGGCTGCAGCAAGCTGACGCCATTTCTTTTTCGACATTCGCGCGACGCTGATGCCATACTCGTAAACCATTCGTCCCCCCAGATAGGAGGAGCCGATCACAATCAAGGTCCCGATCGCCGAAAGCAGCAACGGTATTGGATCAACCTCCGTAGCTTCGCGAAAGGTAGGCCAACGCAAGTATAGATTAACAGCAAATAGGATGGCGACAACGAGATTGAGTAACATGTGATAGAGCCCAATCTTCCACGCGGGCTTCTCCTTCTTGATTCCACTCCAATCAACCAATCCAGTTGGCACCGCCACCAGCGCGGTGACGAGACCAAAGGCGATCGCGTAAAACGACAATCGGACCATGGCGTTGCCACCGATCTCCCGCTGTGAAAGCAAATCGAAGATGAGCGCACCGGGCCACATCGCCATCGGGATATGCGCAAGAATCGGATGCAGCGGATGCCCGAGCCATGTTCCTTTCAGGATGTCCAGCAACCATTTCATGGCGCGAAATCTTCCTTGCGTACATCATTTCGCTTCCGCTTATCCTGCAGGATGTGCACGCGAGGCCTTAGCAGGCGGAGCGCCTGCTTTACAATTTTTCGTTCACGTCATGCGAACCTTGTAGGGCAAGCGCTCCGCTTGCGCCCTAATCAGGAATCATCTTCGCTTAACCCGACTTGATATGCCAAATCCCCGGAATTGCTAACAAGCCCGGCACGCACAGGATTTTCCTGAAGATATCGCCATTTCTCATGAAGTGATTCATCCGACCGGAACAGGCGATCAAAACAACCGGACTGCCATTTCCACGACGCCGACAGGTCCTCACGAATCCATCGCTTCAACGCGCCTGAAAAATTCCCGACCCTCGCTTCCCGATCTCGGGTTGGCGCCGCAATCACATGAAGATGATCTGGCATTAAGATGGTGGCGAGTACCTTCCATTCGGTGAGTTTTGCCGCTGCTCTCTTAAGGGCATTGAACGTTGCGTCGTTGGCCCAGACCGCTTTGCGATCCGCTACGCAAATTGTAATGATATAGATGACTGGTTTCTCCCAGTCTAGCCAAACCGGAATGCGTGGTGGATGACCTATGTTTCAACCGTTGGCAGGCGGAGCGCCTGCCCTACAATTTTTTGTTCACACCATGCGAACCTTGTAGAGCAAGCGCTCCGCTTGCCGCCCCAGGTTGTGATTGCCGACGATCTGAAAGCCAAAGAAAAATTACGCAGGCCAGCAAAACGAAATCGAGCGTAAGATGCCAGGCAAAGCTGAGATTCTTACTGGCCTGACCGAAGCAGCCACAAGTAATGTCGAGGCCTCGCGCTTTTGCGACGATACTCGCGATGATGAAGATGGAAATCAGCGCATTCAAAATCAATAGCCCGCCGCGATAGAAGAGCCCGCAAAGGACAGCCAGCCCGCAAAAAATTTCGAGCCAGGGAAGGTAGAAAGCCAGGCGAACCGATATTACCCAGGGTAACATATGATAGTTGTCGATATCACGAGCAAAGCCAATCGGATCCATGACTTTGATCACGCCGGCGTAAATGAAAATGCCGCCGACAATCAAAGCTACGATGCGATAAAGAACACTGCGCAAGGAGAAGTCCATCTCTTACAAAAGAAGCAAAGGTCCAACGTCCAACACCCAACGCCCAATGCCAGAATCAGCTCGCTGCGTTGGACGTTGAGGGTTGGGCGTTTGGTTCATCTTGTCTTAAGCCATTCTTCCCAGCCGCCCTCGAGGACGAACACGCAGTTTTTTCCTTGGTTATCTTTTAGCTGCGCTTCTTCACGAAGCCGTCGCGCAACCTCTGCGGATGCGTTGCAACTTTGTGCGCTACAATAAACAACTACTCTTTTGTCGGGCGACCATTGCTCGAGGAATAGGGGCAACAATTCGTTCCAACTGTCTTCATTCAATAGAATCGCGCCCGGAATATGATCGTGCTCGAATTCCGCAGCCGGGCGGGCATCCGTCCACATCACGTTATCGCCCCACCTTTGCACTTGATCGACGCTAACGACTTCTGAGGCGGAAAGACGCGATTGCCACGAGACCTTGTTGCGAAAGTAGATCGCTTCCCCCAACGTGGGCAAAAAAGCAAGCGTAATCAATATTAACGCCTGTCGAATCGCGCTCGTCCTTACAGTCCCAACTCCTTTCATTTAGCCTTGCGTTTCAACAAGGTTCGGATCTTTATCTGCCCACGAATCACGCGAACTAGCCGAAAGGAAACAGAAGCTGCAGGTACGGTTCTTCCCTCTTATTTTACTGTCGTTAGTGTTTTTCGTGGGTAGCCGTTGTTACTGATTCGGTGAAGCCGATGCCGCGGCCGCGGGTGGCATGGTTGTCGCGGGCGCGGCTTCATGCTGAATCGTAGCGGGAAATTGTGCCCGGACCGGGGGCGCACTTCCTGGCGATGGGGCTGGAGGCATTACCCGCGCGGCAATATTAACCGCAGGCGCGCCGGCCGGGGAATTCGGTTTAATCGTCAGTGTAGTATAAGTTGGCTTGCCGGTATCCTTTGGTTGGACACTAATTCGGAATTCATTGGGAGCAGAGCCGGGATCAACCTTGGTTGTAAAATCAGGAACGGAAGAGACAACATCCAGTTTCGTAATCCCTGCATCTTTGTTAGCTTTCGCGGTGATGAACTTCGCCTTGGGTTCTTCCCCACTCCGCCAGGTTACAAACATTGGCTGCAATTCAAGGAGCTGAGGGATAACCGCCTTGAGCGTAAGCTGCGTGGTGGCATGTGCCGGATCCGGATCATCGGTCTGAACCGTGACAGTTTTGACCTGTGTGCCGGTGCGGCCGCCAATGTTAAAGGTTGCGGTAATTTCTCCTTTTTCACCTGGGGGAACTTCATCCTTTTGCGTCTGTGCCGTCGTGCAACCGCATGAGGCGTGAACAGATCTAAAATGGACTGGTGTTTTACCAACATTTTCGTATTTGAAATGCGCGACTGATTGTTTGTCGCTAAACCCCGGATGCAATTCAACTGAGGTCTGCTCCCACTTCAGTTCCGCGCGGGCGCCTTCGGCCAGAGCAATTACGATGAAAATTCCGATTAACCTGGTCATATTCATTTTTTCGAAATGTGGACGCTAATATATTCGGCAATCGCTTCGCGCCAATGGCGGGGTTGGACGCCGGTAAGAGCAGTAAAGTTCGCGGTCGACAACACGGTGTAGAGCGGACGTCGCGCCACGAAATTTTTCATGTCTGACAACGAAAGCGCGCCGACCCGCTCAGCCTTGGTTGGGATGCCGAGTCCGCGACAAACATCGATGGCGTATTGCGCCCACTCCTGCCAACTGCAGGCGCCGCTGTTGCACAGATGCAAAATTCCCTGAGCCTCATTATCCAAGGCCAGGAGCAACCAATTCACGACGTCAATCGTATAAGTGGGCGAGGAAAACTTGTCCGCCACAGCGGCCACGGCATCGTGTTCCTGCGCGCGTTGAATGATTTGATCGATGAAGCTCGGCTTATCGGGCCCAAAAACCCAGGAAAGGCGGACTACAAGATTATCCGGGGAAACCTTCAGAACCTCATCCTCGCCAGCGAGCTTTGATTCGGCGTAGATCCCGAGGGGACTTGCTTTGGTCTCTTCCGTGTATGGCGTCGCTGCGTTTCCGTCGAAAACGTAGTCGGTACTGATATGGATCAGCCTGGCCGATTTCTCCCGGCAGATCTTCGCGATCAAACCCGGAGCCATGGCATTAATTAGAAACGCCTCGTCGCGGTGTGATTCGCAGTAATCGACATTCGTCAGCGCGGCGCAGTTAATCAAAAGATCAAATTCAGTCTCAGAAACGATTGAACGAACATGATCGAGATTACCGAGATCGAGCTCGTTACGTCCGAAGGCTCTAACTTCAAAATCACCTGAGTATTCACGCGCTAGCGCTGCGCCGAGCCGCCCATTTGCGCCAATGATCGTAATACTCCGCATGTCTTTCACGCTTCCAACTAGTGACCAAATGTGTGTTCATTCCGAGCGAAGTCGAGGAATCTCTAAATGAAGGCAAGGTGAGCGCTTTTCGAGATACGAAGCATCGAACGCGACGTTGCTCAATTAGTTCCCGAAGGACATCGGACGCGCGCGTTGACTTTGTCATTCAAAGCACGCGGGGGCACGCCATCTGCCTGGCGAATTCTTGCACTGGTCGAAACGCGATCTGCCCTC
>Ga0209577_10002790_pt1 | contig 16565 bp, 12 predicted proteins | sample GraSoiAngelo_109_FD_185874 | JGI IMG/M metagenome (GOLD analysis project Ga0209577, IMG submission 185874) | Grasslands soil microbial communities from the Angelo Coastal Reserve, California, USA - 14_0903_12_20cm (SPAdes) (version 2) | ecosystem: Environmental > Terrestrial > Soil > Grasslands...
CTGGCGGGATGCGCATTCCGGTGAAGTGCCGGCGGACGTGCTCGAACTGGCGGCGCGCATCGTGCCACGGCTCGTAAATTTGAAGGCCATCATTTTTGAATTGTTTCCATCGCACCTCCCGCAGCTGGGCGCGCGTGTGTTTCGGTCGCAAATGGATTCGTTGCATCGGGTCTGGGATCGGCGGTGCGGCACGGCGGTGAGGAAGACATGCGCGCGCAGCGATCCGCCGGAGCCGAACCCCGCGCCCAGTCCGAAGGAATGGGAGCGGACGCTGGCGTGCTTGACCGTGCATAAGCGGTGCGACTCGCCGCTGGCTACAGAGCTTCGGAAAGATCGGGGTATGGCAGTGATCCGGGAGATGGTGGAGAAGCTTCGCGGGTCGATGGTGGTGCGAACATTGCGGTTGTCTTCGCGCCTCATCATCCTGGAACGCGGAACGGCGTACCTCGAGCAATTGCTGGCAACGTTCTGGCGGACACATCCTCCACAGGCATTCGCATTGGATGAGGCCGAGGCGTTTGCGGCATTTTTGCGCGAGGAGAAACCATATGTGCCGTTTCTCGGCGAAGTTCTCGAATACGATCGTGCGGTGATTGCGGTGGCTCTCGATGGCGAGGAACGGTCGATCGCGTTCGGAGCCGATCCGTTGCCGTTGTTGCGGGCCCTGGGAGCAGGCCGGCGGCCGACGGAGATCACTACCGGGGAGTTTGAGATTCGATTGACGCCGGATTTGGTGAACTCGCAGGCGGTGCTTCCGGGAATGGAAGTCATTCATTGAGGGATGCCTGAGTTGTCGAGCAAGCTACGAGCCATCAGGAAATTAAGTAATTGGGAAATTGAAAGCTCGGGTGGGCCCTCCAGCAACGCCGGGTGTCCATCCGATTTTTATTTGCAGAGTTCGGTGGTCAGAATTTCGCGCCGACGTTGGGCTAGAGGGTCGATGCGGGTCAGCACGAGACCATAGATCGTGAATGAGATTGCGGCGAGTGCCAGGAAAAGGATGACGGCCAACCATGGACTCGCGTAGTGGCGTGCTGCGAAGATCGTCAGCACGCCCACTCCGAAGATGAGGATCTGGAGGATGAAGCTGGCCAGGACGGTCAGTTGCGAAGCGCGCTGGCGGCCGAAGGTTGCGACTTCGATTTTTTTAGGCGAATAGAGCGACAGGAGATTTCCCGCCGCAAGATTGAGGGGAGCGGCAAACAATAAACCTGCGACAGTCGTGGCTACGGCCAGCAACGAAGGTAGGCGGAACAGCAGGCTCACGCCGACGGCGAGCACGACTACTTCCGCAGCGAGTACCGCCATGTGGGCGAGGTTTTTTCCCAGCACCACGCTCCGGAAACTTGCCGGTGAGGCGAGGAAGAACTGCACACCTCCGCCGTCCGCTCCAAAAGTGTTGTAGATGAGGTTCGTGAGCAGCAGGAGCGCGTAAGCGGAGCCGATGGGCAGCGCGAGATCGGGTGAGTTGTCGAGAAAGCCTCCGCTGCGACCCCGCATTCCGAAAACTACCAGCATGATAATGGGAGTGACGAACGTGAGCAGCATGGGACCGCTGCGTCCGAGGTAGCGAAGCTCTTTTTCGAACACGGCAGCAACGGGGCTGGATAAGCCGGGGACGGTCCAACCCGGCTTTACACCAGCATATCCTTGAAGCGGCCTGGCGTCGCGGGTGACTTCGCTGAGATTCTCACCGCGGTATTGAGCGCGCAGGCGGACTCCGAGCACGCGGAGAACAGCCGCGGCGTACAGCAGCAATCCAGCGAGAAAAGCAAAGGCGAGCACATACCGTCCGTCTGCCGCGCGGGCGATCGCGGCAGCTGCGACTCCCGGAGGCAAGATAGCCTGGAGGGGACTCGCGACGTGGGTGATTTTGTGGAGGGTAGCATTGGAACGATCGCCGTAGCGGCTCAGCATCGGACCTATGAGTTGCAGGCTGATCATCGCGAGGAAAAACAGGACCGCGAAAATCTCGCGCGTGCGGCGCTGGGCAAGCCAGCGCTCGATCCAGGCAAACACCATCTGGGTGAGCAGCATGTTGACGCCGGCAAAGAGGATGAGCACGAGCGTGGTCCACAGGAAAAGAACTCCGGGACGAGCCCAACCAACACCAAGGGTGATGCCGAGCAGCCAAAGCGTACCGAGCACAGTGGCGGGATCGAGCGCGCCATAGACGAGGCGCACCAACAGGTAAGCGCGATAGTTCAGCGGGAAGCGCAGAAGATGGGAAGAGTCCATCGTCTCGCTGAGGGCGGTGGCCATCACCGGAAAAAGCTGCCAGAACACAAAGACAGGCCACAGCAGAAGAGCCAGGGCTTCCGGCTTGCCTTTAGAAACGAAATACGAGGCGACGACGCCGAGCAAGACGGCTCCGCCCAGTCCACCGGCGGTGATGACGATGCCGATCACGATCCGGGAAAAAAGCTCGAGCGCGCCCTTGGTGGTGCGCAGGGAGTGGGTGAAGATGTGCCAGCGCACCTGGGCGATGGCGGCGAGCTGACCGCGTGATTGGGAGGTCAGCCGAGCCATGACAGTTCCTGCTCGGCAGAGCGCGTTCCGCCGACGGTGTGGAGAAAAATTTCTTCCAGGGTCAGCTTGCCGGTAGACGGAAGAGCTTCGGCCTGAGCGGCGGATTGGGCTTCGACTCCGGCTCGAAGTTCTTCGAGCGAACCCTGGGCGACGAGCTGCCCGCGATGAATGATGGCTACGTGGCTGCAGAGGCGCTCGACGATTTCGAGTACGTGCGATGTAAGAAAGATGGTGGCGCCGCGGGCAATCATGCGCTGGAGCATCGATTTCAAGGTGCCGGCGGCAATCGCGTCGACCCCCTCGAAAGGCTCGTCGAGAAAGAGGATCTTCGGGCCGTGGATAACGGCGGCGGCGAGGGCAAGTTTCTTCTGCATGCCATGGGAATAATCGGTGACGAGCTTGTGGGGCTGATCGGCGAGCTGCATGAACTCGAGGAGCTCTGTCGCGCGCCGGGCGCAGGTGTCGCGGTCGAGGCCGTACATGCGGCCGACGAATGTCAGGTACTCGGCTCCGGTCAGGCGGCCAAAGAGAGCCAGACCTTCGGGCACCACGCCGATCTGGCGTTTAACGTCGACGACCTGGCGCTCGAAGTCGAGCCCCAGAATTTCAATTCGGCCCGAGGTCGGAGCGAGCAGCCCGGTCAGCATCTTGATGGTGGTGGACTTGCCGGCGCCATTGGGGCCGAGAAAGCCGAAGAATTGTCCGGGGGAGACGCGGAGGTTCACATCCTGCACGGCAACGAGGTCTCCGAAGCGGCGAGTCAGATTTTCGGTTGCGATCGCCGCTGTGGAGTTGTGTGGAGCATTGCCCGTTTCCTGCATTGGGTTTCGAATCTAGCATACCGGTTGTGAAGGAGGCAGAGGGCCCACGGGCGAATACCTCTGATCAACGAAGCTGGCGCGAAGACCGCGAAGAAAACCGCTGGTGACTGCGTCCTTGTATGGCTTGGCGAAAAGGTGGCAGGGACTGAAACGAAATCCCATGTTCTCGCACTACTAAATAGAGGGGAATGAGGAAGTACGGGAGGCTGGCGCCGGCCTCCGTCTTCAAATTAACCCCGATCGTTCAGGGTCGATTGTTTGGAACCGACACAAAACGATGCGCGAAGCGCAGCCCTGTTTTGTCTAGCCTTTATTCTTCTGTCGCTTAGAGGCGATTTTTCATCTAAGAGATCTACCGGACGATGCGAGGTTGGTCTACGGCATTCGCCGTATTCTCCGAGCCGAACCGGACCTGTAGCGTCACAACAGAAGACGAGCAATGACGCGTCTCGTGACTCTGGAGGGGATTGGGCGAGGTAGCCATGCACACTCTGGTTCTGTTCGCTGTATTACACGCAGCGGTCTCGATTTCACCTATTCGGGTGTTCCAACCGTATCCCGACGTAAGGTGTCCACACGGCTATTCCCTGTGGTGGCCTGCGGGCAAAGAGTTCGATAACGACCGGTATGCGCGATGCGTGAAATTCGTTGCCACCCCGACTACAGCTTCGGAAAAATCACGGAATCCAAAGCATAGGATCACTACTAACGTGAGCTTGCGGGAAAAGCGCGTCCAGCCTTGAGGTTTGTCAGTTACTGTTCTGCGGCACCCACCTTACCAGCTTCGTGGTATTTCCCCGTCATCCTTAACAGGATAGCGTCGTTTTAGCACGCAATAGCTCGACGCGCGCGGACTATTGATTTCACTGCTGGAGGATTCTGTGAACAAGTTTGTCAGATCGTTGCTCAACATCGGCTTGACCGCCCTTGAGCTGTCAGACCGTGCGACCAGTGAGATGCGCGATCAAGTCAAGGACCGGTTCGAGGATCTCACGGACCGAGTGGGCGACTTGAGCGATCGCACGCGCCGGGCGGTCGGCCTGGAGCGCAGCCATACGTTGCAGTACGCCCTGAGTTTTGCTGCCGGGATTGGGGTCGGCATCGGAGTTGGAGTGCTTCTGGCACCGGCAAGTGGGGAGGAGACTCGGAACACCATCGCGGAGAAAGTACAGGACACGGGAACGCGGGTCCGGGATCGCTTTTCTTCATCGATGGGAGCAACGGGCACCGAACCACGGTGAAGCATTCGAATCCCAATGGCGGCTCACGGGAACGGCACCCTGCGTGGTATGCCGCTGAACTGGAGCGACGGGCGAGAACGCCCGCCTCTCCACAAGCCGCTTCGACGATACAACAATTGATCGACTCAACGAAGGAGAAACCATGAGTATTTGGACCATTCTATTCATCATTCTGCTGATCGCGTGGATTGGGGGCTTCACGGTGTTTCACGTGGCCGGTGGATTGATTCACCTGCTGCTGGTGTTCGCGGTGATCTCGTTGATCCTGCATTTCGTGTTGGGAACACGCGCAGCGTAGACCTGGCTGCCGCGAACCGGCAGCCAGGAACCAATCAACTTCGAGCGAGGGCGAGCCAAGGGAGGAGAGGTGATGGCTGAGCAGAACACAAAACGTTGTAAACATCCCGGGTGCAATTGCATGGCAGCGGCCGATAGCGCGTACTGCAGCCCGCATTGCGAGACCGTGAAATCGGGTTCGGAAATTGTGTGTCAGTGTGGACATCCGCAGTGCTCGGGAACGATGAAGTAAAGGGCTGAAGAGCTTTCAGGTATATCGCGAGTCGGTTTCGTCGTTGGAGCGTGCCCATCGTCTTCGCCGCGGTTAGACGCAAGCAGGCGATATTTTGAGAACGATGGCCAGGAGGAAAACCAATGCGCATTCCCGCATCGATTCGTTTGACCTTGTTCGCGCTCGTGATGGTGGTGCTGATCGGAGGAGCATCGTTTGCACAGATCGGCATTGCAGTGAGTTTCGGTCCTCCGGCGCTGCCGGTGTACGAGCAACCGCTGTGTCCGGCCGAAGGATATATCTGGGTGCCCGGCTACTGGGCGTATGACTACGATTACGGCGACTATTACTGGGTTCCCGGCACCTGGGTGGAAGCGCCGGAAGTAGGCTACCTGTGGACGCCGGGGTACTGGGCCTGGAACGGCGACGGTTACATTTTCCACGATGGCTACTGGGGACCGCATGTGGGTTTCTACGGCGGAATCGTATACGGATACGGCTACTTCGGGGAAGGCTATGAGGGCGGACGCTGGGACAATGGGCGCTTCTACTACAACCAATCCGTCAACAACGTAAACGTCACGAACGTTCGCTACGTTTACAACACCACGGTGGTTAACAATACGACCACCGTAAACCGGGTCAGCTATAACGGCGGAAATGGCGGCACAACCGCACATCCACGATCGCAAGATGAGATAGCCGCTCGCGATCGGCATATTGCGCCGGTGGCTGCGCAGGCGCAACAGGTGCAAGCGGCACGTTCGCACCCAGACCTGCGAGCGTCGGTCAATCGTGGGCGCCCTCCGGTGGCGGCGACACCGAGGCCAGCAGCTTTCCAGGCGGCGGTTCCGGCACGAGAAGCTGGCGCGCCGTACAATCCACCTCCGAATCGTGGGGCTGCGCATGGCAATCCCAACGCGGCCGGAGCACAGCCGGGAAACGCTGGTCGTCCCAATCCCAACGCGGGGGCCCGGCCGGAGAACAATCCTCCTCGCCCGGAGAACAATCCTCCTCGTCCCGAAAACAATCCTCGTCGCCCGGAGAACAATCCTCCTCGCCCCGAAAACAATGCTCCGCGGCCCGAGAACAATGCTCCGCGGCCTCCGGCGCCAGTCCACCCGAATGATGTTCCGCCGCACCAGCGCCCGACTCCGCCCAATACCAGCAATCCACAACAGGACCAGAGACAGCAACAGCAGCAGGAAAAGATCTACAACCAGCAACAGCAGGAACACCAGAGGCTTCAGCAACAGCAGGACCAAGAGCACCAGCGACTGCAACAGCAGAACGCAGATCGAGCGAGACAACAGCAAATGGAGCAGCAGCACCAGCAGCAGACGCAGCAGATGGAGCAAAGGCACGCGCAGCAGCAGGAGCGGACGCAACCACCGCCACCTAGCCACGCTGGCCCGCCTCAGGGCCGCCGTGAGGAGCCGCCAAGCCATGAGGCCTCTCCTCCGAACCACAAGGCTCCTCCGCAGCCACCGCCACAACAGTAGTAGGAGGAATGGATTTAGTTGCGCATGACGGCTGAACGACCGCCTCCGCACAGATACTCAGACCCTCGCGGAAGTGCCCGTCGCCATAGGGAAACATCCCTAGGACCTGCTTCCGCGAGAGTTCAGTAGTCTTCTGGATAGACGTTTCTGTCGGGATTGCTACATTGGCTAGCAACCCTTTCGCAAAACGGTGCTATGACGTGACCTTGCCAGATCCCAAGCCAGAATTGATCGCATTCATCAAATCTACAGTTAGCCATTTTGGAAAAGAAGTTCTTTGGGGTGGTCACTGATGCGGAGCGCCGTAAGTATTGGCGCCGGCACGATCGCATCCGCAAGCTATACAGTCAGTTAACCGAGATGCCAGGGGTGGAAAGTACCTCGGAGCGTTTTAATGTCGAACCGATGCCCAGACGAAGGAACAAGACCAGAGCGGCCTAATTCACCCGGGTGCAGTGGGGCGAAGAGCTCAGGCCATAATGCGGAGACCGTACAGGCTTCATTGTATTCATCCCCTCGTCGGTACCGGCGCACGGTAGTTTCTGTGGAAGTCCACCCACTCGATGAACGCATCCGACAGTTGTGTGCGAAAGCCGCAGCAGCCGACGACTCCGAAGTGGAGGAAATTCTTGCGGAGCTCCAAAGGCTTCTGCGCGAACACAATGAATTCGTCAGAAAAATGGTTTCTCATACACTTAATCGAGTGGCCTAACAAAATAACATCCACTTGGTCATTCCAGCCGCGTGCAAGCTTTGTGACGACGGTCTAGCGTCGCAAGCTCTCTCAGCAACTCCCTTAGTCGACGGTGACGTTCTTTGTACTGACTCGATTCATGCGCAGTCATGCCATTGATAGCAGCGGTGTTCTGCGCAGCAGCCTGTAGTCTACGAAGTTCGGCGATTTCCTGACTCAGCCGTCGAACCGCAGCAAAATTGTCGGACTGTTCGATGTTGGACATCTGCTCGCACGCTGGGCGCCAAGGTAAGAAGCGCGTCGCGGAGCGGTGGATGTAGGGAAGATTCCGGATGCGGTCAGTTTCCGCGAAACAAGAAGCTGTCTCGAATGCGGTAAGGCTGCATTTCGTGGACGATTTCGTTCTCAGCCTTGAGCCAGTCGTCCAGGGCATGACCCTCGCGCTTGCCGCGGCGGACGAAAAGGTAGTAGGCACGAAGACGAATCTCATGTTCCAACATCGGCTCGGGAAGCCAGTCGTGAACAATGATTGGGCAGTTCATTGCGATCACCTCGACCGCGTCATATTCTCGCGAAGTTCGCAGCCGTACTATCCGGCGATCACCGCAATTTGGGTACCATCGTACCTCAGGTTTAGGGAAGGTCAAACGTAGAGCTCGCCTGAACACGGCCATCCGACAAATAAGCGTTCTCTCAGTTGTTTGTGCTATTCGGCTGCGGCCGTCGAGTCGTGAGCACCGACTTAGCGAGATAGGAGACGCGCCACAAGCAAAACAGAGAGGGCGATGGCAGCGAGGCTATTGGCGCGCACGGTGCGATAGCTCGCGGTCCAGGGGAACATCAGCACATCGAAAAGCACGATGAACTTGTCGGGCCAGAACAGGCCGGCGACTCCGAACGCAAGAGAAAGCTGGGCAACCACACCCACGATGACACTATTCATCCTTTTGACTCCGACGACGGGGCGACGTCTTCATTGAAAAACAAAAAACGGGCGCACGATCACCTTACGAAAGCAATCGAAGAACCTGTTGGGGAGGGTGGAGATAGTGTACGCGAAATTGGCGCCACATTCGAGGTGACTATTCCGAATGGCGCGCGAGCAACCAGGCAAACAAGCTGGCGATGGCGATCAGCGATGTTCGGAGTACAACTTCGAAGAACCGATCAAATTCAATCTGCCGGCATTCCGCGCATCGCAGATTGCTGAGCAGTTCGTCGGTACACATCTGTGCCCGGCAGCGGTCGCAGTTCACGTGCTCCCCCGATGTTTCGGGAAACGCTTCCCGCTGGACCGCCCGCGCGCCCTCCCCCAAGGTGCTCGCTGAAGTGAATCCATCAGCCGAAGCTGCGACGCGAGCAGCCCAGCGCGAAGCATGTCCCGAAACTAAAACATCCCTTGCTGAAGACATCGGAAACCAACTACCAACAACTAGGGCCCATTCGGGGGAAGGAGGCTCTCCGCTTGCGAAGCCCCGGGGGAGTACTTACGAATGAGACGCTAAGCTCAGATGCGACGTGCGTCAGTGATGGTGGTCACGGAGAGAGGTGATTTGGGGAGGGGTCAGGTGTCAGGTCTCAGGTGTCAGGTCTCTCTCAACTACTGGATGGAGCGCCAATCGTTATCTTTGTACCAATGAGTGTGGGCTCAGATTTCATGTTTTGGGAGTCCAACCCAAGATCCACAACACGAGATCTAAATCTTTAAGACCGTACAAGAGTGCGTAATCCTGACATCTGACACCTGAGACCACTGCTGATCCCCAATTCGTGCCTCCCCCGTAAGTAACGGTCAAGAAATGGCAGGATTCAGGCCATCTGAGCTGACAGAAATTGCTTATTCCACCGGATTCCGTCACAAGGATCGGTGACGAACCGCACCGCCAGGGCGTGATAACCGAAACCACTCCCAAGACTTATCCGGAAGTAACCGCAAGTACCCGGGATTTCCTTACCGATGGCACGTTACCTGCGAACACCAGTGTAACTTGAGGCGAAATACCAAAATCAGCCTAATGGGAGAAATCAGATGTGGATTGAGATAACGCTCGGTGTGGCTGCCCTTAAATCGGTGTGGGGCTTCGGTTCCACGGCGGCAGCGGACGAAACAGGAACGATGGCAAGTACTTTGCCAGACGGAGATTATCTGGCGGATGCGGAGAGCTACATTCACATGGGCCGTCACCAGAGCGCTGCGATTCTGGCGGGCGATGCGCTGGAGGCGACGTTGCAGAGATTGTGCAAAGAATATCGAGTGGCCTTGCCCAGCAAGCCGACGGTTGATGGCATGAATGCACGACTGGCGCAGATGGGCGTGTATGACAGCCAGGTGGAGCAGCGCTTGTCGGAATTGCAAAGCTTGTGGGAGAAGGCGAACTGCGGGCTGTGGTCGGAGGTTTCCAAGGCCGACGTAGAAACGATGCTGGGTGAGGTTCGTGCCTTCGTGTCGCGGCATGTGGCGTACTAGAGTATGAGTCTAGCTTCCCCCGCCTTTTGAGTGAGTCCTCCTCCCTCCTCTTAAAAATGAACAAAGATCGCTGGCGACCTTGGCATTCGCGCCGGCAAATGCATCGCTCATAAAACTAGCGGTTCGCGAGCACCAGACGAAGGTGTTCATCGCGGAGTGTGCCATTAGAGCAAAAATTTAACCGCGAAGGTCGCAAAGATTACGCGAAGAACGCAAAGAAAGTCATAGGGATCCTCTTTGCGTGCTTCGCGCACCCTTTGCGGGCTTCGCGGTTAAATGCGTTTCCAGGCCGCTTCTGCGAAGCTTCGCTAGGCGGACATGCGCAGGGAGCGGCCTTCCTCCTGGGCGCCGGGGGTGAGGTTGCGGACTGGAAAACGGAAGGTGATGCGCGTTCCGGAATCGTCCGAGCCAATGTCCATGCGGCCCATAAACCGGCGAATGCGTTCGCGCATTCCACGAATGCCCACGCCGCCACCTTGGGACTGGATCGATGTGAGGCGATCGGCTGGAATGCCTTTGCCTTGATCCTGCACCTCGAGAAAGACTTCTTCGTCTTCGCGCCAGACCGTGATCTCGGCGGTCTTGCTGCCGGAGTGACGATGGATGTTCGTCAGGCATTCCTGCACGAGCCGGAACATCATCAATTCCATCTGACGAGGGAATCTTCCAAGATCGTCCGGGATATTCACATCGATCGTGAGACCGCTGCGTTCCGCGAGGCCCTGGGCGTACCAGCGCAGCGCCACCGGTAGTCCGCTTTCGTCGAGTAGCGGCGGATGCAGCAGGTAGGACATGGTGCGAATCTCCTGGCTGAGCTGGCGGACGAACTGATCAGTCTCTTTTAGATCGGCCACCAGTTGAGGAGCATTCTTTTCGGCGAGCTGGGCGACGTGGCCGAGGCTCATGCCAAGGGCAGTCAGAGTTTGTCCCGCGCTGTCGTGCAATTCGCGAGCGACGTGCCGACGTTCGTCTTCCTGGATCTGCAGCAGCCTCTGCGAAAGTTCGCGGAGCTGCTCGGATTGCTGGAGAATTTCGGCGTTGCGAAGTTCCAGTTCGCGAGTGCGGGCGCGCACCTGCTCTTCGGTGAATTCCTTACTCTGGCGCAAGGCTTCCTGAGCGTTGCGGAGTTCGGTGATGTCGGTGTTAGTGCCAAACCAGCGAGTGATTTTGCCGGCGGCGTCGCGAATCGGAACGGCGCGGGAGAGGAACCAGCGATACTCACCATCTTTGCCGCGCATGGAAAAGGTATCTTCCCAGACTTTGCCGGTTTCGAGGAAGCGTTTGAATTTCTCGACTACGGTCTCAACGTGATCGGGATGAAGAACCCTCTTCCAGCCCCAACCCTGGACTTGTTCGAGGGTGGTGCCGGTGTAGTCGAACCAGCGTTGGTTGTACCAGAGGGTCCAACCGGTGCTGTCGGTCATCCAGGCAAACTGGGACATGTTATCGGCGAGAGTCTTGTAGTCTTCCTGGGTTCGCTTGATTTCGGTGATATCGAAGCCACTTGGGTGCAGGAAGATAATTCTGCCCTGATGGTCGCGAACGGGGTGCAAGTCGAAATGAACGAGGTGCTCGGAGCCATCCGCCCACTGGTAGGGTAAGTCTTCCTGATAGTGCGCTCCCTGCGCAGCCTGCTCGCAGGCGAATTGAATTTTGGATTGGACTTCTTGAGAGGCCCTCCACCAGGGCGTTCTCCAGAAGGGGCGGCCCAGAACGTCTTCGGCGCGGTAGCCGCAAGTTTCGAGGCAAAGGCGATTGGCATCGAGGACGACGCCTTCGTTGGAGAGAACGCCGGAAAACACGGTGGTCTGATCGAAGACGGCGCGGAACTTGGCGTTGGCGGCGAGGGCTTCGAGTTCGGAGAGCTTGCGCCGGGTAATGTCGGTACAGGCGCCGACGAGGCATATCGATTTTCCGTCTTCGTCGCGCAGAGGGCGAGCGCGGTCGTAAAGCCAACGGATCTTGCCGTCGGGAAGAATGACGCGGAATTCCATGTCGAAGTCGGCGCCCTGGCTGCAGGCTTGCATGGCTGCGGTAACGGCGGGAACGTCATCTGGATGGATTCGGCTGATCACATCTTCGGCGTGCCCCAAGGAATCGCCCTCCGCAAAGCCGAACAGGCGCTTGAAATTGTCATCGAGCGCGAGGAATTCTCCGGTTTGTCGATCCCAACGGAATGTGCCGGTATCGGACGCCTCCAGCGCAACATTGAGTTGTTCGCGCTGCTGCAACAAGGCCGCTTCAGACTGGTTACGTATGCGAGCCATTTCCAGATGGGTTTGCACGCGGGCCAGCAGTTCGCGCGCACCAAAGGGCTTGATGAGGTAGTCGTAGGCGCCCTGCTCGATGCCTTGAATGCGAGATTCTTCGCCAGCGCGGGCCGAAAGTAAGATGACGGGAATGGTGCGAGTCTGGGGATCATCGCGCAATTGACGCAAAAGTCCGAAACCGTCGAGCCGCGGCATCATGATGTCGGTTAGAACGAGATTGGGCGGATGTTGACGAACAGCGGCCAGGGCCGCTTCGCCATCGGGCACGGCTTGCACGTCGTAACGTTCGGAGAGCATGCGGACCAGATATTGGCGCATGTCAGCATTGTCGTCGGCGACCAGGATCGAGGGACGTTGCCCACGCCCTAAGTCGCCGTATAGGCCTGGGGTGGGAATCGATTCGTGACTGGGCGGGAGCTCATCGGCCGAGTCTTGCGACGCAGAATCGGGGAGCCAGCGCAGAGCTTCGTCCACGAACGCCGCAGCGCCGATGGCGCTAGAGGGCATTGTACGAGCTGCACTGACGCGATCTGCAGGGAGGTGGTCGCTTCCGAGAGGCACCGTAACGATGAAGGTCGTACCTTTCCCAAGCTTGCTCTCGGCGCGGATGGATCCGCCATGCAACTTGACCAGTTCGTGAACGAGAGCGAGGCCGATGCCACTGCCTTCGTGCGTCCGGCTGCGAATGTTTTCGATGCGATGGAAACGCTCGAACACGCGCGGCAATTCCTGCTTGGGAATGCCGACGCCGGTATCGCAAACGCGCAATTCGACGTCATCGCCGACCTTGTGCAACGAAACCGCGATCGTACCTTCGAAGGTGAACTTGAAAGCGTTAGAAACCAGATTGAGGACAATCTTCTCCCACATGGTGCGGTCGACGAACACCGGGTCGGAGAGGGGAGGGCAGTCCAGCTCAAGCTGCAGCCCAGCCTTTTCGGTCGCGGAACGAAACACGCTGGCGAGCTCGGCCGTAAGCGTGGAAAGGTCCGTGGGCTGGTAGGTGGCCTGCATCCGGCCTGCCTCGATGCGAGAAAAATCGAGCAGCGTATTCACCAGGCGCAAGAGGCGAGTGCCATTCCGGTTGACGAGTTCGAGCTGACGCTTGGCGGCAGGAGGAAGATCGGTGTGACTTCGAGCCAGAAGTTCCTCCACGGGACCAAGCATGAGCGTGAGGGGCGTGCGGAATTCGTGGCTGACGTTGCTGAAGAATGCAGTCTTGGCGCGATCGAGTTCTGCGAGAGCATCCAGACGCCTTTTTTCTTCTTCGGAGGCGCGTGCATTCTGGATGGCAGCGGCGACCTGGTTTACAAGCAGGTCAAAGAAGGTCACGTATTCCGCATCCAGCCGGCGGGTGGGATTCACGCCAGCGATTAATACACCGAAGGCGCGATTTTCACCGCGCAAAGTCAGGGGCAAGACGATGGCCTGAGATAGCCGCTGTTCGGCCGGCCCAAGGGGAAAGCCTTCCGCCTGGGCGATGGGCACCAACTGCGAGTGGCTGGTATTCACGACATCGGCGAGCGGCCACAGAAATTCTTGTTTGCTATCGCGGGAAAGATCGATGGAACGGGGGGTGAGGTCAGTAGCTTCTTCCGGAATTCCGCAGACTTGCTGCAGTTCAGCGCGTTCGTTCTCGGCATCCACAACGTAGAGGACGGCGAAGGGGATGTCGTCAGGATTCTTGGCGATGGTGGCGACCGCGGAAATGCAGGCTGCCTCGACGGTCTTTTGGATGAGGGCAGACGCCGAAAGCTCTGACAGCGTGCGCAGGCGACGCGCGTTGATTACTTTTGGCGTGACCTCGGTCGAAGGACAGAACAGACCACCGACCCTTCCGGACTCGTCTCGGATCGGGCTGTAGGAGAAGGAATAGTAGGTTTCCTCGAAGAAGTCGCCGCGGTTCATGAAGAGGCGGACTTCATCGACGAATGAGGGCTCGCCGAAGCGGAAAACCTTATCGGCAAGTGGCCCGCAGATATCCCAGATCTCCGACCAGACTTCAGAGGCGGGCCGACCCAGGGCCCAAGGGTGCTTGGCATAACCGAGGACCTGGACGTAGGCCTCGTTATAAAGAAATGTGGCTTGAGGTCCCCAGCCGATCCACATGGGATGCTGCGAAGTCAGCATCAGGTTGATGGCCGTCTTCAGACTCTGAGGCCAGTTCTCAATGGGACCAAGTGGAGTCTTGGACCAGTCGTACTCGCCAATCAAGCGGCCGAGCGCTCCGCTTCCCGTCAGCCAGTCCGGGATGGAGGAAGAGGCTGGAACGTCTTCCCTCGAACTGGGAGGGCTTTCTGCCTCAAGCGGATGGACAAGGCGATCCAAGACGGGGAGCAAGGTTCCGAAAAGTTCGTGCTTGGCGACGTGACCGGAAGCGCCGACTTCCCGTGCCTGGATGCTGACGAGAGCGGGATCATTCTGGCTGACGATCACCACCTTCGCTTCCGGAACTTCCTTGCGGAGAACGCGGGTAGCCTCGAGCCCATTCATCCGCGGCATGGCCACATCCATGAGGATGAGATCGGGATGAAGAGCCTTGGCCTTCTCGATAGCCTCTAGTCCGTCCGCAGCTTCGCCGGAGATTCTCCAATCTGGACGAGATGCTAAAAGAGAACGGAGGCCGCTGCGAACCGTGGGCTGATCATCGACGATGAGGACGTGAACTGTCATGGCAACGTTCGCCCACGATGTGGTGGACGATGTGGGCACTCTCCGAACCGTCAAACTACGTGGATGGGAGTGAAGACCGAAGCCCGAGCTTGCAAACATTCATATATACAGAGGCTCCGTTCTGTCGCATATACATTCTTCACCTTAGAGGCGGAAGTGTGCGGTATGAGAATTGCAGATGTGCAGGAGTTTGAGGACGGGCTAACGGGTTGCTGGAAAACAGTTGCTGGGCGACACCCCCGAACTACGCGACTGAAGCCGAGCCGTTTAAAACACCGGCGTACAAAACAGTTCAAGAAAATCCCCGCCCAAGCGGAGCTTAGACGGAGCACCCGCGATCTCTCGATTCTTTTAGTTCTTGGCTTCCCCCAGCTGTTTCAGTTTCTGTTCCGCACTCTGCTTGATGTTGTTTCGGAGTTGCTCGGGGTCTTTGGTGTCGGAGGGCAGCAGGTCGAGAGCTTTCTGGGCATTCTGGCGGGCGAGATCTTTCTGGCCGTCGGCAAGATAAGCGTCGGAAAGGCTGTCGTAGACGTTGGGCGAGTTGGGGTATGCGGCGGCGTTCAGCTTCAGGATGTCGATGGCAGTTTTGGCGTCGCCAGATTGCAGGTGCTCGTATCCCATCACGTTGACCAGCCCCTCCGGGAACAAAGTCGCGTTCGGATCACGGCGACGGGCTTCTTCCAGCTGCGACGTAACTTTGGCGGGGCCCCCGGGCTGGTCGATTGCGTTCAGGATCTGAACATCGGCGGGGACAGTGGGAGGGTTCGGGTCCGCGGGTGCGTGCCCCGGAGTCTTGACGAGCGTGGTGACATACCAGTCGACGATCAGGCCCAGCAGCTCAGGATGAACGGGAAACATGTCGGCGCCGTGCCCGCCCTTGGCGTAGTGGACAAGCTTCTTTCCGGGGTTAGCGTCGATGGTATAGAGCCATTCGATGGTCTGCATGCTGAGTTGGTCGTCGTCGGCAGCGGCGAGGAATACGGGCAGGTTGGCGGAGTCGCGTAGAAAATTACGGCCGTCCATATTACTGCTGCCGGAGAGTAAGACGAGCGACTTGACTTCAGGATGACGGCGCGCGGTTTGCACGGAATTCTGAACCCCGCAACTGGCGCCGCCGACGCCGATGATGTCGCGCTTCACGCCGGCTTGGGATTCGAGGTATGCGAAGGCAACGTCGATGTCGCCGGGCCATTTTTCATTTTGTACGCGGGCAGCTTCCTGGGGCGGGAGCTTGTCGAAACGATCGCCGCCGCTTTCGCCATAGCCGCGGTAATCGAGCGTGAGAACATTGATCCCGGCCGATGCGAGCTGCTGGGCGAGGCCGTCCCAGACTTTGCGCTGGCGATTGCACTGATGCAGAAGAAGGACCCCGGGGCCCGGCTTGGCACCCGGAAAGAATGTAGCCTTCAGCTTGGTTCCGTCGGTGGCGGTGAGGTCAACCACGCGCTCGGCGGCGAAGGATGTCGATGCGAAGATGAGCGCAACCAGCACGAGGACACAGAAGTAGCCACGCTTCATGGAGGCCTCCGGGGACGGACCTATGATAGACGTTTGGCGCCCGGCGCGCAGGTGGGAGCCGCGGCACAAATCGCCGCGGCCGGACAGACGAGGGCGTCTGTCCCTACGTGGCTTTGTAGGATGTACGACTCTGCTTACAGCTACTTTCACTTGCACGATGCTACGTGAACAGGAGGCCGCTTTTCTGCGGCAATGCTGGTTTCGGCCCTTGACGCCTGTGCCTGACATCTATATCGTTAACTATATCGTTTAACGAGATATTCCCTTCACATGCAGTTAATTCAGAGGTTTTCGCTACCCCAGGCCCCTGTCTATGTGTGCATCTCGCGATTGGTTCTGGTT
>Ga0209577_10002791_pt1 | contig 16561 bp, 11 predicted proteins | sample GraSoiAngelo_109_FD_185874 | JGI IMG/M metagenome (GOLD analysis project Ga0209577, IMG submission 185874) | Grasslands soil microbial communities from the Angelo Coastal Reserve, California, USA - 14_0903_12_20cm (SPAdes) (version 2) | ecosystem: Environmental > Terrestrial > Soil > Grasslands...
GCTGGCCCGACGTGTTGGTGGGTGAACCCGCGCAGGTGCGGGCGTGTTCGGCGCGCAGCCGCTCCGGCTGGCACTTCTCGGCGGGACGGGTTTCGGGTGAAAGGGTCGTGAGACGCATGGCGGCGCGGTCGCCGCGCGGGCGTGTGTGCGCGCAGGGCCGCCCCGGCCTACAGCGCTTGCGCGTACCGCTCGGACGGGGAGGCGCTTTTCTGCCTCCTCCCCGCGGAAGCGTTCTGAACTGTTCACTCGGAAACTCCGTCCGCCGTCAACCGCCGCGGCGCGTCGGGCCTGTCGAGGATGCCCCGAAGCGCCGGCCCGTCTGCGTCGCGCTCTCGAATACATTCGAGCGCGGCAGCAGGCGCGTGCCTTTCGACGAATCCACTCCCGGCCTTCGCAGCCCGCCGGGGCAGAGGGCGCGCGCTCTTCGGCATCGCACACTCCCCGTCCCGCCGCTGCGGCGGCTCGTGAAAACATTTCAAACGGGGGCGATGCGGGCGCGCGCGAAACTTCCGCCGCGCCGCGCCGCCCCGCAAGAATCCTTCCTGTCAACTCGAAAGGCGCGCGAGGCCGTCCGCAAGTGCTTTCATGTGCGCGCGCCGTGCCGGAAAGTTTTAAGTTCAGGCAGTGTGGACAGGCACGAGCAGTATAAACGAGTGCGCGGCGAAAAGGCGAGCCGAAGGGGAAGGCAAAAGTAAAAAGGCAAAAGGCGAAAGAGAGGAGACCGGCGGGCACGGCTTCTCTTATCATCGGCGGTTGATGAAAGAAGCGCCTTCCGGCGTCTTCACTTTTGCCCGTTGCCTTTTTACTTTGCCTCTATCTTCTCGCGTCCTTTCGGACGAAAGGCTCCTGCACGTCGGGCGAGACGAGCGGGGCGTAGCAGCGCGGGCGGCGGTAGGCGTTGCCCCACGTTTCGCGTTCGCGGTAGGCGCGCAGCTCGCCGAGGTCGAAGGGGGCGAGGTAGATGCCTTCGCGCTCGCCCGCCTCGACGATGAGGGTGTCGCGGGCTTTGCCGTCAGACCCGTCGGCGTGCGGCTCCGTGTAAGCCACGGCGTCGAAGGCGACGGAGTGGCCGTTGTTGCGCGGGGCGGCGTAGTTGGTCATGGCGACGCCGACCATGTTCTCGTAGGCGCGGGCGCGGAACTGCCCCGTGCGGTTCGGGTCGAGCGTGCAGGCGTTCGGCGTCAGGATGATCTCCGCGCCCCGCAGCATCAGGACGCGCGCGCTTTCGGGGAACTCGCGGTCGTAGCAGATCATCGCCCCGACACGCACTCCGCCGCTCGCGGTGTCGAGCGTGCAGACGCGAAACTCATCGCCCGGCGTCAGCAGCGCCTCCGCGTCGAAGTCGCACGTGTGCACTTTGGCGTAGGTCATCGAGACCTCGCCGCGGCGATCAATTAAAGAGACGGAGTTGCGCGGGGCGCCGGGCCAGCGCTCCAGGTAGGTGAGGGCAATCGCCATGTTCAGCTCCGCTGCGAGTCCGCGGAAGTGTTTGACGAACGGGTCGTCGGGGCCGACGGCCTGCGACTGCCAGCGTTCGCGCGCGCCCGGCTCCGCGCGGTCGAAGAAGGTGCAGCCGACGCTCCACATTTCGGGGAAGAGGGCGATGTCCGCGCCCGCGTCGCGCGCGCGACGGCAGAACGCCTCGCCCTTGGAGAGGTTGGCTTCCGGGTCGTCGCCGCAGGGCGTCATCTGCAACAGCGCGACGTTCAGCGGGCGCATGAGCGTTCTCCCCTCCGCCGGGAGTTAAGGGCCGTGAGGCCGGGGCGACAGCTTCAAGGCTGCGGGGCGGAGTTGTAGTCCGCGAGGAGCTTCTGCGCCTTCGCGCCCGGACTGATGACCGCGAGTTTTTTCGACCAGTCGTAGCCGCTGAACACGCCGACCAGCTCGGCCTTGTCGTTATAGACGGGGCTGCCCGAACAGCCGTCGCGCCCGTCAATTTTTGCAGACCAATACTCCTGCCCGCGGAACGTGTACGGGCCGGAGAAGACGCCGCGTCTGACCATCTTGTCGCCGTGGGGTCGGGCGATCATGAGCAGCTTCTCGTCTTCGCTGGGCGTCGTCTGGAAGGAAGGCTCCCTGTGTTGTTTCGGCGAGCGGCACACGCGCAGCAGCGCCAGGTCGGCGTCCTCGTCCACCTTCAGCAGCGTGGCCTTGCAGCCGTTGACGTATGCCTTGACCTCAAGCTCGTCGTTGGCCGAGAACCCCAGCACCACCTTCTTGGGGACGCTCAGGTTCCCGGAGACGGTATGGTAGGCCGTCATCACCAGCCCGTCGCCGACGACGAACCCTGTGGCGTAGGCATTAGGCCCCATGTCGAGAAAGGAGATGGCTCGCTGTAGCGGGTTCTGATTCTTCTTGCTGAACTTCAGGTCGAGAGAGACGGTGTAGCCCTCCTGCCTTTGAACGTCCCCCGAATCGCCCGCCGTGCACACCGGCATGAGCAGAGAGGCTAACGCAACGACGAGAGCAAAGCCGCAAAATATCCTCTTCATCTGTGTCTCCTTGTAAACTGAATGACGGGTTACGGTCGCCGGGCGGGCGCGAGGAAGGTTGTTCGCCCGGCAGAAAGCCTGACTATACCGGTGATGCAGCGCCGTGGGGGCCTTTATAGTCCAATTCGCCGAGATTTGGAAGAGCGCGCGGGAATATTTACCCCGCGCCGCTCAGTTGACGAAGCGGCGCAGGCGGATGCTGATGGCGAAGCCGATGGCGACGAACGTGGCGAGGATGGCGGAGATGCCGGCGCTCATCAGCGGCAGCGGCACGCCGATGACCGGCAGGATGCCGAGCGCCATGCCGACGTTGATGAATATCTGAAACGCGAGGCCGCCGACAATCGCCATGATGACGAGCATCCCTGTGCGGTCGGGCGCACGCCGCGCGCCGTGGATGAGTTTGGTCAAGAGGACGGCGTAGGCCAGAAGCAGCAGGACGCAGCCGACGAAGCCCGTGTTCTCGGCGGTGACGGCGAAGATGAAGTCGGTGTGCGGCTCGGGCAGGAACTTCAATTTGCTCTGCGAGGCGTCGCCCTTCGAGACCGACCCCGTGATGCCGCCCTTGCCGACGGTGACGATTGACTGCCAGGTGTGGTAACCGAAGCCGCGGCGGTCGGCGTTCTCCGGGTCGAGGATAACGTTGATGCGCTCCTGCTGGTAGTTCTTGATGAGGCCGGAGTGCGTGCCGATGTACCACATGCCGGGGACGGACGCGGTGCCGAGGACGAGTGCAGCGAGGACGAGCCACATGCGCACCGAGGAGAGGAAGAGGACGACGGCGAGCAGTGGGAAGTAGGTGAGCGCCTGGCCGGTGTCCGGCTCCAGCATGATGAGGCCGACCGGGACGGCGAGAATGAGTCCGCCGGCGATCATCTCCTTGACGGTGAGCGGCGCGCTGCGCGGCTTGCCGAAGTAGCGCGCCAGCATCAGCACCGTCGGGATTTTCATGAACTCCGAGGGCTGAAACTGGCCCAAACCGGGGACGCCGATCCAGCAGCGCTGGCCGTTGATCTTCAGCCCGACGTGCGGGATGAGCACGATCACCAGCAGCGCGAGGCCGAAGATGTAGAAGGCGGGCGCGATGTGGACGAGCTTGCGGTAGTCCGTGAAAGCCACCGCCAGCATCACGACGAGCGAGACGGCGAGGCCCAGCACCTGCTTCTTCCAGAACGGCGCGTCGGGCTGCGCGTTGAAAATCATCCACGTCCCGAAGGCGGAGATTGCCACCGCCAGCAGCAGCAGCAGCCAGTCAAAATCCCGCACCCAGCGTCTTTCTAAAATCGCACTCATCGAAGAAGTGATGAGTGATGAGTGATGAGTGATAAGAAGTGATAAGAAGGGGCTGGCTGTTGCCTCTTATCACTCATCACTCATCACTCATCACTGCTTTCGGGCTAACTCCGGCGTCGCCGGGGGCGCGAGTTCCGGGTGGTGCTCGCGCAGGTACGCGGCGTAAACGTTGTGGACGGCGGGGGCGGCGAACTTGCCGCCGAAGCCGACGTTCTCGATCAGGGCGATCATCGAGACCTCGGGGTTGAAGGCCGGGGCGTAGGAGACGAACCAGGAGTGATCCTTGTTCTTGCCCGTGTCCTTGCCGAGTCCGACGACCTGGGCCGTGCCGGTCTTGCCTGCCACGTCGAAGCCGGGGATGCGCGCCGCGGTGCCGGTGCCCGCCTCGTTAACGACCGCCCACATGCCGTCAACGACGAGGTGGTGCTGGTCTTCGGGGATGTTGATAATCTTCGGCTCGGACTGGGGGAAGACCTGGCGCGGGCGTTCGGGGAAGGGGCCGATCTCGCCGACGGGCCGGGCTTCGAGCAGAAGGTGCGGCACGTAGAGCCGACCGCCGTTGGCGACCGCCGAATGCGCGCGCAGCGACGCCAGCGGCGTGACGAAGTCGTAGACTTGGCCGAAGGAGGCGTAGACGGTGTCAATGTCCTTCCATTCGGGGGCGCGCGGGTTGAAGCGCGCCTTGAACTCGCGCGAGGGCGTCCAGCTCACAAGCTCGTGCGGCAGGTCAACGCCCGTGCGCTTGTTCAAGTCGAACTCGTCAACCATCTGCTCGATGCCGTCGAGGGTCATCTTGAGGCCGAGACGGTAGAAGTAGGCGTCGCAGGAGACGCGTATGGCCGTGCGCAGGTCGGGCGCGCCGTGGCTGCCCATGCAGCGCGTGAACTTGTTGCCGATGGTGATGCCGCCGCCGCAGACGAGGTGCGAGTTCTTCAGAGTGATCGCGCCCTGCTGGAGGCCGGCGGTCGCCATCAGAGGCTTCCAGGTCGAGCCGGGCGGGTAGCGCCCGCGGATGGCGCGGTTGTAGAGCGGGAAGAGCGGGTCGAGCAGGAGCTTTCGGGCTTCGGCGCGGCCCGCGGGCGTGCCGATGCGCTGCGAGAAGAGGTTCGGGTCGAAGGTCGGGTAGGAGGCCATCGCCAGAATCTCGCCGTTCTGCGGGTTCATCACGACGATGACGCCGCGCTTGGTTGGCGAGTTCTTCAACTGCTCCTCGGCGGTGAGCTGGATGTCGAGGTCAATGGTGGTGACGATGTCCTGGCCGGGCTGCGGCTTGACGAGGGCGAGGTCGCGCTGGATGCGACCACGGCTGTCCACCTCGACCTCGCGGTAGCCGTCCTGGCCGCGCAGGTATCGGTCGTAGGTCGCCTCCAGGCCCTCCTGCCCGACGGTGTCGCCGGGGTGGTAGGGGTTTTCGGCGTAGTCTTTGAACTTCGGCTGCTTGAGCTGTTCGGGGCTGATCTCGCCGACGTAGCCGAGGACGTGCGCGAGCACGCCGCCGTCGGGGTAGCGCCGCTGCGGCTGCTCGCGCACGAGCAGCATCGGCATCTCCAGGGTGTGCGCGTCAACCCAGGCGAGGTCTGCGGGGCCTGCGCCCTCCTTGACCGTAATCTCCTCGAAGGCGGGCTGCGACTTCGCCTGCTCGAAGCGCTCGCGCAGGATGTCGGGGTCAACGCCCAAGCCATCGGAGAGCGGCGCGACCAGGTCGGAGAGGTTCTTGCCCTTCATGTCCTCTGCGGAGAGGATGATGTTGTAGGTCGAGCGCGAGTCAACCAGGAGCTTGCCGTTGCGGTCGAAGATCGCGCCGCGCGGCGCGGGGATGCGCAGGTGGCGCACTCTCTGGTTCTCGGCCCGCTCGGCGTAGTATTCGCCGTTGACGACCTGGAGGTAGTACAGGCGCGCGCCCAACACCACCAGGATGACGAACACAAGCCCGTGGATGATCGTCATCCGCAGCTTTAAGTTTTGGGTCTCGTCCTCGAATTTCATGGCTTTGAATAGCTGTTAGCTTTTAGCTCTTAGCTTTCAGCTTTTTCTCCCTCATGGGGCGGTCTGCTTTCTCTTTAGATGTTGCGTCGGAGCCGGAAAGAAGCTAAAAGCTAACGGCTAAAAGCTAACAGCTCCCTCAATATTTTCTCCTCGTCAGCCCCCGCCGCGCAATCCTGCGGCGGAAGGCGAAGTGGCGGCGGCGCAGGCGCGAAGTCTCATTAAAGAACGTGTCGAGCAGGAACGCGACGACCGTGCCCGCGACCGTCGTCCAGATGACGCGGTAGGCGAAGGTCTCGGCAATCGTGTCGCCCAAAGGCGTCGGCGGCTGGCCGAGGAACTGGTGCAGCAGCAGATAGACCACCGTCTCGAACCCGGCTGCACCGGCGAGCACCGGGATGCGCAGCAGCGGGTTGTCAATCATCACGCGCGTGACGAGCGCCGCCAGGAGGTAGGCCGTCAGCGTCATCGCGAAGCCGCCCGCTCCGAGCAGTCCCCCGGACAGAACGTCTGTGCCGAGGCCCGCCACCGTCCCGATCATCACCGCCATGACGGCGTCGCGCCGGAGCGCGAAATAGACGACCACGGCCAGCGGCAAGTCGGCGTAGGCCAGAGGCCCCCACAGCGTCCGCAAACTCGACTGAAGGACGACGGCCAGCGCCACGCAGACCGCGAGTTTCCACTTCATAAAGCCGTAAACCGTGAACCGTAAACCGTGACGAGAGAAGAGCCGTGAACTATGACAAGAGGGGCACTGATTTTAACTTGTCACGGTTTACGGTTCACGGTTTACGAACTCATCACTTCGTCTTCCCCTTGTCAACGTTCGGCAGCGTCTTCTCCGGCGCGGTGCGCTGCTGCGGGCGGTAGTCGAGCACGGCCACCTCCTCAAGCGATTCGAGCCGCGCGCCGGGCCGGACGTAGATCGTGTGCGGCGTCGTGGTCGTGCCGGGCTTGTACTCGACGATGGTTCCGACGTTGAGGCCCGGCGGGTAGATGCGGTCTTGCCCCGTCGTGACCACGTAGTCGCCGACGTTCACCGTCTCAAGGCCCGACACGTAGCGCATCTCCAGAAGCCCGTTCTTGCCGAAGCCGCGCACCGAGCCGAGCGCGTTCGACTGACCCAACTGCCCGACGACCGCGCCCGCAGCCGAACGCTCGTCTGTAATCAACATCACCTGCGCCGACAACGGCCCGACGCCGACGACTCGGCCCACGATGCCTTCGGGCGTGACGACCGGCATGTCCAGGTCAACGCCGCTCACCGTGCCGCGGTTGATGATGAGCGAGTTGAACCAGACCGAGGGGTCGCGGGCGACGACGCGCGCCGGGATCGCCTTGTAGGAAACGTCCTGCGCGAAGTCGAGCAGTTTTTTGAGCCGCTCGTTCTCGTCGCGCGCCTGGCGGGCGTCGCGCAGCTCGTTCTCGGCCTGGGCCAGACGCTCCCTGAGCACCTGGTTCTCGGCCCGCGCGTTGCGCATCTCGGCCAAGCCCCGGAAGAAGCCGAGGCCGGCCCCGCCCAAGCCAGTCGTCACGCGCTGCGCGGGCGAGAGGGCCGACTGCGCCCACGCCTTGATGACCGGCTGCCCCGAAGCGGCGTCCCTGGCATTCCAGGTCATCAGGCCGAAGTTAAGCGCGAGCAGGACGACGAGCCAGAGCGGCGCGCGCTGCCGTATCTCCTTCTGCGTGCTCCGAACCATGAAAAGCCGTAAACCGTGAACCGTAAACCGTGACAAGTAAGAGCCGTGAGTCGTGAGCCGCGACCGGTGACAAGGGCGAAGCTGGTTTTATCTTGTCACGGTTTACGGTTCACGGTTTACGGCCCTTCTCACATTCCGCCCGTCAGGTTGTTGTCCCACTTGACGCGCTTCAGGAGGTCGAAGTCCGAGAGCATCTTGCCCGCGCCGAGCACGACGGAGGAGAGGGGGTCGTCGGCGATTGAAACGGGCAGGCCCGTCTCAATCGAGAGGCGCTTGTCGAGGTTCTTCAGGAGCGCGCCGCCGCCGGTGAGCACGATGCCGCGCTCGACGATGTCGGCTGACAGCTCCGGCGGCGTGCGCTCCAGGGCGACGCGCACCGCGTTGACGATGGTCGCCACGGAGTCGGCCAGGGCCTCGCGCACTTCCTCGTCGGTGATGGTGATGGTTTTGGGGATGCCCTCGATGAGGTTTCGGCCCCGCACGTCCATCGAGAGCGGCTCATCCAGCGGGAAGGCCGAGCCGAGCTGAATCTTGATGGCCTCGGCGGTGCGCTCGCCGATGAGGAGGTTGTACTTGCGCTTGATGTACTGCGTGATGGCCTCGTCCATCTCGTTGCCGGCGACGCGCACGGCGCGCGAATAGACGATGCCGGAGAGCGAGATGACGGCGATGTCTGTGGTGCCGCCGCCGATGTCCACGATCATGTTGCCGTGCGGCTCGGTGATGGGAAGCCCCGCGCCGATGGCCGCGCACATCGCCTCTTCGACCAGATAGACCTCGCTGGCTTTGGCGCGGTAGGCCGAGTCCTCGACGGCGCGGCGCTCGACCTGCGTGATCTCCGAGGGTATGCCGATGACGACGCGGGGGCTGACCCAGGTCTTGCCGTTGTGCGCCTTGCGTATGAAGTGCTGGAGCATCTTCTCCGTGACTTCAAAGTTGGCGATGACGCCGTCCTTCATCGGGCGGATGGCGACGATATTGCCGGGCGTGCGGCCCAGCATCTCCTTCGCCTCCTTGCCGACGGCTTCGGGCGTGTTGGTGACTTTGTTGATGGCAACGATGGACGGCTCCGAGACGACGATGCCGCGCCCCTTGGCATAGACGAGCGTGTTCGCGGTGCCAAGGTCTATTGCGAGATCGCTGGAGAAAAGGCTGAAGAGTGACTTGAATGCCATTCGTTAATGTTTCCGCACCTCTTGCTTTGGTTGATGCGCCCGAAGCTTCTAGGGAGTACACGCCCGAAAAGACCGCCCGCCGGGCGGGCCGTTCGGATGCAGTCCGGGCGTCTCGGCTCCCTTAGTGTTCGCCCCGCAGCGTGGAACGAAACTACAAAGATACAACGAAAGGGACAAGAACGCTAACCGCGAAAACCCTGAACTGTGGGCCTGGGAAAAGCCTGAGACTCGGAGCTGGAATGTTCTTCGAGCGGGGGGTGCTTTCCGGCTAGTACAGGATAATGCTTTACAGCAAGCGGGAGAAAATGTCCACAACTTTTTTCGGGCGGGCGAAGCGGGTAGCCCTGCCTCGCGGTCGGACTGCCGCCTCAGGCGTCCCGCACCGTCTCGGCGGCGAAGCGGACGCAGTTCTTGCGCGCGGCCTTGGCCTCGTACATGGCTGTGTCGGCGCGTGCGATGAGACGCTGGGGCGATTGCGCGTGGGCGGGGAAGGAGGCGACGCCGAAGGAGGCCGTGAGCCTTAGTCGCAGGCCGCGCCCGCCCGTGAACTCGTGGTGGGCGATGCGTTCGCGGACGCGCTCGGCGACGTAGAGGCCCTGCTCGATGTCTGTTTCGGGGAGGACGACGACAAACTCGTCGCCGCCGTAGCGCGCCACCACGTCCGTGTCGCGCACGGAGGAGAGGATGACGGAGGCCATCTCCATCAGGACGTGCGAGCCGACGAGGTGGCCGTGGCGGTCGTTGACCTGCTTGAAGTCGTCGAGGTCGAGGAAGAAGGCGCAGACCGGCGAGCCGTAGCGGCGCGCGCGCTTCAACTCCGTGACGAGGTACTGCCGCAGGTAGCGCGCGTTGTGGAGCTTCGTCAAATCATCCGTCTGCGACAGGCGCTCGGCCTCGGCCACGCGCGCCGAGTTCGAGAGCGCCGCCGTCAGCGGCAGCGCGAGCGCCGAGAGGAGGGAAGCGTCGCCGCACGAGAAGGGCCGCGCGCGCTCCCCCTCGCGCACGGCTTCGAGGACGCCCAGCACGCGCTCGCCGCTGACGAGCGGGACGGCGACGACGCGCCGGTCGCCCTCCTTCCGGCGCACGGTCTCGGCGCAAAGGGCGGCGGCATGTGCGGCGCGCGACTCCGAGCCGGCGAGCGAGAGCGCGTCGCCCAGCAAGGCACGCCGCCAGTCGGCGTCGGGCACGGCGCGCTCGCTCCGCGTCAGGCCGCGCACGGCCAGCGGCTCGAACGGCGGCTCGCCCGCGGGGGCGGCCTCGCCGATGAGGTACAGAGTCCAGCGGTCGGCCTGGACGAGCGCGGCCAGGCCCGCGAGCGCGGCCTGCGCCGCGCCGCGCTGGTCGGCGGCGAAGTGGAGCGAGGCGACCGTCTCGAAGGCCGCGCGCAGACGCCCGACGCCCAGGCGTTCAGGCAGCAGCAGGCTCGCGGGCGCGACCGCCTGCGACTCGTCCGTCAGAAGCTTGTCGCCCGTCCCGCGCTCTTCGACCTCGCGCAGGAGGGCGGAGAGTTGCGCCGGCTCTTCGGCGACGGCGTGAAAGCCCAGGCGCTTGAGCGTCGCGTCGTCGAAGCGCTGCGCGGCGCGCGGCCCCGTCGTGACCGCGTCGCGCTGGCAGGCGACGAGCGGCACGCCCGGCCAGACGGCTTGCGCGCGCAAGACCCTCATGTGCAGCTCGGCCATGTCCGCGCCCGCCTCCACGTCGAAGAGGGCGGCCAGCGGCTCCCCCTCCCACTGCGCGCGGACGAGCGCGGCCTCCCCCTCGCGCGCCGCCGCCGAGTCGTCGAGCGCTGCGGCGGTCACGCCCGCCGCGCGCAGCGCCTCCGCCACCTCGCGCGCCGGGGCGCAGTCCGCGCCGTTGAGGATCACAACGTACTTCATAAAAGCCGTAAACCGTGAACCGTAAACTGTGACAAGAGAAGAACCGCGAACCGTGAACCGTGAACGGTGACAAGGGCGAAGCTGGTTTTAACTTGTCAACGGTTTACGGTTCACGGTTTACGGCTTTTTCATCCTCCGGGCGGGAGTGCGAACTTGAACGAGTTGCGGTTGCCCTGCGTGTCGGCGGTCTCGATTTGAACGTCGCGCGCGGCGCGCGGGGCGTTGATCTGGAGTTGGAAGAATCCGTCGCGCGCGGCCAGCGTCTCGCGCCCCTCGCAGCGGACGATGTTGCCGGCCTGCGTCCGACCGCGCACGAGGTAGATGCTCCCGGCGACGTACTCGATCTGCACGTCTGAGACGCCGGCCCCCTCACCCGTGCCGCCCTCGCCGACGACGACGAACTTCTGCGGCTCGCTCCAGTCGCTCGCCTGCCCCGACTGCGCGACGGCCAGGACGCGCCAGAAGTAGTTGCCTTGCCGGAGGTCGTCCACGGTGAAGTCATTGGCCTGTAGTTGGTCGCGCTCGATGAGCATGCCGGCGGGGACGAAGAAGGGCGAGGTGGCGACCTCGACGCGGTAGTGCGCAGGTGCGCCGGTCGAGGGCTTCTGCCACTTCAGGGAGACGGCGGTCGCCGCCCCTTTGCGCGCCGCGATGCGTTCGAGGTTGCGCGGGGCGACGGGCGAGGGCGCGTCCAGGAGGTGCTCGCGCTGCGCGATTGTGCCCTGCTGGTTGACGGCGACGTACTCGCCACTGCGCAGCGTCGTCTGGTCGCCGCCGCTCGTGCTCGTCTCGACCGCGCCAGACGCGACGCGTATGGCCTCGGACTTGTCCTCGCGGACGTGGAAGCTGGCGTCCGTCTCCGAGGCCAGGCGGCTCTCGGTCAGTTGCGTGGCGACGACGTTGGTTCCGTTTTCGGCCTGCTGCTCAGTGCGGACGTTGATCTGGCCGCTCTCGACGGCGACGCGCACCTTCGTGCTCTTGCCGTTCTCGGCGGCGGTGTTCTCGGCGATGGTGACGACCGAGTCGGGCTTGACGAAGAGGGTCGAGCCGTCGGCGAGCGTGATGCGCGCGCGCCCGTCCTCCTGCGTCTGCACGATGTCGCCGGGGAAGAGTCGGGTGTCGGCGCGCGCCTGCAAGGTCTCGCGCGTGTTGGCGCGCACGACGCGCACGCCGCCTTCGAGCGAGACGAAGCGCGCGCCCGCCGCCGCGCCGTCGGCGACCGCCGCGCCCTTGAACGGGTTGCCGTACAGCCAGACGTAGAGGCCGCAGCCGCCCGCGACGACCGCGAGCGAGGCGATGATGACGACGACGTAGATGAGCCGCTTCTGGACGACCCACCAATCGGCGTCGAAGCGACTGATTCTGGTGACCATGACGCGAAACTTTCCGAAGAGTTTGAAGAGCCGCGGGGCGAGCGGGCTTCAGAAAACGGGGCGCGCCGCGTGTGTGCCGCATTAACAGAGGACGGCGGCCTCGTGGCGCGGGAACGGAGGGCATGAGAACCGATCCCTTTGCGGCAGCGCCCGCCGTAGCGGGGCTACACAATGAAATTAGCAAACGCGAAAGGCAAAAGGCAAGCACTTTGAGAAGGCAAGAGGCAAAAGGCAATGGTTAAAGGCGGACAATCAACGGGGAGACAAAGGTTCTTCGCGCGAGAGCGCGCCCTCACTTTTGCCTTTTGCCTTTTTACGAAAAAGGTTCTTAATGCCCCACCGCTTGCGGTGGGGATGGATGAACCATCTTGTGGTCAAACGGCGAGTCGAAGCCCGCGGGCAGCTCGACCTCGACCTGCCGTTCGGCACGGCGCGGCCAGTAGAGTGAGGCGGCCACCGAGCCGAGGAGCACGAGGGCCACGAACGAGAGCGAGCCGGTGATGATCGCCTCCCGGCTCAGCCCGAAGTAGTTCGCGACCATCCCCTCCGTGAGCATCTTGACGCCGACGAAGGCGAGCACGACGGAGAGTCCGACCTTCAGGTAGTGGAACCGCTCGACGACGCCCGCGAGCAGGAAGTAGAGCGAGCGCAGGCCGAGGATGGCGAAGACGTTCGAGGTGTAAACGATGAAGGTGTTCGTGGTGATGCCGAAGATGGCCGGGATCGAGTCCACTGCGAAGATGAGGTCTGTGATCTCGACGACGACGAGCACGAGCAGCAGCAGCGTCCCGACCTTCTTCCCGTCCCTGACTGTAAAGAACCGCTCGCCCTCGTAGTGCCGCACGACGGGGATGTGGCGCGTGACGGCGCGGACGATTGCGTTCTCTTCGGGGCGCACGTCCGTCTCCTCCTGCCGGAGCATCTTGAAGCCGGTGTAGATGAGGAAGAGGCCGAAGCCGTAGAGAATCCAGTGGAAGCGAGAGATCAGGGCCGCGCCCGCCCCGATCATCGTGACGCGCATGAAGAGCGCGCCGAGCACGCCCCAGAACAGGACGCGGTGCTGGTACTTCGAGGGGACTTTGAAGTAGGAGAAGAGCAGGAGGAAGACGAAGAGGTTGTCCACGGAGAGCGACAGCTCGATGAGGTAGCCGGCGAGGAACTCTTTGCCCGCCAGCGACCCGCTCGACCAGAAGACCCAGGCGGCGAACGCCATCGCCAGCGTCACCCACACGAGGCTCAGGACGGTCGCCTCGCGATAGGTGACGGCGTGCGCCCTGCGGTTGAGCACGCCGAGGTCGAGGGCCAGCGTCAGCAGGATGAAAATACCAAACCCCGCCCAAGCCCAGATCGAGTAAGCCATGCGGAGAAGATATCAAAACAGTAGCCGGTAGTCAGTAGTCAGTAGCCAGTAGAAGTTCACCATTCCCGCCGGCTACTTGTCGTGAAAGCGCAACACCCGCCGGACAAATCTACTGGCTACTGGCTACTGACTACCGGCTACTCTTGCACGTTTGCGCCGCGCGCCATGCGTCCGCTACAATCCGCAGTTTGCGGGGGCCGTTCAGTAGTCGTCCTAAGCGAACCCGCTCGCATTGTAACCCCGGATTTCAAGTCCAAAATTCCAAACGCCCGGTTTAAGGGAAGGTATCTCGGAATGCTCAAGTTTTTCAGCCGGCTGGAGAAGACGCGCGGCGTCGTCATCATCTCTTTCGCCGTCCTCGTCGTCCTCGGCCTCGTCGTCGCGGGCTACAATCGCGGCGGCGGCACGGCCATCGCGAACCCGTCGAACAGCAGGGAGGCGCTCGCCAAGGTGGGCGGCGACGAGGTGACGGTCGCCGACTACACGCTCCTCAAGAAGAAGATCGAGAACCAGTACAGCCAGTTCGGCAGCCAGATCAGCCTCGCGCAGCTCGGCATGACGCCCGAACGCATACTCGACCAGGCCATCAACGCCCGCATCGCCTTGCAGGAGGCGCGACGCCTCGGCCTCGCCGCCTCGGACGAGGAGGTGCGCGACCTCATCCAGAAGCAGTTCACCGACCCCACGTCGGGCGGCGGCTTCGACTTCCAGCGCTACAAGGACTACGTCGTGCGCAACTACGGCAGCGTCACGCTCTACGAGCAGAGCGTGCGCGACGCGCTGGCGGCCTCGAAGCTGCGCGCCTACGTGACCGCCGGCGTGCAGGTCTCCGAGGCCGAGGTCAAGGAGAACTACCAGCGCGAGAACACCTCGTTCGACCTCACCTACGTCCCCGTCGAGGCCGCGGAACTGGCGCAGAAGATTACCGCGTCGGACGAAGACCTGCGCCAGTTCTTCGACGCGCACAAGACCGACTACCGCCTGCTCGAACCGCAGAAGCAGATTCGCTACGTCTTCATCAACCAGGAGAAGGTCGGCCAGAAGCTTTCGATCTCGGACGAAGACCTGCGCAAGGAGTACGACTCGCTCGCGCCCGAAAACAAGATGGCGGGCGTGCGCGTCCAGCAGATAGTTTTGAAGGTCGCCGACCCGAAGCTCGAACAGGACGTTCTCAACAAGGCGACCGTACTCGTCGGGAAAGTCCGCAAGGAAGACCTGACGGCCAGCGAGGAGGAGTTCGCAGACCTCGCGCGCGGCAACTCCCAAGACCCGGCGACGGCGAAGACGGGCGGCTGGCTGCCCGCGCCCGTCAAGCGCAACCCGAACAAGAAGCCCGCCAGCGCGCCCGGCAACGTCGCAGACCTCTTGCAGAACACGCTCGACTGGAAGGAGGGGCAGGTCGGCGATCCGCTGAAGACCGGCAACGCCTACTACATCTTTAGGCGCGGCCCCGCCGTCCCGAAGACCTTCGAGGACGCGAAGCAGGAGCTTTTAGTCTCCCTGCGTAACCGCCGCTCCTACGCCGTCGCGCAAGGTGTGGCGCAGAAGGCCGAAGACCTCCTGAAGCAGACGAAAGACCCGCAGAAGGTCGCGCAACAGCTCGCCGCGGAAGCCAATATGAAGCCGGAGGAGATGGTTAAGACCACCGGCTTCATCAAGCCCGGCGACGACGTGAAGGACATCGGCAGCAGCCCGCAGTTCGAGGACGCCGTCAAGCCGCTGGAAGAGCCGGGGCAGGTCGGCGACCGCGTCGGCGTCAAGGATGGCTTCGCCGTGCCCATGCTCGTCGAGCGCCGTGACCCGCGCATCCCCGACTTCGAAGAGGTCAGGGACAAGGTCGCGCAGGACTTCAAGGAGTCGCGCGCCCACGACCAGTTGGAGCAGACGGCGCGCGACCTCGCCGCGAACGCCTCAGGCCCCGACGCGCTCAAGGCCGCCGCCGGTAAGCTCGGCCTCAAGGCGGAGGACGAGAAAAATTTCAAGCTCGGTCGCCCGCTCGGCAAGGCGGGCGCAGACCCCGCGCTCGACGCGGCCATCCTCGCGCTCAAGTCGGGCGAGACGACCAAGACGCCCGTCAAGGTCGGCGACAAGTGGGTCGTCGTCGGCGTCAGCAACCGCAAGGACGCAGACCCCGCCGAGTTTGATAAGCAGCGCACGCAGCTCCTGGAGACGGCGCTCCGGGAGCGGCGCGACCAACTCTTCGACGAGTACCTCACCGACGCGCGCCGCAAGCTCGAAGGGAAGGGCGGGATCACCATCTACCAGGACACGCTCGCCAAGCTCGAAGAGTTGGAGGAGCCAGCCGCACGCCCGCCGACTCAGGGGTTGCCGATTCAAATCCCGCCGCAGAGCAAATAAAGGCGTAGGGGTAAAAGGGAAAAAGGGGAAGAGGATAAAAGGAAGAAGATCGTCTTTCCTTTTACCCTCTTCCCCTTTTTCCCTTTTACCCCTTTTAGAGGACGCGCAGCAACTCGGCGATGTCGCCCTGCGGCATGTCGAGTTGGAGCTGTACCTCGTCGCCCTTCGTCGTGAGCTTCAGGTTGTTAATCGCCCTCTGCGCGAACTTCCCCTTCTCGCCGGCCATCGAGATGAGGCCGGGCGCGACCTGCCTGAGCGCCTGCGCGGTGTCGAAGAGCTGCTTGGCGTCGGAGGCGGTCTGCGTGCGCAGCACGGTCGTCAGGAGGAAGCCCGCGGGCGTCTGGGCCACCGCGCCGTGGAAGGCGCGTATCGAGGCGACGGCGCGGTCAACGTTCGGCAGCCCCGTCTCCAGCCCCGCGAACGCGCCCGGCGGGACGCTGCCCGCGAAGGCGACGAGGTCGGGCGTCTGCACGGCGTTCAGAAGCGCCTGGTCAACGCGCCCGCGCCCGCCCATCGCATCAATCGCCCCGCGCACCGCCGCCGGCTCGCCGACGGCGAGCGTCGTCTGGTCGAGCACGGCGAGGGCGAGGTCTGTGACGTGCATCTTCGCCAGCCCGAAGACTTTTATTTTGTCGTTGACGTTGATGACGTAAACGGACAGCCCGCCGTACTTCTGCTCCGAGAACCCACCCTTCGCCGCCGCACGCGCCGCCGAGATGACGGTGTCGGGGCGGAACGTGCCGCGCGCGATGGCGACCTTGTTCGTCACCTTCGTCGCGCCCGACGGCAGTTGCACGATGCGCGCGCCGACGGTGACGGTGTCGAAGTCGCGCGCGTCAATGCCGGTGCGCGTCTTGAACTGCTCGATGTCGGCCTTCACCTGCGCGAGCTTCGCCGGGTCTGACGCGAGCGCGTGCGGCACGGCCTCCGTCAAGAGCTTCTTCAGGTCA
>Ga0209577_10002793_pt1 | contig 16556 bp, 9 predicted proteins | sample GraSoiAngelo_109_FD_185874 | JGI IMG/M metagenome (GOLD analysis project Ga0209577, IMG submission 185874) | Grasslands soil microbial communities from the Angelo Coastal Reserve, California, USA - 14_0903_12_20cm (SPAdes) (version 2) | ecosystem: Environmental > Terrestrial > Soil > Grasslands ...
GCGCGCCTGGTCGAGCTGATGCGCGGCCGGATGTGGCTCGAGAGCGCACCGGGCAAGGGCAGCACCTTCCACTTCACGGCGCGCTTCGCACTTACCGATCGCGTGGCGGCCGCGGCGCCGCTGCGCAGCGGCGCGCCAGCGCTTGCCGGTCCGGCACGAGAGCCCGCCCGCACGGCTAAGCTCGCCGTGCTGCTGGTGGAGGACAATTCAGTCAACCGCAGGCTTGCCCAGATCGTGCTGGCGCGCCGCGGGCACACCGTCACGGCAGTCGACAGCGGAGCTGCGGCCCTGGGGGCGCTACGCCAGGGGCGCTTCGACCTCATCCTGATGGATGTGCAGATGCCCGGGATGGACGGCATCGAGACCACCCGCGCGATCCGCCGGTCCGAGGAGCGCCTCGGACGACACGTGCCCATCATCGCGCTCACCGCGCATGCGATGGCCGAAGACCGCGAGCGCTGTCTGGGCGCGGGAATGGACGGCTATCTCGTCAAACCGATCCAGCCGGCGGCGCTGCTCGATGCGATCGAGCGGATCGCGGTGGAGCCCGAGCCGCCGGCGGCCGCCGCCGATTGGGGGGCGGTCGCGGCCGACGGAGCGGAGCTGCTCGATCAGGTCGGGGGCGATGCGCGGCTGCTCGGCGAGATCGCTGACCTCTTCGTGCGCGAGTCCGGCAAGCACCTCGCGGCTCTCCGGCAAGCGATCGGGAGCCGCGACGCGGAAGCGTTCGGGCGTGAGATCCACACGCTGCGCGGCATGCTGCGCGGCCTGCGCTCTGGCGCGGCCGATCAGCAGGCCGCGCGCCTCCAGTCGCTCAATCTCGAGGGGCAGGGGGTTGAGGTCGCTGGGGCCTGCGAGCTGCTCGAGCAGGCGGTGGCCTCGTTCAGGGAGCGCCTGGTGAAGCTGGCCGGCGAAGCTCTTGCCGCCGAATCGCCCGAGCACCCGCTCGGGCGGCAGGCGGTCCCCGCGCCCGTGGGCGATGGGCCGTAGGAACCATCCCCGGTGGTGCGTTGCGTCGCAGCAGGCATGGTATTACCCCCTGGGGATTCTTGCTGTCCCGCGCGCATGGTGTACCGGATTACAGCCGAACGAGACTACCTCCGTGCGGACCTCTTCAACCGGGAGACGGCCGAGGAGGCCCGGGAGTTCTTCGAAGCGGTCGCCGACTCCGCCTCGCGGTACCAGCGCTCGTGCATCCTCATCTCGGTGCATTCCTCCATGGCGGTGTTCACCGTGGAGCGCTCCGGGTTCCTCACGCGCTTCACGAGTGTCGGCGACGATCCTGCGCACAAGATCGCGCTGATCGCGGACAACCAGGAGCTCGATCACTCCCACGAGTATCTCGCGCTGCTGGGCCGGCTGCACGGCATCAACGTGCGGCACTTTCGCGACGAGCCGTCGGCGCTCGAATGGCTCAAGCACGGGCCCGAAATAGAGAGTGATGCGCGCTGCTCGCATGGCTAACATACTGGTTCTCGACACCAAGTCGGTCAGTCGCCGTTTCGTAGTCGCGCTGCTGCGCAATCACGGACACGCCGTGCGGGAAGTCGGCGAGACGTCCGAAGCCCTGACGCTCGTGCGTCAGGAATGCCCCGACCTGCTGATCGTCGATATCGCCGCGCCCGACATGGACGGCTGCCGGTTCGTGGTGCAGATGCGCTGCGAGCCGCGCCTGCCGCAGCCGCGGGTGCTGATGCGGGCGGTCGCCGGCGTCGAAGCCGAGGCGCGGGCCCTGGCGCATGCCTTCGGCGCCTCCTTCGTGGTGAAGCCGACGAATCCGGAGCTGCTGCTCGCGACGGTGAGCGCCACGGTCGGGGAACCGGCGCCGCCGCAGCGTGGGCCGCCTGCCGACGGCCAGCCGGGCGAGACGATGGTGCAGCCGATCGCGAGGCTGCTGCGACGCGTCGCGGAGCGCAGCGCCCAGCTGGAGGTGGCGCGGACGGCCCTCGATCTCGAGATCAAGAAGCGCATCTGGGCGGAGCACGATCTCATACACGCCACGCAGCGGCTGGACGATCAGGCCGTGCGGGACCCGGTGACGGGCCTCTACAACCGCCGCTTCCTCGAGGAGTCCCTGAGCCGCGAGGGCAGTCGCGCCAGGCGCCACGGCCAACCCCTTGCGCTCATGATGTTCGACGTCGACCATTTCAGGGAATTCAACGACACGCTCGGACACACCTCGGGGGATGCGATCCTCAAGTCCATCGGGCAGTGCATAGTGTCGCTGTCGCGGGGCGAGGACCTGGTCGCGCGCTACGGCGGCGACGAATTCGCACTGATGATGATGAACGTGTCGGAGCAGCTGGCGTGGCAGCGTGCGGAGCTGATTCGCCAGCGTGCCCGCAGCCTCGAGGTCGGGGGGAGCGATCAGCAGCTCGGGCCGGTCACGCTGTCGGTGGGAATCGCAATCTTTCCGGACCACGGCGACGGCACCGAGGCGCTGCTCAAGGCTGCCGACGAGGCGCTCGCGAGATCCAAGCGGGGCGGGCGCAACCGCGTCGCGATCGGAGAGCCGACGGCTGCCGCTCAGGAGCCGGCCGGCGCGGAGCGTCGCACGGCGGTCTCCTCACGAGGCGCGGCGGCCGCGCTGCCGGCGCAAGAGACGGGCGACGCGGCCTAGAGCGCCCCGGGAAATCCAGCAACCGGCTCACGCCGGCATACCCCTGCCAAAGCTGAAGCTCGCGAACAGCTGGCTTGCGGGGAGCGCAAGCCTGTTCAATCGATATTAAGATCGACGCCCTTTACAGGGCTTGAGACCCTGAGGGCTCCAAGGAGAAGACATGCGATCTCGTTACGTTGCGCTGGGCGTCGTGGTCCCGCTGGCCATGGCGGTGATCGACACCGAGGCTGCGTCCGCGCCGGTTGCGGTGGTGCAGGAGACTGCCTCCGCCGTGAACCCCAGCCTCTTCAACGCGCTGCAGTGGCGCTGCATCGGCCCCTATCGCGGCGGTCGGGCGCTCGCCGTCGCGGGCGTTCCCGGGGAGGCCAATACCTTTTATTTCGGTGCGGTCGCGGGGGGAGTCTGGAAGACGACGGACGGGGGCGCCACGTGGCGGCCGCTGACCGACGGAACACCGATCTCGTCCGTGGGCGCGCTCGCCGTCGCGCCCTCGAATCCGGACATCATCTATGTCGGCACCGGGGAGGCGGCCCCGCGCGGCGACATGACGTACGGCGATGGCGTCTACAAGTCGGTCGACGGCGGCAGGACCTGGAGCCACGCCGGCCTCCGGGACACTCGCCAGATCGGCGCGCTGATCGTCGACCCGAAGAATCCCGATATCGTTCTGGTCGCGGCCCTCGGCCATGCCTTCGGCCCCAACAGCGAGCGCGGGGTGTTCCGCACCGCCGACGGCGGCAAGTCCTGGAGCAAGGTCCTCTACAAGGACGCGCAGACCGGCGCGATCGACGTCAGCTTCGATCTGCGCAACCCGAGCATCGTCTATGCCGCGCTCTGGCAGGCACGACGGCTGCCATGGAACTTCTCGAGCGGCGGTCCGGGGAGCGGCCTGTACCGCTCGAGCGACGGCGGCTCGAGCTGGACCCACCTGTCGGGCAACGGCCTGCCCGCGGGCATACTCGGGCGCATCCATGTCTCGGTCTCGGGCGCCGACTCGAGGCGCGTCTACGCGATGATCGAGGCGGCCGAAGGGGGCCTGTACCGCTCGGACGACGCCGGCGAGCACTGGGGGCGCGTGAACGACGACGGCCGGCTCACTCAGCGCGCCTGGTATTTTTCCACGATCCTCGCCGACCCGCAGCGCTCCGACACGGTCTATGCGGAGAACACGGGGCTGTTCCGCTCGACCGACGGCGGCAAGACCTTCAATCTCCTGCCGGCGCGGCACGGCGACCACCACGGACTGTGGATCGACCCGGGCAATCCGGACCGGATCATCGAGGCGAGCGACGGCGGCGCCTCGATCTCCTTCGACGGCGGCAAGACCTGGTCCACGCAGCACAATCAGCCGACGGCGCAGTTCTATCACGTGTCGGTCGACAATCGCTTCCCCTATTACGTGTACGGCGCCCAGCAGGACAACACGAGCGTCGCGATCGCCAGCATGGATGATGAGGGCGCCATCGTGGAGCGCGACTGGTATGACGCGTTCGGCGGCGAGAGCGGCTTCGTGATCGCCGATCCGCGCGACGCCGACATCGTCTACGGCAGCACCGAAAACTTCGTCGGCCGCTTCAACAGGCACACCATGCAGCTGCAGGTCGTCTCGGTATGGCCTATTGACGCCTCAGGCCACGCCGCCAAGGACCTGCTGCATCGCTTCAACTGGACTTCACCGCTCATCATGTCGCCCTTCGATCGGGACACGCTCTATTACGGCATGGAGCGCCTGTACAAGACGACCAATGACGGCGGCAGCTGGACGGCCATCAGCCCCGACCTCACCCGCAACGACAAATCCAAGCAGCAGCCGTCCGGCGGTCCCATCACCAAGGACATCACGAGCGTCGAGTACTACGACACGATCTTCGCCATCGCCGAGTCGCCGCTCGCGAAGGGAATGATCTGGGTCGGAACCGACGACGGGCTGATCCACCTCACCCGCAACGACGGCGGCAGCTGGACCAACGTGACGCCGCCCGCGATGCCGCCGTGGAGCACGGTGAGCATGATCGAGCCGTCGCGTTACGACGCCAACACCGCGTATGTCGCGGTCGACCGTCACAAGCTCGATGACCTCAAGCCCTACATCTTCAGGACCGGCGACGGCGGCAAGACCTGGGCGCCGATGGGCGGCGGCCTCCCGGAGGGCGCATTCGTTCACGTGGTGCGCGAGGATTCGGCCAGACGCGACCTGCTGTATGCGGCCACCGAGGCCGGTGTGTTTGCGTCCTTCGATGGCGGACGACACTGGCAGAGCCTGCAACTCAATCTGCCGCGCTCTCCGGTTCACGACCTGGTGGTCAAGGGAGACGACCTGGTGGTCGCAACCCACGGGCGCTCATTCTGGATTCTCGGCGACGTGGCGCCGCTGCGCGAGGTGTCGGCCGCGGCGCACGCCTCGGCGGCCTACCTCTACACGCCCGAGACCGGCTATCGGCTCTACTATCCCGACCAGGTCGATGATCGTCCGCCTTCGGGTCAGAACCCTCCCGCCGGAGCTCTCATCGATTACTACCTGCCGTCGCGGCCGACCGGTACGGTCAGCCTCGATATCCTCGACGCCGCCGGCAGCGTGGTGCGACATCTCACCAGCGTGAAGCCGCAGCGGGCCGAGCAGCCGCCGGAATGGCCGGACCAGGTGCATCCGGTGGATACACTGCCGGCGTCGGAGGGCATGAACCGCTTCGCGTGGAATCTGCGCTACGACGATCCAACGCAGATTCCGGGCGCGTTCTATGCCGGGCTGCCGCCGCGCGGGCCGATCGCGTTCCCCGGGGACTACACCGTGCGGCTCACCTGCAACGGCGAGACGCACACGGCGTCCCTCGCTCTGCGGGTCGATCCGCGCGTCAAGGGCTCGCTCGAGGGACTGAAGCAGAAGTTCGCGCTGTCCATGCAGGTCTATCATGATCAGGACGCGTTGCACCGCGCCGTGAACGACATTCGCGCCCTCAAGAGCGAGGTCGCGACTGCGCTGAAAGAGGCGAACGGCAAGGCCTCGGCCGCGGCGCTCAGCGCCGAAGGCGGCGCGCTCATCAAGCAAGCCGCGCAGATCGAGGGGCTGCTGATGCAGGTCAACATCAAGGGCTCCGAAGCCAACCTCAACTTTCCCGGCATGCTGAACGAGCAGATCTATTCCTTCAGCGGTCTGCTCGACGACGCCGACACGGCCCCCAACGCCCAGGAGATCGAAACCTACGCCGACCTGCACGCCCAGCTGGCTGCGCAGCTTGCCGCCTGGAGCGCTCTGGGGAAGAGCGGAGTCGCGAGCTTCCGGGCCCACGCGCAGGGCGCGGGCCAGCGGGCCGGCGCGACGAGCACGGCTCGATAGCGGTGCCGGAGTGCGGGTCCCCCGCCCGTTGGGCTTCGACCGCAGCCGCCGACCCCCCTGACTTCGATACGACAGAGTGTGATCCGCGTAGCGTCAGCCGCGCGTTATGTTGATCGAACGCGGGCCCTGGAGGATTGAGCTCCGGGCTTGTGCGTAGCTCGCGCAGGGAACTCGGCTGAATCGCCAACTGGAGCAAGGCCCGGTGCGCACGTGGTTTGAGATCGTGCAGCCCTCAACTACGGAAGAGCAGTGGTCCCCGGGGATGACTGACCGAAGCCATCAAGCTCACGAGACCGTCGAGCCATCGGCCTCCTTCGAGCCCTACTTGCAGCTCGTGCGGTCCGTGCTTCCGCGCGCAACCAGCGTGGCGCTCTACGACGCCGCGGGCAGCTTGCAGTGGACGACGGACGCTACGGCCGGGCCTGATCTCCACGATCTCATCGAGAACGCGCTGCAGGCCGGAAGTCCCGAGGGCCCAGGCCAGATGCGCCTGCTGGAGGGCGGGCTGCCGGTGTATCTGTGCTGGCTGCGCGATGACCGCGAGCAGCTGATGGCAGTCGTCGTGGTGGTGTGCCGTGCGAGCGGCGATCCCGACTCCAAGGCCCGCGCCTTCGCCACCGCCCACGCACTCCTGCGACCGGTGCTCGAGTGCCTGCGCCGCGAGCTGCTGTCGCGCACCGCGATCGAGGGGCTCTCTCGCGCCGTCAAATCGCGCGACCGGGATCTCGAGCTGCTGCTCGGCAACGGCACGGCAGACCAGCCCGCGAGCGACGGCGGGGATGAGCTGAAGGGGATCCTGCTGCAGGCGATCGAGCAGGTGGGCGCTTCCACGGCCGCTCTGATCGTCCCGGACAAGAGCATTGCGTTGCTGCGCTCGAAGGACTCGAAGAACAAGAGCCGCAAGGATACGCAGCTCGTGGCCCGCGCTCACCGGCAGCTGCTGTCGCTGGCGCAGATACGACACGGGCCCGTCATCATCAACAAGCTGGCGCCCGACAGCGCCATGGGGATCCTTCCATACAAGATCCTCTCGTGCGCCCTGCGCTCCACCGTCGGCAAGACCATCGGGGTACTGGCGTTGTTTCGCGAGGATTTCGGCGAGCTCTTTACCGAGCGCGATGCGCGGCTGACGGGAATCCTCGCGCGCAAGGCGGTCGGCATCATCGAGATCAGCTACGACGCCCTGTGCGGCCTCTACAACCGGCCGGCATTCGAGCGGCGCTTGTGGTTGGTGGTGCCCGCCACCCGGGGCCTGCGGCATTGGACCGCCCTGTACATCGATCTGGATCGGCTGCATATCATCAACGACGGCTTCGGGATGCACGTCGGGGACTCGGTACTCGGCAAGCTCGGGGAGCTCATCCGGCTGCGGCTGCCGCCCGGAGCGCTGGCGGCGCGCATCTCCGGCGATCGTTTCGCGGTGGCGCTGCCGACCGAGCTGGACACCGCCGCGCAATTCGCCGAAGCGCTGCGCGAAGGCGCAGAGCAGCTGGGCGCCTCGCACGACGGGTCACGCCTCGACGTGTCGCTCAGCATCGGGGTCGCGCCGCTCGACACGGAAGCGGGCGAGCTGATGCATTCGCTGGCGGCGGCCGAAACGGCCTGCAAGGCGGCCAAGGACCGGGGGCGGAACCGGGTCGAAGTGTACGAGTCGGGCGATGCGAGTCTGGTGCGCCGTTTCACGGACATCAAGGTCCTCGGACAGCTGCGCACGGCGATCGATGAGGGCCGCTTGTGGCTCGCGGCGCAACTCATCCTGCCGTTCGCCGGCGCGGAGAGCCAGCGGCCGCATTTCGAGCTGCTGTTACGCATGATCGACGGGGACGGCAACTCGGTCGGGCCGGATCGCTTCCTGTCGGCGGCCAATCGTTACCAGCTCATGCCCGAGATCGATCGCTGGGTCATGAACAAGGCTATCGAGATGCTGAAGCCCCACGCCCAGCTGCTCGTCCCCCATTCGATGTCCTTTGCCATCAACTTCTCCGGGCAGTCGCTCAAGGACGAGGAATTCGTGGATTTCGTGATCGAGCGGATCGGCTCGAGCGGCCTCGACCCGGCGCTGTTCTGCTTCGAGCTCACCGAGAGCGCCGCAATCGCGAACGTTGCGCGCGCCGAAACGCTCATGCGCAAGCTCCGGCAGCTCGGCTGCGGCGTGGCGCTCGATGACTTCGGAACCGGGCTATCGTCGCTCGCGTATCTGCGCCAGCTGCCCGTGACGATGCTGAAGATCGACGGCAGCTTCGTGCGCGACGTCCTCAAGGACCCGCGGGCCGAATCCATGGTCGGCGCAATCGCCCAGCTCGCGCGCAGCCTGTCGCTGACCACCGTGGCCGAGTACGTCGAAACGGCCGAGATCGCCACCCGCGTTGCGGCGCTCGGTGTGGACTACGGGCAAGGCTACGCCATCGGCAAGCCGCGGCCGCTCATCGATGTGCTTGCGGAGCTGCCGCTGCTCGGTGCAGCCGCGCCGGCGCCGCGGGTCGCCGGCGAGCTCGCGCTCGAACCGGCCGAAAAGATCGTCCACTGACGACGACACCCTCGTTCTGATGGTGTTTGGCTTCGGGTCGTGCGAAACCATGCCGAGCCTGCGTACGCAGCAAAGGCTGTCCCGGCGCCGGATCTTTAGGGGCGTGCCTGGACTGAACTGAGGGGCTAGGGGGCGAAAGATAGGCAGGATGCCCGCTTCGCCCAGACACCGCGAGGCATAGCGTATCCCTCGACCGGAATCTTCCGGATGATCGAGAGGAGATACGTGCCATGCCCCGCAATCTCAACATGAAGGCCGCTGTTGGCAGTGCACTGTGTGCGATGTTGTCGGTGTCGTTGAGCGCGCCCGCCGGCGCCGGTCAGCCGACGGAGGCTCCGCGCCGCGTGGTGAAGTTCGCGGATCTCGACCTCAACCACGGCGCCGGAGTGGCAGAGCTGTACGCTCGGATCCGCGCGGCGGCCCGGGACGTATGCGAGCCGCTGATAGCGAGTGATCTCGAATCGACTATCGCTGCCAGGGCCTGCGTGGCGCAAGCGATCGAGCGGGCGGTCGCCGAGGTCAATGCCCCGCAGCTGACGAGCTACTACCTCGCGAAGACGCGGCGGGCGATCACCGTTGCCCAGCGCGACTAAAAGGTGAGCAGAGGACGGTGGGCCGGCTCACCGTCCTCCCGCACCCGAGGCCTCCCCTGCCGCCCCGGCCTTCACGATCCCGAGCCCGAAAGCCGCCGCGACCGCCTCGGTGCGGGAATGCACCTCGAGCTTCTCGAGGATCGAAGAGATATGGTGCTCGACAGTCTTGGTGGACAGGTGCAGCTGGTTCGCGAGCTCGGAATTCGTGTGTCCGCGCACGAGCAGCGCCAGCACCTGCACTTCGCGCGAAGTGAGCCCCGCGGGGTTCGCCCGCGTCGAGGCACGGGGTCCCCGCGGAATCCCGCGCGCTCCGGCCATGCGCAGCCGCTGGCGCACGATGGCGGTCAGCGGGCCGGCGCCGAGGGACTCGAGGATCGTCAGCGACTCGCGCAGCGCCTCCTCGGGCCCGTCGGCGAGCGCAAGCGCGCGCTCATAGGGCATGCCGAGTTGCTGCCAGGCTGCAGCCGCCCCCTCCCAATCCCCTTCAATCATGAGTGCATACGGCTCGGCAACGAGCTCTGGATCGACCTGCAGCGCCGGGTCGGCGCGCCGTCGCCAGTAGGCGAGCTCCCCCTGAATCCACGGGTCCCGATGACCTACGGCCGCTTCCAGCCCGGCAGCCGCTTCCTCCGCGACGCGCTTCAGGTCACCGAGATACCACGCGACTTCGGCGCGGGCCGCCGCGACCGGTCCGATGCGCAGCAATTCACGGGTCGGCAGCGCGAATCGCGCTGCCTCATCGAGGATAGCGTCGACGCCGGGATCGCCACGACGCGCGCGAACCAGCGCCAGTGCGACCAGCCCCGGCAGACGCTCCCAGGCAAGCGCATCGGCGCGTTCGAGCTCGCGCGCCGCGGCCCGCGCCGCCTTCTCCCAGTGTCCCTGGTTGAGCGCCAAGCGCGCTGCCCAGGCGCGAATGTAGGGAAGGAACTCCTCCACGTTGTGCGCCTCGCAGTAAGCGGTTCCCTCGCTCAGGTAGCGTTCTGCAAGGCGGGAGCGCTGAGGGACCAAGCTGGCCACCAGGTTGGCGTACGCACGTCCGGCGTGGCGTTGCAGATTGTGCTCGAGGGAGACGGCGAGACTCTGTTCCAGCTTCTCGATCCCGTCCCGACCGCCCGAGCACAGCAGTGTCGTGCCGATGTTGTTGAGCGCATGCGCCTGCACGGCGTGATCCCCTGACGCTACAGCGAGATCAAGCGCGCGCTGGCCGAACTCCAACGCCTCCGCCACGCGCTTGCCCAGCATCGCCAGTTGCGAGCGGGCGCTGCAGGCTGCTGCGAGATCGCGCCCCGGGGAGAGAGTCTCGAGCAGGGCGATCGCTTCGGCCACGTGACGATCGGCGAGCGTTGTCTCACCCGACTTCCAGCACTGTCGGCCGAGCAACAACAGCACGCGTGCCTGGCCCGCGGTATCACCCAGCTCCCGCCAGAGCGTGAGCGCCTGAGTCGCAGACTCCAGGCACGCCGAGACCTGATTGGTTGTGTCGCACTCGGTCGCATGGGATTCAAGGAGCCGGGCGCGCTCCGGCGCGCTCAGTGAATCGGCGTGACGAAGAGCAGTGGCGAGGTGCGCAGCGGCTTCCCGATGCGCACCGGCGTGTGCCGCGTGCCGAGCAGCCCGCGGCGCATACTCGAGCAGCGCTTTCACGTCCTGCGCGTGGGAGGCGTGATGCACGAGTTGTGAGAGATCGGCGCCTCGCTCGACCAGGACCCGCAGAATGTCCTGATGCAGGCCCTGAGCGCGCGCGCGCTGGATCGTGCTTTCGACCGCGAGTCGTCCGAGCTCGTGGCGGAAAGCGAGAGCCTCGTCGTGGTAGCGCAGCAGCCCGCGCGTGACGGCCTCATCCGCGCCTGCGCCGACGTCGCCGAGCAGCGCGCGGGCAAGCGAGAGCTCCGTTTTCCCGGGCACGAGCGCAACGAGCTCCGTCACCTCGCGTGCGGCGACAGAGCATTGCATCAGCCGTGCCAGCACCGCGTCGCGCACGGTCTCGGGTACGGTGTCCAGCGGGGCCGACAGCACCTCGCGCACGAAGAACGGGTTGCCACCGGTGATCTCATGGACCCGGCGAGCATCGCGACCGGTCCCTCGCGCGAGCTGCTCGACGGCAGCGAGCGACAGGGCGTCGACACGGAGGCGCGCGGCATGTTCACCGGTCAGTTCCCCGAGAACCGTGCGCAGCGGGTGGGCCGGGGCGAGCTCGTCGTCGCGATAGGTGACGATCAGCAGGCAGCGCGTGCGCTGAATGCGCCGGCCGAGAAACCGCACGAAATCGAGCGTCGCTTCGTCGGCCCAGTGCAGGTCCTCCAGCACCACGATGCTGAGGGGGTTCGGCGGCGAGAGCCGCTCGAGCAGCCGGGAGAAGAGCTGCTCGCGCGACGGGCTCGGCGCGCCCGCGGTGCCGGACGCGGCGGACAGTGCCGCAAGAACCTCGGTGACCGGTCCCAGCACGCGTGAGGTCTGGAGCGCATCGCAGTGACCCCATAGCACACGCACGCCGCGGCCGGCCTGCCGGGTAAATTGCTCGACCAGCACGCTCTTGCCGGCTCCGGCTTCGCCACCGACGAACGCAATCTCGCCGGCGTTGGTCCCCGCCTCGCGCACGTGGCGAGTCAGTTCCTCGAGCTGAGTCTGGCGTTCCAGGAGTTCCATGGCGGGACCGGCCACAGTATCCGGCAACCGAGAGCGCCTGGGTACGGGTGGCCCAATTTGAGGGTGTGCGGTGCGCAATATGGGGAGGGCTCCCGTTCTGCCGCGGCGCGCTCATCCCCTATGGTGTGCACCAAGGGGTCCAGGACCGAAGCCACGAGACGCCACCATGCCACGCTATCTGGTCGAGAGAGAGTTTCCGGACGGACTGCAGATTCCGGTGGACGAGACCGGCGCCAAGGCCTGCCTGGCGGTGGTCGAGAGCAACCTCGCCGACCAGGTCACCTGGGTTCACTCGTACGTAAGCGTGGACAAGCGGAAGACCTTCTGCGTCTACGATGCGCCCTCGCCCGAGGCCATTCGGCGCACAGCCAGCCGCAACAGGCTCCCGGTCGAGCGCATCACCGAGGTTCGGGTCCTCGATCCTTATTTCTACAAGTAACCACGCGGCGCGCACCGCGCAGGGGGGACGACCATGAATGCCTCATGCCAGAAACTGATGCTGTGTTCACTCGGTGCAGGGCTCCTCCTGCTGGGGGTGCCTGGCATCGCCGCGCCAGCGGAGGGCGCGACGCCGTTGATCGACAAGGTGCACAGCGCCACGGCGCGCTACATCGACATCAATGTGGCGATCGCCGAAGGCTTTGTACGCGCGACCCCGTGCGTCAGCGGGCCCAACGCCGGCGCTATGGGCGTGCATCTCGTCCTCCCGGCGCGCATCAGCTCGGGCGCACTGAACCCGGAACAGCCGCAGGCGCTGATCTACCAGCCGATGGCGGACGGTGCGATGCGCCTCGTCGGCGTCGAGTTCATTGTGCTCGAGAGCGTCTGGACGGCGAAGAACCCCGGCGGCGGTGTGCCGGCGCTGGAGGGGAATCTGCTGAACTATGTCGGCGCACCCAATCGCTATGGGCTGCCGGCGTTCTACGAGATCCATGTCTGGGCGTGGGAGCAGAACCCGCAGGGAAGCTACGCCGACTGGAATACGCACGTCACCTGCGTCCACCAGCCGCTCGGTTGAAGGGACCGCGACGGGGGGCTCGGGCAAGGCTTTGGCGGCCGACATCTCGACCGCCACCGTCCCGACTGATTCATCACCGGGGTTCCGGTGAGGTGGCTGCCGAAGCAGGACTGCCTGACTTGACAATCCCGAGCCCGAAGGCGGCCGCGACTGCCTCGGTACGCGTGTGAACATCGAGCTTCTCGAGGATGGAAGAGACGTGATGCTCGACGGTCTTGGCCGAGACGTGCATCCGCTCGGCGAGCGCGGAGTTGGTATGCCCGGACACGAGCAGCGTGAGCACCTGAACCTCGCGGGCGGTGAGGCCCGCGGGGTTCCCGCGGGTTGCCGCTCGCGGCCCGCGCGGCACACCCCGCACGCCGAGTCGGCGTAGCCGCTGGCGAACAATCGAGGCCAGGGGACCCGCCTCGAGCCTGTCGAGGATGGCGAGTGCAGCGAGCAGGGCAACCGCAGGCCCTTCCGAGAGTGCGAGCGCCTGGTGGTAGGGCATGCCGATGCCCTCCCAAGCGCTCGCCGCGGAGCGCCAGTCGCCCGTCAGCATCAGCCGGTAGGGTTCGGCCACGTCCGCCGGAATCGGACCTACCGGTTGTACGCGGGATTGCCAGTACAGAAGCTCGCCGTTGATCCACGGCGCCGTGTGGCCGCGCACGTGCTCCAGGCCGAGCGCGCTCTCGCGGGTGACATCGGCGAATCTTCCGGCACACCAGGCCTGCTCGGCGCGAGCCGCGGCGACGCGGCCGATGCGATTGAGCTCACTCGTGGGCAGGGCGAGCTGCAGGGCCTCATCCAGTAACTCCCCGGCGCCCGGATCTCCACGGCGCAGCCGCACGGTTGCGAGTGTGGCCAGGAGCGTGACGCGTTGCTGTACTCCGGTGAACTCGGAGCTGCGCAGCAGCTCGCTCGCCATGCGCGCCGCGTGAGTCCACTCGCCCCGGTCGAGCTCGCAGGCGGTGTAGTACGCGCGGATATAGGCGCTGTGCGAGAAGATCCCGCGCTCCTCGCAGTATTCGACGCCCTCCTGAAAAGCCTGCCGGGCGCGTGCGAAGTCGTGTATCAGAGCCGCATAGAACGCCAGCGTGCGATAAGCGCGGGCGGCATCGTCCTCGAGCCGGTTCTCGAGCGCCAACGCGAGACTGCGCTCGAGGGGCTCGTATCCGGTGCGGTCGCCGGTTCCGAGCAGCGCTCCGCCGATGTTGCACAGGGCATGGGACTCGGCGGCGCGGTCGCCGATTTCGCGGGCGAGCGCGAGCGCGCGCTGTCCGAATTCCAATGCTTCGCGGTCCCAGCCGCGATTAAGCGCCAGCAGCGATCGCCAGCTGTAGGCCATCGCCAGGGCGGAACCACGCGGCAATGCCTCGAGAATGCGGATCGCGGCGGCCACGCATTCGTCGGCATTCGCCTTTTCACCGACGCTGCGGTATTCCTGCGAGAGCATGCTCAGCATCCGCGCCTGTGCCTCGACATCACCGGCCTGACGCCAGAGTGCGAGCGCCGCGGTCGCCGAGGCGATGGCCTCACGCGTCTGATTCGCGAGGCTGCTTTCCCGAGCATGGCGCTCGAGCAGGTCCGCCCGCAGCGGCGTCGGCGCCGAGGAGGCGTATTGCAGGGCGCTGCCGAGGTTTGCAGCCGCTTCGCGGTGAGCCCCGAGCCGTGCGGCCTCCCGAGCTGCGAGCGGCGCGTACTCGAGCACCGCATCGCCCAGCCGTGCGAGCGAGGCGTGGTGTGTCAGGCGCGCCGGATCGGTGCCGTGCTGCGCGAGTATCGGCAGCACCTGGGCGTGCAGCGCCCGCACGCGCTCGGGCTGAATCGCCTCGAGCACCGCCCGCCGTGCAAGCTCGTGGCGGAAGCCGATGGAGGCGGTTTGCACGTCGAGTAGGCCGCGCGCGCCGGCTTCGTCGACCGCCGGCTGCCGCGCCCCCAGGACCGATTCGATGAGCCAGCCTTCGGTCCTCCCCGGTGATATCGCGACGAGCTCGGCGAGCTCGCGCGCCTCGGGCGAGCAGCGCAGCAGCCGGCTCACGACCGCATCGCGCACCGATGGAGGCACGAGCTCACCCGGACTCGCGAGCGCCTCTCGCACGAAGAATGGATTGCCGCCGGTGATCCGATGAAGGACCGCGGCGTCGCGGCCGCTGTCTCGGCTCAGCAGCTCGACGGCCGCCAGCGACAGAGGTGCCAGGCGCATGCGGATCACGTGGTGCCCGGTCAGCTCACCGAGCGCAAGCCGCAGCGGATGGTTCGGGGAGAGCTCGTCCTCGCGATAAGTCGCGATGAACAGCGCGCTGGTCCGCTGGATCCGCCGGCCTATGAAGCGCACGAAGTCCAGGGTCGCGGCGTCGGCCCAGTGAAGGTCCTCCAGCACCACCAGGCTGACGCGCTCCGGCCGCGCGAGTTCCTCGAGCAGGATCCCGAAAAGGCGCTCGCCGGATTCGCTATCCCGTGTGAGCTGACTGCCGAACTGGGCCGTCTGTGCGGCAATCTCGTGCACCGGCGCGAGCGCCCGGGGCGTGGAGAGAGCATCGCAGGCACCCCAGAGAGTGCGCGCGTCACGCCGGTGCTCCGACACGAATCGCTCCACGAGCGAGCTCTTTCCGAGTCCCGCCTCAGCGCAGATGAGCACCAGCTTGCCGCAACCCTTGCGGGCCTCCTGAAAGCATCGGGCGAGCTCGTCGAGTTGCGTCTGGCGCTCGAGCAGGTGCATGGCTCAGCAATTATCAGCCACTTGCGCGGTCGTGTCCGCAGCGCCGGCGCCGCCGCGGCCGCCGTACCAGCTGTCTCCACGGCGCGCAAGCGAGGCGGTCAGCGATTATCGAGCTGAATCCTGGTCTTGTACGCAGGGTTCATGGCGCCGGAGCGGGCGCTTTCGCGCGAAAACCATGTCCTGAACTATCAGGGTGGATGTAGGATCTCGGGGCTGGATCTTGCGAGCCAGGTCGGCCGTGCGGGCAGCAGAAGAATGAACACGCCGGTACACGCTTACCGCGATGCCTACCGCCGCGCGCAGGAGGACCCGGAGGGCTTCTGGAGCGAGCGGGCGGCAGCGCTCCACTGGGAGCGCCGCTGGGATCGGGTGCTCGACGCGAGCCGGGCGCCGTTCTACCGCTGGTTCCCCGGCGGACGCATCAGCACCTGCTACAACGCGCTCGACCGCCACGTCGAGCAGGGGCGGGGAGAGCAGGCGGCGCTCATCTACGACAGCCCGGTCACCGGGACGGTTGCACAGCTCACCTATCGGGAGCTGCGCGAGCGTGTTGCGTGCTTCGCCGGAGCCCTCGCGGCCCAGGGCGTCGGCCGCGGCGATCGCGTGGTCATCTACATGCCGATGGTGCCGGAGGCTGTGGTGGCGATGCTCGCCTGCGCGCGCATCGGGGCCGTGCACTCGGTCGTGTTCGGGGGCTTCGCGCCGCACGAGCTCGCCAAGCGCATCGACGATGCCCGTCCGGTGATGGTGATCTCGGCGTCGTGCGGCATCGAAGGGCAGCGGGTGATCCCGTACAAGCCGTTGCTCGATGAGGCGCTCAAGCTCGCGAGCCACGAGGTAGGACGGTGCATCGTGCTGCAGCGGCCGCAGGCGAGCGCCGCGCTTACGCCCGGGCGCGACCTGGAATGGTCGGAGGCGCTCGCGAGCGCAGCGCCCGCCCCGTGCGCGTCTCTCGAAGCAACCGATCCGCTTTACATCCTGTACACCTCGGGCACGACCGGTAAGCCGAAGGGCGTGGTGCGTGATCACGGCGGGCACGCGGTTGCCCTCGCGTGGTCGATGGAGGCGATCTACGGCATGCGGCCGGGAGATGTGTTCTGGGCGGCCTCCGACG
>Ga0209577_10002794_pt1 | contig 16555 bp, 7 predicted proteins | sample GraSoiAngelo_109_FD_185874 | JGI IMG/M metagenome (GOLD analysis project Ga0209577, IMG submission 185874) | Grasslands soil microbial communities from the Angelo Coastal Reserve, California, USA - 14_0903_12_20cm (SPAdes) (version 2) | ecosystem: Environmental > Terrestrial > Soil > Grasslands ...
ACGCCGAGTTGAAGGTGGGCGCGCTCGAGGAATCGGTCACCGTCACGGGTCAATCACCCGTCGTCGACGTTCAGAGCACCGCCCGGACGACCGTGCTCTCGCGCGACGTGCTCGACTCCATCCCGACCGGACGCACGATTCAGAGCGTCGGACAGCTCGTCGTCGGCGTGACGCTCAACGTTCCCGACGTCGGCGGCTCGCGAGCGATGCAGCAGACCTATATGTCGGTGCACGGTCTGAGCTCGTCGCAGGTCACCACGCAGGTCGACGGCATGATGGTGAACGGTCTGGACGGCGACGGCGCCGTGCAGAACTATTTCAACAACATGATGAGCCAGGAGATGAGCTACCAGACGGCGGGCGCCGGCACCGACGTGTCGGGCGGCGGCGTGCGGCTGAACATGATCCCGAAGGAAGGCGGCAACCGGTACAGCGGCGCGTTCTTCGGCGCATGGAGCGACGGCGCCTGGCAGAGCAACAACCTCACCCAGTCGCTGAAGGATCGCGGCTTGAGCGTGCCCGATCGCATCTCGAAGATCTACGACTTCAACGGATCGTTCGGCGGTCCCCTCCAGAAGGATCGAATGTGGTTCTTCGGCTCGGCGCGCCGGTGGGGCGTGGACGCGCCGATCGCCGACACGTACTACACGCCGGCGGGGTCGAATTACTCCTCGACGTATCCGTTGTGTACGTCGAAGGCCATTCAGTGCGAACAAGGGATCGACGACCAGCACATCAAGAGCGTGATGGGGCGCATGACGTGGCAGGTCTCCCCGAGGAACAAGCTGGGGGTGTACTACGACCGCGTGATGAAGGATCGCGGGCACGGCATGAACGCCGGCGACGATCCGGCGTCGGCGTCGCAGATTTGGACGTCGCCGAACTACAGCACCGGGTCGGTGAAGTGGACGTCGACGGCCACCAGCAGGCTGCTCGTCGAGGGCGGCTACTCGTTCAACATCGAGCGCTACAACATCGTCAACCAGCCGGGCATCAATCAGGAGCGCGGCACGCCCGCGTGGTATGCGGGGGCGAGCCATCGCGATCTGAATCTCGGCACGCACTGGGCCTCACTCGATCAGAATCAGGGCCAGTACCCGGACCGGTACAACGTGCAGGGATCCGCGTCGTATGTGACGGGCACGCACAACATCAAGGCGGGCGCGCAATGGAACTGGGGGCCGTACCGGCGCACGCGTGTCGGAAACGCCGACCTGGTGCAGCGCTATCGCACCGGCCTGCCGGACTCGGTGCAGGTATTCAACACGCCGATTGACTGGACCGATCGGTTGAATGCCGATCTCGGCGTCTACGCGCAGGACGCGTGGACGCTACGGCGCTTCACGATCAATTTCGGCGCCCGCTTCGACTACTTCGATTCCGAGGTATCGGCGTCGACGTCGCCGGCGGGCCGGTTTGTGCCGACGCGCAGCTTCGATCGGATTCCGATGCCGGTCTGGAAGGACATCGCGCCGCGGTTCGGCGTCGTCTACGATCTGTTCGGCAACGCCAAGACCGCCATCAAAGCGGGCATCAACAGGTTCGAGCAGGCGCAAACCATCAACTTCGCCGATCAGTTCAATCCGCTGGTGCTCACGAACGCAATTCTGAGCTGGACGGATCTCAACCGCGATGACATCGCGCAGGGCGAGCTCGGTTGCGTGTATCTGACAGCGGGGTGCGAAATCAACCTCGCGCAGCTGCCGCAGAACTTCGGCGTCCGTGCGCTCGTCGCGCCGAATCCGGATATCAAGCGCGTCTACAACATCGAATCGACCGTCGGCATCCAGCACGAGCTGCTGCCCGGCACGCAGCTGAATGCCGGGTGGTTCCGCCGCGCGTTCCACAATCTGCCGCGACAGACCAACACGTTGCAGACCTTCAGCGACTACACGCCCGTCACCGTCGCCAGCCCGATCGACGGCAGCGCCGTCACCGTGTACAACGTCAGCCGCGCGGCGTTGACGCGCGTGAACAACATCGTGTTCACCGACGACAGCCAGAGAGAGTGGTACAACGGCTACGAACTCTCGTTCAACGCCAGGCTGCCGCACGCCGCGACGCTGTTCGGCGGGATGACGTCGGAGCGGATGCTGTGGACGCTCTGCAACGAGGAGTCGAACCCGAACAACCTGATCTACTGCGATGCCCGCAACAGCGGCATCCCGTTCCGCACGCAGTTGAAGCTGTCGGGCAGTTATCCGCTGCCGTACGGCATTCAGGTCAGCGGCTCGTTCCAGAGCATCCCTGGCTATCTGTTGGGATGCTCGACGGCGACGTGCGCCGTGCCTTCACCGACCTCGCTGCCGAACGTCACGACGCCGCCGGGCCTGAGCACTGTGTGGCTGATTAGTCCGACGACACGATACCCGAGCGACTGCAAAGGTCCGTGCACGCCAGGCGGACTGGTCATACCGAACATGACGGCAGCAAATCTCTTCGTCCCGCTGGTGGCGCCCGGCACCGAGTACGCCGAGCGCGTCAACCAGCTCGACGTGAGCCTCGCGAAGTGGTTCCAGATCGGCACGACGCGGCTCCAGGGACAGTTCGATATGTTCAACGCGCTCAACCGCAGCGCGGTGCTGTCGGTGCGTTCGTTGAACTACACCACGCCGTCCTACTTGCAGCCGTCGAGCGTCCTCCAGGGCCGCATCATCCGCTTTGCGGCGCAACTTCGATTCTGAACCGGTGTTCAGTCGTCAGCCTCACGGCTGACGACTGAACAGCCCTTTCTTGGTTGCTGGTTGCTGGGGGCGGGGCTGCGGATTACTTGATCTGTCGCTTTGCTGCCAGCGCCGTCGACAGATTCTTCTTCGCATCGGCGAAGTCCGGATCGATCTTCAGCGCCTGCTGAAACTCCCTGATGGCTTCGTCGAGCTTCCCCTGCGATCCGAGCGCGATGCCGAGGTTGTTGTGCGCTTCGACGAAGTCAGGCGCCAGCTTCAGCGTCGCGCGGAACTCGACGACCGCCTCGTCGAGCTTTCCAGCGTCGAGGAGCGCGCTCGCCAGATCGTACCGGTTCGCCGCGTCGTTCGGATCGAGGTCGGCCGCCTGGTGGAGCGCGTCGAGCGCCTCGGCCTGATGTCCCGCCGCCGACAGCGCATCGCCGAGATTCCGGTACGCCTTCGCCGATTTCGGATCCAGTTCGATCGCCTGGCGGAACTCCGCAATCGCATCGTCGACGCGGCCGAGGCCGGCGAGCGCGATCCCGAGGTTGTTGTGGACTTCGGCGGACGCCGGTTCGGTACGAAGCGCGCGCTGAAAATGATCCGCGGCTGCCGCTGCGTCTCCTTCGTCGAGCAGCAGGTTCGCGAAGTTGTAATGCGCGGCGGCGAAGTCGGGCTGCAGCTTCAGCGCCTGCTGATACGTGGCGACCGCCTCGTCGAGGCGCTTCGCATCGCGCAGCGCGGTCGCGAGGTTGCTGTAGGCGGGCGCATAATCCGGACGCGCCGCGATGGCGCGGCGATAGTGAGCGATCGCTTCGTCGAGCTTTCGATCGGTCTGCAGCGCGACGCCGAGATTCGTCTCGGTGACGGCGCGCATCGCGGCCTGTGATTCAATCGGCCAATTGGTGAAGACTGCGACGACTATCACGATCGGGATCAGGGATTTGGGATTTGGGATTCGATTGGGATTTGGGATTCGCGTCCCGAATCCCGATCGAATCCCGAATCCCAAATCCCAAATCCCGATTCCGCCGGCCGCGGCGAACGGGATGAGCAGCGGCACGAGCGGATAACGGTAGCGCGCGAAGACGTAGAACAGGACGACGCTCGCCGCGTAGGCGACGATGAGCGCGTACAGGACGGCGAGGCGGCGGCGGTCGCGCCACGTGACGACGACGCCGAACGTCGCCAGCGGCACGAGCACGCCGAAGTGGCCAATCGGGCTCGCGATCCGCAGCGGCCACGACCAGTCGGCATGCGTCGACTGATCTTCCGTGTCGACCATCTCCGTCGCGTTCCAGATCAACGCGACCTTTCGCGCCATCAGCTTCGCCCATGCGCCCGGCTGAGACGTGATGAAGTGGAGCGCGCGATCGGTCCAGTACTCCGACACCTCCGCCGGCGCCAGCCTGCGATGGAGCGCGTGTTCGGCGAGGTCGGTGGCGTCCTGCCGCTCGTACTCCGGCGCGCCGCGCCCGTAGCGCAGCGACTGGTAGGTGCCGTCCGCGCCCGGATGATTGCCGATGAAGAAGTTGGGGCCGAACTGCGACGTCGTGACGTAGAAGCCGCCGCCGATGACGCTGTTGCGCGCGGCCACCGGTACGAGCACGATGGCGAGGCCCAGCGCGAACGCGCCCGCCGCCTTCACGCGATCGCGGACCGTGACGAGAATCCACGCGACGATGACGACGACGAAGACGAGCGCGTTCTCGCGGGTGAGGCTCAGACCCCCGAGCGCGAGACCCAGCGACAACCATGGACGGGCGGGGGCGGACCCATGTGTCCGCCCCGTGATCCGTGCAATCAACCACAGCGCAAGACATACGAAGAACACGTCCAGGACCGACTTCTGCAACAGCCCATCGAAGAAGATCGCCGGCGCGTACAGCGCGAGCATCAGGCCGGCAACGATGCCGGCGCGCGCCGAGAAGAAACGGCACGCGGCCGATGCGAGCAGCACGCAGGAGCACGATCCGATGACGGCCTGGCAGACGCGGACGGCGACGAGGTTCGGTCCGAGCGTCGAGTAGATGACGCCGAGGAAGTACGGATACAACGGCGCCTGATAGAACACGTCGTGGCCGATCCAGTCGCCCTTCGCGATTTCCCGCGCCCACACGTCGTAGCCGTGCGCGTCGCCCATGAGGATCGTGAAGAACGGCGCGCGGCGGATCTGCCAGACGTGGATCAGGCGAATCGTCAGCGCGACGAGAAAGATCGCCGCGCCTGCGCCGATACTCAACGCAGAGTCCGCAGAGGCTGCAGAGATCGAATGTTCTCCGTGAACTTTGCGATCTCCGCGTTCCAACGGATCGTGGTGTTTCGCCAACGGGGTATGCTAGCCCAGGATGATGATTGCGCTGGTCGCCGCGGCGGCGCTGACGGTCGAGGCGCGGGTGAGTTTCAACGATATCGCACCGATCGTGTGGCGTCGCTGTACGACCTGCCATCGTCCCGGCGCGATCGGTCCGTTCAGCCTCGCGACGTACGAGGACGTGAAGCGCCGCGCGACGCAAATCAAGATCGTCACCGCGCGCCGCATCATGCCGCCGTGGAAGCCGGAGCCGGGCAAAGGCGACTTCGAATCGGAACGCCGGCTGACCGACTCCGAGCTCGAGCAGATCCAGCGCTGGATCGCCGACGGCGCGATCGAAGGCGACAGAAAAGATCTGCCGCCGATGCCGGCGCAGCCGGCAGCGGAGGCGTGGCAGCTCGGTACGCCCGATCTCGTCGTGCGGATGCCCGAGGCCTACACCGTCGCGGCCGGCGGAACCGACGTGTTCCGCACGTTCGTGCTGCCGATCGCGCTGCCGCGCGCGCGGTTCGTGCGCGCGCTCGAGTTCCGGCCGGGCACCGCGCGCGTGGTCCATCACGCGAACATCGGCGTCGATCGCACGCGTTCGTCGCGACAACTCGATCTCAAAGATCCGGAACCCGGCTACGTCGGCGGCATGGTTCCCGATGCGCGCTATCCCGAGGGACAGCTCCTTGGCTGGACGCCGGGTCAGGCGGCGCACCCCGTGCCTCCCGGTACCGCATGGCGCCTCGAGCCGGGCAGCGATCTGGTCGTGCAGCTCCACATGCAGCCGACCGGAAAGCCGGAGGCGCTGCAGGTCAGCGTTGGCTTCTACTTCACCGACGAGGCGCCGTCGCGCACACCGCTCGGCCTGCGGCTGGGCAGCGAGACGATCGACATCCGGCCGGGCGCCCGCGACTACGTCGTCGCCGATCGCTACGTGCTGCCGGTCGACGCCGACGTGCTCGCGGTACAGCCTCACGCGCACAACCTCGCGCGGCGCATGGAAGCCGGGGCGGCGCTGCCCGACGGCACGACGCGGTGGCTGATCGCGATCGACGACTGGGATTTCCGCTGGCAGGACGTCTACCGCTACAAGAGTCCGGTCGCGCTGCCAAAGGGCACGGCGATCGCCATGCGCTACACGTACGACAACAGCGACGGCAACGCGCGCAATCCGCACCACCCGCCGGCGCGCGTCGTCTGGGGACAGAACACGAGCGACGAGATGGGCGACCTCTGGATTCAGATCGTCGCACGATCGGCGGGCGACGCCGCCGTGCTCGCCGACGACATCCGGCGGAAATCGCACGCAGAGGATCTCGCGGCGTACGTGAAGCTGCTGCGCGAGGATCCCGGCAATCCGCTGCGACACGACGCGGTCGGCAATCTGTATCTCGAGGACGCGCGGTACGACGACGCGATTGCGGAATATCGCGCCTCGCTGTCGCTCAACGCCGATTCGGCGCCGACGCACTACAACCTCGGGTTCGCGCTGTCGATGCGCGGCCGCCGCGACGAGGCGCAGGGCGCGTTCGAGCAGGCGCTGCGCCTCGACCCCGAGTACGCGCAGGCGCACAACAACCTGGGCGCGATGCTGCAGCTCGCCGGCCGCGCCGGCGAAGCGCTCGATCACTTCCGCCGCGCCGTCGCGCTGAGGCCCGACAACGTGGATGCGCAGATCAACCTCGCGCAGCTCCTGTCGTCGCAGGGACGCGCGCGCGAAGCGCTCGACCATTTCGAGGCGGCGCTCACGCTGCGCGGCGACAGCGCGCAGGCGCTGGCCGGCATCGCGTGGATTCGGGCGACCGCCGCCGATCCGTCGTTGCGCAATTCCGAGCAGGCCGTCACCTTCGCGGAGCGCGCCGCGGCGGCGACGGCCAGACGCGATCTCCCGGTGCTCGACGCACTCGCCGCTGCATATGCCTCAGCAGGTCGCTTTGACGACGCTGTCGCAACCGTCGAGCGCGGTATCAATTTGGCAACAGCCGGCGGCCTCGACGCGGCCGCGGCCGAACTCCGGCAGCGCCTGATCCTCTATCAGCGCCGTCAACCATACCGACAATCCAACTTTTTGTAATATCAGAACGGATTTGGTTCGACTGCCATAATTCATAATTGACTCGACATTGCCCACAGCTTAGCCTGCGGCGATTGGGACAGAGAGGCTCTTCAACGTTCGAGGAGGGACGGGCATGACAAAAAGCCGGATCTTGAGTTCGGCGCTCGTAGTGGCGGCGGTGCTCCTGTTACCGAGCATCGCGCGCGCCCAGAGCGCGTTTGCCGGCGTCGTGAAGGATGCGACCGGCGCGGTGCTGCCGGGTGTCACGGTGGAAGCCGCGAGCCCCGCGCTCATCGAGCAGGTGCGCTCGGTGACGACCGACGCCAACGGCGCATATCGGATTGAGAACCTGCGGCCAGGCACTTATACGTTGACGTTTTCGCTACCCGGGTTCGCGACCGTGAAGAAAGAGGCGGTCGAGCTGCAGTCGAATTTCACCGCGACGATCAACGCGGACCTCAAGGTGGGCGCGGTGGAGGAAACGGTGACGGTTGCCGGCGAATCGCCGGTCGTCGACGTGCAGAGCAACGCGAAAGCGCAGGTGCTCTCGCGCGACGTGCTCGACGCCGTGCCTTCGGCGCACACCATCCAGTCGGTCGGACAGCTCGTCGTCGGCGTCACGCTGACGGCGCCCGACGTCGGCGGATCGCAGGCGATGCAGCAGACCTACTTCACCGTTCACGGTCTCGGAGCGGCGCAGACCTCGGTGCTCATCGACGGCATGATCGTCAACGGGCTGCAGGGCGACGGCGCAATTCAGAGCTACCTGAACGAAGGCGCGAACCAGGAAATGGTGTACCAGACCGGCGGCGGCAACGTCGATTCGCCGACCGGCGGCGTCAAGATCAATCTCATTCCGAAAGAGGGCGGCAACCGCTTCAGCGGATCGCTGTTCGAAGGCTACGAGACGAAGAGCCTGCAGGCGAGCAACGGCAACGATTTCCTGTACTCGCACGGCGTCACGTCGCTGGACCAGATCGGCGCATACAGCGACACCGACTTCACGCAGGGCGGACCGATTCAAAAAGACAAGCTGTGGTTCTTCGGCTCGGGCCGTCTGTTCACGGTGAACAAACCGATCGCGAGCACGATCAACTCCGACGGCACGTCGGCCGGCGCGCTCCGCTGCTACAACAATCCCGGAACGTGTTCGCAGGGCGTCGACGCGCAGCACCAGTACAGCGCGCTCGCGCGCCTCACGTGGCAGGTCAGCCCGCGCAACAAGCTGTCCGCCTACATGGATCGGATCCACAAAGTACGCGGCGCCGCGATGTCGCCTGGCGACGATCAGGCGACGTCCTCGGTCCGGTGGAACTCGCCGAACTACACAACGGCGACCGTGAAATGGACATCGGCGGTCAGCAACAAGATGCTCGTCGAAGGCGGCTACTCGACCAACATCGAGCGGTACAACAATCTCTATGCCGAAGGCGTGGAGAAGCCGTACGGATCGGCCGAATGGCTTGCGACCGCGCGGCACTACGACAGCACGTTCGGCCGCCGCTGGGTCACGTCCGACCGCGAAACGGGTCAGTATCCGGATCGGTACAACGCGCAGGGATCCGCGTCGTACATCACGGGGACGCACAGCATCAAGTTCGGATTCCAGGATTCGTGGGGCGTCTTCAACCACACGTATCGTGCGAACGCCGACCTCTATCAGAACTACGTCAATGTCGCGCCGGCGACGGTGACGCTCTACAACACGCCAATCTGGTCGGCGGAGCGGCTCAACGCCAACCTTGGCCTCTACGGCCAGGACGTCTGGACCGCAAAGCGCGTGACGGTCACGATCGGCGGCCGATGGGAATACGTGAAGGAGTCGATCGTTGGACAGCCGGAGCAAATCGGCCGCTTCGGCGACGTGAAGCCATTCGGCGACGTCGACATGCCGACGTGGAAGACGTTCTCCCCGCGAACAGCTGCTGTGCTCGACGTCTTCGGGAACGGTAAGACCGCGCTGCGCGTCGGCTTCAACCGGTTCGAGCAGGCCGCCACCACGACGCTGGCTTCGCTCTACAACGCGTCGGCGGTCACCACGGCGTCGGCAGCGTGGACGGATCTCAACAGGGACGACATCGCACAGGGAACACCTGGGTGCGTCTATCTGACGGCGGGATGCGAAATCAATTTCACGCAGGTGCCAACCAGCTTCGGCGTGGTCTCGCTCGCGAATCCTGATCCGAACCTCAAACGCCCGTACGTCGACCAGTTCAACGTCGGTGGCACTCACGAAGTGCTCCGCGGCGTGTCGCTCTCGTTCGAGTGGTTCCACAATCAAGCCAAGAACATCTGGGAGCGGAACAACGTCGCCCGGCCGGGCACATTTGCCAACGGCGCCGTGAACAACCCGAGCTATCGCGCGGTGACGATCTTCAGCCCGATCGACGGAACGCCAATCACGATGTACGACCCGATCAACGCCACGGTGAATCGCGCCGTCGTCCAGATCGACTCGAACGACACCGATCTGTCGCAGAGCTACAACGCGTTCGAATTCAACTTCAACGCGCGGCTGCCGCACGGCGCGCGGATCTTCGGCGGAAGCGCAACGGATCGGGCGATCGCGTACTCGTGCACGGCGGCGACGACGAACCCGAACTTCCTCGTCACGATTGGCGGCGTGAACTACTGCGATCAGGCCAACAGCGGCATTCCCTGGCGCACGCAGTTCAAGTTGGCCGGCACCGTGCCGCTGCCGTGGTACGGGCTCATCGTGAGCGGATCGTACCAGGCGCTTCCCGGCTATCAGCTCGGTACGCAGTCTCTCAACGGCCTCGCCTCTGGCGGTTCCGGAACGCCGGACTTCGATATCGTGAGCGGCCGCGGTACGAACATGACGGTCACGGCGACGACGCGCTACACCGTGTGTCCGGGCAACTCGGCTTCGCAAGGATGCGTGGTCGGCGCGCTGATGGCGCCGGGGCTCGTCAGCTCGTCGCTGCTCGTTCCGTTGGCGCCGCCTGGTGTCGAGCTGACGCCGCGGCTGAATCAGGTCGATTTCTCACTGGCGAAGCGGATCACGTTTCGCGGCATCCGGTTCGATCCGAAGGTCGATCTGTTCAACGCGTTCAACTCGAGCGACTATTTCTCGGTGCGGACGACGTCGTTCACGCCGACCGCCACGGCGGGGACGTCGGCCGGTACTTACATGTTCCCCGGCAGCATCCTCCAGGGACGGCTGCTGCGGGTTGCGGCTGTGATCAACTGGTAAGCAGCTGGTCGCTGGTTGCTGGGGCGGGTCCATGGGGGCCCGCTCTTTTTTTCTTCGTGTTATCGTTTTCTGGATGCACTGGTTCACTGTCCTCGCCTTCTCGTCGCTGACGGTCTTCGACCTCGACAACCGCGCGATTGACCCGTTCAAAGCGGCAGCCGGCGCCAGGGCGACGGTCTTTCTCTTCACCGCCACCGACTGTCCGATCTCCAATCGCTACGCGCCCGAAGTGCAGCGCGTGTATCGCGCGTTCGCGCCGAAGGGCGTCCGATTCTTCCTCGTGTATCCAAATCCCGCCGACACGCCGGACGCGATTCGCGTCCACGCGAAGTCGTTCGGCTACGCGGCCGACGCGCTGCGCGATCCGAAGCAGGAGCTCGCAAAGCTGGCCCGCGCCACGGTCACGCCTGAAGCCGCGATCTTCACCGGGCAGCGCCTCGTCTACCATGGCCGGATCGACGATCGCTTCGTCGATCTCGGGCTCGAGCGGCCGGCGCCGACCGTGCACGATCTCGCCGACGCGCTGACGGCCGTCGTCGCAGGCGTTCCCATCGCGCATCCCGCCACGCAGGCAGTCGGCTGCTTCATCGCCGACTTCGCGCGATGAAAGCTGCAGCGTTCGCGCTGATCTCGACGCTCGTTGTAGGGCGAGCCGTCCAGGCGGGCCGATCCGCCGATCCCGCTCGCTCGGCTGAAAGCGTCGCGCTACCAACCACGCACGTGAAAGACATCGCGCCGGCGTTCACGACCGTCACCTATTCGAAAGACATCTCGCCGCTCATCGCCGATCGCTGCGCGATGTGCCACCACGAGAACGGCGCCGCGCCGTTCAGCCTTCTCACGTACGCCGACGTCAAGCGCCGCGCGACGCAGATCGCGCTCGTCACGAGCCGGCGTTACATGCCGCCGTGGAAGGCTGATCCAGCCGATGGGCCGTTCGTCGGTCAGCATCCGTTGACCGACGCCGAGATCGCGCTCTTTCAGCAGTGGGCCGGCGACGGCGCGCCGGAAGGGGACGCACGCGATTTGCCGCCGCTTCCGGGCCGGCAGCGGTGGAGCGCAGGCTGGCAGCTCGGCACACCCGATCTCGTCGTCTCGCTGCCGGAACCGTACATGCTGCCGGCCGGCGGCGCCGACGTGTTCCGCATCTTCGTGATCCCGCTGCCGGTGAACGCAACTCGATTCGTGCGCGGACTCGAATTTCGTCCCGGCAATCCGAAAGTCGTGCACCACGCGAACATCCGCGTCGATCGGACGGCCGCGTCGCGACAGATGGACGACGCCGATCCGGCCCCTGGTTACAGCGGCTTGATTCTTCGTTCCGCCGATTACCCCGAAGGACACTTCCTCGGCTGGACGCCCGGCCAGGTCGCGCCGCTGCTGCCGAACGATTACTCGTGGCGCCTCGATCCCCGCACCGATCTCGTTGTCGAGATCCACATGCAGCCGAGCGGGAAGGCCGAGGCGGTGCAGCCGTCGGTCGGCCTGTACTTCAGCGACCAGCCGCCCACGAGGATTCCGGCGATGCTGCGCCTCGGCCATCAGAACATCGACATTCCGGCCGGCGAGAGCAACTATGTCGTGACCGATTCGTATGTGCTGCCGGTCGACGTCGAGGTGCAGGCGGTGCAGCCGCACGCGCACTACCGCGCGCGCGACGTCCGCGGCGAGGCGCGTCTGCCGGACGGGACGGTCGAAGAGCTGATTCACGTCGGCGACTGGGACTTCCGCTGGCAGCACGTCTATCGATTCGCGAAGCCGTTCACGCTGCCGAAAGGCACGGCGCTCTCCATGCGATGGATGTACGACAACTCGGCCGCGAACGTCCGCAACCCGGAGCATCCGCCGAAGCGCGCGCGATGGGGACAGCGCTCGTCGGACGAGATGGGCGACCTGTGGATTCAGGTGCTGACGAAGAACGAGCCGGACCTCGTCACGCTCACGCATGCCTTTCGCGCAAAAGTCGCCGCCGAGGACGTGATCGGGTACGAGACCGAGCTCGAACGGCATCCCGACGAAGCCGGGCTGCACGACGATGCGGCGCTGTTGTACCTCGAAGTGGGGCAGCCGGATCGCGCCGTCGCGCACTTCACACGTTCGCTGGCGCTGAAAGGTCCGTCGGCGCCCGCGTTCTACAACCTCGGCACGGCCCTGACGATCGCGCGCCGTTTCGACGAAGCGGCGCACGAGTATCAGCAGGCGATCAAGGCGGATCCGTCGTACGCGAAAGCGCACAACAACCTGGGCAACGTGTGGCTCGCACAGGGGAAGTTCGAGCCGGCCATCCAGGAGTTCACGGCAGTCGTCGGGCTCGATCCGAAGTCGCCCGGCGCGCTCGCAAACCTGGCGGGCGCATACGCCGCCGCCGGCGCCTTCGATCGCGCGGCAGAAACCGTCGACGCCGCGCTGCGACTCTCGCCGCCCGAGCCGCTCGCATCCGATCTGCGTGCTCGAGCCGAACGGTACCGCAGGCGCGAGCGCTAGTCAGAGCGGATACGGCAGCGTCATGCCGAGCAGCGTGACGAGGACGATGACGACCGGCGTCAGCGCAAAAAAGACGACGATCGTGTAGCCCATAACGTCGCGCGCGCCGAGGTGGAACAGGCCGAGAATCGGCAGCATCCAGAACGGCTGCACCAGATTCGCCAGCGCCTCGCCGAGATCGTAGGCCGACACGCACCACCCGAGGTGGACGTGGAGCGTGTGCGCCGCCTGCATCACGTACGGCGCGATGATCACCCACTTCGATCCGCCCGACGGCACGAACACCCCGAGCACCGCGGAATAGATCGCGACGATCGGCGGGAACGTCGTCTGCGTCGAGAAACGGACGAAGGCGCCGGCGAGCGCGTCGCTCAAATGCGTCGCCGTGATGATGCCGGCAATCCCCGCGTAGAACGGAAACTGCAGGATGACGCCCCACACGGCTGGCGTCGCGTTCTGCACCGCCCGCATGAGACCGGCCGGCGTGCGATGCAGCAGAAATCCCAGGAGCAGGAACGCGAGGTTGAGGATGTTCAGGTTGATCGCGTTGAGCGGCTCACCTGCCTGCATGAAATAGCGCGTCAGGTACCAGACGCCGAGGCCGACGACGAGCCACGTCAGCACCGGAGAGTGTTCGAGATATTGGCCGGGGGTCGGAGTCGCGGTCGGAGTCGGTGTCAGAGTCGGGGTCGGAGTCGGACCGTCATCAAGGCTGATTCCGAGGTCGCGGGCGGTCTTGCCGGCGCCGGCCGGCGGCGTCGCGAGCCACATCACGGCGGTGACGACGACAATCTCGATTGGCACCGACAGCAGGCTTTGCCAGAGAAAGATCGTGTGGCGGAACGGAATGAGACCGCCAGCCACGAGCCCGCCGTGCGACACGATGTCGCGGATCTGCGGCTGCAGCGCGCCCGGCGTCGCCATCTGCAGCGCGGCGGATCCGCTGAGTCCCTGCGCCCAGATGCTGCCGAGCCCGAGGAAGCTCGCCGCCGCCAGCGCGCGATAGTCCACGCCTTCCACACGCCGCGCGATCTCCCGCGCGAGCACGGCGCTGAAAATGAGGCTGAAGCCCCAGTTGAACCACGAGCTGACGAGCGCGAAGACGGTGACCAGCGCGACGGCCGACTTCGGCGTCCGCGGCCACGAGGCGACAGCGCGAATCACGCGCTGCATCGGCGCGGAAGTGGCGAGCACGTGGCCGGTGATGATGATGAGCGCCATTTGAAGCGTGAACGGAATGAGCTCCCAGAAGCCGCGGCCCCACGCGTCGACGATCTGCGGCAGCGAAGACGAAGTGGCGGCGAGCGCGCCGGCGACGACCAGAAACGTGGCGATCAGCGCGAAGATGAAGGCGTCGGGCACCCAGCGCTCGGTCCAGTCCGTGAGCGCAAGAGCGAGGCGGGCGAGCACGGCGGCTACGTTAACATACGCACACTCGTCGACAGACCTTCGCGGTCGGATGAGAGCGCGGTCGGATTGACCGCTGTTTCAAACCGCGAAAACACGAAGGACGCGAAGCAACGAGAAAACAGACACGGAGTCCACGAGATGACGTACGACCATCTTCGAGTGATCGCTGCCGTATCGTGCCTGGGGGCCGGCGTGTTCGCGGCGCCCGCTTCGTCCGGCAACCTTCGCATCGCCACGCTCTCCACCGACGCGAGCCGCGTCACCGGCGGCGACGTCCTCGTGGAGATCGCGATCCCGCCTGCGGCGTCTCCGTCTTCGTTGAAGGTGATGGCGAACGGCAGCGACGTGACCGACGCGTTTCGCGCATCGTCGACGCGCGGGGCGCAGGTCCGCCTCGGCTTACTCAGTGGCCTCGCGATCGGCAGGAACATCGTGACGGCCGACGTTCGCGGCGCTGCGCACGCGTCGCTGGAGATCACCAACTATCCGATCACCGGCCCCGTGTTCTCAGGACCGTGGCAGCAGCCGTTCATCTGCCAGACCGATGCCTTCAAGCTTCCGGACGGCACGACGCTCGGTCCGCCGCTCGACGCGAAGTGCTCGGCGAAAACGATCGTGCAGTACGTGTATTGGAGCGCGGAGGCGAACGACGGCAAAGGCGCGTTCGAGCCGCTCGCCGATCCGAGAACGCTGCCGTCCGACGTGACGAAGACGACGACGATGAACGGCGACACGGTGAATTTCGTCGTGCGCGTCGAGACCGGCACGATGAATCGCGGCATCTACCAGAACGCGATCCTGCACGATCCGACCCTCGATGCGCCGCCGACGCCGTTCTCGCCGCCGAGGGGATGGAACCGCCGTCTGCTCGCGCTGCACGGAGCCGGATGTCCGGGCGGCTGGTACATCCAGGGCGCGGCGATGGGCACATCGGTCCTGGATCGCGCGCGGCTGGCGCAGGGCTACGCGATCTTCATCAATACGCTGAATCATCCGACCAACAGCTGTAACGCCGTGCTCGCGGGCGAGACGACGATGATGGGGAAGGAGCACTTCATCGAGACGTTCGGCGTGCCGTTCTACACGATCAGCACGGGCAATTCGGGCGGCGCGTACACGAGCCTCCAGATTGCCGACGCGTTCCCGGGTCTCTTCGACGGCATCAGCATCGGCGCGACGTTTCCCGACGCGCTGTCGATCGCGCTCTCCGGGCTCGATGCGCATCTGCTGCTGCATTACTTCACCATCACCGATCCGTCGGGCTTCAGCGACGCGCAGAAAATTGCGGTGAGCGGCTATCACGGCATGAAAGCGTTCCTCGACGCGGCGCTGCAATCGCAGCGTACCGATCCGGTGCCCGACCGCGCCGACATCGAGGGATATCAGTCCGCTCGATGGAATGCCGCCGTGCCGCTGCAGCTTCGGTACGATCCGGTGACGAATCCCAAGGGAGCGCGGCCGACGGTGTTCGACGCCGCGCGCAACGTCTACGGCATCGATCCCGGCACCGGCGCGGCGCTGCGGCCGTTCGACAACGTCGGCGTGCAGTACGGCCTCAACGCGCTGAACGCAGGCGCCATCACGCCGAAGCAGTTCCTCGATCTCAACGATCGGATCGGCGGCATCGATCGCGACTCGAGCTACGTCGCGTCGCGGACCGTTGGCGACGCCGGCGCGATCGCGCGTGCGTATCAGCACGGCCTGACGCTCGGCGGCAACGGCGGCCTGACGTCGATTCCGATCTTCGACAACGCGACGTCGAACGAGACCGGCGGCTACCACTACGCGTGGTTCCATTTCGCCGTGCGTGAACGTATCCGTCAGGGAGGCGGCGGCGCGTCGGACAACTTCGTGATGTGGCGCGCCGGGAACGCCGCTGCGGCGCAGGAGCAGTTCGACCGATGGATGGCGGCGTACAAATCGGACGCGTCGGCCGATCCGCAGCGCGTGAAGGTGCTGCGCGCCAGGCCGAGAGCCTTCGTCGATGGCTGCTTCGACAAGTCGGCGGCGCCGTCGTTCATCGCCGAAGAGCTCGTGTTCACCAGCCGACCGGTATCGAAGTGCAGCGAGCTGTATCCCGTGTACTCGAACCCGCGGAAGGAGGCGGGGGGACCGCTGGCGGCGAACGTGCTGAAGTGTCAGCTGAAGCCAATCGATGCGCACGACTACGCGTTGACGTTCACGGCTGACGAAGTGGCGCGGCTGAAGACGATCTTCGCCGCCGGCGTCTGCGACTTCTCGAAACCGGGCGTCAGCCAGCGACCCGTGGTGCCGTGGGCGGCGATCGGATCGTCGAATAAATCATGAGCGCGCCCCCGCACCTGCTGAGCGAGTACGAGGACGTTCAGCCGATCCATCGCAGGATTCTCGCGTTCTCGTTCATCGGGTGGATTTTCGATTTCTACGATCTCCTCCTTCTGAGC
>Ga0209577_10002797_pt1 | contig 16541 bp, 11 predicted proteins | sample GraSoiAngelo_109_FD_185874 | JGI IMG/M metagenome (GOLD analysis project Ga0209577, IMG submission 185874) | Grasslands soil microbial communities from the Angelo Coastal Reserve, California, USA - 14_0903_12_20cm (SPAdes) (version 2) | ecosystem: Environmental > Terrestrial > Soil > Grasslands...
GAGATAATGGGCAAACTGAAGAGGCAGATCGGGCTGGTAGGCGAGCATAGCGCTCTGTCGCCGAGTAAGAAATTCCTCCGGTCGGACTTGGTGCGTTCTTCCGTTATTCGGATCGGTAACATAAAAATAGGAGCGCGCCTTCCGGTTTACCAGCATCATGCGCCAGCTAAAACGATGGTCGATAGATGTCCATTCGATTCCGCCGCGCCACAGGAGATAGCGGAATGGAACTAGAAATTGAATGAGCAAATAAACAGCGGCGAGAGTCAGGATGACAAACTGTCGCGAGGGCGAAGGCGCGCCCGCGTTATGAATTATGGAACGTCTGCTGACCCATCGGACAAATCCGACAATGCGGCGCGGCCAATCTGGTGGAAAAAATAGCGTGGTTGCGCAAATGGCCACCCAAGGAAAAATGCCGATCACGAACGCGCGCGCATTGATCAGGTGAAAGCCGACTGCAAGACAAAATGCGGTGATGCGAGTCCGACGCCACAGCAGGAGCGGAACAATTAACAGATCGAGCAGAAGCCCACCGTAAGAGATTGCATATACAGCCCATTCTTCGCGAAAGAAACGTCCGAGGAGAGGAAAATCTGTATTGTGTGCCATGCGGGTGCGCATCGGTTCTCCACGCAGCCAATCAGGAAAAATTTTGGCGACACCTCCATATAAATAAACGACGGCGATTTGGGCGCGCAGCAACCAAAGCGCCAACGCTGGCGTGGTATCGGATCGCAGGCGAGGTCGCAGCCAGGCATCGAGCGAGAGTGCGCGATTGGCCGGAACAAAGATCAGTAAGAAACTGAAAAGACAAATGAGATAGGCATGGTTAACGTACCACGCCTCGTCGAGGAGGAAAAAATAAGTGTAGCTAAAGAAAAACAGGGCTGCGCTGATGCGGTAGAAAAATCCTGCGGCAATAAACAGTGCGAAGACGCCGAGAGCGGCCCAGTGAACGTAGAGCCACTGTCCCGGCCACGGATGCACCCATGAGAATCCGTAGTATTTAAATAAGAATTGTGGCTCAAGCCAAGAGGGTGCGATCCAACGATATGCGAAAAAGCGGCAAACTTCCCAAACCATGAGAAGACCGAACGCGATTCGGAAAAAAACCACCGACGCGATATCGACCGGGACAAACGCGGCATTGCGCAGCTTCGTTAAAAAGCGTTGCTGAATGCTCATGTTAGTCGTGTGCTTTCGAGAATCTCGATATTAAGCATTCACTCCCGGTCCGAACGCGATGCGAACGGATCCTCTGAGAAATCCTTTCCCGGGGGCGGCAATGGTTCATGAGTGGCCAATAGCCAATGAGGCCGCAGCCAACCACGCGATTCGGCAGCGAGATCGACGTTTGGATCGACAAACAGTTCGGGCCGACGGCCGTTGATGGAGACGAAGACTCGAGCCTCCACTTTTAGCGGTTTCGGCCCCGCCCGTGGCATCACTGTCGCCAAGTAATGCGCAAACTGAAGGACCATGTCTGGTTGCCAATATATCCGCGCCCCTTGGCTGGGAGTGAGAAATTGCAACGGATCGACTCGGTAAGTGCTGTTGGTGTTTGGATCTGTTACGTAGAAGTTCCCATGCGTGGATTGGTACCGAAGCATCATTCGCCAACTGAAGCGGTGTTGCATGTAAGTCCATTCGCTTCCACCAAGAAACAAAAATGGACTGAGCGGAAGTAGAATTTGCACTGTCAGGTACATCGTCACAAGACTCAAAACTACGAGCTGTCTTCGCTGAGAGGGAGGTTTCGCATCAGCGGTCGAAACGAGTGCGGTCTCGGCACGGAAAATGGAAAGAACGCGCCGCGGCCAACCCGGTGACAAAAACAAAGTGGTAGCAGCAATCGCGAACCAGGGAAATACGCCGATGGTAAACAATCGCGCGTTGGCAAGATGAAAAAGGATGGTTGCGCAGAACGCCGCGACCCTTGTCGGACGCCAGAGAAGCAACGGCACAATGAACAGATCAAATAGAAGGGAACCGTAACTCATCGTATACACGGCCCATTCTTCGCGGAAAAATCGGCCGATTAATGGAAACTCCGTCTTATGGGCGATCAGCATCCGCATCGGCTCGCCATGGAGCCAGTCGGGATTAATTTTGGCAATACCGCCGTAAAAATAAACGATGCCCATTTGCGCGCGCAGTAACCACAGCGTCCATGCGGGCGTGGTTGCCGAATGCGTCCGGGATTTGAGCCACGCATCAAGCGACAGGGCGCGGTTCGCCGGAACGAAGATCAGTAAGAAACTGAAAAGACAAATGAGATAGGTGTGATTTTGATATCGTGTTTCATCGAGAAGAAAGAAATAGGTGTAGCTAACGAAAAAGAGTGCGGCGCTGAAGCGATACAGAAACCCCGCCGCAATAAACAGCGCGAAAAGACCCATCGCGGCCCAATGGAGGTAAAGCACGTAGCCGGGCCAGGGATCGACCCAGGAAAGTCCATAATATTTAAATAAAAAACGCGGCTCGATCCAGAACTCGTCGAGCCAATGACGCGAAAGATAGCCCCACACATACCCGATCATGAGAAGGCCAAATGCGATCCGGAAAAAAATGAGCGACGCTATATCGACTGGGGCAAACGCGCGTTGTCGCAGCCTATCAGGAAGACTATCGCCCCGCCGCGACTTGAATTCTGTGTTTGTCTTCAAACCGGGTCGCAAATTCTACATCAAGTTGTTCTCGTGACCAGGCACCATCGCCCGAAGATCGACATCCTCTGGAAACTGGAACTGCGCTTCGGGGCGAAAGCGATCGGGGGACATCCGATTTCGCGTCGGGTTAAGTCCGGCAAACCTCGGGTCACTTTTCAAGTTGACGCCCACCTAGCCCATCCATAGCCTCGCACCTAGACCGGTTTTTACATCAGTCTCAAGAGTTTCCGAATTCGCGTGAACTACAAATTCGGCGGCTTCTTCGGTCGTTAATTAAAGGCTTTCTGTTTCATCCGGCGGGCCTGCTGATTAATCGGCAGGCCCGTTGTGTTTCCAGATGTTTGCAGCAAAGATCGACATCGGCTAAAAATTGAGACTGCGCTTTGCCGGAAACTGTTTAGAGATGTCCGCTCTCGGGTGAGCTGAAGAAATCTTTAGAGAAATCTTGTCCGGGAGGCGGCAGCGGGTCGTGAATCTGCAATAACCAGCGCGGTCTTCCACAAAACGGTGGCTCGGCCGACAGATCAACATTTGGATCGAGAAAGAGCTGTGGCTTTCGCCCGTTTAAAGAAACATACATTCGTGCTTGGACGCGAGTTGGCTTGGGACCCGAGGCCGGAAATTTTGTTGCCAAGAAATAGGCAAACTGGCGAACCATGTCCGGTCGCCAGCCCATGTGGGTCGTTTGCTCAAGATCCAGAAATTGTCGCGATCTGATCTGGAATTCGCGCCCGGTATTCGGATCGGTTACGTAAAAGAATGTCCGGCTGAAATGGCGCTCAAGCATCATTTGCCAGGCGAAGCGATGCTCCAGGTAAGTCCATTCAATTCCGCCGGGATAAAGAAAATGACGCAGCGGAACCAGAATTTGGATTGCGACGTAAACCGTGACGAAACTCAAAACGAGAATTCGCTTCGAAGGTGAAGGCAAACCAATGGCGTCAATCTTTGGTAGTTTCGTTTTTATTCGAAAGAGTGAAAGCACGCGCCGCGGCCAGCTCGGCGAAAGAAAGAGAGTGGTGGCCGCAATCGCGAGCCAAGGGAAGATGTCGATCGGAAAAAGCTGTGCGTTCAGGAAATGAAAAACGACCGCAATGCAAAACGCCGCCAGACGTGTGCGGCGCCAAAGAAGAAACGGCACGATGAGCAAATCGAAGGCGAGGGAAACATAACTGGCGAGATAAGGAACCCATTCCTGGCGCAAAAATCGCGTCAACATCGCTGATGCGCTTTCTTGTTTGAACCAACCCCGCAGTGGTTCGCCGTGCAGCCAATCGGGAGCAATTTTCGCGACACCGGCAAAAAAATAAATCGCTCCGGTTTGCGCTCGCAGTAGCCAAAGCGGCCAAGCCGGCGCGCTCGACAATCGGAATTTCGGCCAGAGCCATGCATCTACCGACAGCGCGCGATTTGCCGGCGCAAAAATTAACAGAAAACTGAGGAGCGAAATTAAGTAGAAGTGATTCACGTAGCGGCCCTGATCGAGAAGAAAGAAGTAGGTATGGCTGAGGCAAAAGAGGGCGGCGCTGACGCGATAGAGAAAGCCGACGGTCAGGAACAGCGCGAAAACACCCAGCAAAATCCAATGGATGTAAAGTCCATTGCCGGGCCACGGCTGGACCCAGGAAAAGCCCGAGTATTTGAAAAGAAAGGGCGGATCAATCCACCATCGCGAGATCCGGTGACCGAACCAAACCAACTGCACCATCCAAAGCATGACAGTGCCGAATGCGATTCGGAAAAAAACGAGAGACGCGATGTCGATCGGCGCAAAGAATTTTCGCTGTAATTTCTCCAGCGAGGGTTTCATAACTGAAGGCGTCGGTGCATCGCAATTGTTGGACTGCTCGCGTCAGGTCTTCTAGATTTCAAGTGGCCGGCCGGAAGCGAACCCTCGAGGTTTCTAGTTTCTATAATCAGCCTAACGAAATTCCGTCTTTTTTTGTTGACCTGCGCTGGGCAAAACCTTATTCCAACTCCGCTATGAAGAAATTCACCTTAACCCTTGCCTTATTTTGCGCCTGCGGCGCGTTAGCTTACGCCGGCCCGGAACCACTTCCGTCCAAAGAAATCGCGCCAGCGCCAATGCCAACTTCGTGCTTTGAAGGTTGGTACTTCGGTATCCACGGGGGCGCCCTTCTTTCGAACTTTGATAACCGCGCAGAGGCCTTCGAGGAAACGTTCGCGCCGCGTGGCGGCAGCGAATCAGCTTTCGATTCCACCCGGAAAGATGATGACTGGAGCATCGAAGGTGGTTTGCATGCCGGTTACAACTGGCAGTTTGGCCACTGGGTGTTCGGCCTTGAGACGGACATTCAAGGAACTCAGCTGAGAAATACTGCTGATGCGACTGCTTTCATGCAGTTGCCTCCCGGCAGTCCATTCAATTTCTACACCGAAATAAACGCGGAGGCTGACGTCGACTGGTACAGCACCGGACGGTTGCGGCTCGGATATGTTTTTGCCGATCGGTTTATGCTTTTTGCCACTGGCGGCGGCGCAGTTGGGTCGACCCAATACAACGCCTTCTCCAATCTCTACGGATTAACGCCGTCGGACAACGCGCCCGATAAAGATTTCGTTTTTGCTAGAGACCGGAGTATTCGAGGAGGATGGACGGCCGGCGGCGGTATCGATATTTGCCTGAACCAACATTGGTGGTTGGATTTTACCTATCTGTATACCGATCTTGGCTCCGCGAGCGAGTCGGCTTCTCTTTCTTCGGTGAGCTTTCAAGGCCGGACATTTTTCGGCGACACCGCTGCCCGCACCGACTTTAGATTCCATCAATTCCAAGGCGGTCTGAGTTTCCATTTCTAAAAAGCTAGCTGTTTCAAAGCTTACATAAGCCCCGGACGCGAGTCCGGGGCTTTTTGTTTCTCGCGAATCGATTAATTCATTTTTCTTGGAACTTCTCAGCTCCGAGATCGTAGATGATGATGAGGCCCCTGTTCTCATGATTTCGAATTATTCGCGACTCTTCGGCGGACCCTTTGCCGGTCATGACGAATCGCACCTTCGTGAATTGTCGATGCGGATGAAGGACACTCCGGAAAATCGTCGCGGCCGTCCGCGTCTTGGTGATCTGGCGCCGTCTGCTGTCGTCTATTTGGGCCAGTTTTTGGATCATGATCTGACGCGGGACGAAACGAGACTCGAGCACGCTGCAACTGATCCGCAAAAAACGCTTAATCTTCACGCGCCGCGTCTGAACTTGGAAAGTGTTTACGGCGGAGGACCGCAGACGTCGCCGGAGCTTTACGATCTCTCAGAAGTTGGCGCGGAGACGTTTCTGCTCGGACAAACGGAAGCACTTTCAAGTCCCAGGATTCCATCGACGCCGGACGACTTTTATCGCCGCGATTGGAAACCGATGCTGGCCGATCCGCGTAACGATCAACATCTCATCATTGCGCAACTTCACATTGTCTTCCTGCAATTCCACAATCGCATGGTCGATCATTTGAAGCGCGATGTATTTGCAGAGCAAGCGCTTCCAAATGAAACAATCTTTGAAACCGCGCGGCGCCTCACTGTCTCGCACTATCAATGGATTGTTCGCAATGAATTCCTGAAGTATTTCGTGTTGCCCGATGTCTTGAGGGACCTCGAACAAAACGGGCCGCGATTGTTTAAAACAAACGGAACGATGCCGGCGTTGCCAATTGAATTTACCCAAGCCGCTTTTCGTTTCGGTCACAGCGTGGTGCAACGGCAATACGAAATTAATCAATGGGTTGGACTCGTGCGGCTGAGCGATCTTGTCCGAAAAAAGGAAAGAAACGCGGCGCTTCCAGCAAATCGAGTCGTGGATTGGGATCGCTTCACGAAAACCTGGGGAGGAAATGCAAACTTTGCTGAGAACATCGACCCATTAATCTCCGAGGACATGTTTGATCTACCTGCGGCGGCAATGCCAGTTCCGTGGACGATCAATCCGCCGCCGTTGCCGGAAATGACGCTCGTTCGCGGGTCGCGTGTTGGTCTGCCGTCTGGTCAGGAAGCATGTCGACTCGCGGGGCTATCGCCGCTCCGCGACGAGCAAGTGGGTTTCGATCGTGACGACAACGGTTTTCTCGGCGCGCGCGGCCTGAACGAGAAAACTCCACTCTGGTATTACTTGCTGCGCGAAGCGGAGTTGCTGGGGATTCGAAAATTTCGCGGCGGCGAGTGTCTCGGGCCGTTGGGTAGTCGCGTTGTTGGCGAGGTCTTGTTGGGCGTAATGAATTCGGACCCGGACCATTATCTCAATGTCGATCCGAACTGGCGACCGTTGAGCGTGGTCTTCGGCGGAGTTAGTGAGCGCCGTCGAATCGACACGCTTCGAAAATTCATCGCCTTCGCGAAAGATCGATTCGGCGACGGGCGGATTCGCCGTCGCGAACAAGCGACCTGACTCAGCGGTCGCGGAGCTCGATGACCGAACGGCTAAAGTACGAGCACGCCACGGTCGCGGCCGATTCCGATGCGGCGCGCATTGCGCGAAGTCTCAAAAAATTTCTTGCGAAGAGGACGCGCAAAATCCGGCTTCAACCGAACCGGCCAAATTCGTTCGACGAAATATTGAGGCCGGCGATCGACTTTGCGATTGACCGATTGCGACAAGCCTCTCCCGCATCAAGAAGCTTGCGACAGTTGGCATGGAATGATTTGCGTCGGCACTTGATGACGCGATTAGGATTTGCGCTTACGCCGACTTTGCGTCTTCAACGGAATGCCGCCAGAGCCGCCGGTTGCCGCGCCGACATCACTCTGCTGGAAACAACGCTTGAATTTCCAGAGCTGTTCGATACTGCGACGCGGCTCATTTCCGGATGGTTGAACGCGCAAACAGAGGTGCTCGTGCGCATCTTGCGCGATAAAAAAAATCTCGGCGCGAATTTTTTCAAGAAGCGGTTACAAATGGAAGTCACGCATATTCGCCCGGGACTGTCCGATCCGCACGATGGCGGGCGAAGCGTAACAGTGGTCGAGTTCGCTCGAGGGTTGCGTCTAATCTACAAACCGCGATCGGCAAACCGTGAAGAGCTCTGGTTCAACGCGCTCAGGTGGCTGAATCGACAACAACTCGGCGTTTCGTTTCGAATTCCAAAGTTCCTTCCGAGATCTCGTTATCTCTGGATGGAATTTCTTGCGAAGAAGAGTTGCCATAGCATCGCTGAAGTGCGCCGTTTTTATTTTCGTTGGGGCGCGCAAACCGCGCTTGCCCAAATTCTCGGCGCGATCGATTTACATCGCGACAATTGGCTGGCGGTTGGATCGCAACCGATGTTGGTGGATTTGGAATTCGTCGGCCTTAAGCCGAAGCGCGGAGGGAAAACGTTGGATCGACCCACCTCCGCCAAGACTACGGCGGGCGCGCAATCGCTGCCGGCACTGCTTGAAACAGGATTGTTTCCGCTTACGTCACGCGATCGAGCGGGTTCTTATCACGGAATCGCGCCGTTTGATTCCAGCAGCTTGGAGCGAGGTCCATTCACCTGCTGGCCGCGGTACAAGCGCGCGATTCAACCGCCTTGGAAATATGTGAGCGAACTTGTTCGAGGTTTCGAAGCCGTTGCGGAAATTTTTAGCGACATTCGACTGGCAAAAGACTTTTTTCAGGAAGTGCTTGCGCGAAGTGCAAAGAACGGAACCGACCGAATTCTACCGCGCGCGACCGCGCAATACGCGCGCTTGCTGCGCGAATCCTTCAAGCCGCGTAATATGGTGTCTCGAGGCGCGCGCTGGCGGGCGCTCGAGCACCACTGCTCATTGTCGGCGATGAATCGGCGCATCGGCCTGGCCGAGGCACGCGCGTTATTGCGTTGCGATATCCCGAAATTTACAACGCGACCAGGCAGTTCTTTTGTATCGTGGAAGCGCTTTTTAGTCGCAATCGCAGAACTGAAAGATTCGTCACGAATCCTGCGGCGCCGCGTTCTATTTAGGAGCTCACGGCGCGCGCCACGTCTTACCACATGACGTATGAGCAGCGCACGTATTCCATGGTGTGGCCGTTTGGATGCTCGTCGGCCGGCGGTATCTCGAGGACGAGCGAACCTGCTTGATCTTGTTTCGATCTATCGACGTCTCCTTCGGGGAGAAATACGACCTTCGCATCGTTGGGCACGTTGATATCGCCGACCGTCTCGAATGCTTTTCTGGCGAACGCGTCGGACTCGAGGCATTTCTCACCGAAGCTTCGGTCGGTCATTATTTTTTTCAAAACGGCGGTACAAGCGGCTTTTTTATCGTCTGGGTTATTCCATTTTCTCATAGGTTAGTTTTCTTTGTTGGTTTACTTTTTGGTTAGCTGTCCATTTTCGATTGTTTTTCGCAACTCTTCCATTCTTAGCTTCAATCTTCCGAGAATCGTTTGGAATCGTTCATCATTCGCAATGGCGTCGAATCGCGGATCGAGAGAAAGCGAGCGGTAATCGATCCATCCGGCTGAAACTGCGGCTTGCAAATGTCCGATCGCCGGTTCGGTTCTGCCGAGAGAAGACTCGATCGCAGAAATTCGATAAAGAATGTCGGGATTATCGGGTGCCGCTTCCAATTGCTTCAATTCCTTAGTCAGGCATTCTCGCAATAGAGAACTACCGACGCTGGGAGTTTTCTTATTAAGAGCAATACGTCCCAATGCCGATTTATAGCTAATGCCGCCGTAAAACGAACCGCCGCCGTCGGGATCTTTTTGTTCCAGAACTGTGTAAAGCCTTTGCGCTTCAGGAAAATTGCGGGCGAAAAATTCAATTTCAGCGGCCAATTGATCTCCATCAGTCGCTTCCGGATTGTGACTACCATGCTCCTGGCAAAAAGCGCGTGCCTTGGCAAAGCCGGCGTTGAGCAAAAAAAGTCGAGCATTGCAGACCCATCCCTGCGATCTTTCTGGATGTAAATTAATGGATCGGGCGTAGGCGGTCCGTGCTTCTTCGTCATTGCCCACGGCGGTCCAACAATCCCCGATGTGACAATCGTATTCGCCTGGGCGGGAATCGGATCGCTTGGCTAGTCCAAACCAGCGCAGCGCCTGGTCGGGCCGACCGAGTTCATTATAAATCATTCCAAGCAAACCGGCGGACTTTCCGTCGGGCCTGCTCGTTTCGATCGCATGTAAACCCGCATCGAGCGCTTTGTCGAACCGTCCTCCCTGATAATTTACTCCTGCTGATACGCGAAGAACCTCGCCTGAATCAGGCGCCAAGCGTAAAGCTTCTTGCGCCTCGTGCTCAGCGTAAAAAAGTAAATTCGCATCAGCCACATAATGCGTGCGTCCAGCCGCAGAACCGGCGGCGTAAGCATGGGCGAGAGCGGATCGCGGCTCCAACTTTAGCGCTTTTTCGAAACAACTGATCGCCCGATCGAAATCGCGCGCGGTGTAATGAAAATCTAATTCGCGACCGGCTGTAATCAGCTCGCGCGCCTGTTGATTCCGCATTGCCGGGTCGCTCTTTGCCGCGATCAAGTTCGACCAGTCGTTCGTGGCCAACACGGCATAGATTGCCGGTGCCAACCCGCGAGTGAACGACTTCAGATTCGAAGATGTTCCGGTTAGATCGACAATTCGCCCGAAAAGCGATTCGCCTTCGGGATCGAGTAACTGCACTGAAATTTGAATTCCCCGATCAGTTTTTCGGCGAGTGCCAAAGAGCGCGGTTCGGGTTCGAAAATTGCGCGCGGCACTTTTCACATCGCTCGGACCGCTGATTCGAACCACGCGTGCGTTGCCAATTCCGGATAGTTCGGCTTGCAATGCCTGCGTCAGTGTCGCGGTCCAATCCGGCTCTTCCGTTGCCTTATCAAGATCGAGGAATGGCAACACGGCGATTGAGTTTCGCGCCAATTCATTTTCTCGAATTTTATTTTCCAGCTTCCAGCTCTGGAGCTGGCGGGCGATGAGCGTACCGGCGAAAACCAGACAAGCGGCAACGCTGGCCGCGAGAATGGGATTGCGGCGTGACCAACGATAGAGCCTCGCTGCGGGCGAAATGGGCCGCGCCTTAATCGGCCGCCCTTCCAGCCATCGCTCTAAATCTTCGGCGAGATCGGTCGCTGTTTGATAACGGGCAACGGGCTCGCGTTCCAGACAACGGGCGCAAATCGTTTCCAAATCGCGCGAAGCACCCGGCACCACGGAACGAAGTTTCGGCGCGTCATTTTCTGCGGCCTGCCGGATCACCGCGACGGCGTGTTCTCCCAAAAATGGCGGTCGTGCGGCGAGTAGTTCGAACAGAATCGCCCCGATGCTGTACACATCAGTGGCAGGCGTAAGTTCCGCGCCTGAGTTGGCCGATTGTTCCGGCGCAATGTATCCGGGCGTTCCGAAAACGGTCAGGGTCCGCGTCAGCTCGCTCGCTGTGTCGAGCCATTTGGCCAGACCGAAATCACTCACCAAAGGCGCGCCTCGCGCGTCGAGCAGAATGTTCCCCGGCTTCAAATCGCGATGAAGAATTCCCTGCTTATGCGCGTAATCGACCGCGCGTGAGACCGCGGCAATCAATTCAACCGCGCGTCGGGATGAACTTTGAAAATTCCGGCGCGATTCAAGCAAATTTCCACCGGCCGCGAACTTCATGGTGAAGAATGGGAGACCGTCATCCGTCGCGCCGACATCGTAAATCGGCAGAATATTCGGATGATCCAGGCTCGCGGCGGCGGCCGCTTCGCGTCGAAAGCGTAGCAGCGTCTCGTTTGAATCGCTGTGATAATTAAGAACCCGCTTCAGAGCGACAATGCGTTGCGACGGCACGTGTCGCGCCCGATAAATGACGCCCATACCGCCCCGGCCGATCTCTTCCAAGATTCGATAACTTCCCAATTGCCAATCGCGATCGGGGACATCGACAGCCGCGAGAAGCGCGTCGAAATCTTCAGTCGGAGTCGGTTCTTCGGACATCAATCCGGTGCTCAATAAACAGCTTACGCACAGACCGGAGCCGACCCGCGCCAGCGATCCGCATCGGCAACGCGCGCACTGTTTCGCGGCATCTTCGGGCAAATCGGTGAGGCCGGAAAAACTCATTGTTTCATCATTCGCTGCTCGCCAGCATCGCGCAGAGGTAGCGAATTTCGTCGTCAATGTCCGCAGGGCTCTCCACCGTCCGTGCAACTTCCTCGCGCAAAATTAGCCGGTAACGAACACGCAATTGATGCAGCACGCGTTTGATCGCGCTTTCGGGGACGCCCAAGGACGATGCAAGCGCGGGGTAGGAAACTTCCACTTTTTCCGTGCTCAAGTACCTACTTAAAACGGTAAACATTCGTAACCGGCCACGGCTTTCGCATTCCTCGGCCAATCGGCGAAGCGCCTGCTCGACCACGGTCGCGGCCCAGCGCACATCGAAGATTCGTTCGGGCGGCGACGTTCTTAGTTCCTGTCCGTAGATCGACAACTGCGATGGCGCTTCGGCCATCCAGTCGTCCCAAGCCACGAATTGCGTCCCGCCGCCGCGTTTTTGCCGACGAGCGCCATGTTTTCGGTCGCTCAAGAAATTTTCCACCGCCGTTCGCAGCAGCGATCGGAACCGGCCGCGCTCGGGATCTGCCAGCGAAAGCAGGTTGCCTTTAAGCAAAAGCACAAAAAAATCCTGAGTTAAATCCTGCGCATCGGTGACGGAATGGCCGCGCTGGCAAATCAGGGCGAACACCGGTCGCCAGTAAAGGCGGCAAAGCTCGGTCAATGCCCTGTGCGCGACCTCGGCCGAGTCCGCCGTCTGGGCGCAGGAAAGGACCATGCTCCACTGCGTCGTTTGGAAGCCGTTTGCTTTGCGCGTATCCCCGCCGGCTGGTTCCGCTTTCACGGGCGGCCATGATCATATTTTGGGCGATGATCGACAAGCCTAAACGCCGCAAACATGAATGGACCGAACGGAGTTTCATTCTGGAGTCGAACACGCTTCCACTTGGTCATTACGAGATTTCCAAGTGCAAGTTTCCGAAAAACTTAGCACTATGAGCAGTTCTCGATTAGAAAGTTCGCCGCCAAGATGTTAGGACTTGGAAAAAAATGAGGGTTAGCGCCGAGCAGCAAATCCATATCGAACAGCTGAAAGTCTTCGCGAAGATCGGCGTTTTGCGCGCCGAACGCCGTCGGCGTCAGCGGCTCGTTCTTAATATTACTCTCTGGCCCGCGCGTGATCTTCGCGACATCAAGGACGCAGTCACGCGAACGGTCGATTATTCCGCGCTCTGTCAGGAAGCAAAAAACTTTGTTTCCCGGAACTCCCCCAAACTTCTCGAAACGCTGGCCAACGATCTCGCCGCCCATCTTCTCCGGAAATTTCGGGTTCGAAAGATTTCGATCGAAGTCCGCAAGTTTGTTCTCAAAGACGCGGCTTATGCTTCTGTGACCGTAACCCGAACGGCCTCGCTCGACTAGAACGCGGACACCTAACGAGCCGCGTGGTTTGCCTAACTTTAGGCTTGTCATTTGCCGGTCGTTAGGTCAAACCGGCGCTCTATGAAAAATTTACGCCGGCCACTTACGCTTGCCATTATCCTCGCCGTCGCTTCCTGCGCCGTGATTATAGCGCTGCGCAGTTTCGCCCAATCGGCAACCTCCGCTGGGCCTTATGATATCGACTTAAGGGGAAAATGGCAGAAGCTGAAATCTCCTTGGGACGAGGACGCCGATGGATACAGAAATAAGATTCTCTGCGAGAATGCTACGGCCTTCTACATCGTTCACCACAGAAAGAGTGACGGGGGCGAGAGTAAGCACGATAAGACAAAATGTTCAGGGCATGCCGATGCTTCCGAATCATTGATCATACCGGTGGCAAATCCAGCGAGCTCGCCCTCTCCTAGTGCGACGGGAAAAATGATAACGAGCCCCAACGTAACCCAGCAGATTTCCTGTCTGAATGCGACATCGTACAAAAAGGTCTTAGACACTTTTAGTCCTTAATAGCGCCACCAGGTGACCCGATCCAGAATTGCTCTGGCGTGGCTCCCGCTCCATTTGTTTCTGATCATTGCGGTTTGTAGTCGCCAGCTTTTGTGGCTGATCGCAAACGGTCTGACGATCATTCCATTTTCCGGAGCTGACGTTTCCGCGCAGACCGCCAAAGATATATCCACAACCGCCGGACCGAAACGAACACGTGCAGCCAAGGAAGCCCTGTTCGCTTATCTGCACAGCGCCGGGATTGAGGGCGCCTATGGTTTTTTCGCGCCGAACGTGCCCGAAAATTTTAAACTGGCCTTTGAATTTCGAAACGCTGACGGCAGCGTGGAATATGATTTGCCCAATGTCGAATCGCGCGCGGCCGGTCTCCGCCTCGGTAGTTTGCTGGATAAGATCGGTCGAAGCGATTCAGAGCAATATCGCAGAATATTAATTCGAATGCTGACCTCGGTGGCTTGGGAAAATCATCCCGCGGCTGTTTCAGTTCATGCCGTGTTTGGAAAATTGAAATTGCCGAGCCCGGTCGATTACGAGCGCGGCGTCAGGCCAGCATACGAATTTATCGGGGCCTACGATTTTGAACGATCTGCCGATTCAAACGCGAGATAGAATCCAACATCTTTGGCGGAATGTGGTGGAGCGGCTTTTTCCGTCCTGCTCCGACCGCTGGTTGTCGATCTTACGGGTCGGCCTTGCGCTTCAATTGATCCTCTACGCACTGTCGATTCGCGCAGACTGGCGTTATCTGCTTGCCGGAACCGGGCGTGGATTAGTCAGCCGCGATTTGGCAGAAGCATTGTTGTCTTTGGAAAGTGCAATTATCCCTCGGCTGGGATGGATTGTTGCCGTTGGAAAACGGATTGGATTTAGTGAAGCGACTGTTCTCGATCTAACTTGGTACGGCCTCGCCCTGGTCAGCCTCTTCCTGCTGGGTGGATTATTCTGTCGCCCGGCCGCGATTGCAGCTTGGTTTCTGCACTTGTGCTGCGTCAAGGGCGGCGGGCTTGTGACCTATGGCGTCGATGCATTAACGACGATTGGTTTGTTTTATCTCATGCTCTCGCCGCTGCCGGACCGGCTTTCGCTCGATCATCTTTGGCACAAAAAATTATCCAATCCCCAGTCGCTCGGTTTTTGGCGGCGTGTTCTCCAACTGCATCTTTGCGTCATTTATTTTTTTAGCGGACTAATTAAAGCACTCGGAGGAGACTGGTGGAACGGGATTAATCTTTGGCGCGCGTTGATTCGTCCGCCATTCGATCTCATTCCGGCTGATGTTCTGATTCGCTTCAAATACATTTTCCCGATCGCCGGTATTGCAATTTTTCTTTTGGAGATCGGCTATTCTTGCTTCATTTGGCAACGTCAAACACGGCAGTCGTGGCTTATTGCGATTTTGCTCATGCATCTCGGCATCGGCCTTAGCATGGGCATGTATTTGTTCGCTGCGGTCATGATCGTGTTGAATCTCGCTGCCTTCGGACCTGGCATTCTTTGGCGGGAAAATCGGCCTGCCGATGCCGAATCGTGTGAGGCTGCATCCTTGGCCTAACAATTAGACTCGACCGCAGCCCCTTGGTTTGGGAGCATTGTGAACCAAGGCTCTACAGCCGCGAGCCATGTCCGCCGAGTCAACGTCCGATCTCCAACTGCAGATAGCTCATCTTTTGCTCATCGACGTCGTCGGTTATTCCAAGTTGCTGGTCAACGAGCAGATCGAAACAATGCGGGAACTAAATCGCGTCGTGCGTGAGAGCGAATGCTTTCGTGCGGCCGAGGCGAAAGACAAACTCATTCGGCTGCCGACCGGCGATGGAATGGCGCTGCTCTTTTTCGAAAATCTCGAGCAACCGGTGCGCTGTGCGATGGAGATTGCGCAGAAATTGCGCGATTCTTCATCGCTTCAGGTCCGGATGGGAGTTCACAGCGGACCAGTCAATCAGGTCCCGGACGTCAATGATCGCGTCAATATTGCCGGAGCCGGCATCAATATCGCCCAGCGCGTGCTCGATTGCGGTGACGCCGGACACATTCTCGTATCCAAGCACGTTGCAGATGACCTCGCTCAATACCGGCATTGGCGACCGTATTTACACGACCTCGGCGAATGCGAAGTTAAGCATGGCCTTCGGCTCCATCTCTTTAACTTGTGCAAAGATGGCATCGGCAATCTTGCGCCGCCGCAAAAGTTCAAGCACCGAAGGCGCTGGAAAGAGGCGGGACCAGTTCGTCCTGTCACTGCACCTCGCTGGCCACGTTGGGCGCCACTCGCGGCGCTTCTTCTTTCCGCCGCTGCGCTCGTTATTAGTTTCTTTTTCCTGTTTCGACATCAGCCAATCGACAACGCGCAGGAGAAGCCCGGGGTTGCGGGAGAAATTTCCGAAAAGAGCATCGCCGTTCTCCCATTTGAAAATCTGAGTGACGATAAACAGAACGCCTACTTTGCCGATGGCGTTCAGGACGAAATCCTGACTAACCTCGCCAAGGTCGCCGATCTCAAAGTCATCAGCCGCACGTCGGTAATGCAGTATCGCAACACCGCCCAGCGAAATCTGCGCGAGGTCGCGCAAGCTTTGGGCGTTGCGCACGTCCTTGAAGGGACCGTTCAACGCGCCGGCGGTAGAGTTCGGGTCAGTGCTCAATTGATTGACGCGCGCACCGACGCGCACATCTGGGCCGAACACTACGATCGCGACATTGCGAATGTCTTCGCCATCGAGAGCGAACTAGCCGAACAGATCGTCGCTCAACTCAAATCGAGGATTTCACCGCAGGAAAAAGCAGCCATCGAACAGAAACCAACCAGCGACCTTGCCGCTCATGACCTTTATTTGCGCGGACGCGACCTGATAGAAGGCGCAGTCTTTACGTCCGGTAGTGAGCTTTTCGAGGCGATTCGTTTGCTCGAGCAAGCAGTCCAGCGGGATTCTTCTTTTGCGCTTGCTTATTACCAACTCGCACACGCGCACGATAAGCTT
>Ga0209577_10002801_pt1 | contig 16538 bp, 14 predicted proteins | sample GraSoiAngelo_109_FD_185874 | JGI IMG/M metagenome (GOLD analysis project Ga0209577, IMG submission 185874) | Grasslands soil microbial communities from the Angelo Coastal Reserve, California, USA - 14_0903_12_20cm (SPAdes) (version 2) | ecosystem: Environmental > Terrestrial > Soil > Grasslands...
ACCTGAATCACTGTTTGCACGCGTAACTAGATTCAGCAGGAACAGGCTCTTTTTGCAACGTTTCTTTGTCTGCCCGCGAATCACGCGAATTTGGTGCGAAAAAAGAATTCCGATCTTACTTTATTCGTGCTCATTCGCGGGCAACAACGACCGATACATGACGTAAACATCCACGTATCCCTTTTCGGGATGACGGAATGCGCCCGGCAAATTGCCGACAATTTTGAAACCGAGCTGTTTCCAAAGGCGAACGGCAGATTCGTTGGTCGAGACCACAAAATTAAATTGCATTGCGCGGAAACCGAGTCGGCGCGCTTCGCTTAAGCAATGTTCGCCCATTGCCCGACCGATTCCCTGACCGCGCGCGTCCAGCGCAACCATGAACGCTGCGTTGGCAACGTGCGACCCACCACCGGACTGGTTAGGCCGCAAAATATAAGTGCCTACGATTTCTCCAGGGTGAATTTTAGGGGAAACTGTTGGCTTCCCTGGTACGGCAACGTCGTCGCCCACGAATTCCTGTCTCGCGACGTAGGTGCGTGTGCCGGGCGCAAACCAGTATGCGAGCGCGTCTTCACGCGAGATGTTCCGATCAAATGTGTAGGTATCACCCGCAGCGACGACTTCGTGAAAGATTTTCAAGATCGCGTCGCGATCGGCCTTCGTTGCCGCGCGAATTTTCATTGTTGCAAATCAGAGCTTGCAATATTCCGAGCAAATCGCCTTAGCCCCGGCACACCGAGCGCAGCTTGGAATTCGGGCGAGCGCTTTTCTTCTGCAAACTTGAACCCCGCCTTGATATACGCGCGCTCGGCAGCCTGGTTGCCAACGAAGAAACTGATCTGGACGCGGCTGTAACCGGCGCCGCGTGCTCTATCGAACTCCCCCTTGAGTAACGCCTGTGTCACATCAGTACCGCGATATTCCGGCAGCGTCGCCATATTCTCAATAGTCCATGTGTTCTCTTCGCTCGTTGCGCATGAGAGAATGAATGCACCGCGTGGCCAGAGCTGAGTGTGCTCGTCTTCCCTCAGGCCCATCTTTTGCGAGGCCTCTGCCATCGCTGCGGAAGATGCTGCGTATAAGGAGGGATCGCCAAAACCACACAGAGCTGCTGCGGATTGACCGTCCACTTCGGCAACGGAAAATAAAGACCAGTGCCACCATGAGGGCGTCGCTGCGCCTGCGAGCTTGCTGCAGTACTCAACGCAGAACGCCTCGTCCCGCTGCAACACAACATCGAACCAGCCGCGTTCCATATGTCCGCGCGCGGCGGTTAGAATGACCGAGCCAAGAAAATCGGTATCGTCGGCCCGCGCAGATCTGATCTGGACCATGGTTTTGGATCTGCGCTTCTATAAATACTTCAACCGAAACCGAGGATGGCGGTTTCCGGCTTCACCTGGTTTGAAAGGTTACAGGCACCGTAACGGCCCACCCCTGACTCGGCGATGATTTCCATTGCCGAAGCGTTTGAATGGCAGACGAATCAAAGTACGGGTTCCCCGTAGACTGAACAACCTGCACGTTTGTGACGTTGCCTTTTGCATCGAAGGTCAAGCGGAAGCGACCTGTGCCCGAAATCCCCGGGCGAGACACACCGGGTGGAAACGGCGGGGCAGGCGCATAAATTAATCGCGGTTTTGGCGTGGAACGAGGTGTGGGGGTAGGTGTAACAGTAGCTTGAGCACTTTCCGGCCATTGCGGTTTGGCATCAGATGACACTCGACCCAGCAGAGAGTCCACCGCGGTCGAAGGTCGACCCGACGCTTTTTCACCGGCTGATGTCACAACCCCGACTACTTCTCCATTCTCGCTGACAATAGGCGCGCCGATCGAACTTGAAGAAATCGGGCCTGCGATTTCAAGGCGATCGGATTGCTGTGATGAGATGGTCACATCGCGAGGGGCCCCGTCAGTTCCGGCAAGCCCGCTGCCCACCAACCCGAGTCGCTTATCAATCTCAAGGTTGGGATTCCTATTCACCGGCAGAAACGGGACATATTTCACATCGGCTTGAAGAACGGCAAGGTCGAGCGTAGTGGAAGCCGCAAGAACCCCGCTCACATTATAAATTCTGCCGTCGGTCATTTTCGCGACGGCATTGATCCCACCTTCGACTGCGCGCGCGGTCGTAATGAGTCTGCCCTCGCCTGAAATGAAAAAAGCGGTTTCGGTCCGTAGCACCTTGCCAGACGCATCGAACACCGTGAGCAAAAAAACTGCCGGTTGCACGGTGTTTTCCAGTCGCGACAAATCAAGAGTTGGCCGCTGCCCAGCCTTCGGCGACGGCGATAGAGTCGGAGCTTGAGGCGAATTGGCTACGATGGTCGGTGAAGGTGACCGCGATGCCGGTGATTCACCCACAAGTTGGCTAGTTGATTTTCGCCCGCATCCAACCATCGCGAAGATGGTCAGATAAAAAGCGCATCGAAGACTAAGCCGGAAAAGTCTCATCGGGGCTACGCTCGGATAGTGTGAAGCACATAGCGCCGTCCAATCAAGCCGACAAAATTGGCGCATCTTCCAGCGAAGATGCGTGTCATCCCGAGCCTGCGAGACGGCGAGGGATCTCTCAACGGGCAATGGATCACACTCCGAATCCATGTGTACTCAACTGCAAGTCGGGGTGAGATCCCTCAGCGCGCTTCGCCGCCTCGGGATGACAACGCCAGAGAAGCACGCGACATTTAATGCCGCTTAAAGTACTGAACCGCTTGTTCGTGTTTCCGGGTCGCCGCTTTTGTTTTGAAGGTTCCCAAATTCCGGCGCTTTCCTGTTTTCGGATTTTTCTTTCGCGAGTACAACCGATATTCGCCTGACTTCAATTTCCTTATCATGCTGTCTTGATATCGAACCTCATGACGTCGGTGTTGGTGAGGCACTTGCACGTGCTCGGGCTACGCTGCAGTAGCAAAGCGCGGACAGACCGGCGAGAATCGCCAAATCAAGCGCCAGGTGCGCTGGGAAACTCCAGTTCTCACTCGCGTGACCGAAACAACCGCAGGTGATGTCGAGACCGCGAACTTTTGCAGCAATCGTGGAAACGAGAAAGACCAGAACGAGCGCGGTCAAAATCGACAATGCGCCGCGATAGAACAGGCGGAAAATCAGAGCGAGACCGCAAAAAATTTCCAACCAAGGCAGATAAAACGCGAGCCCGACTGCCATGCTCCACGGCAGAATCTGGTAATGATCGATGTCGTGAGCGAACTGAACTGGATCGATTACCTTAAGCACGCCAGCATAAATGAAAATTGCGGCAATAATAAAATCGAGAATTCTCCAGAAGAGATTGGCAGGCGAAAAGCGCATCTTTTACGAAGGTAGCCAACGTCCAAGACCCAACTTGTTCCAGACTCTGAATTGAGCGTTGGGCGTTAAGCGTTGAGCGTTCGGCGTTTTCTTCATCTGCTCTTCTTCAGCCAGGCTTCCCAGCCGCCGTCGAGCACGAACACATCAGGAAGCTGCGCTTCCTTGCGCAGCCGTTCGGCCACTTCACGGGCGAGATCGCAACTTTGCGCGCTGCAGTAGACAACAATCTTTTTCCCGGGCGACCACGCCGCCAAAAACTGAGGTAGTAATTCGTTCCAACGATCTTCGTTCAACGAGGTCGCACCAGGCACATGATCCCGGGCGAACTCGTTATCCGGCCGAGCATCGATCCAGATGGCGCTGTCACCCCACTGGCGCGCCTGATCGACACTCACCATTTCCGAAGGCGGAATTGGTGATCGCCAGGAGATCTTGTCGCGAAAGTAAATCGCTTGCCCTACGCCGGGAAGAAGGGAGAACGCTGCAACAATGAGCGCCTGGCGTGCCAGTAAAAATTTCAACGTGTTTGACCAGTCGGCGCAGACGGACGAGCGGGGGGAGTCGGAGCAGCCGGAGCTTTCTGAATAGTCGGCGCACCCGGAGCGACCGGCGCAGTCGGAGCAGTCGTGATGCGGGCGGTGGCGTAAAATGTCTTTGGCGAATTCTCGGCTTGGATCGTCAAGGTCGAAGCAATGGGATGGTTCGTTTCGCTGGGCTGAACATCGACTTTGAACTGTCCTTCGCCGGTTTCCTCGATTTTGGTTTGAAAATCGGGACTCGATGAGGTGACCTTGATATGTTTCACACTAAAATCCTTCCCGGCATGGACCGTGATCGACTTCGGATCCGCCTTTTCGCCTTGTTTCCAAAACACAAAGGTCGGAGCAATCTCTAGTTCCTGTGGGATTATAGCCTTGAGAGTCAGGACCGTTTTCTGATTCGCGGCCTCATCAGTTTCCACTGTCACCGTTTTGACCTGAGTGCCTGTGCGATCGCCAATATTGAATGTCGCCGTAACTTCGCCTTTTTCACCAGGCGCAACCTGATCCTTTTGCGATTGCGCAGCTGTGCAACCGCATGAGGCATGGACCGACTTAAAATGAACGGGCGCCTTGCCAGTGTTCTGATATTTGAAATGACCGATTGCTTGCTTATCACCACGTGCCGGGTGCAACTCAACCGCGGTTTGCTCCCATTTCAATTCTGCGCGGGCAGTCAGGCAAACAATGAACGACAATGTGAACGTGAGGATGTGGGTTTTCATTTTTTAGAATAGAAGCGCGTAATATAATCAGAGACGGCCTCGCGCCAAGTGCGAGGTGATGTGTCAGTTAATTTGGTATATTTCGCGGTGGAAAGCACCGAATAAACCGGGCGGCGCGCGATCCAGTTGGCTATGTTTTTTAATTTGTCTGCGCCAACCGTCCTGGCTCTGAGAGGCAGGCCGGCGTTGTGGCAACAATCAAGAGCCCATTGCGCGTATTCCTGCCAACTACATTGCCCGGCATTCGCGAAATGCAGGATGCCGCCTTCGACCTCCCTGTCGAAAAACTGTGGCAGCGCCCGGGCGATGTCTTGCGTATAAGTCGGCGCGGAGAACTTGTCCGCGATTGCTTCGACGCGCTCGTTTTCCTGTGCCTGCTTGATCATTGCGTCGACAAAACTGGGACGATCCGGCCCAAAAACCCAGGAAACGCGCACCACGAGATTCCGATCTTGGCATATCGCAGCCAGCACATTTTTTTCTCCGGCCAGCTTCGATTCGCCATAAACACTGATTGGCGCCGCTTCATCTTCCTCGGTGTACGGCTCGCGTTTTTCCCCGTTGAAAACATAATCGGTGCTGAAATGAATTAGTCTGGCGCTCTTTTCGCTACAAATCTCGGCTAGAACGCCAAGAGCCTCCGCGTTGATGAGGAACGCGCGGTCAGGATGTGTTTCGCAAAGATCGACCTTGGTGAACCCCGCCGCGTTAATCAGAAGATCAAAATTTGTCTCCCCCAGTTTCTCCCGAACACCATCTAAATCCGAAAGATCGAGTTGGCTGCGATCGAAGCCAGCGGCGTCAAATTTGTCGCCGTATTCGCGCAACAGCGCCGCGCCAAGCCGCCCGCCTGTGCCCACAATCAAGATTCTCATTTTGCTAAGTGCTGCCTTCGCGCCTTGCTCTTGGCTAATATCTTCCCGCACGCTCAAGCAACGGCTCCCACCACGATGGATTCTCCATGTACCACTGAATGGTTTCGTCGAGACCTTCCTTGAAATTGCGCCGCGGTTTCCAGTTCAGCTCGCGCTGCGCAAATGACGAGTCGATCGCATATCGACGATCATGACCGAGTCTGTCCGTCACAAACGAAATCAGGCTGTGCGGCTTGCCCAGCTTATCGAGAATCATTTTTACAAGATCGATGTTCACCATCTCGCTGTCGCCGCCGAAGTTATAGATCTGGCCAGGTTTGCCCTCGAAAAGCGCCGCCACAATGCCCGCGCAATGATCTGTGACATGGATCCAATCACGCACATTCAGGCCATCTCCATAAACCGGGAGCGGTTCGTCACGAAGCGCCTTGATGATCATGAGTGGAATCAGTTTTTCCGGGAATTGATACGGGCCGTAATTATTCGAACACCGAGTGACCAGCACTTCCTGGCCATAGGTTTTGTGACAAGCGAGCGCGAGCAGATCGGCACTGGCTTTGCTGGCCGAGTAAGGCGAACTGGGATCGAGCGGCGATCGCTCGGTGAACTTGCCGGCGGCGCCAAGGGAGCCGTAGACTTCGTCGGTCGAAACCTGAATGAAGCGTTGGACGCCATGCCGCCGGACGCAATCCAGCAATACGCTGGTACCGATGACGTTTGTATGAATGAAATTCAATGGATCGTTGATGCTGCGGTCCACGTGCGATTCAGCCGCGAAATTGATGACCGCATAGAACTGATGCTCGGTCATAAGCGCGTCCATCTGGTCGGCGTTTGCGATATCGGCTTTGAAAAACTCGTAGCGTTCGCCATGTTCTTCGACCACGCCATCGAGATTGGCGAGGTTGCCCGCGTAAGTGAGCACGTCGACGTTAGTTATGTACGCGGGCTTGTAATGTTGCAAAATATACCGAATAAAGTTGCTCCCGATGAACCCACAGCCACCGGTTACAAGGATGCGCATGGCAGCGCGTACTAGCAGCGCAGAAGGCAGCGCGCCAGCAGAATATGCTCCCGCCATCGCGGGACTGCGTGATTATTTGGAAGGATGGAAAACTCGCGCGGCGGAAATAGATTGGATCCCCTGGTTAATTCTTGGGATCGCCGCGTTCCTGCGTTTTCTTCTGCTGGGGATTAAGCCACCGCATTTTGATGAAGGCATCAACGGCTGGTTCGTCGATCAGGTCATGCATAATGGGTTTTACAGATACGACCCGACGAATTACCACGGACCGCTGCACTTTTATGTCCTGCTGCTGTCGGAGACCTTGTTTGGCCGGAATCTCTGGGCCCTGCGGCTGCCCGTTGTGTTTGCGAGTATTGGCTGCGTCTGGTTGACGTTGAAATTCGAGCCGTTGGTGGGACGAAACGTGAGCCGGATAGCTGCACTGGCGATGGCGGTCTCTCCCGGGTTTGTTTTCTACGGGCGCTATGCGATCCACGAGGTGTGGCTCGCCCTTTTTACGATGATGTTCATTCTCGGACTGCTTGGCCTCTGGAAAAGCGGGACGACCGGTTATCTGTGGTGCGCCGGGTTGGGATTGGCCGGAATGATTCTTACGAAGGAGACATATATCATCCATGTGGTCTGCGCGGTCGTGGCAATTCCCGTGTTGATAGTCTCCCACCTGCTCACTCGCCTTCCTGATGCGAAGGCGGCGCGGCAAACGTGGAGCTATATCGATTTTCTCATGATTGTTGGCGTCGGAGCTGCCCTGATCGTCTTTCTCTATTCGGGAGCTTTCCTGAATTGGAGCGGGGTAAAGGGCCTGTATGTGGCTTGCAAGGCATGGTTTCAAACCGGCGAGGCGGGGCATGGCCATGAAAAGCCATGGTATTACTTTGTGGAATTGACTGCACGCTACGAATTGCCCGCGCTCGCGGGGTTAGTGCTTTGCATATTCTGCCAGGCGTTCAAGAATTTGAGCCTCCGTTACCTTGCGATTTACGGCGTGGGCATGCTCATGGCCTACAGTTACGTCCATTATAAGACGCCGTGGTGCATCATTAACATTGTATGGCCGTTCCTGTTTACTTTTGGTGCAGCAGCCCTGCTTGTTACCGCGAAGTATCGCCGTGCAGCGTATGTTATATCAGCGCTTTTACTTTGTTACTCGGTTAGCTCATCAATTTCACTGAACTACTTCCGTTGCACGACCGATACTGAACCATATGTCTATGTTCAGACTTACAACGACATGTTTAAGCTGACGAAACCCCTCCTCACATTGGCGAAACGAAACCCGGCCTATTATCATCTGACAGGACATTTGATCCGCTCAAGCGTTTATCCGCTGCCATGGGTTTTGGGTGACTTTGACCGGGTCGGTTACTATGAGGGAGGAAACATGCCGGCCAATCTCGACGGCGATTTTCTTCTGGTACAGGAAGATAAAATCAAGCAGGTCGAAGCCAAACTGCATGGTTCCTATTATACCGAACCAATGCGTCTTCGGAACTATCAGGAGCCTTCAAAGATCTATTTCAGCGCCAAAATCTTCAAAGAGTTTTTCCCAGGCAAGCAACCGGATTTCGTTGGAAAAGGGCCGGGTTAGAATCTCATACCCCGCTGTCATGTTGAGCGAAGTGAAACATCTCTGTTTTCTCATGGCGATCGGCACGAAGCTTCATAAGAGATTCTTCGCTTCGCTCAGAATGACACTATGCGATTACCCGCGGGGTTTTCTTTTTTGATCGTGGACTTCCAGAATAGACCGTTCTGTCTCAAATGAAGTGGCTTTCCGCAGGTCTAACCTTCGTTAACTTGTCGGTTGTTTGCGGCCTCCTTTTGGGCATGGCAGGCCATGGATTGAACGCCTTGAGCGCGTCTCTCGCACTGGTATGCGGGATAGCATTTGCCATAGCTGCCTGGCTCGGAACCTCTGACCCTGATAAACAAAACCGTTCTGAGGTAAAGCGTTCCAAGCGGGTGCAACGCCGACTACAGGGTAAGACGCCTGAATCGGCTCCGAGTCCCTGGCGCTATGGTAAAATCTGGTTCTGGTTGGTGGCAGCATTTTTCGCCTTGTTTGCCGTACGATCGTTTTGCTGGCTGCTCTACATCGACGGCGGGGAGTGGAAAATTCAATCGCCAAATAATCTGGGTGACCTTTCTCTCCATATCACCTGGATCAGGAATTTCGCGAATGGAGTATCGCTCTGGCCGGACAACCCGATCTACGCCTTTAGTAAACTAAGGTACCCCGCAGGAATCGATCTATTCAACGCTCTACTCTGCCTTGTTCATATCGATTTGATGCGCGGACTGGTTTGGACCGGATTGCTTGCGTCCCTTGCAACATTTTATGCGTTTTTCCGATGGGGCGGGACGTTCAGTGTGGCAGGTTTTCTGTTCAATGGCGGGATAGCAGGGTTCCAATTCTTTAGAACACTGAAGTTTTTGGATTATCAGGGCACGCAAGCAGATATCGCCCACCGGGCCATTGCTTGGAAAAGCATTGCCTTGTCCATGTTCGTGACCCAGCGCGGGTGGCTTTACGCAATCCCTGCAGCGCTGATTTTACTCTGGCACTGGCGGCAGAAATATTTTCCTGACACTCCTGCGGTCGGCGTCAGCTCGTCCCCGTCAGACACGTCCTCCTCTGAAGGGGATGCGAAGCCTGAATTGGCTAAGACGAAGGCGGATGCCAACGAAGCTCAACCTTCAGCTGCGATCGATGAGAGCGGTCGAGCTACTGCCGTCGACGCCCCCGGCAATACGACGGGTCCCCTGCCCTTCTGGGTGGAACTCTCGCTTTACGCATCAATGCCACTCTTTCATGTCCACACCTTTATTGCGCTGACAATCGTGCTGCTCGTCGGGATGCTCTTCGAGCGGCTAACATGGCCCAACATTTTTAGTGATGCCCCGATACGCAGACACGCAGCTACGCTGCTGAGCACTGCCTTGATTCCCGCGACCTTTTTTGTGTGGCTGGTTACCGATCAGTTTCATGCAAAATCGCTGCTCAAATGGCATCCGGGCTGGGTGCAAGATTCGGCGGACTTCAGCGCTCCATTCTTCCGAATCGGCCCAAAGGACTTTGGCACGGATGTCCCGTTCTTGTGGACGATCGCGCAAAAAACATGGAACGGTGTGATTGCTCCATTTTTCCAATTTTGGCTAACAAACTTCGGACTATGGGTCCTCCTTGCGCTGGCGCTGGTAGCCTTGTGTATCTGGCGCGCCTGGAAAGCTGGCTGGCGCTGGGGCAAGAGACCTCCAGCGGACATCGCATTCGTGTTGCCTGCCGTCGCGATCTTCGGCATGGGTTACTTTGTTCAAACCGCGCCATGGGATTGGGACAATCTTAAGCTCATGGTTTGGGGGTACTTTCTCATTCTTCCGTTTTTGTGGAGCGATCTAATTGGTCGCTGGGCGTTTCCGGAACGGGCCGTTACCTGCGTTGCACTTTTTGCTTCGGGTTTTGTCACGTTGCTAGGCGGCTTGACTGCCGGGCATCCGGGCTTTGGACTGATTGACCGCGCGAGACTCGATGCAATCGGCAACGCGGTTCAGCCTTTGTCAGTGGAGGCTCGCTTCGCCGCTTACCCGACCTACAACCATCCCCTCCTGCTCCAGGGTCGCAAAGTTGTTCTGGGATATCCGGGCCATCTTTGGACGCAAGGATTCGATTACAATAGCCCAAACAGTAAGTTGACAGCCTTAATGCGTGGGGCGCCGAACTGGCGCGAGGTCGCGCAGTCGTTAGGCGTCCGGTACATTTTCTGGGGCCGAGACGAAACATCCAATTACCAAGGGAGTACCCGCCCATGGGAAACGACAGCGCGAAAGGTGGCGTCCGGCGATTGGGGCGCAATTTACGACTTGGCCACTGATTCGCCTTCTCGTTAGGAGCCTGTTGAAATACGCAGCCATACCGCGTTGCTGCCGATTTTTCGTCTTTCCAAGGCGCGAGGAGTGCGCATACCCGCAGCGGTCTGTAATCGACGAGCAACGCCGGAAAGGCGAAAAAGCGGCGCAACCCCGGAGCGCGGCGTGACTGGGCATCTCAACAGGCTCCTGGGGTGCAACCCCCGTCTGGCGGCTCGAAGCCTACTTTTTGGCGAACTTCCTGCGCACCCGAAGCGGGTGCGCCAGGAAAACGAAATAAATCGCGCTCATAAGGTCGGTAAAACTGCACGCAGGGCTCGTCAGCCGCAGAGGGCCATTCCGTAGGGCTGTGAAAATGTTTTCTATCGTCAGGGCAGACGGCATGGGAATACTGGTGTAATGGCGTCCGAAAGCGTGGAGCCGATGCGCGTCGGACGTCGCGATCAATGGCTTCTCAAAGCGAGACGCCACTCCTTCCGCGCGGCGGTTCGGATTAAAGAGGCCCACGTGAAAATGGCAATACTCAATGGCATCGAAGCAATCTATTTCTTGAAGTAATCGCGATCCAATCGAGCCGCCGAGCCTGTAAAAGGGATGCGGCGCAATTGTAAAAATCGAACTGCCGCGTCGTGCGCGTAGCCGCCGCAGATCATCAAAGCTTCTCAGCTGCGCCATTTCTTCAGCATTCACATTTAGCACGATGACGTCTGCGCCGTGCAGGCGCATCTCGGCAGCTGGAATAAGCAAAATCCCCATGGCTGCTGCGTCGGCGAATACTTCCCGTCGATCAAAAACCGCATCATGCAGTGTGATGGCAAGGACGCGAAAACCGAGTGCCTGGGCACGTTCCAGCAATTGATGCGCGGAGTAATCGACGGCGTCTTTGGGATCATCAAGCGTGTGAATGTGCAGATCGATTTTGATCCATTCTGTGTCGCCACTCATGCTCGTGCTCATGCTCTTGCTCGAACAAGGAAACTAACTTGAATCACCGAGATTTCATTCTCTGGTCTTGATCGTGTCCTTGATTGATTGTTCTCGAGTTTCGAGCGCGATCATGAGCAGGAGTAGAAAGGATACTTGCCAGCCGCCGCGGACTGCGGAAAGTTTTGACCCTCGCACAAGTGAAGCTCGGGTGGTGGAATGGCAGACACGTACGTTTGAGGGGCGTATGCCGAAAGGCATGCGGGTTCAAGTCCCGCCCCGAGCACCAAATCGCACGGTCAATGCGTTTGTTCGCTGACTAATTGTCCGATTTGGTTTTTCTCGCTTACAGATTCCTCTCGCTTTTTGGAGTAATCATTGGCCATTGCCGTCAGGAACGCTTTGCCTGCCAGATTCCAAAGATCGACAAGAAACCACCGGATCGCGTACTCACGATTTCCAAGGTCAGGCATTTGACTCTTAACGACCATGCCCTGGGGCGTGCCCTGCCGGATAGCTTCTGCTACTTTTCGAGCTAGCTGAATGCGGACGATTAGATGCAAATGCTCGCGATGTGTGAGAGCGGGCCAGGAACCGTCGCGAATGAACGCGCCCACCGCCTTTTCTATCGCAGGCTTCGCCAATCCTTGATCGACTCGAAGAGACGCGATGCTCTTGTCGTCAACAACACGCGCCTGGCCGACGCGTTTAGCGACGCACATATCAAAGTAAACATTCTGCGCGGCTAACCGGTTGTCCCACGCTTCGAGTAAAGGTTCTTCAGATGGTCGATGAGGCACGCGAGGCGGTGGCTCTTTTACGCTAACTGACTGATACCACTGGTGCCACTCTTCGAGCGTGTGCATTTGGGAATAATTTCGAGTTCTCTAACGAGGCCCTCGCAAAAGCGAAATCATGGGAATTGTGTTTCTATCGGAAAGCTCCCAGTAAGGCGAGCAAAAAAATCAGGCGCAAATATCCAGGCGACAAAACTGCATTCGTCACCGTCCTGGTGGAGGCATAGTTAACGTTCCCAGAGCCGGTGTGTCCGGCCCACCTGTCATGTTGAGCACAGCGAAACATCTCTGGCTTTCGCCGCTGGCGTCCCGCCGAAAAAACAATCAGAGATTCTTCGCTTTCGCTCAGAATGACAAGGACGGAATCTCGACAACGCTAAACAGATGCTGTTTGGGACAACAGGTTCCAACCGCCAATTAGAACTTCCCGCGCTGTTACTGTTGCGATAATCTCCGCCGCAATATGGAATCGCTTTATCTTGTCGGCGTCGCAGTGCTGGCGCTGTTTGCGTTCGTCCTGGCCGTTGTCCTTTTCAACTTTTTCGGCCTCTGGCTCCGGGCGCGGATCGCAAACGCGCCGGTGAGCCTGGGCAAAATGGTCGGAATGCGGTTACGAAAGGTGCCAGTCGGCTTAATCGTGGATAACCGCATCACCGCGGTGAAAGCCGGTCTGGATGTTCGGAGCGATCCCCTGGAAGCACATTATCTCGCAGGGGGTGATGTAAGCCATGTGGTCCTTGCTTTAATTGCAGCTGACAAGGCAGGAATCACTCTCGACTTCAATCGAGCTTGCGCAATCGACCTGGCCACAAAAGGAACCGGAAAGACAGTGTTGGAAGCGGTGCGCACGAGCATCAATCCGAAAGTGATCGATGCGCCGAGCCCAAACATGGGCCGCACGACGATAGACGGAGTCGCACAAGACGGTATCGGCGTGAAGGTCAAAGCGCGGGTTACCGTGCGCTCGCATCTCGATCGGTTCGTCGGCGGCGCGACTGAAGAAACAATCATCGCGCGCGTGGGCGAAGGCATTGTGAGCGCGATTGGTTCAGCCGATTCCTACAAGGAAGTGCTGGAAAATCCGGATCGCATTTCCAAGACAGTGCTGGCCAAAGGTCTCGATAGCAATACTGCATTCGAAATTCTCTCGATCGATATTGCCGACGTCGATGTCGGCGATAACATCGGCGCGAAATTACAGACCGAACAGGCCGAGGCCGACAAGCGCGTTGCCCAAGCGAAAGCCGAGGTGCACCGCGCGGCCGCCGTGGCTGTCGAGCAAGAAATGCGGGCCAGGACGCAGGAGATGCGCGCCAAAGTGGTGGAAGCCGAAGCGCTCGTTCCGCAGGCGATGGCAGACGCTTTTCGCTCGGGAAATCTTGGGGTAATGGATTATGTCCGGATGAAAAATGTGCAAGCGGATACGTCGATGCGCGAATCAATCGCAGGCGGCGAAAAACCGCGCGGAACAGAGGGGACGTACTCAGTGACCGGTAATCAGTAATTAGTGGCCGGATTGAGAAAGTGAGAAGAATCCGAGTTGACCGCTTCAACGCTTTAACGATTCAACGGGATGTAACCAATGATTGCGGCCCATATCGAGAATCTGCTTTTCCTTTTGCTTGTAGCAGTCGCCGTTTTGTTTCAGTTCCTGGCGAAGGCAGCTGGCAAAACACCCAAAGATCAAACAAAGCAACCATCAACGCCGCGAACGCTTCCGCCGATCCCACGCGCGCCGAGAACGTCAGATGAAGATCAGATTCGCAAATTGTTGGAAGCCCTTGGTCAACCCCCAGCCTCGAGGCCGCCGCCCCCCGTGGCGGCTCGAACGGACATCCCCCCGCGCCCGCTTACGCCGGTGCAACCGCCGGCTTCTCCGTTTTCACAACTAAGGCGAGATAGACTCCGCAAACGCGAAGTAGTTCCGAAAGAAATTCGTCCGGCACGAACTGTCAGCGGCGTCGAAGAAATCGCTCCGCCAAAAATAACCGCCTCTTCCGCCTTCGAGGTTTACGAAGGACGATTGCCGATTGCGCCGCCGCCGACCGGCGAAATTGTGCCAGGACCAATGCAGACGATTGCTACAACAGACAAATTAAGAACCAACATAGCCACGTTGCTTGCATCAACTTCCGGTTTACGCGACGCGATTATCCTTCGCGAAATTCTCGGGCCACCGCGCGGGTTACAGGCGATCGATTCATTTTAGTGTCCACTGTCCTCAGCGGATTGCGTCTCTCCTCGCGACCAGAATACAACTCAGGACAGTGCACTGTGCAGGCGCGAACTTGTTGAGCTCGCCATAATGTCATCAACGCATCCGGTGATGTTACTAGGTAGGGAGGAGCGGCGGGCGCTCCCTAGCCCGCCGCTTATTTAATCCAAGGCGCAGCCAAAAGCGCCTTCGACTTCCTATGGAGTGTGCGCAGGAAATTTGGTTTGATTGATGACAATATGCAATCGGAGTGGCGGCTGATTGTCGAATCAGACAAAATCCTATCCACTACAGGTTTTGGATTGCCGGATACAAGCGATGCAGCCGTGATGGTATCAACACAACGCTGCACGGAGCTGCATGGCTTACCCCTCGATAAATGGTCAAACCCTGGCTGGTGAAAGCCTTAGGGTGTAGGGCAATTCTCGCTACCCATTGTGATAAATGTTTTCGGAGAGCTTTGGTTGTTGTACTCGGTAGCGACCCAATTGGGATTGCGTTCGATTGTCGATAGCTGGACTTCGTCCAGAGTCCCGGCGGCATTGAGCGCGCTCGCTGCGCGGGACATGAAATAGAGCGAGCTATTGGCAAAATTGCCCAGGCCGGAAGCGCTGCGTGCGCCTGTGGTTAGCGTTTGGAGGGTGCCGTCTACGTAGGCCTTGTCGATTGATCCGGAGCGATTGTACACCAGGTGGATAAGATGCCATGTCGCCGCTGAGGGCCTGGTGAAAAGATCAGTCCAGTAGGCGCCACTCCCCTTGCCCATGCCCATCTCGAATTTTCCGCCACCAAAGCCACTGGAATTCCAGTCAGCTATAAATCCTCCGGTGTTCGTGTTGTAATTGGGAGTGTATTCAAAGGCCAGGTCATCGTCGTTCGCATTGGTTGTCCATTTCATCCAGAACGATAGGGTCACGATATTGGTGGCGCTTAGATTGATGACCGCAGATGAACCATCAGTGCTGCCGTTGTAACTGAGAGCGCTGCCGATCTGCCCTATGGCTGTTTTACTGCTCGTGTTGGCGTTGTTGGTGCCGTTGGCGCCAGTGACAGTGGACTCTCTAATGATGGTGTTCGCAGCGTTATCATTCATGTGCCACACACCCTTGAAGCTTGCATCCCAGGTGTTCGCCGGATCGGACTGATTTGTATTAATCGTGCTATCGCCATACATCAGGTAAAAGACCGTATCGGTCGAACTGGACACCGAGGGGATCTTTACCCATGCAATCAGGTTGCCAGTCGTACCATCGTATCTCTCCACTTCCCACTTGAGCTTCGTAGTCCCCCCAGAATCAGCATAAAACCCGATGTCGTATCCGCTCGCATTGGCTACGTGACCACCGTTGGCAACTGTCTTGAGTGCAGGATCAGTGACACTTACTAACACTGTGAAATTGGACTGTGTACTGGGAACCTTGGTATGGTCGATTGTGACTGACCGTTGACATGCTGTAGCCGGTGTCGGGGTAGGTGTAGGCGTAGCCGTGGGAGTCGGCGTTGCCGTAGGGGGCACAGTTGGGGTCGATGTCGGAGTTGGAGTCGGTGTTGCCGTCGGGATCGGGGTCGGAGTTGGCGTGCGCGTTGCCGTTGGGGTTGGTGTCGGCAAAGGGCAACTCTCACCGCCCATTGCGATAAATGTTCCCGGCGAGCTTTGGTTGTTGTATTCCGTAGCGGCCCAATCAGGATTGCGTTCGATTGTCGACAACCGGACTTCGTCAAGCGTCCCCGCGGCATTGAGCGCGCTCGCTGCGCGGGACATGAAATAGAGCGAGCTATTGGCAAAATTGCCCAGGCCGGAAGCGCTGCGTGTGCCTGTTGTTAACGTTTGAAGGGCGCCATCTATGTACACCTTATCGGTTGGTCCGGAGCGATTGTACACCAGGTGGATAAGATGCCATGTCGCCACTGAGGGCCTGACGAAAAGATCAGTCCAGTAGGTGCCATTTCCCTTACCCATGCCCATCTCGAATTTTCCGCCGCCATAACTGCTGGCATTCCAGTCCGCTATAAACGCTCCAGCGTTCGTGTTATAGTTGGGCGTGTATTCAAAGGCTAGATCATCGTCGTTCGCATTGGTTGTCCATTTCATCCAGAACGATAGGGTCACAATATTGGTGGCGCTTAGATTGATGGCCGCAGATGAACCATCAGTGCTGCCGTTGTAACTGAGAGCGCTGCCGATCTGCCCTATGGCTGTTTTACTGCTCGTGTTGGCGTTGTTGGTGCCGTTGGCGCCAGTGACAGTGGACTC
>Ga0209577_10002804_pt1 | contig 16533 bp, 16 predicted proteins | sample GraSoiAngelo_109_FD_185874 | JGI IMG/M metagenome (GOLD analysis project Ga0209577, IMG submission 185874) | Grasslands soil microbial communities from the Angelo Coastal Reserve, California, USA - 14_0903_12_20cm (SPAdes) (version 2) | ecosystem: Environmental > Terrestrial > Soil > Grasslands...
ATGACGTGCCGTTCCTGATCCACGACGGCCAGACGTTCTTCAAGGTGATTTTCGAACTGATGCAGGAGCGGCCCGAAAAGGTGTATGGGGAAGGGATCGGCTCGTCGTACCAGTTCCAGGGCTTGACGCTGAGCAAGCAGTTCAAGCCGTATCGCGGCTGAGGGAGAGCCATGGAGCACGCGCCCAAGCCGGAGGATCGTCAGGACGAAGAGGAAGAGGAAGCCGAGGGCGAGCGCCATGCCACGGCCATGCAGAAGTTCGTCGGCTTCGTCATGCTGGTGCTCGGCTGGCTCCAACTCCTGCTGGCCGTCAGCAGCGGTTCGGAGGCCACGTCCGTGCCTTTCCTGATCTACTTCGCCGGCGTCGTGATCTTCGTCAACGGGACGGTCACAGCCTGGTACAAGTACCCGCTGATGCTCGCCGCCACCGTAGCGGGCCTGGCGCTGCACTACCACATCCAATCCCTCGGCTCGGCTACGCGCTGGGAGAAGGCCGTCGTGGTGTACGGCACCATCGTCGTCGTCGCCTACTTCATGCTCACCTCCAAGAAACCGGCCCGGCGCATCAATCCGCCTTCGCCCCCCCAGCCTCCTGTCCGGCCGCCGCAGGAATGACCATCTCGGTCATCATCCCCACCCTCAACGAAGCCCAGAACATCCGCGCGACGCTCGCTCCCCTTCGCCATCCGGCCTTCGGCGAAGTCCTGGTCGCGGACGGCGGCAGCCTGGACAGGACGGTCGCGGAGGCCGCGCCAGCGGCGAAGGTTCTCACCGCCCCGACGGGCCGCGCCCGGCAGATGAATACCGGCGCAGCCACCGCCTCCGGGGACGTGCTGCTGTTTCTCCATGCCGACACGCTGTTGCCCCCTACGGCTGCCGACGACATCATCGCCGCGCTGGCTGATCTACGGGTCGTGGGCGGGCACTTCAAAGCCCGTATCACGCCCGATCACGGCCTGCTGTGGCTCGTGGGCCGCATGATGAGCTGGCGCGCGCGGCTCACCGGCATCGCAACCGGCGACCAGGCGATCTTCGTGCGGCGGGATGTCTTCGAACAACTCGGCGGCTTTCCCGACATCCCGCTGATGGAAGACATCGCCTTCAGCCGGCGCCTCAAGCAGGCCGGGCGCGTGGCCGCGCTACGCAGTTGCGTCATGACCTCCGGCCGCCGATGGGAGCGGCACGGGCCGCTCCGCACGATCCTCCTGATGTGGAAGCTGCGGCTGCTCTTCTTCCTCGGCGTGAGCCCAGACCGGTTGAAGCGCCTCTACGTGGATGCGCGGTGAGCACGGCGCTGATCATCTTCGCCAAGGCGCCGATCCCCGGCGAGGTGAAGACGCGTCTCTGCCCGCCCCTCGATCCGGATGAAGCGGCCTCGCTGCACGGGACGCTCGTGCTGGACGCGATCGAGCGGACGAAAGGGTTGCAAGGGGTCACGCTCTACGTCGCGGGGACGCCGGACCTCGCCCATCCGTTCTTCAAGGTGATGGAGGGCCGCTACGGGGCGACGCTGCTGCTCCAGCGGGGGCCGGACCTGGGGAACCGCATGAAGTGGGCCATGCAGGACACGTTCGAGCAGGGGGCGCAGGAGGTGCTGCTGACCGGCACGGACCTGCCCACGCTGCCGCGCGCCCATCTCGTCGAAGCGCTTACGCTCGTCAAGCGTCACGACGTCGTGCTGGGGCCATCGGCGGACGGCGGGTACTATCTGATCGGGCTGCGCAAGATGGTGCCGGCGTTGTTCGAGGGCATTACGTGGAGCACAGCGTCCGTGTTCTTGGAGACGAAAAAGAAGGTCGCGCAAGCGGGTCTGTCGCTGGGGCTGCTGCCGGAATGCCGCGATCTCGACACGCTTGAGGATCTGAAGGCGTTCATCTCATTGTGCGGGAAGGAGCGGGCGATGACGAAGCGCACCGAAGGCGCCCTCCGCCTCATCGCCGCGCGACTGAAAGACCGTTAGGGGACTGGCTGGTTTTCTTCTTAGAAAAGCTGCCTGTCCCCGTCTTCATCCGACGTAGGGGCGCACCTGCGTGTGCGCCCGATTCTCAGAGGGGGTCCTGTCGGCGAGCACCCTGACGTGCTCATGGCCTTTCGCCGTCGCAGCCCCGATGACTCGGCTGCAGTCCATTCTGCTCCGCCAGGGTCCCGCTCGCCGCCACCCGCAATCAAGATACCTTTACCTCTATTCTCTGCGTAGAGCCCCGTAGCTTTTTCTTAGAGTTTGGCGTACGCTTTTCTGCGGTTCAAAACGTGGTGCTTTCGCAATGCCACTACAATACTAGGAGTGATTCAACATGGGCTTCGGGATAGTATGTGTCGATCTAAACAACGCACAACACGGTTTTGAGATACCACACTATCCGGATATGTGCCCAATTTGCCACCACGCCATCCATATAAACGCACACCATTTCGCGTACTATGATGCTAAGAAGCTCGACGCTAATAACTGCATACAAATCCTTTTCCGATGCCCACGGGTCAATTGCCAAAACTTGTTTATCGCTTACTACAGCCGCAACAGAACAAATAACCTGCTGGCTTTTAGCTATTCTCAACCAACCACTTTTACTGGAAGAACTTTTAGTGAAGTGATAAAACAATTATCACCAGAGTTCTGCGAAATATACAATCAATCACTCTCGGCAGAAACTAGTGGGTTAAGAAAAATTTGTGGGGTCGGTTACAGGAAGTCCCTAGAATTCTTGATCAAAGATTACCTCATCAAAAGTAATCCTGCAAAGGAACAGGAAATCAAAGGCAAGTTTTTGGGTAAATGCATTGCTGAGGATATATCTAGTGAACAGATCAAGGCAGTAGCTCGAAGAGCCACATGGCTAGGCAATGACGAAGCCCATTATTCACGAGTTTGGGAGGGAAAGGACCTGCAGGATTTGAAAAAACTTATCGACTTAACTGTTCATTGGATTGAAATGGAAGAGTTAACAAAAGAAGCCGTGAAAGATATGCCCGATAAATAGGGACCAAAGAAGAGGGACGGGACCCGTTCTGAAGACTGCGTGACTTAAGCCGCACAATCCTTTATCCTTCCCGCCGACATGCCTCGGTTCAATCACACGGCGATCCTGGCGATGGGGATGCTCACGCTGCTGATTCTGTCAGCGGGCGTGGAGGCGACGGCTGTCGAGAAAGTCTGGAACTTTGATGTTGACACACCTGACTCACTCCCCAAGGAGTTTGTCATCGGGACGCTGTTTGATGGACGCCCCGCAGGAGACTGGAAGGTGCTTCGCACGGACCAGGCGAAAAGTCCATCACAGGTATTGGGCCAGGTAGAGGGAAAAGGCGCAGAGCACGCGTACAAGGTGGTTCTCGTCAACGGGACTGATGGATCTGATGCCGATCTCGAAGTCTCGTTCTTCCCTGTCGACGGGAAAGCCGACATGGGCGGCGGCCTGATCTGGCGGGCGTCTGACGATCGGAATTACTACCTGACCCGGGCGAATCCCCTTGAGCAGAACATCCGGATTTACCGAGTCGTGAAGGGTGTCCGTCATCTGCTGCAGGACTTCAATCAGACCATCTCGGTGAAGCGGTGGCACACCCTTCGGGTCATCACCCGCGGCTGTCAGGTCCGGGTGCTGTTTGATGACCGGCAGGTGTTCGACCTCTGTGATCACACCTTCACGAGAGGTCGCATCGGTCTGTGGACGAAGTCGGATGCGGTGACCTACTTCGACGACCTAAAGGTCCAGGTGTTGAAATGAATCGAAGAAGGGGGGCCTGGCTCCATTTCCGAATGGTGCCGGTCCCCCTTTGACTCTCAGAGGAGGCAGCGACTACACGCGCTGACGGATTCTCCTGGCAAAGGCGCCCAGGCCCGCCAGGCCGGAGCCGAGGAGCAGGAGCGACCCCGGCTCTGGGACGGCAGCGGTCTCCGGAGCGTCGCTGAAGACGTTGTAGGTGTTTTCATTAAACCAGTTAACGACCGTCGGCGGAGCGGTCTCGAGGACGAACATATTATTCCCGCTAGTCACCGTCGCATAGGTCGGGAAGCAAGTGATGTCGCCTTCGATCCCCGAGGTGCAGCCGTCCGAGAAAATCCGGATGCCCGGCAACTCCGTGCCTCCGAAGATGTGGACGGCGTCGCCCCACAACAACGTGTTCGCCTGGTCAATTGGGTTGGTCGGGTCACCGCTTTCCATCAGGATCGCCCACCCTGGTATACTTTCGGCGAAGCCCAGCAACTGGATCGGACAGGCCTCGCACGCCGTGCTAGTCGCGGTGATAGTCGCGGTGTTTCCAGTCGTCTCGTAGAGGTTGAACGTGTTCGCCTGGGCGGTCCCTGCCAGGAGAAACAAGGTCAGACTGAACAGTAAGAGAGCTGTCATTTTCATCATGATCAACTCCTTTTCTGTTGACTGTAAATAATAAATAGGCAAGGTGCAGGCCAGGCGGTTGGGATTCTTGAATATTTTCTGCGGCGTTGTTTAGAGTCCCTTGATTCTAAAAGAAATTTTTATTCCTGACGTGAGGGAAGCGACACCCCCAATGGCCTTGGGCGTATCATCCTACTGTTTCACAGTGTAAAAAATCCTGACAGTCGGGAAGAGAAAAGGTGCGGAGTGTAGGGGATCGGATGTCGAGATGAACACAAATAATCAATGAGTTAGGAATAATGCTCCCTATTTGTAGAGTGTAAAGTTTCCTGACACACGATTGAGAGGACATGACCCTGGATCGCCGCGGCCTTGTGCCCGCCGAAATCGTGCGGCGCGGCCTCCAGGTACCTGATCGCCTCTTCCAATTCGCGGATCGCCTTGGCAATCCGCGGATGATGGGCCTTCTCTAGCTACTTCTCAGCACTAGACAATCCCTTCTGCTAGGTGTAACTTTCCCCACAAGCATCTCCACAGCCTGCCGTGCCGCACGTGCTCAGCTTCGTGGAGTTAGCCATTGCTCTCCAACCCCGCTGAATACGCCATCACTGATCTCGGTACACTGGGTGGCCCAACGAGTACAGCATCGGACATCAACGATAGAGGGCAGGTGTGTGGCACGTCTCACTTTGCGAACGGGGCAAGCCATGCCTTCCTTTGGCAAGGGAGACGCATGAAAAAGATAGCAGCAGAAGGATTCGAAGGCTCAATCGCCAGCCGAATCGATAGGTTTGGTCGTGTCGTCGGGGATTTTAAGAGAGGAAGCATGACCTTGGGTTTTGTCTTTGACCCAAAGTACCCCTCTAGGCTGACGTCCATTCAGCCGCTCCCTCCATTCCGTGACGTTCATGCGCGTGGCATTAATGAGAAAGGGCAAGTCGTTGGATGGGGTCGTGACGAGCCGGGCCGAGTCAGAGCGCTTCTCTGGAATACGATCGGAAAGCCGCCGATAGATCTGGGAACTTTCGGTGGTCCGAACAGCGCCGCCTATGGGATCAATTTTTTCGGCTGGATCACAGGGTATGCGAGACTGCAGACAGGAAAAGACCACGCCTTCTTTCGAAAAACAGGCAAACTCATTGACCTGGGTCCGCCCTCAGACCACCGCATCGCTTTGAGTTTTCCGTTCAGCTACGGTTACGCCATCAACAACCGTGGGCAGATCGCAGGCTACCTCGCATCTGCGCCTTTTACGACTGGCACGACCCAGGCCTTCTTATTTACTGATCATTTCACCCTATTGTCGAACTCACTCGGTGGCACGAATAGCATTGGGCTCGCGTTGAACGATACCGGTGAAGTAGTCGGGCGTGCGGAGACTTCCATTCGCGGACAGTACCACGCCTTCCTCTTTCGCCACGGCGAAATGATCGACTTAAACAGCAGGATTCCCCCTAACTCCGGATGGGCGCTCACTGTGGCCTGGGGCATCAACTACCGTGGTCAGATCGTTGGCAGTGGCGCAGTCAACGGCTATGAGCATGCTTTCCTGCTCACGCCCGTTACTGCCAGTGCCCGCTAGACATTCTTTCCTGCTAGGTGTAAGGTTCCCCGCACGCATTCCTGCGTAACTCCAAAAACCTCAAGAAATGCTTTTGCGCAGACCGAGGACTTAACCATCATCATAAGGAGGGTGAAAGATGGTAGAGAAGAGCTATGGTCAACTGCTGACTGAAGGGATTGTGCGTGCTATTCCGTGGGCGATCGTGTTTTCGCTGGCATTTCTCATCACCATGAAAATCTTCATGGGAATGCTGGGCCACGAGGTTAAAAAAGCCATTGATCACACGGCGAAGACTGCTGTCCGCACCTCAATGAACACAGTCTTAAGCTCCGAGGTGTTCCCCAAGATCAAACAGAACACCAAAGAGGCAATCGAGTACACCGTCAACACTGTCAACAGGGAGTTGGTTTCGCAATACGTCAAGCCAATTAGCGGAAAGAAATAGAAACAGGAGGTGTCACGATGATCAGACTATTTGTGGCTGCATTGTTCTTGCTGCTCACAGGCGGCGCTGCATTTGCGCAAGCGCCTACACAAGCACCCGCACCGGAGACCAAGCCTACACCGGGCGATGGCTATACGATCCACGTCACGGCCGCGCACCTGATTGACGGCAAGGTCCGCGGCCCGTTCCACCATTATTGCAAGGTTGTCTCTCAGGACCCTTTCATCCAGTGTTTGTTGTATGAGACGAACGAGCCCAACGCCAAGCTGGTCGGGATCGAATATATCGTCGCCAAGACCATGACACGAAACAGGGAGGTTGTCCCGGCGAATATCTGGAAAAAGGTATGGCATGATCATGCGGCGGAGATCGCAACAGGAAATGTCAAGGTGCTGGATCTCCCCCCGGATAAGGCCAAGGAGGTGGCGGACACGGTCGCCAAGACGGATGGGATCATTTTCTCGCTCTGGCCGGAAGGGGCCAAACTGCCGACCGGCAAGGTGAGCATGGGCCAGATGGTCGGCCATGCTGTTCATTCCAAGTAGAAAGATTGATCATATAAGGGGGCGGGCTACTTTGGGGTAGCCCGTCCCCTTCTCGCCCTCATGCGTTTTCACCCCCCTCAATTCCGGGGTTCAACTGATTGCCTCTCCCAGTCCTGTCGCCTACCTTATACAAGTGGGACGGAGAGGTGTGGCCGAGCGGTCAAAGGCATAACGCTCTGTCGGGGGTTCAAATCCTGCCCTCTCCGCCATGACCACAGGTAAGGCGTCAGAACGTTCGTATGGGAGGTGGAGCGATGATGTGGATGCGGACCTGTCCACATTGTTGGCGCGTGCTCTTCAAACGTGATCCACAGGAACCGTGGCACTGCCACCGGTGTGGCTGGAAGATTTAGAGAACGAAATTCCTTGATAGATTTGCCCTCTGTATCGAGCCTTCCACTTCTGATACAATCATTCTAAATACGGAGGGGAGACCGGCTGATGCGTGCGCGCTGGGGGACACCTCCTGTTGTGGTCCTCGGTCTCGCCGCTGTGTATGTCCTGGCTGGCAAGCTGGGGTTGCTGCTAGCCTTCGTGCATGCCAGCGCGACCGCGGTATGGCCCCCCACGGGCATCGCGCTGGCCGCCTTCTTACTGTTGGGCTATCGCGTGTGGCCCGGCATCTTCCTGGGCGCGTTCCTCGTCAACCTCACCACGGCAGGTTCTGTCGCCACCACGCTCGGCATCGCGACGGGTAACACCCTCGAAGGGCTCGCTGGCGCCTACCTGGTGAACAGGTTTGCCCACGGCGCCCACGCCTTTGACCGTCCGCAGGATGTCTTCAAATTCGCAGTCCTCGCTGCACTGGCGTGCATGACGGTAAGCCCCTTCATAGGGGTGACCAGCCTGGCTCTCGGCGGCTACGCCGACTGGGCCGAGTATGGGCGCGTCTGGCTCACCTGGTGGTTGGGAGATGCAGGCGGCGCCCTCATTGTGGCTCCGGTCCTGCTGCTCTGGGGTCAGGACCCCCGTGCGCGGTGGACTCTGGCTCAGGTGAAGGAAGCGGGCCTCTTGCTTGTGACCCTTCTGCTCGTGGGGTTGGCCGTGTTTGGCGGGGTGCTTCCGATCACCATAGAAACGTATCCCTTGGGCTTCCTGTGTATTCCGGTCCTGGTTTGGACGGCATTCCGGTTCGGCCCCCGCGAAACCGCGACGGCCATGTTGCTGCTCGCAGGGATTGCGATCTGGGGCACGTTGTCGGGGTTCGGCCCCTTTGTCAGAGAAACCCAGAACGAGTCACTGTTGTTGCTGCAATCCTTCATGGGTGTCACCGCCATAATGGCCCTGGCCCTGGCCGCCGGTGCGGTGGAACAAAGGCGGGCGGAGGCAGCGCGGACACGCGAGGCAGCCGACACGCGGGCCATTCTCGACATGGCCCTGGATGCGGTGATTGGGATGGACGAGCATGGCGTCATCACAAATTGGAACCCTCGAGCTGAAGTCATCTTCGGTTGGACCGCGGGTGAAGCGATAGGGAAAAAGCTTTCCGAGGTCGTGATCCCACCCCAATATCGGGAGGCGCACATCCGCGGCCTGAGGCACTTCCTCGCCACCGGGCAAGGGCCAGTGCTTAACCGGCGCATCGAAATCACCGCTTTGCGGCGTGACGGGACGGAGTTTCCCGTGGAGCTCTCAATCCTTCCCTTGAAGGTTGGCGCCTCCTATCGGTTCAACGCCTTCATCGCCGACATCACGGAACGCAAACGGGCCGAAGGGACAAAGGCCCGACTAGCGGCCATCGTGGAGTCCTCGGATGACGCGATCATCGGCAAGACCCTGGACGGCATCGTCATCAGTTGGAACAGCGGGGCAGAGCGCATCTTCGGGTACACCGCGGAGGAGGTCCTGGGGCAGCCGGTCACGATGTTGATCCCCCCCGACCGCTTGGACGAAGAGCCTCCCATCATTGACCGGCTTCGACGAGGTGAGCGTATCGAACACTTTGAGACCGTGCGGCGACGGAAAGACGGAGAGGAGGTTGACGTCTCCTTGACCATTTCATCGATCAAGGATGAGACCGGGAAAATTATCGGGATTTCGAAGATTGCCCGTGACATCACCGAACGCCAGCACGCCAAAGAGGAAAGGGAACGCCTGATCCTCGATCTGACGGCCGCGCTGGCTCAAGTGAAGACCATGAAAGGCTTGTTGCCAATTTGCGCGTCGTGCAAAAAAATTCGGACTGACGAAGGCTATTGGAAAAACATCGAAGCGTACATCGAGGAACATTCGGAAGCATCGTTTACCCACGGCATCTGCCAGGATTGCGCGCAGAAGCTGTACGGTTACCAGCCAAAAATTGAAGAAAAGAGAGAAGAGCGGCTATAACGCGAGCCGGGGTGCGGGACGTTCTACCTACTGATCTTCGGCTGGATGATGCACGTCTCGCCGTTCGAGAGCACCCCCGACAAAATCTGGACTCACTGAAGTTCGGCGAGCGGTCCGTAGAGCGCCTCCTGAACCTGCGCGTCTGACAGCCGATAAACCAGAATGGAATAACCTACGTTGTCGTCTGGCTCCCGCTGGCGCAAGTAGCTCACGAGCCGCCCGAACCTCAGCTGATCATACAGCTTAAACCGTTCCACCCAGAACCCACGCCCTTTCTCGTGGACTAGGCGTGCGCGAGCCTCCATGTCGCCGCTGGTTTGTGCATATCGCTCCATGTCGGCGAGCACTTGCCAGTATAGCTGCTCATAGAGCGGCCGCCAGTTCCCTCCGGGTTCCAGATAGACCGCCTGCAACATGGTCGCGCTGATGCAGTAGACGCCGCCGGTCAGTGGAAGGATTTCTTTCTTGCCGAGGGAATAGATAACCGGCAGTCGTTGGGCCTCGATGCGATAATAGTTAGGGCTGCCCTTGCCGAAATAGGATAGGTAGACAGGCGTCGGGGTTGACCCGCCCAGCCCATTCCGCTCGAGCCAGCGCTTGAGCCCGGGCAAATCTTGTCCCCAATCCAGTGAGCTGTCTACAAGATGGCGGTACGCGTGGCTTGGCCCTCCAGCCACCTGATTGAAATAGGCCAGATAATGGGGTCGGATACTCCATGACTCGACGACAAACCACACCAGGCAAGCCAACAGCACTCGCCACGCAAGTCGGTTTTGGGTCCCAAACCAGTAGGCGGCGGCTCCGGCCAGAATGAACATGGCCGGATACGTCGGCAGGATGTGGCGGTGGCCGACATTGAGATGGCTTCCCAGCGCCGCCGTCCAATAGATCAGCAGCAATACCCAGAGCGGGGCAGTCCGGTCAAAGGCTGGCCCATCCCGTGCACGCCTCGCAAGCGCGAACAAGGCAAGAACCAGGATGGCAAACAACGGTAGCGGAGTCTTCACGAGCACCGCATAAGGAAAGAAGTACCACCATCCCGTCATGCTGTATTGGCCGTTGAGAAACGCGGGACGTTCCCTTATATGGTGGAGCGTGAAGCCCAACCCATAGAGATAGGCTTCGGGCAAAAGCCGGTGATCGCGCGCGAATGTGATCACTGTACCGGACAGTCCCGAATCGGCCAAGATGACGTCCCATTCTTGAAAGAACCGGTCGCCGTCCTGCCGGAGCGGACCGAATGCCGAATATCGGAACCCGTAGAAACTCCAAATCACGGCAACCACAACGATGAGGTGCACCGCTATCGCCGCCGCAACGGTCCATGGATTCAATGGCCGAAGTGGGTCGCGCTCGCTCGAATGTACTGCCGCCTCAACTCCGGACGGCCTGGAGATGACGTGAATGATCACCAGTGCCAATGCCATGGGAAGGACGAGGAGAGCCGAATTCTTGGACACGAACACAAGGCCCATCACCACGGATGAACCCAGGACAGTAAGCACACTGCGCTTGCGGAGCATCGCCCAGAAACACCAAACGGACGCCGTTAGCGTCAGCGTGATAAACAGATCGGACGTCATCAGGCTTCCGTACGCCAACATGCTGGGGCAAAAGACGTAAAGCAGCAGCGAAACGGTCCCGCCAGCTGGCCCGAACAGCGACCGCGACCAGGCATACACCAGCAATCCCAAACCGGCTGCCGCCAGTGCCACCATGGCCCGCCCCCGCAGTAGCATGGACTCTAGAGGGTTGCCAAGCTGATGGAAGAACTGGTTGCCGATCGTCCATACGTTTGCTTCCCGCCAGGCGGGCTGATCGAGATCGGGAAAACGGTAGCTCCCGAGCAGCAGCGGCAGCGAAACCCAGCGCTGCGGCAGCACGCCGTTCTCCGGTTGCAGCCGGTAATCGACGGTCAGCCAGTAGCTGTAGCCACCGGTGAGATGCACAATCTCATCGAATGTCACCGATTTGCCGAACTCGCCGCTGACGGCCATCGCCCAGTAGCAGGCGAGCATGACTACGGCCATGGGATAACCGGTGACACATTGCCGAAGATGTTGACGCAGAGGAATGAAGGCGAGCTTCACGCGCGGGTCCTAGCAAAAAACCTCTTGATCGTCTCGACGACGTACGTCTGCTGGTCTTCGGTAAGCTCGGCGTAGATGGGCAGCGCCAGCGTCTCCTGGGCCGCGCCCTCCGCGTACGGGAACGAGCCCGGCCCATGGCCGAGGTCCTTGTAGCAGCCCTGGAGATGCAAGGGCGACGGGTAATAGATCTCGGTGCCGACCCCCTGTTCCTGCAGGAAGGCCCGCAACTGATCCCGCCGTAGTGCGCGAATGACGTACTGGTTGTAGACGTGGCGATTCTCGGCGGTGACCGTGGGCAGGGTCACGCGACCCAGCAGATTCGCCTGCTTGAAGAGGGCCTCATAGCGCGAAGCATTTCGCTGCCGGCCCTTGGTCCACTCTTCCAGGTATTTCAGCTTGACGCGCAACACCGCCGCCTGGAGCGCGTCCAGCCGGCTGTTCAGCCCGATCACTTCGTGAACGTACTTCACGCGGCTGCCGTGGACCCGCAGTATGCGGACGCGGTCGGCGAGCGCCTGATCGTTGGTGGTGACCATGCCGCCGTCCCCGAACCCGCCGAGGTTCTTGGAGGGAAAGAAGCTGAAGCATCCTGCCTGCCCGAGCGAGCCGGCTTTGCGGCTCCGCCAGGTCGCCCCGATCGCCTGCGCGGCGTCCTCGATCACCGGGATTCTCTTCCGGGCGGCAATCTGTAATATCGGCTCCATCTCGGCGCACTGGCCGTACAGGTGCACCGGCATGATGGCCTTGGTCCTCGACGAAACGGCCCCGTCGAGCTGCGCGGGGTCCATGTTGTAGGTGTCCGGCTTGATGTCCACGAACACCGGCTTCGCGCCCAGGCGCGAGATGGAGCCGGCCGTGGCAAAGAACGTGTACGGCACCGTGACCACCTCGTCTCCCGGTCCCACGCCGCAGGCCATGAGCGACAATAAGATTGCGTCGGTGCCGGAGGCCACGCCGACGGCCTGGCCTACTCCGACGTACTTTTGGATGTCCTTCTCCAGATCGGCTACGCGCGCCCCGAGGATGAACGCCTGCTCGTCGCAGACCGCTTCGAGGGCCGCCATGACCTCCGCCCGGATGGACTGGTACTGCGCTCGCAAATCCAGCAACGGGACGTTCACGTTCGTTTCTTGCCTCCTTTACCGCGCGACTGGCTGTTCGCTCCGTGTCGAACCCGTGTCCGCGGATGCGTCGAGCCCCGCCGTGGCCAGCAACGTATCATAAAGCTCGGTCCGTTTCTCCAGCGCGAACCGGCTATCGAACTCGTCCGGGATGGAGCCGCCGCAGCGGCGCATCCGCTCCCGCTCGGCGCTGTCCATCAATAAGCGAATGACCCGCGCAGCCAGCTCATCGATATCGCCGGGCTCGCAGAGCCAGCCATGCTGACCATCAACGATGGCCTCAGCGGCCCCGCCCGCCCGGGTGGCGACGGCCGGCAGGCTGCTCGCCCTCGCCTCCAACAATACCTGAGGGAGCCCTTCCCAATGGGAGGTCAGGAGGAAGAGATCCAGGGCCCGCATTACCCTGGGAATGTCCCAACGCCAGCCGGCCAGCCGGACGCGGTCTTCGAGGCCGGCCCGCCGGATTGCAGCTTCGGTGGCGGGGCGCAACTCGCCGTCCCCCACCCAGACAAACCGGGCGGCAGGCACCTGCGCGCACACGCGGGCCGCCACGGCCACGAAGTCCTGCGGTGCCTTCTGTGGCTTGAGGGGCGCCACTGTGCCCACCAGCAGATGCGGAGGGCCGACGCCCCACTCCGCTCGCATCTGATCACGGTCAGAGTCCGAGAGCTGAGGTAATAGAAACGCTTCGGTATCGACACCGGGACGGATCACCGCGAACGTGCCCCGTCGAAAGAGCTTCCACCGGAGCCCTTTCACGGCATCGGCTTCGGACACGGCAATCCAGTGTGTCGTGATGAGCCCGGTCAGCCGCTCGAGCCCGATCAGCAGCCACCGCAGCCAGGCCTGCTGGCTCGGCGTAACGCCGTAGCCGTGAATCGTATGAATGATGATGGGCACGCCGGCAAGCCAGGCGGCCCACCGGCCAAGAATGCCGGCCTTGGAACTGTGCGTGTGCACGATCGCGGGTGTCAGCTTTTCCAGGAGTCTCGTCAGCTCGAACAGCGCACGCAGGTCACGCCAGGGCCGGATCGGCCGCACGAGGCTCGGCACCTGGTGGAACGCGACGTACCTCAACGCTTTCGCTTCGGCATCCAGCATTCCAGGCTCGCCGGAAATCAGGACAGGTCGGAACCGGGACCGGTCCAGATGCGCGACGACGTACAGCGCGGTCTGCTGGGCGCCCCCCAGTTCCAGCTTGGTGATGATCTGGCAGATCGTGTGCGTCACGACGCGCGCAACTGCTCCGCGAGTTGCTTGCCCTGCGCCATGGCGTCCTCCATGGAGGTGTGCTCCCAGCGCCCGTACCGGCCGATCGACTGAATGCCGCGCCTCGCCAGCTCCTCCAGGATCGCGGGCAGGGCGCGGGCCCGGTGTTGGTCGAACAGCACGTAGGCGTACCGGATGTCTTTGACGTCGGCGACCACGAGCTCATCGTCCGACTGGAAAATGCCGGCGCGTTCCAACCCGTCGCGGATCCGCTGGAGCAACGCCGCCTCCGGCACGGCGTGCGCCGGCTGGTGTGAGACCTCCACGTAAAGCGAGCTGCACCCGGGCGGGCCCAGCGAGGGGGAGAAGTTCATGGGGAAGCCCGCGCGGTAGAACGGGAATTCCGGCTCGGGGAAGTAGATCCAGTGCTTGTCGGAGACCTTTGCCCGCGCCACGCCCAGATTGACGTTGTAGACCGACACGCAACGGAGCCCGCCCGCCGCCTCACGGATCGCCTTCGGCAGGTCCGTGCATCGTCGGATCAGCTCGGGCACGGGAATCGTGGAGACCAGCGTCTCGTACTCTTCGACGCGGCCGTCGGAGAAGGTCGCCCGTCGGCGTCCCGTCTCCACCTCGATCAGTTCGCAACCGTACACGATATCCCGCACGCCGGGCAGGAACGCCCGGGGTAGCACGCTGATCCCGCCCTGCGCCGGATAGAGAAAAGTTGGATTGTAGCCGAAGGCCTTGTCCTTGATGCCCAGTGCGCCGTTGACCACATCCTTGAGATCCGGCTTGGGCACCAGCCAGGACACCCAGTCCGACGTCAGCTCGTCCAGCGACACCTGCCAGAGCTTCTCGTTGAACGGCACCATGAAGTGCCGGGCGATGCCCTCGCCCATGTTTTCCAGAATCCAGTCCTTGAAGGAGCGGCCCGCCGGCCGGGTCGCGGCCGGCTTCGCGAGCGTGGCGATGAACCCCATCAGGCACTCGCGGACGACCTCGGGCGGCAGCCCGTAGGTGTTGGCCTGGAACGGATACTCAGTGTAAGTCCGGTGCGAGTAGATGAAGGAGCGGCGGACGTGCTGCTCCAGCCGGCCGTCCAACAGCCCTTCCACGAGGGCCTTGATGGCGGCCTGGCGGAAGTGGAGGAGATGGCCCGTCATGTCGAAGGTGAAGCCGTCTTTCTGGTAGGATCGACAGAGACCGCCCGCTTCCTTCTCCTTCTCGATCACCCGACAGGACCGGTCCCCCAGGTGATATGCGGTGCTGAGCCCGGCCAGGCCGGCGCCGATGATCAGGATCACGGCGCTCTCCGTGCGGACTCCGATGCGGGAGGCAGCACGGCTCCCTTCACCGGCTTGGGCATTTCAATGCGCTTGAGCCAGACCGCTGCAACGACCGCCAGAAGCATCGCGACGCCCGCGATGACCAGTGCCGGCGTCGTGGACACGAACATCATCGCCAGGGCCGCCCCTCCCAGCGCGGCCGACGCGCCATAGCTCGCGACGACGACCTGCGGGACCGAGAGCCGCAACTGCCGCAGGCGAAGCGCAATATGGTCCAGGCTCCCGAGGAACATCGGCAGGCCCCGCAGCCAGCGGACGTACATCACGAACAGCGTATCGAATACCGGCACGCCGAGAATGAGGACCGGCGCCAGGACCGCCACCGGGTTCACCGCCGTATACTTGCTGACCATCGCCAGCGCTCCCAGCATGAGGCCCACGAAGAGCGAGCCGGCGTCTCCCAGGTAGATCGTCGCCGGGTGAAAGTTGTACCGCAGGAACCCGACCAGGCTCCCCGCCAGCGCCGCCAGCATCATGGCGACCATTGTGTCGTGGTTCACCAGCGCCACGACGAAGAGCCAGAGGCAAGCGATCACGCTGACCCCGCCGGCCAGCCCGTCCATCACGTCGATGATGTTAACCGCGTTGATGATACCGATCATCCACACGACGGTGAGCAACAGGTCCAGCCAGTCGGGAAACGCGGCGATCTCGATGCGGATGCCGCTCCGGATCAGGACGAAGACCGCGATGAGCTGACCGATCAGCTTGGGCCAGGGTTTGAGGACCCCGAAATCGTCGATCAAGCCCAGCATCACCATGAGGGTCCCGCCCAGGACCAATCCCAGGACGTCCTGCCGAAACTCGAAGGTTAGGGCCAGGCTGATCAGGAACGCCAGGTAGACGGCGAGTCCGCCGAAGTAAGGGACAGGCTCCGATTGGTGCTTGAGCCGCCCGTCGGGACGGTCCACGACGTTGAACTGCAGCGCCGCGCGCCGCGCCACCGGCACCCCATACAGGGCCAGCAACAGCGCGAGACCGAACGTCAATAGGTACAGCAGCATCACTCGACCTCGATGGCGGTCCAGACGGTCTTGATTGCTTCATAGACGAAGGTCTTCGCGTGGCGGCGGCGCATCCACCAGCCCTCCGGTTCGAACAGGCCGTCGTTCACCGGAGACGCGAGGAAATGAGGACCGTAGGGGCCCGCGGCCCGTTCAAAAATCCGTTTGGCACGGGCCGTATGGTAGTTAGCAGTCACCAGGATCACGTCTTTCAGCCCTCGGCGTTTCAGGATCGGCACGACCACCTTGGCTTCCTCCCTGGTGGAATCGGCGTTCTGCTTCACAGTCAGAATACGAGTCGACGGGACGCCGAGAAATTCGGCATACCGCCGCATGACGTCCGCCTCGTGCGTCCGGAACCCGATGGGGTTCCCGCTCAGCACTAGCAGCGGGGCCAGCCCACGCTTGAAGAGCCCGACCGCGTGCTGCACGCGATCGCCCCCACGCGAGTCACCCGCCAGCACCAGAATCGCATCGGCCGGGTGGAGCGGATCGTCCGTGATCAAGGCCGCCCCCAGCGCTTTCAGCCCCATCGGACC
>Ga0209577_10002808_pt1 | contig 16510 bp, 21 predicted proteins | sample GraSoiAngelo_109_FD_185874 | JGI IMG/M metagenome (GOLD analysis project Ga0209577, IMG submission 185874) | Grasslands soil microbial communities from the Angelo Coastal Reserve, California, USA - 14_0903_12_20cm (SPAdes) (version 2) | ecosystem: Environmental > Terrestrial > Soil > Grasslands...
CGCAGGTCAGCGCCGCGAGCCATCGCGTCGTTCAGCGAGTTCTCCGCCTGCAACAACGCAATCGCAGCCTTGACCTGATTCTCGTTGGCTGCCGTCACAGTTTGCGAGGCAATCGCGCGAGCGTTACCCGAATCCACACCCAACGCGGCGGCCTGCTGCTGGGCGTCGAACAGCTGCACGTGGGACGAATACTCGCTGGTGACCTGGTCCTCCAACTGCAAATGAAGGTCCCGCAAGTCCCGGATCGCCTGCTCCCGGGCCGTGTTCAACGCAACCTGCGCGTCGTACTCCTGCCGCTGAGACCTGGCGTACGCCAGCTCCGCCGACGTCACACCCTGGTAGGCGTCCTGCAACTGCTGCTGAGCCTGCGCCACCCCATGCTGAGCCTGCGCCACACCCTGCTCGGCCTGAATGACCTGCTGGGCGGCCTGCGCCTCACTGTGCTGGGCGTCGGCGATACCGCGCACCGCCTGCTCGTAGGAGTGCTGCGCGTCCACCACCGACCGCTGCGCCTGCGCCACCGCCTGGTCGACCTGGGTGAAGTGATCCGTGATCGCCTGCTGCGCCTGGTGCACCGCCAAAGACGCCTTGGCCATCGCCTCAGCCACAGCCTGCACCGAAATCGACGCCAACGACCCAGAGTTGATGATGTCCTGGTAGCCCTGAGTCACGTCCGCCAGCGACAAGCCGAGCATCTGCGCCGTGTCAGCGGCGGACTGCTGATACTGGGCGGACTGCAGCATGTGCGCCCCGACTGTGCCCACGTTCGCCGCTAGGAGCGCCGCGTCCTGCGTCAACTGGTCGGTCGACTTCGACGCGTCGTCGGTGTGGGTGGCGAACAAGCCGACCGCCGCAGCGGCGAGACCGAGCAGGGCGAGAATGGGGCCACTGGCGGCGACCAGCGCGCCGAACCCGACCGCCGCAGACCCCGCCGAGATTCCCGCCGCCTCCACGGCCACAGCGGCGGCCGAAGACTCCACGGTCACACCCTGCAGGGTGGCGATCATCCCGGCTGCGCGGGCGGAACCGGTGACCATGTTCGCGCCGAGCAGGTTGATCCCGCCCGCGAGGGCCTGCACACCGGCGGCTGCCGTGGCCACGGCGCCGAGTAGCGGCGCGAACGGCCCGATGATCGTTGTGAGTCCGTTGAGCACGTCCGCGGCCACGTGGAGGCCCGCGGTCAGCACGGGGAGCGCCCCAGCCGCGAGTTGCCCCACGACGGAGGCGAGTCCGGCGATGGCTTGGTCGGCGGTGCCAGCGGCCGAAGCCCACGCCTCGCCGAGGTTCGCGGCGAGGGAGGTGATCGCGCCGAGCACGGAGCCGGCGATCGACCCCAGTGACTGCAGATCAGTCCCGAACGCGGTTGAGTGTTGCGACAGCGTCGTCAGGGACTGCCCCCCGGCCGCACCCAACGTGGACATGGCGTTCGCCGCGCCGGTCATCACCGGCATGATGTTCTGCATCGACGCCAACAGGCCGGGCATGGCGTTCGACGCCATCTGCGTGATCCCAGCCGTCAACACCGCAACCGCGGGCCCGGCAGTGGACATTGCCGCCGAGATCGACGGCCCCAACGCCTGAAACTCCGCATCCAGGGCGCGCCCGGCCTGCGTCAGGTACGGAACCGTCTGGTCCGAGGCATTCCGCAGTTCGTTGACCACGTCGTGGCCAAGCTGCACGAACGACGCCCGCACCTGCTCGTTGCTCCGCTGCACCACCGCGGCGGCGGCGATGAACCCCGCCCCAACGGTCGCCTCGACCGCCGCGCCAACGAACGGGGCGGCAGAGAGGATCGCGGCGGCAATGAGTTGCCCGTGCCCGGACATGCCCCGCCGTGTGGCTTCGTTCGCCGCTGCGGACGACGTCCGGCCGACCTCCGCGCCAGCCCGGGTGGACGACCCCAGATCGGGGTCCGCTTCGACCTTGACGTGGACGGCGGTGGCTTCTTGCAGCCTGCGCCAATCGGCCATCCTGGTTCCGGCGCCGATGGTGTCGACGTTCAGGCCGATAGCGACGGACGAGCGTTCCTGGAGCCGTCGCCAGTCCGCCATGCGCGCACCAGCACCAGCGGTGTCGACGTCGACACGGGCTTGGATGGCGTTGCGGGTGAACCGCTCCGCATCGGCCCGCGCTTGGTCGAGCCCCCGCTGGAAAGGAGTCCTGTCCAACGTGAGGGTCGACTCAATCGAGCCCGCGTCGAAGCTCACCCGACCTCACCGCCCCTCACTGAACGTTGAAACCCAGAGCGGACAGGTCGTCGTTCGACGCGAGCCCGTTGTCATCCTGCGGCGCGTCATCCCCAGCCAACTCGCGGTCCAACTCCTCCACATAAAGGCGCTGCTGCCACCACGGCAACGCGTCCCACTCGCCGACCGAGAACCCCAAATGCCGGCGCACCATGTAGTAGGTGCGCCGCTGCGCCTCAGTGCCCGCTAACTGCTCGTAGCGGGCCTCAAGCCTTCCGGGTTGTTCACCTCGGAGCTGATCCACCCCAGGAACGCCTGGAACCCGCGGTGACCCAACCCGGCGAGCTGTTCACGGCTCGGCGACCCGTCACACAATTCGAGGACAGCGTCGAAAGCCTCCTCATGGATCGCGTTGTGCTCGTCCTCCGTGAGGGACCCCATCACCCGCATCAACTCGTCGGTGTCAGAACGGTCCTCCACCGGCTTGCCGATGTGGGCGAGGTTGTCCCGCAGCCGCTGGTTGAAGCGGTTGACGGCCTTCGTGGACGGCTCCGGGGTGGTGCCCTTGACGCCGCCACCGAAGTCCCAGTCGAGGGACTGGACATGCTTGGAGAGGTCGAATCCGGCCATGTGCGTATCCCTTCAGGGGGCCAAGATCACAGCGCGGCCGCGTCCATCGTCTTGATCGTGATCTGAGACGGCTGAACAATCGACTCGAACGACACCGAATACGTGCGCGGCGCATTCGACCGCCGGTACGCCGTCTTGATCTGCGCCACCGACTTCACCTGCGGGACCAAGATGCGGCGCCAGAACCCGTTCGAGTTCTGCGCCTCCATACCCAGACCGAACGTGGACATCTCGTCGGCGATCACCAGCGTGGACGTGCCAGCAACCCCGGTGGACGCGGCCGTGGTGGTGATCGTGCCGCCACCGAAAGCCCACTGCATCGTCTGCAGGTCGTCCTCAGCCAACTCGATGTTGACGGTCATCGTCAGGCTCTTGGTGCGGTAGTCCACCGGGGTCATCTGCTCCTCGACCTCGATGGTGTCCGTCGCCCGCTGAAAGTCCAGGCTGGCGCCATTCGCTGAAGCACCAACCGGAACCCACGGGGTGGTCCACGCGGTGCCCAGGGCCACCGTGTCGGCCGGCAACGCAGGAGGCGTGCCCGGGACGTAAGGCTGCAGGTACACCGCCGCCAGGCCCGTGAGGACCTTGCTGGGGTTGTACTGGGGGACGAAGGTGGGCATCGCGGAGACCCTTCTTTCAAGACGAAACCCCCGCGCCGACGGGCTGCGGGGGTGAAGACGAAACGGTGGTGCGCGGGTCAGACCTCGCGAAGGGTGAGACCGGACTGTTCGGCTGCGGCGCGCACCTTGCCGGCGGTCGCCTCGTCGAGGTCCACGCCCTCAGCGGTCAACACGGTGTCGCCAACCTGGAACGAGTCGACGAACGGCGGCGGCGCCAGACGCACCGTGCCCGGCTTCGACGCGCGGGCAGGGGTTTCGGCTTTCGGTGCCGCCCCGGCGTCCTGCGCGGCCTTCTCCTCGGCGGTCAGCTTCCGCTCGGGGCTGTCAGCCATGGTTTATGCCTCCATGATCGTGGTCAGGTAGGTGCACACCATCTCGGTGCGGTTCCCGGAGTCCGGCAGCGCGGACAGCAGCGTCGGGCGACCGCCGGAGCGGGTAACCGAGATGAGTCGCACCGGGCCGATCGTGGCCGGGAATTGGGCGCCCAAGATGCGCTGGTCGGCGTCGTAGGCGATGGACTCGCAGTCGTCGGGGTTGTTCTGCGCGCCACGGCAGCGGAGTTGGAACCCCACAGTGTCTGCGGCGCCTTCCAACGTCAGGCCCGGCCCCGACGTGGGGGTGACGACGGCGAGCCGATCGGGCATCTGCGGGATCCGCTGCGTACCCGGGAACAGCGGCACCGCCACACCCAAACCCTGTAGCCAGGAGATGAGGTCCTTCGTGGCCCACATCAGCGTGGCTCGTACTGCTCGGGATGCAGGTGCCGGTGACGCCGCCCGTGGCGGCGCTGCTCGTCCAGTTCTTGTTGGGTGAGGCGACGCTGCTTGGGCGCCCGGTCGTACACCACCGCACCGTCCGACGTGACCGTCGGGTGCCCAGACTCCCGGAGGTTCTCGAACTCCCGCGGGGCCAGTTCCTCAACCTTGTCGGACAGGTTCTCCATGGCGTCGACCATGCCCGGCACGGGGCCTTCCTCGAGGAGTTGCTCGGCGACTGCCCGCAGGTAGCCCTCGTGTTCGGTGTGCAAGGGCTGCTCCAGGTATTTCGCCTGCCCGCCCCGTTCATGCCTGAGTAGGAGCTCCTCATGCTGGTATCGGGCGTACACCTGGTCGACCTCGACGCTGCCGACAAGGTGGCCGTGGCCGACCAGCTCGGACAGCTCGTCCAGACGCTCACCAAACCCGGCCACGGCTCACCCCCAACCCGAAGTCATCCATCCGGAACAGGTCACCGTCGTAGCGGTTCACGGCCCGCATGAGCCCACCCGACTCCGTGGTGCCCGGAACCACCGGCAGATCAATGTCGCCGCTGGCGATCATCTGCAACTGCCCCAACGCCTGCTGGTATCGCAGGATCACCGGGTCCCGGTCGGACTCGTAGTCCAAGCCCTGCCTGTACGTCAGGTCGCACAGGTAGGCGGCGATGTCCCGGGTGATGTCGGCGACCAGTTGCGGCGCCGGGTCCGGAAACGGTGTGGCGTACCGGGCGGACAAGCGTCCATCAACCTGCGCCTGAGCCGACACGATCGCCGCCGTAACGTCCGTGTCCGGCAGAGATGCCGCAGTGCCCTGCATCGCCTCCGGTGTCGAGGTGTCCCGGGCCAGCACGGCGCGCACATCCGACGCCGTGACATACACCGGTCAGCCCTCGTGCGTGGGCTCGTCGGCCTTCGCCCGGCCCCGAGCGGTCTTCTCCGCGGCCGCCCGCACAGCGCCGAACTCGGACGCGAGACGGTCGCCCAGATCCTTGTCCAGGTCGACCGTCTCGCCCCGAACGTAGGCGCGGCCCTCGTGCGTCAGCGCATCGTGGAGCACTTCGAACTTAGCCATCGTTCACGCTCCGGTGAATGTGATGCCGTACGTCAGCGTCCCGTCGAACTCCGGGGCGAGGACGTGTCCGTTGGTGTCGGACAGGCTCCGCTCGACAGTGACCGTGACCCCGGAAGCGGTGAAAACGGTCTTCTGCACGTTGAAGTTGCCCGACATTGACGAGTCGAACTCGGTGACCTTCGCGCCAGTGATGTCCATCTACGCCTCACACGTTGCTGATGACGGTGATGGCCTTGGGCTGGTCGATGCCGATCGCCGAGGCGCGCTGCACGTCGGACCGCCACGTCTTGCGGGGCTCGTCCCGGTACAGCGGGGTCGCCTGCAACGCGACCTCATCGGAGATGAAGCCCATAATGTTGCGCTGGCACACGATGGCCTTACCCGCCGGGACGCGGTTGGACACCACGACGTCGAGGGTGAGGATCTGGTTCGGCAACTTGCCCGTGTACTTCAGGTTCTCGTCCGCGATGTTGCCGACGTACGGGCCCTGGAACTGGCTCGAGTTGAGCAGGTCGAACTTCGTCGTCTTGTTGACGATCAGCGTGTCAGCCTCGAACGCGAACTCGGCGCCCTGCAGAGTCTGCGCGTTGTCGACCAGCTTGCGGGCGTTGTTGATGTCGGTGCGGATGTCCACCGACGCGCCCGACCAGCCCGCAGACACCGTGAGGGTGTTGACGCTGGCGTTGGTGAGGATGGTGTTGACGAAAGCGTCGTCCCACGCCTTGATCAGCGTGTTCTTCACCTGCATCAACTGGCGGGTGACGGGGTCGGTGATCTGCCGGCGGCGCATCTCGTCGGACACCATGATGGCCAGCGCCCGTTCCTCGACGAACGCGACCAGCGGGTTACCCACCGAGGTGGAGCCGACGGGGACCTCGCCGAACTCGGCGCGGATCTCCGTGGAGTCGTCGGCGTACAGCGGCGTCGACTCGTTGTACCGCACGCTGCCCGACTGGTTCATGCCGCCGTTACGCAGCACCGCATCCGCCAGGAACCCCTGAGCGGACATGTCGATGATGAGCTGCGGAATCCGCAGCGGGTCCTTCACAAAATCGTTGACTGTGACCCTGGGCCCGTCAAACGAGGACACGACCTTCGTAGTCATTGGCTAACTCCAGCTTTCTCGTGAGGGCCGGGTTCAGTAGATCCGGGCGCGGCCAACAGCCCCGGCAGTCACGCCGAGGGGCTCCGTGCACATGCCGACGATCTGGCGGGCGTCGGTTGCGGCTGCGGTTCCGGAGATCGGGGTGACCTGCCCGTTCGCCGCAGTGATCAGCTTGTCGCCGAAGTTCGCCGCAGCGGTGTAGGTCACGCGCACGTCCACGTCGCGGGCCACCGCGACCTTGCTGGACGGCCACCCGGTGTTGATCGGGTTGGTGGGGGCGGAACCGGCGGGCTGCGCATCCTGCAGCGCCACGCCCAACACGTTCGCGGCGGCGGCGCCAGCCGGGCCGATCTTGCCGCCCGACGTGGGCACCACCAACTGGCCGCCGGTGACGGCCACGGACACCTCGTACGTGTCGGGCCCCTGGACCTGACGGACGAGCACACCAGACATGAAAGTCTCCTGACATGCGAAAACCCCGCACACTGGCGGGGTTCGGGACGGGCGAAGGGCGGGGTTACGAGCGCAGTTCGGGGTGCACGTCGTACAGGCGGTCGAGGAACTGGTTGCGCTCGGTGGTCTCCGCCTGGTCCTTGTCGGTCTCGAACGCCGACCCGACAGCGGAGGACAGATCGAGGAGGCGGATCTTCTCCCCGAGCGCGGCGAACACATCCCGCACGACCCGGCCGGCGTCCACGGAGTTGCCGTTGGACAGCTCGATCACCTGGCGGCCTTCCAGCAGCGGACGGGCAAGGTCGGTGACGGCCGGGGGGATGCCGTACTTCTCGGCCAGCTGGGTGCGCTCGGCGACAAAGTCCCGCTCGTCCAGCTTGCGCTGCATGTTGGAGAGCTGCACCTCAAGCTCCTGGGCGCGGGCGTTCGCGAGTTCGGTCGCCGGGGTGTCGTTGGATGCGGCGACCGGCTCCGGCTCCGCAACCTCCGACTCCGGCTGCTGGTCCGCGGGCTGCTCCTGCCCGGCACCGTCCTCGGCGGCGAGGATGCCAGCAATCAGCCGGTCCAACTCCTCGTCGGACACGTCGTCGTCCTGCTCGGACCCTGAGGTACCGTCCTCGACACCCTCGGGAGTCTCGTCCTGCTCGTCCTCCACGGCACCCGGATCCGCAGCGGTAGCCTCCGGACCCTCCTGCATCTGGGCGATCACGGCGCGAACCACACGCCCGATCTCGTCCTCGGTGAGCGGCTTCTCGGCCATCTCGTTTCCTTCCTGCTCGCCGACGGGGGCGAACGTTTCGGTAGTGAGGTCGATGACCTCGCCGGCCTCCGTGGACAGGTTCACGGCCTCCCACGGGCTCAGGTCCGGCACCTTCGGGTCCCACGTGATCAGCGCGTGCTGCATCGCCGCGTCGTAACGCTTCCCGTCGGCCCGCTCAAGGTTCTCGAAGATTTTGGCGCTGATACCCACGCTGGGGTAGTTGGCCAGCAGCTTCGCGGCGTCCTCGTCGGCGCGGACGATCAGGTCGAGGCCCTTGTCGGTGATCTCCAAGTCCACTACCTCGCCGGTCGTGGCGAGCGGGTGCATGGTGTGCCCGTTGTCCTTGTCCGCGAACACCAGCGGCACGCCCGGAAACGCCTTGTCCCGGAACGCCTTCTCCATCGCGGTGAACATCTGCCGCGTGAAGTTGATGACGCGCTCAGCGCCGTACTTGTCCTTGTAGTTGATCGACCCGTAAGGCAGGACCTGCTTGCGGAACAGGCGAGAGCCGAGCCTTTTAGCCTCGCCCAACTCGATGGGCGACAGGATCTGTGTGGTCATCACGCCGCCTTCAGTCGTTTGATGCGGTCCAACACGGCTTGACCTGCGCCCAGCGCCCGCGCCCGTTTGAGTAGGTGCCGTTTGAGTCGGGCTCTTTTGGCGGGGTTGGCCCGTCCCCACGCCTGCACCGCCTTGCCGAGTTCGCCCTTGCCGCGGACCGGGAAGCTGCCGTCGGGGAGGGCGGTGCCGGTGTTGGCGGCCTTCTGCCGTGCCTTCGCCCGCAGTTCGGGGGCGACCTTCGCCAACTCGACGACGTTGCCACCATCGTTGGACATAGCCGCCGCTGCCGGGGTAGGCGGACCCGTGATCCGCTGCCTCTTCATGCGGGCAGCGGCACGCTTCGCGAACCGGCGGGCCTTCGCCGACGACATGCCCCGGGCGACCAGCTTCTCGTGTAGCCGGTCCTCCAACGGCTTCCTCACCGCCTTCGCGGGCTTGGCCGCGCTGCCGCTGCGGGAGAGGTCGACACGGCCGGCAGCGAGGCGTTGAGCCGCCAAAGCGAGGTCACGGGCGAGGCTCAACCTGTCCTGCTCCGGGACCTCCACGTCGGCACCCAGCGCGGCCAACTGCTTCCGCAGGTCGTCGATGTTGCTGGCCGACACCTTCGGCACCTCCACCGTGCGGGGCCCGGTCGAGAAGTCCGGTTCCGAGTACCACTGCCCGGCGCCCTGGTTGCCGCGAGGACGGCGAGGCTGCGACAGGTCGACCGGAAGAACGCGCTCCGGCTTGCCCGTGCCGTTGAGCACGAGTTGGCCAGGCTTGAGCCATCCGCCGTGGTAGGTGTTCGAGTGGTCCGAGCTGCGCGACCTGTTCGGGATCGCCTTCGCCTTCGCCCCCGACTCCAGCAACTTCGCCTGCGCCTTAGCAGCAGCGGCCTTCACCTCAGGCGACACCTTCTGCCGGCCGGCGATCCACCGCTTGAGCGCGGCACGAGCCACGGCGATAGCCCGCGACTTCGTCATGCCCCGCTCACGCATCAGGGCGCGGGCGATGTTTTGGACGTACGCGGGTAGTTGCTCGCCCTTGATGTGGTAGAGACCTGGCCCGCCCGGCTTGCCGAGTGGGGCGGGCGTCGACTCCAACGCCGCAGTCTTCTTGGACACCGTGTCCCTCCTCGTCAGCGTGGCTTGTTGGGCAGCAGTCCTCCGCCGACGAGTTGCCGGGTCCGATACGGCGGCACCGCGACACACCGGCAGGCTGGGTGCACTGTGCCTGGAAGGCCGATACGCGGGGGACGTTCGAGGATGAAGTTCTTGCCGTGAGCCGCCCGGCAGGCAGGGTCCGTTCGGCTATCCAAGATGGCGTGCCAGCCAAGGACGGTGCCGACCTTGCCGTGGCCGGTGACCCGCAGTTCGCCGTGCTGGTCAGCCGCCGTGTCCACCGCAGCCCCGGCCAGTTCCCGCCGCGTGCTCGCCTCGAGGTGCTGCTGCCAGTACCGGCGTTCCCGCCCGATCGCGGCCACCAGCCCATCACGGGACGGGTCAGCCAACACGTCGCGGGTGATTCTGCGGCCAGCCGCCAACAGGTACTGCGCCCGGCGTTGCACGTTGAGGCGTTGCATCAACCGGCCTGCTTCACCGTGTGGAGCCGTGGTGGGCTGCCCCCAGTGGAGGACGATCCCCGCAGCAGCGCGGGCAGCTTTCGGGGTCACCCGGATCTCGCCTCTACGCGCCGGTGGTCGGGTCAACAGGGCGACGATGTTCGACACCGACGGTGTGAGCGTGGCCAGGAGGACAGCCAACCCGGCGACGATCGCGGCGTCCTCCAACGCCTGCTGCTGCGGCGACTGGGGTTGCTGGGCGGGTGCGGGTGCGGTCACGCCGGCACCTCCCGCCCTCTCAACCGACATCCGGCACGGCGAACCCGTTCACCAACATCCACTGGTTGACGTTCGTGCCATCCGGTGCGTGGAGTGTGGCCAACCACCGGCCGTACTTGTCGACGCCGCTCTTGTAGGTCTGCGCGGTCCACTGCCCGGGGTGGGCGGTGATGAAGTCGGCCAGTGCCTGCTTCGACACCGGGCCCTCAGCGGTGGACAGCTCGGGTGCGTTGATGCCAGCCATGCGGACCTTGACCGTGTGGGCGGTGTAGAACCCGAGGTCGACGGTGAGCCACACGGTGTCGCCGTCGACAACCTGACCGATAGTGACCTTGTAAAGGTAGGTGGTGGCGTCGGCCATCACGCGGCCTTCCGGTCAGCGACCAGCTTCGCCGCGCCCTGCACCGCGTTCCCCAACCGGGCCGCACCCTCCGGGGTGCCAGGCGGGGCCTGCCGTGCCTGCATCACACCCTGCTTCTGCGCGTCCGCCAGATTCCGGGCCTGGTCCTGCTTGATCTGCTCGTCCTTCGCGCGCTGCTGAGCGAACCGGTCGATGGCCTCCACAACGTGCTGCTCATCCAACCCCAAGTAGCTCGCGGTGGTCTTCACCAGGGCGTCCACAAACTCGCCGGGCACGTTCAAGGTGGGGGCGTTCACGATGGTCTTCAACATGTCCAACGCCCGGTCGGTGTCCTTGTTCGCCAACGGGCCGATCGACAGCTTCGGCAGGTCCTTCTGCTCGCCGAAGTTGTAGACCACCAGCGGCCGGATCAGCCCCTCGTTGACCGCGTCGGCCATCTCATCGGCCACCGCCTGCCGCGACGCCAAGAAGAACTCGGACTGGTCCGCGGACAACGCATAGCTGCCGACACGGGACGCGGTGGAGTTGTCGGCCAACTCGGTGAACCCCGCCAGGACACTCGCCACCATGTTCGTTTCGAGGTACTTGATCGCCGCTAGGAACTGGTCCGCGCCCCGACCCGAGGACTCCAACAGCTCGAACGCCTTCGCCTGCGGATCCCCCGAGCGGGGTAGGCCGATCACCCCGCCGGCCTTCATGTCCGCCACCGTCTGCGCGTTCTGATCCGCCTCGGTGACGTCGTTGCCGTACACGATGGCGTTCGGCAAGCTCTGCTTCTCCAGGTACTGGAACCACAGGAACTGGACCTTCTGCGCCGTCTCATACGCCCAATAGGCCACGTCCATGTCGGAGATACCGAACACCGGCTCCCGGTGGCGGCCGTGGGTGTAGATGAACGCCCGCTGCTCCGGGATCCGCACATAGCCCGGCAAGGTGCCCGTGCCCTCCGCGGTCAACACGTCGCCGTTCGGGTGCGCCACCCGCTGCCGGAACCCGCTGGGCTTCCCGGTCTTCGGGTCGAACCCCGCCTCACACGACGCTGGGGGGCGCCACGCGATCTCGTCGAACACCACCCGGCCGCCGTCCAACTTCCACACCAACTCGTGGAACGTTTTCTTGTAGGTGCAGGCGGCGGTCATCTGGTCGATGACGAGACCGAGCTTGTCTTTGAGGACGTCACGGACGAAGTCCGCTGCCTCACCGGTGCCCTGGATCTCCCACTTCGCTGACCGCAACGGCAGGGTGAGTACCTGCTCGACGGACCGGGCTTTGCCGGACCGGCCGAGCATCTCCTTCAACGCCTGGTTGTCCCAGTCATAGGCGAAAACGTCCCCGGACCTGAAGTCGGGGAAGAGCCGGTCGTAGGGCCCGAAGGCGTTGGACAGGGGTGGCCCGGCGAGGCGACGCTTGTCGGCGTCGGTGAGCCTGCCGTTGCCGTTGGTTGTGGCGGCCATGCTCACCACCCCTCGTCGTCGCGTTGGGTGGGTATGAACCCGTCGGGGAGGTCTCCGGTGGTGTCGGGCCACGCGGGCTCGTCAACGACCACGATGGGGGCCCACTCGACGGCGAGGAGTTCGCGGCCGAACAGCCACAGGGAGATCCGCATCATCGCCTCCCCGAGCGTGGGTAGATCCTGCCCGTGTTCACGGTCCGTATTCGGAACTGGTGTGGGGTCGGTCTAACCCCCGTGCGGCGCGAGACCTTCCAGCGTCGCCGGTCACGCTTCGTGTTCACGACCAGCTAACGGCGTCCGCATACCGACGGACCTTCGGCCGCTCCACACGCCCCTGCTCGTCCGTCTGCCACGTCTTCTCCTGCCACATACACATCGCGATCGCGTCGGATGAGTCCGTGGAGCGGCCGAGGCGTTTCCGCAGCTCGTCCTTCGACTCCACCACGATCACCCCACCAGCGCGGATGTCCCACTTCGGCGCGGTCAACTCCGCCGTGAGCTCGTCGTCCGGGGGAAGTGCGAGGGTCGACCCGTGCGCCGGGTCCAGCAACTCCCGCAGATTCCAGTACGCCGCCGACCGGCAATTCTTGTGAAGCACGCTGGTGGTAGAATAGGTACCGCTGGAAGTCTCCAGCGTGTACACAAAGGAGCCGCCGCCGTGCGTGGAATCCGACCGGACCTTGATGCTGACGACCTCGTTGCCCGGTATCGGTCCGGAGAAACCCTGCTCTCGCTTTGCCGGCGGTTCCACACGGACCGGAAGCGCGTGAAGACGATCCTTCAGGCGAAGGGCGTCACCGTGCGCGGGCAGAAGGAATCCGTTCGCCTCGCCTTCCCTTTGCAAGTCCCAGCCGCTGAGGTCGTTACCCGATACCGAGATGGCGAGTCCATGAACATGCTTGCCGAGGCGTTCGGCGTTGACCGCTGCGTCATCCACCGCGCTCTGCTGGAAGCTGGCGAACGGATCCGCACTGGCCAAGAGGCGATCGCGCTGACCCGCACGGTCCACGTCAACGAGCCCGAGGTAGTGAAGCGCTACCTCGCTGGGGAATCGGTGAAGGCTCTGGGCCGTTCGTACGGCGTCCACGACCGCGCCATCATCCGAGCGCTCGAAAGCCAGGGCGTCGTGCGCCGGACGTCCGCCGAAGCCAACGCGCTGACCAGCGACCGGATGCCCATGGCGCAGCGAATCAAGCACGCCACCCGGCACACTGTGACATGGGAGGGGCGCTCCTACCCGCACTTCGCTTCCCCGTACCCAGAGAGCGCGAACAAGCGGGCGCTCGACCGCGAGCAGTCCCTCCGCTACCAGCAAGCGGACGAGGTCGAGGTCTTGCGCCTCCTGCCGACTGGATGGGTCGACGGAGAGCAAGTCGCGGTCGACCGTTACAACATCGACATCACCCGCAGGGCGGTCGCCGTGGAAGTTCACAGCTCCGGCCAGCACCCGTTCAGAACCGAACAGACGTGCCGCCGCGCCATAGACCTCGCTGAGCGAGGGTGGCACATTGTGTACTTCTGGCCCAGCGTTTCCAGCAGGAACCGCTTCCGCCCTGCTGGCATCGCAGAGTTGGTCGCCCACGTTGAGCGACTGAACCGGGACCCATCCCCGACCCGTCAGTACCTGGTGGTTCGCAGTCGCGGTGAAGTGGTCACCGCTGGCCATTTCGACCTCGAACAGCGGTCCCTGGTAGGGCGCACGGTAGATGCGGCGTAGTTCCCCGATCGGGGTTACGCGGTCTTCCCCGGTCAGGCAATTTGGGAACTTCCACGAGCCCGTGATGTCCCGCATCCTCGTGGCTTGGGAGGCGTTGAATGCGCGCACGGGAAGCCGAAGCGACCTGAGCTGGTCAACCACCCCAGCACCGATGCCGATCACGTCCACGACCGCCACAGGCTGCACCTGGTTGTGCAGGGCGGCCTGCACCAAGCTCGTGGTTTGGGTGGTGTCCAGCTTGGCGTGCCGTTCGAGCTTCTCCACCACGTCGCCCCACCGCCACGCGAGGCAGGTCTTGTCGTCCCCGAACCGGGCCACATCCACCCCGAGCACCAACCGGCCGGGTTGCGGGGGGCGGCCAGCCTCATCCCACTCCTGCCAACGCCTGTTCGCTGCCGACACCCACGACAGGGGGATCATGCTGTCGTCGCTGTCGGCGAACTCGCCGAGGACCTTGGCCTTGTAAAGCGGCGAGCCCTCGCCCCACCGCTGCTTCTTGTCGTCGATCCACGCCTTCGACACGAGCGTGTCCAACAGCAGCTGGGGCACCGGTTCGCCGGTGATGGCGGGCGAGTCGTAGGCGCTGATCTTGTGGCGGGTCCAGCCCGGCTCGGTCGTGCACACCTTGTAGAAGTGCGACCCGTTGTCGTCCGGGTTCCCGATGGCGAGGATGTGGGAGTCAACACCCGTCGCGAGCGAATCGGCCGCCACCCACAGGTGCCTACTAACCCCGCACGCCTCGTCAAGTATGACGAGCAGGTGCTTGGCATGGATACCGGAGAAGTTCGACTCCGAGTAGTCCGAGGGTTTCCGGCCGTACGCCACGAGCTGGTCGTCGATCTTCCACTCGGCGGCCTGCGTCACCCGCCCCGCAAGCCCACCCTTAGCGTGGACCTGAGTGATGTACCGCCACAGGATCGCCCGCACCTGGGCCGCCGTCGGGGCGGTCGTCACCACGAACGTGTCCTCCGGCGGGTTCACCGACAGGAACCACGCGACCAAACGTGACGCTAGGTGCGACTTCCCAGTCGAGTGGGCGGACTGGACCGTGACCAGCGGGTTCGTCGCCACAGACCGCATAACCTCGGCCTGCTTCGACCACACGTGCTCACCGAGCCGGTCCTCCACCCACGCCACCGGGTCAACCCGCCAACGCTCAGCCTTGCCCTGCCACTCCATCCGCTCGGCCAGTGCCGACGCGAAATCCATGGTCAGCCAACCAAACGCAGATGGTGGGCGAGCCGGCCGAACGCCTGCTGCCGCACATCCTCCGACAGCCCCAAGTCGTCCATCGTCGCCAACAGTGCCCGCTCAACGAGGCTGGTTTGCTTCTCCAACAGCCGAACCTGCCGCTCCGCCAGACCAGCTTGGATCGCCATCGTGGCGTACTTCGCCGCCCGGTCTCGCTCCTGGTTCTCCAAGCCCGCCAGGCCACGGACGTACTCGCCGGTCTTGTGCGGCGTGCCCTGCTCGTCGACCACGATGTTGTCGCCGACGAGGGCCTTCTCCAGGCCCTGTTCCTCCACGATCCGCTGCACCGCCGACGCATACCGCTCGGCTCGAACCACCGCCTGCGACAGCAACCGCAGGAGGGTTTCGCCGGGGTCGACGGTGGTGTCACCCAGGCCCCAGGCTTCCACCTCAGCCCTGACAGCTGCGCGAGCTCGAACCTGTGGGGCGTTGCCACCGTGCTTCTCGCACACCGTCGCACCCTTCACCGCCCACTTCGTGCAGGGCGTGCCATCAGCCTTGGTTCGGACGCACTTGCGACTCATCGGTGCCTCCGGCTGATAGGTCTAGGGCGGGGCGGCCAGTTGCCTAGGATGACCGCCCCGTCACGGTCCTCGCGGATTCCGCGTCTCGCGACCCGCCACGGATGCGCCCGTACTACGGGGAGAGCGTGGCTGACTGTCGAGACCGCCTCAATCCTACGGCGCAGCGTGAATGAGGAACGTCAACTCCCAGAACAGCAGGCCCAGCGGCACGAGGAACCCGAGCCCGAAGTGTCCACTGCGAGCATCTTGCACGATCGCGATGAGGGCTGCCACGCCGAAGCAGATCGCGGCGAGCAGGAGCAGGGCGAACTCCATCGGGGGCCTCCCGAGGTTAGAGCTTGGGCACGGTGACGTCGGCGCGTTCAGCGCGGAGCTTCCGCCACGTGGCCACCGAAAAGCGGAACGAGCCGTTGTCGCCCCACGCGGTCGACCACGAGTTGTCCGCGAGCAGCACGCCCTCATTCAGGGTGGCGCCGGGCTTGTACCCGCGGATCAGGAACTCGTGCCCGCCCCTGATCTGCCCGGTCGGTTGGACCATGCCGGCGGCATCGGGCTGGTCGAAACCCTCGTACCACGGGGCGCCGACAATGACGGGGGCGTAGCGGAGGGCATGGAGGAGGCCAGACACGCTGAACGCCCACGAGTAGCGGGTTATGTAGCCGAGGCTGCGGGCTGCCTTCGCTACCGCGTTGCCGGTGCTTCCGGTGTCGTCGGGCGGGTAGACGCCGGGGAACGCGTCCAGTTTCGTCGCCGACTCGTACAACTGGACGGCGATGTGTTCGGTGTAGCGGGCGGCTTCAACCGCGCTGGCGACATGTGGTTCGCACCCCAACCACCCGGCCATGGCGTTCCCGGTGCAACTGCCGAGTTGGCCTTGATCGAGGATCGGGGACCAGCGTTTCCACTCGACCGCCGCGGCGGGAGCGAGTTCCTCGAGTTCGACGGCGTAGTCGCGGGACCGTTCGTCGTGTTCGACGTGCCGACCGAGGCGCCCGGCGCCGGGTTGCTCGTCGATGCGCTCGAGGTGCACTGGTTCCTCCTGTGAAGTTTGGATGCCCGCCGCTGGCCGGGGAGTGTCAGCGGCGGGCGTTTCCGCCCATGCCCTCGGGGTCGCCACGGACGAGCGCGCGTCGGTCTCACGTGGGCGGCGCATGGGGGGTCTAGAGAGGCGTAAGCCCCCGGAGCGTTAGACGCTCAACGGGGGCTTACGCGGGGACAAGAGTCCCCTGCTGGACCTGACA
>Ga0209577_10002809_pt1 | contig 16505 bp, 15 predicted proteins | sample GraSoiAngelo_109_FD_185874 | JGI IMG/M metagenome (GOLD analysis project Ga0209577, IMG submission 185874) | Grasslands soil microbial communities from the Angelo Coastal Reserve, California, USA - 14_0903_12_20cm (SPAdes) (version 2) | ecosystem: Environmental > Terrestrial > Soil > Grasslands...
TGTGGGTGACCTGCTCCCTTGGCTCCACGGGCATTACCCCGCTTCCGCGCTACTACGAAGCAGTGCGCCCCTGATCGGTGCATCGGTACTTTCGGCCTCGTGGGGTGTCCACTTGGGCCTTTTCCCTTAGCATCACCGACCCGGTTCTCAAGTTCCGTACGAAGGCCCAGATAAGAGTCATGCCGCCTGTACGCCGGACCCCGCATGGCCAGTAAGTAGGTCCCTTCCATACTGCTTCCAGGACAAGGTGGAAACCCTGGTTTCGGTGTCATCAAAGATCCTTTCGACGCTTCATCAGCGGATCGTTTGCACTCATCTCTCTTATCCACACATGACGTGATCTAATGTCACGCCTTTTAACCCTAACGTTCACCACCGCGGCCTTTGGGGAGCGAAGCAGCTTAGGGCAGTTTGAAGCCCCCTCCTACAAGGCGGCTCCGAAGGGTCCTCCTTCATCTTTCGCACAGCATGACGCTTTCGCGTCTTCCTGACACAACCACCTCGGGGATCACAATCACCCAGGGCCCAAGTTGAGTCGCTTCGGATCGGAAATGCGGAAATGAAAGGACCACTGGTGATAGAACGTCACATTCGTGAAGAAGCCAATCAGGTTGTACAAGATGAATGCGATCAGCCGGCGATCAATCGATCAATCCGATGGCGGCCCCCGTCAGAGATACGAATCCCAGCCGGTACCCCGGTGTTGTTGGTTGTCGCACTCACCCGTCCGTTGGTATCAGTCAAATAGATTTCTCCTCTTCTCTCTGCAATCTGGGCGGATCAACGGAAGGATGAACTCAGGTATAAGGGGATTGCTTCTGCCGTTTTCCAGACGCCTGCTCATACGCCCTTCGCCGCCGGCTCGAGCCGGGTTCCTGTGAAGCCGCCGCCAGCACCGCCTGCAGAGCGTGCGTCAGTTCGGGTGCACTTACGCGTAGCTCGGCAATGCGGTGCCGCACCAGCCGGCTCAGCAGCTTTTCTCCTCGCGGCGTCACGTGCACGTGCACTTGACGCCGGTCTCGCTGAGAGCGTTCGCGACGAAAAAGCCCCCGCCTTTCCATGCGGTCTACGAGCTCAACGGCGCTGTGATGCTGGATCTGCAGCCGTTCGGCCAGGCTGCGAATGGTTGGTTCGTGGTCCGGGGGCAGTCCGCGCAGCGCCAACAGGCCCATATACTGCTGCGGTTCGAGACCCACCGACCGGGCCGCCTTTTCGCTGTTATTTAGATAGCGCCGGATTAGAAAGCGGAACTGCGCAAGGGCTTGATATTCGGCAGTGTTGCTGGAGCGGTTCATCGACCTTAATTATATCGTGCGGCGATAAGGTCGTACCCAAAACAATCGGGCCGCGTTCCGTAGAAGAAGACCCCTAGCCGAAGGCGCAGTTTTAAAACACCTTCTCGGAATCTGCGAGAATCGTAACCGGCCCGTCATTTTCCAGCTCGACAACCATGTGCGCCTGAAAAATACCTGTTTCCACGGGAACGCCTAAAGATTTCAGGCGGGCGATGTATTCTTCATATGTCCGATTCGCCTCGGAGGGCGGCGCCGCGCGCTCGAAACCCGGCCGGCGGCCCCGGCGCATGTCGCCGTAAAGCGTAAATTGTGAAACCACCAGCGCCGCCCCGCCACTTTCAAGCAGGGAAACGTTCATCCTTCCCTCAGCATCATCAAAAATTCTCATGTGTGCGGTTTTCTCTGCCAGGTGATGAGCGGCCTCGTTCAAATCGCCCTTAGCTATTCCGAGCAACACCACGATTCCGGCGCCGATCTCCCCAACGGTGCGTCCATCAACGCTCACGCGTGCATGGCGAACTCGTTGAATGACGGCTCGCATGGTCCTTCTTCAAACTCGCGCCTCGGCCTTCCCAGAGGCACGCGCTCGCCGAGGCGCGGTCTGGCAGTGCGGACAGAAATAACTGCTTCGTCCGGCGACGATGGCGCGCCGGATCTTTGCCCCGCAACGAAAACAAGGTTTGCCCTCGCGGCCATAGGCGCGATGTCTCTGCTGGTATTCTCCGGGTTGACCTTCCGCATCCACGAAAGTCGCTATCGAAGAACCGCGATCCGCGATGGCATGCTGCAGTACCCGCCGAATGGCCTGGCGAAGCCGGCCGAGTTCTGTGGAATGGAGCCGCGCTGCAAGGCGCGCCGGGTGAATGCGCGCCTGCCATAAACTTTCATCGGCATAGATATTTCCGATTCCTCGAAAGACCCTTTGGTCAAGCAGCAAGGCTTTGATTCGGGCTCGGCGGCCTGCCAGCCGCTTGTGGAATTCGCCGGCAGAAATTTCCAGCGGCTCCTGCCCAAGACTATCCCGGAAGGCGTCGATCTGATCGCCGGCGACCATCCGCATTTGTCCGAACCGGCGAATATCGGTGTAGCGCAGCTCCCGGCCGTCTTCGAGTTCGAAGAATACGTGAGTGTGCGGCGCAACAGGGTCTTCGGGCCGGCGCACGCCCAGCCATCCCGTCATGCCGAGATGTACGAGGAGATTGATCGGCCGGTCGGGACTCTTCGCAGCGCTGCCCGCATTCAGTTGTAGCCGGATGAACTTGCCAAGGCGCTCGACCGTTTCTATGCGACGTCCGGGAAGCAATTCGGCCAACGCGAGCGGCTCTTCGATGAAATCGGTCTTTCCCAGACGCACCGACACAATGGTGTGCCCCGGTAACACGGTTCGCAGCCCGCGCACAATCGTTTCGACTTCGGGCAATTCCGGCATGTTCAAATGCTGGCCGACTGCAGCCTACACAAGGAAGCGGCCGCCTTCCCATCTTCGCATACGCATGGATAATAAATTACGGAAGGGGCAGACCCGGAGACGCTACAATACCGGCCATACGTAAGATTTCCTGGTATTCCTCGTCAGATACCGCGGAAATAATCAGTCGAACGTTCTTCAAGAATTTCAGCTTTCGCAGCCCCGGGTTGGCGCGCAGCTCCGCGAGACTGACTTGCCGTGGCAAACGCTCGAGTGCGCGCAGATCCGCCACCAAGCTTTTCTTTTCCGGATCGTGCGGATCGGGATAGGGATCGCGTGTGACTTCCGCGAGTGCATAAAGAGCGCGCTCCGGGGCAGCGTGATAACAGAGCACGCGATCGCCGCGACGTATGTGTTTGAGCTGCCTCAAAGCGTCCGGCCGCGAACCCGCCCCGCGCCACATCTCTTTGCCTTTAACAAATAAAGTGTCCCAGTGGTAATTGTGTGGATCAACGCTGAACAACCAGTGGTTGCGTTTTGACTCGGGGCGATTAGTCTGCGCAGTGGAACTGGTCAAGGGTCTAGGTTGTTCCCCTAGCGGCAAAAGTTATCCTCGATGCGCATCCGCTCTTGCCGGTTGAACGCGCGTGAATAAAGGCAGCACTATACACGCGAGTATCCCGGTACGGGAGCAAAAAGTGATCTTTTTGCTCCCTCTCCAGCACTGTTCGGCACCCTCCAGGAGTCTTTACCCTAGGGCAGACGAGGCAGCCTACTCCTTTATTGTCTATAACATGTCTAGGTGCACGAAGCCATGGCTCTAACGAACCCGCGCCACGGGCTTCAAGGGCAAACGCCTTGGCTCCACGGGCCAAGTAACTTGGTAGACGAGGGTCACTTAGAGCGGCGGGCAGGTTTTAACGGAGGGAGGTCGCTGTTCGAGGGCGTGTGGGTTTGGCGGTTAGATTCGGATGCGTTGCCAGCATGGTGGGCGCGGGTGGCGAGCAGTTTTTCGATATCACCGGCGGAGAGCACGGTTTGCTTGCCGAGGAGTTGCGTGACGAGCGAGACCATGGCGACGTGCTCAACTGTTTCCATGCGGAAAAACGCCGTAAGCAAATCGGGCCCGTAAGTAACCACACCGTGATTGGCCAGGAGTATGGCGTCGTAATTCCGCAGCAACGGCTCGATCGAATCGCACAATTCTGACGTGCCTGGCGTGCCGTAAGGAGCTAAAGGAACGCACCCGAGTGAAGACACAGCTTCGCTAAGAATGGCTTTATCGAGCGGCACGCCCGCAGCCGCGAATCCTGTCGCAATGGGCGGGTGGGCATGGCAGATGGCGCAAACATCCGCCCGAAAACGGTAGATCAGAAGATGCATGGCAAGTTCGGTGGACGGCGGGCGCGCGCCGGAAAGGGGCCGGCCCTGCATGTCTGTGACGACCAGATCGTCCGGAGTCATCATGCCTTTGCTGATGCAAGTAGGAGTCGTGAGCACGCGTGAAGCATTGAGGCGGACCGAGATGTTGCCGTCAGTGGCTGGCGCAAAATGTCGCGCGTGAACCCACCGTCCCGCCGTACAGATTTCGCGCCGGTGCGTGTCTTCGGTCTTGGAATTGCCCGGGATGATGGCTTCGGGAAGCATGGTTCACTTTAGGCATAGATGCCGCGGAGCTTCAGCACAAATGCGACGCGATCGATCGCCAGCATATACGCCGCGATGCGATTATTAACGGCATGCGCCTCGGAATAGCGTACCACTTCGTCGAAGCTGTGCTCCATGACATCTTTCAGCCGCTCGTTAACCGTGCTTTCGCGCCAAAAGAATCCTTCGCGGTCCTGCACCCATTCGAAATAGCTGACCGTGACACCGCCGGCATTGGCCAGGATGTCCGGAATGACGAAAATACCCTTGGCGTCGAGCACATCGTCGGCGTAGGCGGTGGTAGGCCCATTGGCGCCTTCGCAAAGGATGCTGGCCTGGATGCGGTCCACGTTCTCGCTGGTGATTTGGTTTTCGATGGCGGCGGGCAGGAGGATATCGCAGGGCTGGAAAAGGACCTCTTGCGCGGACATCTGCGTGCCGCCGCCGGGAAAATCCGGGAGCGGTTTCTGCTGCCGCAGGACCCAATTTTCTACGGCTGGCAGATCGAAGCCTTTTTCGTCATAGAGCCCACCGTGAATATCGGCGAGGCCAACGATTTTGTAACCTGCAGCGTGCATGAGCGAAGCTGCGGCTGAGCCTACATTGCCGAAGCCTTGCACGATGACGCGCGCGTCGCCGCGCCGTTTGCCAAACTTAGCCATGGCTTTGTCGCAAACGATGAGCAACCCACGGCCGGTGGCGGAGTGGCGCCCCTGCGATCCGCCCATCTCCACGGGCTTTCCCGTCACGACTGCGGTGGTGGTGCGGCGGGCGTGCATGGAGTAAGTATCCATGATCCAGGCCATGACCTGCTCATTTGTCCCTAGATCCGGCGCCGGAACATCACGCTCAGGGCCGAACCATTCGATCAGCTCGGCCGTGTAGCGGCGGGTGATGCGTTCGAGTTCGCCGCGGGAAAGCTTGCCAGGATCGCAGATGATGCCGCCTTTGGCGCCGCCAAAGGGAATGTTCACCACGGCGCACTTCCAGGTCATTTCGCTCGCCAGGGCGCGGATTTCGTCTAATGTCACGTTCGGCGCAAAGCGGATACCGCCCTTGCAAGGCCCACGAACTAGGGAGTGGTGGACGCGGTAACCGACAAAAACCTCGAGGCGCCCATTATCCAGCGTGACTGGAATGTAGACAGTGATTTCCTTATTCGGATGGCGCATGAAGCGATAGACGCCCTCTTCGAGTCCGAGCTTCCTGGCAGCGATTTCGAAGCGGGCTTCCGCCGAAGCGTAGACATTCATTTCATCGTGAGGCGACAAGGTAGGCGTAGGCATAACCTCTTCTCCGCGGGCTTGAGGTCCGCAGTTCCGGGCTCCGAGACAGCGAACTTCACCTCCGGTTTCAAGGCTCCAATGGATTCTATCCACTCTTAGTGCCGTCGGCGCGCGGAGAATCGCAGTATACGAACACGTGCCGGGCGGTGCAAGCTGATCGCGAGCGGGGAGCGCGGCGCTTCGCGGCCGAAGCCCTTCACCGGCCGGTGGCATTCGAGCCTGAAGACGGGCCCCCGCGCCTGTACGGGATCACTGCACGAATTAAGAAACCAGGGGAAGGAGCGCGGAAGCTATTTTTTTACGAATTTTTCCATCAGGAGGGAAGCCAGCCGGCCGGAATTGTGACGCACCACGCCATGAACTTCGAGGAGATTATCGAAGACGCATTGGAGGCCCATTCGCTTCAGTGCGGCGGAGTCAATCAAGACGGGCTCGGCACCCTCTGATTTGTATCGCCGCAGGACTTCGGGGGCCAGAGGCTGATCATTAATGACCACGCAATCGATGATCTTCCTTCCGGTGTGCTGATGAATGGCGCGCACGTGATCGACAAGGGTGTAACCGACCGTTTCACCGGGTTGGGTCATCAAGTTTGCGATGTACACTCGCTTGGCGTTGCACTTCTCGATGGCTTCTGCGACGCCCGACACCAGCAGATTGGGAATAATACTGGTGAAGAGTGACCCCGGGCCGAGCAGAATCAGATTCGCCGAGGCGATTGCTTGCAGGACTTCCGGCAGTGGCTTCACTCTTCGCGGAACCAAATGAACGCGGCGAATGGGCACGCGAGTGGCGCCGATCTGAGTCTCTCCGGCGATCACTTTGCCGCTTTCGAGCGCGGCTTCGAGCGAGACGAGCTGATTGGTGGAAGGGAAGATGCGGCCGCGGATAGCCAGTACTTCGCTGGTGACACGCACTGCGTGCGTGAAATCGCCGGTAATATGGCTCAATGCGGTGAGGAAGAGATTGCCGAAGCTGTGCCCGCGCAGGCCGCGGCCGGATTGGAAACGATACTGAAACAGCCGGCTAAGCAAGGCTTCGTCTTCGGACAATGCGACCATGCAATTGCGAAGGTCACCGGGAGGAAGGACGCCGTACTCGCGCCGCAAACGACCGGAGCTGCCACCGTCATCGGTGACAGTCACGACCGCCGCGAGGTCGGCAATGGGATGGTGAGAATTGTTCCGGTGCAGGGGAGCCACGTGACTTTTCAAGCCGCGTAGCAGCATAGAAAGTCCCGTGCCGCCGCCGATCGCGACGATCCGTGCCGGACTAGCGCGCTGAAACCGTGAATGACTCACGTGCAGGAAACCGTCAGGTTCCAGAACCGTCCCGATCCGGGTAGAGCAGTTCCGTGAATCTGGGGTCTTCCTGAAGGAAGGCGAAGTCCTCATCATTGCGGGCGTGATACCGATTCTCGGGACGAAGCTGGATGGCCAGCTTCAAGTTTTCCATAGCCGATTCGGCTTCTCCCGTAAGGCAATCAAGAGCCGCCATAGCGTAGATGACGTAATCGGCCTTCGGGGCCAACTTTCGCGCGCGGAGCAAATGCTCCCTGGCCTCGTCCCAGCGTCCCATGTTCATCATGGCGACACCTTGTTGGTAATGCTCTTCGGGCGAATGCGGCACGACGGGATCTGAGCGCTGCAGGCGTTGCTCTATGATGCGCAGGTGTATACGCGCCCGATCCGCGAGATCTTTCCCGGGTCCAGTAAGAACCTTCTCGAAGACGGCCTTAGCCTTTGCATACTTTTGTTGCTGGAAGTTCTGCACCGCTTCCTCGAAGGCTCTCAACTGCTGCTCGATCGCGGGGTCGACTGCGGGGCGACTCACTTCCTTGGATCTTCCCTCCCTTAACTCCTTCTTTCTAAATAGCTTGACCTGAGTGGGGGCGGTGACCCGCCTTGCTTTCCTGGTTTTATGGGATTTTCCGGCACGGCGCATTCGCGCATATTTAGCATAGCTTTCCAGAGCGCGTCAATCCGGGTGCTGGCGGAGCATGGCGCCGCCAAGACCCGACAAACGGACAAGCCATTGTAAACCCGACTCTTGCAGCTGACTTTTGTTGTCAATTGGCTACGCCGTTGCGGTGCCATGCTTTGGCTCTCAAGCTCGCTATGTTATAAATACACTCCCGGCTAGCCCCGGGGCACTGTGCCTTTCATCAATTTTCCTGCGCGCGAGATCAATTGCAAGCTTGTCTATTACGGTCCCGGCCTAGGCGGGAAAACCGCTAATCTACAATGGATTTACGACAACACCGGGACGGCCTTGAAAGGGAAAATGATTTCGCTCGCCACGGAAACCGATCGCACGCTTTTCTTTGACTTTCTTCCGCTCGATCTCGGCACAGTCCGAGGTTTCAAAACTCGCTTGCATTTGTATACCGTGCCCGGCCAGGTGTTCTATGAAGCAAGCCGCAAACTCATTTTGAAGGGCGCGGACGGAGTAGTTTTTGTCGCGGATTCGCAGGAAGAGCGGCTGGACGCCAATTTGGAGACGCTGGAGAACTTGAAAGAGCACCTTAGGGAGCAGAAGCTCGAGTTCAGCACAATTCCTTATGTATTGCAGCTGAACAAGCGCGATCTCCCCAACGTCATGGCCAAGGATGCCCTCTGCAAGCACCTACGGCTGAAAGCAGAGCCCGTCGTGGAAGCCGTGGCGGTCGAGGGAAAGGGTGTATTCGATACCTTGCGCGAAGTGGCCAAACTGGTCCTGGCCGAATTGAAGAAAGGCACGTAAGTTCCACCCGATCCGCCTGGAACGGGGCCGGCGCGCTGCGGGCAAGGATGGATCCCCGAAGAAATTCGTATGAAGGCCTTGGACCTGCATGGTTGGGACGTGACCGCGGCCGAAGCGCGGGAGATACAGCTCCAGCTTCGTGAGCGCATGGAACGTGAGGACCGAATTCCGGACGTCGAGCATGTGGCGGGCGCGGATCTTGCGTTCGAGCTGGGCCGGAGGGGCTCGTGGCGCACAGGAGAAGGACGAGCGATTGCCGGAGTGATCGTTTATCGTTTTCCTGAGATGGAGGAAGTCGATCGGGCCAGCTCAATCCAGTCTTTGAGATTCCCCTATATTCCTGGATTGCTCAGTTTCCGCGAAGTTCCAGCGCTGCTGGCGGCTTTTGAGTCGCTGCATGTTTCCCCCGATCTGATTTTCTGCGATGGACAAGGGTATGCGCATCCACGGCGGTTCGGATTGGCTTGTCATTTGGGCGTTTTGCTGGACGTAGCATCGATCGGCGTCGCCAAATCGCTCCTTATTGGCAAGTGCAAGGAGCCGGCGCGGCGAGCCGGAAGTACCTCTGTTTTGGTCGATGCGCACACGGGCGAACAAATCGGCGCCGCGGTTCGCATGGCCAGCGAGGTGAGGCCAGTGTACATATCGCAGGGCCATCGCCTTTCGCTCGAGAGGGCGATCGAATTTACGTTGGCGGTGGGGGACGGATTCCGCATTCCGCGGCCCACGCGCGAGGCCGATCACTTTGTGAACCAAATTTCCCGTGAGCGTAAGGCGCTCGCCGCCGCTGCAGGTGGTGCGCTATGAGCATGACGTATTGCGGTTGTCGGGCCGCAAAAAGGGCTTCTTCACGCGAAAGTCATGGCGATCAGGAGCCCGCGTCGGGCGGGCGCGTCAACAACGTTCACGTCGTTTTCAGCACCTAAAAAGGCAAATAAAAAAGGGAGGTGAAAACTGAGCGTTTCCACCTCCCGGGGTGGGTGGGGTGTTGCTGAGTAAAACCTGCGAACCGCAAATCCGGAGCCGTTAAGTCCTCCGGAGTGTCTCTTGCAAACGTACAGTTCGTCGAATGCCCGGCAAGGAGTCGCTTGCCGGAGTCTTTACGCGTGCCCAAATATCACTTTAGGAGATATCGTGTCAAGAGTTTTTATTGGCAGGATTGGCAGGCGTTTCAACCGAGTGCGTTCGCCGCCAGGGGCGGGCACGCGGACAGGATAAGCTTCGAGGAATTAAAGAAGTCATCACGGCGCTTTTCGCGCTCTAAGGCCGTGCGTCGAATTCAGGGTTGCGCAACGGGTGCCGCGAGCCGCTGGGCCAACACGCGTCGTGCATTCTCATAGAGCGCCCGCGCTTGCGGAAGGCCCTCGATGGCCTTCAGAACCTGCGGATCGTTTTCGAGTTCGACCTCGTCGCCAGTGGGCAGGCCGAATACGGAGACGAAGACTTCTTTCTTGATCTCCCGCTTGATCCAATCAACATTGGCGGCAATGTCCGCCTCGCCGTAGTGGATATTTTTGTTATCCAGATAGCGGCGGAAGGCCCCGAGAACGGCATCATTTACCTCAAAGTCTTTTGTGACTTGAGGCTTGGTACCGAGAATGAAGGTGGTGAAATTACCGACGCTGCCCTCGAATGGAAAGAAAACGTCCCGGCGGAGCAGAGATTGCTGAAAGTCATTGGGCTTGGGTTCGGCGAATACAACGTCAGGGGTGATGCCGCCGCCTCCGTACACCTGCCGGCCGCTGTCGGTGAGCTTCACCTCGGTCGGGTGCGGGTTCTTGTGGTTGTAGAGATAATCGTAAAGGGAGACGTCCTTATAATCGCGCTGGATGAGGCGGCCACTGGGAGTGTAGTAACGCGCAGTAGTAAGAGCCAGGCCAGTGTTTTCACTGAGCGGAGTAACCGATTGCACCAGCCCCTTGCCGAAAGTTTGCTCCCCTAACACGAGTCCGCGATCGTGATCCTGAATCGCGCCGGAGAGAATTTCCGAAGCCGACGCGGAACCGCCATTGACGAGCACGACGAGCGGCACTTGTACTCCGCGGTTTCCGTGCACGGCGTAGTAGCGTCGTTCTTGGGATGCCCGTCCATGATGCGAGACGATCAGCTGGTTCTTATCGAGGAACATGTCCGCGATCGCGACAGCCTTGTCGAGCAAGCCTCCGGGATTGCCGCGCAGGTCGAGGATGAGGCCATCGAGCTTGGCCACGTCCAGCACCTTCAGGGCACCTGCCACATCACTGTCTGCATCTTCGCTTTCGAATCCGGTCAGACGGACGTACCCGATGCCCGGCCGCACGAGAAATGCGACGTCCACGGCATGGCGCGGAATCTCATCGCGCGTCAGAGTGAAGCTCACCGGCGCATTCTCGCCTTCGCGGACCATGCTCACGTGTACCATCGTTCCCTTGGGGCCTTTGAGCAGATCAGCGACTTCGGAGGTGGTCAGGCCCTCGGCGGACTTGCCATCAATTGTGTTGATGATGTCGCCTGGACGAATGCCGGCTTTCGACGCGGGCGAACCGACCATGGGAGCAAGGACCACGGTATGGTTCTCACGCACGCCGATGGTCATGCCCACGCCGTAATACTTGCCGCGCTGGCCTTCGCGAATCAATGCGAATTGTCTCGGATCGAAGAATGTGGAGTGCGGGTCGAGCACGCGCAGCATCCCGGGAATGGCGCCTTCATAAAGAGCGCGATCGGTGTCGACCGGAATGGCATAGTTCTGCTGAACGATGGCGAGCACGCTGGTCAAATTCTTGATGTGCTCCTGCAGATTGGAGGTGTCGCCGGGAGTGGCCCGCAGCGGACTGTGTAGAATTCCGAAAGCGGCCGAGAAGAAGAGCGCCGCGAGGGTCAGGAGGGCTCGATTTCGTTTGAATTTCATCGTGTTCTCACCTTTAGCACGCATAACCTCATCTGCATGCTAACCGATACGACAGCCGCCGCGGCCAAGCTGGGCGAGTGCCATTGAGTGAGCGTAACACGGCGATTCGCCCAAGTACCAGTGCAGAGTTTGCCAGCCCAGAATTCGACGGAAGCATTCCTTCTGCGGACTGAAGCACACATCGGGAATCGCAGACGCTACGCCGGGCCCTACGCAGGAAAAGCCAGCAGGGTCAGCATTAGCACCATGACCAGAACTACTAGGCTGACCGCGCTCAGAAAACGGCCGTGACCCAACAGAGAATCGCGAGTTTGCGCGTTGATGCAAAGCAGCGAGGCGGCCAGGCCCACCAGCACCCAGGGCAGAAGCCAGGTCAGACCGGAAACAGCCGTCAACGCGGGTAGGTGAGGGAGCTTGGCGGTGGTCACCAGCACCGCCGCGGGTGGCCGAAGCCAACGCGGAACTAGCGGGGCCAAACCCGTCGCAATAGCAAGAATCAGAAGACCCCGGATAAGCCAGCCCTTGAGCTTCTCGCTAATGACCGAATCCGCTTCTTGCCGAACAAAGTAGTCCCAGGCCAAAAGTCCGAGCGCTAAGGGTATCCAGCCGTAGAGAGCAACCTTCAGATCCGTCCACAACCACGCGCGAATGGCGAACCGTTCGTGACTCAGGACGAACCGATGCTGACGACCCGTGGTCATGTGCGGCAACACGAACAACGCGACTAGGGAGTTGCACGCCGCCGCTAATACCAACGTAATCAAGCCCATCAGTTGGAACCAGTGGCGAGTCGAAGTGGCCCCACAACGGGTGCAAACCGACTGCATCGGAAGGAATTGCAGCCCACAATTCTCGCAGAACAAGCGCGCCTCGCAGACAGGAATTCCGATCGTCCCAGACTACTTGCAGGCAGCTCGGTCGGCTACTGTCCCTTGGAACAGGTCTGTCGAATCCCTCACTTGTCACACCACCATGGCTCAGGTTTCCGCCCCCCGGCTGCAAATCGCGCCCAGCTTAAGCCCGCAGGGTGACACAGCCTCGTAGCCCAGGGTGCCCGCAGCCCTTGCGGGACCCTGGGTTCTAGGGGTCATCTCGATGAGCGCAAGGAGGAGGGTTCTGCTTTCGCCTTTAACGTAGCGCGGGGCTTTAGCCGGCAACCAGTCTTCGCTTTTTCGGGTTCCCCATCCTTTGCGCGTGTTGGGGTGGTGGCAGTGCTGGGTAACGTCGCGGAGCAAACCGAAGCCCCGTCAACCGGGATCCCCAAAACGCGCCGGTCTCGCGCGTATTGGGCGGTGGCAAGGGGCGATAGATCTCTTGCGCAATCGCCCGCTGGTGTCATCCTGAGTCGGCCTAGGCGGACGAACGATCTCTCCGGACCCGCGGCTCTGTACTTCCGTGGCCGTCGCGTCGGTCTTTTATCTATCGCCCCGGGGGCGCTGGCGGAAATTCCACTTCGTGAAAGACACTAATGAACCAGCGCCCTTTTTGCTTGGTCATCGTAGTGACCATGAGTCCTTTGCGAGGACGTACCTCCGAACCGTCTGCAGCTTTGGTTCCTGTTATGACCGTATCGGCGTCAACTTCGGCGATCTCGGGAGCAGCGAAACGAATACTCTTCACGATGTCCGTGCGACGCGCAGCTTTGAGATTGCCTGCGAATAACATCGCCAACCACGCTTCGATCTCCTTGCGGCCGTGGTTGTGAACGCCGCGCATGTTCGTGAAATCGGCGTCTTCCGCAAAGGTCATCGCGGCGGCATGAGCGTCATGCCGGCTGAAGCTTTCGTAGAATACCGCGAATACTTGCTTGATCGCTTTGGAATCAGCCTCCGAACTCTGCGCTTGCTCCTGCGCGCGAGAGCCCGCGAGAGAGAAGAGAGGATCCGAAAACAAGAGCAGGCTGGCTATTGCTGTTACGAACGCTGCCATCACCGTCGCACGAATGAAACCAAAACGCCTCCGCTCCATCACCCCTCCGATTTGCACGTGTAGCGCCCGCCTTCAGGTCCGGTTTTTGGACTCTGGTGGCTCCACCGGACTCCAGAAACCGCGGCGGGCATCTTTCGTTTCTGCGCTAAGCTGAACCGCCGCAACCCAATCCCTGTTGTCATCATACGCCACCCAATCGAAGCAGATCAGCTTCCTGAACGTCGACTGTCGCGCGCCGTGGTCGATTTTTCCTCAAGTGCCAGGGACGGAAAAGCGTAGCCCAGCGCGGAAGCGCTGGGGGGCCAGTGTTTTGGGATCCCGAGTCCCGGGGAGGGGCCACACACCGATACCGACGCGCCGAACTCGTCCTTTCGCGCGTCAACAAAGTCATCACGCGGCTTTTGTCACATAAAGAAGTCGAGCAGCAAGAGGGCATGGCGATCATGCCCCTTTTGGCGCGTAAAAAGTCCGGTATATACTCACTGGACTGGCCCGCCAATTGGAGCGGAGAGGATAGGACGGTATGAACAAGCGATGGCACGCGCCGACGAAATTGATCTTTCTGATCGCACCGATTGCAGCGGTTGTCGGCTTGCCGGCTGCGTCGTTCGCGCAGGGTCCGGTTCAGGTTATCGCGCAGGGTCCGGTTCAGGTTACGGTCATCATTTCTGGCGGCTTTGCGGCCGCCTTTCAAGAGATCCAGCCGGAGTTCGAGAAGGCCACAGGCATCAAGGTCGCTGTGACCCGGGGACCGTCGCAGGGAACCGGCCCTGACACCATCGGCGCCCAGTTGCGTCGAGGCGTGCCCGCGGACGTTGTAATCATGTCCCGGGAGGGGCTCAATGATCTGATCGCGGAGAATAGAATCGTCTCCGGATCGGACGTTAACTTGGGCCAAACACCTCTGGGCATGTCCGTGCGCACCGGAGCGCCTAAGCCGGATATCAGTACGGTCGAAGCCTTCAAACAGACCATGCTTCACGCGAAGTCCGTGACCTTTCCGAGCAGCACCACTGGCATCTATTTGGTCAAGAAGCTCTTCCCGCAGCTCGGAATCTTCAACGCAATGGTAGGAAAAACCACGAATACAGGTGTGGCTGCCGTAGCCAAAGGAGATGCGGAGATGGCAGTGCAGCCGGTGAGCGAGCTTCTGCACGTGCCAGGCACCCAGTTCGTTGGAACGCTCCCGGCGGAGATTCAGTATGTTTCGATCTTCTCCGCAGCTATGGTGAAAGGCTCGAAGCAACCTCAGGAGGCGAAAGAGCTGATCGTTTTCCTCGGCTCGGAAAAGGCAAGGACGGCAGCCAAAAAGAGTGGCATGGAGCCGAACGAAGTTCCGGTGAGCAAACCGAAAAAGCAGGGCTAAAGCCCCGCGCCACTTTTTATGCGGCAAAAGCGGCGTGATTCTCTTTGCCGCTCGACAACCCTAATCTTGGATTGCTCGATTCACTCTAGAGTTTGGGGGCTCGATCGATAGGATTGAGCCCCATTTCTGCTATGAGCCTGACTTAATGGTGATTTTCTCCACGTCCCACACAGAGCAGGAGCCCCTGTAGAGGACGTTGTCGGACTCGGCGTAGAACTCGTGGATGAGGCAGCCGGTCTGCCCGTAGCCCAAGCTGGTCTGGGCCCAGCCGAGTAGCTTTCCGCTGTGGTCCAGTTGGTAGATTTTGCCGGTGCCGTCGCCACTGTAAATATATTTGGGCGTCACTTGAACGGTCCACGGCATGGCTACGCCGGTGATGGTTTTCTTGAAGTTCAGATCGGTGTCATAGACCTGGATGCGGAGATTGGCGCGGTCGGCGACGTAAACGAGGCCCGTCTGCGCATCCACGGCGATGCCGTGCGGCGTGCTGAACTGATCCTGGTCCTTGCCGTGGGTTCCTACGGCTTTCACCCAAGTGCCGTCCTTGGCGATTTTGACGACGCGCGAGTTGCCATAGCCATCGCTCACGTAGCTATTGTCCTGCGCATCCCAGGCGATGTCCGTTTCACGGTTGAATGTGCCCATGCTGCCGGTCGGATAGCGCTCCGTGTCCTTCTCGCCGCGCTCGACGAAGCGCTCGAGGTAGTCGATGGCTTCGGGCTTTCGGCCGAGAGTCATTCTGACGTTGCCGTTGGGGTCGAACTTGACGATCATGCCGGAACCTTCGTCAACCATCCAGACGTTGTCGTACTTATCGACGCGGACGGAGTGCGCGAAGGAGGCGGCGTAGTTACCCGGACCCCAAAGCTTTACAAATTTCAGGTTTTCGTCGAACTCGAACAGCTCCGCGGCCGTTCCGCCACGCGCGCTGCCGCCGGTGCCCGTGCGCGAGTACACAAACAGATGTCCTTTGGAATTCTTGGAAACTCCTTCGGTTTCACCGATGGTGTGGCCGGGAACGGTGAGCGTGAGATGTTCCTCCGTGATCTTTAACGGCGGAATAGTTTTTTCAAGGGCAAGTTGTTTCTCTCTTGCGGCCACCGCCTCCGGGCTATTGCCGAACTGCGCTTGGACCCGCAACGTCCCCGCGCCCATTACGGTGCCACATACCAACAAGGAAAACAGCACTACAGAGCGCTTCATGTTTGACCCCTCCTCTCGGGAATGAACGTCCAACCGGGACCCCCGAACGGTTTCGGGAGAATGCTTCTTTAGCTCCCTGTGAGCAGCGCGATGCTACACCCAAACGCTGCGTCGGTGCCGATAGTTTCTACCCTGACATGCGTCTAACCGCGCGGAGCGAGCGCCGCGCGGCCAGAGAAGAGCGCGTCGGAGCCGAGTTCTTCCTCGATGCGCAACAGCTGATTGTATTTGGCGACGCGGTCGGTGCGGGAAGCCGAGCCGGTCTTGATTTGCCCCGTGCCCATGGCGACGACGAAGTCAGCGATAAAAGTGTCTTCGGTCTCTCCAGAGCGGTGTGAAACGATGGAAGAATATCCGGCGCGGCGCGCCATCTCGATCGCCTCGATGGTTTCGGTGACGGTGCCAATTTGATTGAGCTTGATGAGGATGGAGTTGCCGACATTCTCGGAGATTCCGCGCTTGAGACGTACGGTGTTGGTGACAAAGAGATCGTCGCCGACGAGCTGGATCTTTTTGCCCAGCACGCGCGTAAGATGCTTCCATCCGGTCCAATCGTCTTCGGCGAGACCGTCTTCGATGGAAACGATGGGATACTGCCGGACCCAGGATTCCCAGAAGGCGGTCATCTCTTCCGGTGTGCGCGAAGACTTATCGGATTTCTTGAAGACGTAGCGGTTGGTTGCACTCACGTAGAATTCGCTTGAAGCGGGATCGAGAGCGAGGGCCATATGTTCGCCGG
>Ga0209577_10002810_pt1 | contig 16502 bp, 15 predicted proteins | sample GraSoiAngelo_109_FD_185874 | JGI IMG/M metagenome (GOLD analysis project Ga0209577, IMG submission 185874) | Grasslands soil microbial communities from the Angelo Coastal Reserve, California, USA - 14_0903_12_20cm (SPAdes) (version 2) | ecosystem: Environmental > Terrestrial > Soil > Grasslands...
CTCACGCTGCTGCTGGTCGCCCTCGTCGCCGGGTACATTCCGGCGCGCAGAGCTTCGCGCATAGAGCCGATGAGGGCCCTCAGAGCAGGGTGACTGGGCTTGCCCGCACAGTTGGTCATACATCCGAAGATGCGCTAAATCCTAGTAACGGGCTCGCCGGCAGCTGGGCGACTACCCTTTTCCCCTTTTCCCGAAACTGCTTGACTTCCGCCCACGGGCTAGGGCATAAAAGGTGAAGCTGCGGTTGCGGCGACACGTGGCGATTTAGGGCAACTTGCTCCACGTAAAAAACTGCTAAAGAGCTGGCAGAGTTTCTTAGAGACCCTCCGAGCACTTTGGCACGGAGGGTTTTTCGTTTTCCCCTCCTTGCTGCCCTAGTCGAATTTCAGCTTCGTGTTTTCCTTCCGTGGTGCGGGCATTTGCCCAAAGTCACGCGTTTCGTGAACGCTCTTGAGCTGTGCTGAACATAGGGCGGCTCCGGCAGGTGGAAAGCGGCGGCGCTTCGTGCGTCAGGGTAAACGAGCCGCCGCACTTTGAATGACTCGTCGCTCCATTTTGCGGGATTCATGAGGACGCCACAGAGCGCGAATGAAAACTTAGATTTAAGGATCTATGCCATGTCTCAAGACTCGGTCTATCAGTTGCGCTGCCGCGAATGCGGTAAAACCTGGGGAAACGTGCCCCGTTCCTTCTGCGAGGACTGCTTTTCTCCTCTTGAAGTTGTCTACGATTACGACGCGCTCAAGAAAATTGCCCGGCGCGAAAATCTCGCGGGCCGCGCATTCAACATGTGGCGCTATTCCGAACTTCTGCCGCTAGGCGACGATTTCACGGTGCCGACAGCCATCGGCGGCACGCCGCTGGTTCGCTCGCGCAAACTGGCTGCGCAGTGGGGCATCCAGAATCTGTATATCAAGAATGATGCGGTGTGCTTCCCTTCTCTTTCGTTCAAGGATCGCGTGGTCGGGACGGCGCTGGCGGCGGCGCGGCGCTTCGGATTTGAAACGGTCGGCTGCTCTTCGACCGGAAACCTTGCCAATGCCGTGGCTGCGCAAGCGGCCCAGCAAGGCTTTGACGCCTGCGTGTTCATTCCCGCGGATCTCGAACCCGCAAAAGTGCTGAATACGGCGGTCTATGGGGCGCGCATCGTGCGCATCAACGGAAACTACGACCACGTGAACCGACTCTGCGCGCAGATTGCCGACCGGTTCCAATGGGGCCTGGTAAACGTGAATCTGCGCGCAGAGTCGGTTGAAGGCTCGAAGACCCACGGCTACGAAATCGCGGAGCAACTCGGATGGAGACTGCCAGACAACGTGGTTGTCCCGATGGCCGGCGGCTCGCTGATTACGAAAATCGCCAAGGCGTTCAAGGAACTCGTGACGCTCGGGTGGGTAGAAGACAAACCGGTGAAATTCTTTGGCGCGCAAGCGACCGGCTGCTCGCCGATTTCCGATGGTGTTAAGCGCGGCCTGGCGCGCTTCACACCGCAGAAACCCAACACTATTGCGCGTTCGCTCGCGATTGGTAACCCCGCCGACGGCCCGTTTGCCATGAGGCTGATTCGGGAATCCGGGGGCTGGGCGGAGGATATTTCCGATCCGGAAATTGTGGACGCCATCAAGCTAGTGGCCGAAACAGAGGGAATCTTCACGGAAACGGCCGGAGGCGTTACTGCCGGAGTCACAAAGAAGCTCATCGCGCAGAATCGCATCAAGCCGGACGAGGCCACCGTGGTTTGCATCACGGGCAATGGCTTGAAGACGACCGACGCGATCGCTGGGGAGTTTCCGGCGAGCGAGGCCATTGCGCCGCGGCTGGAAGCGTTTGAGGCATATCTTGACGCGCAACTTGGCACCGCGGCGGCTGCCAAGGCTTGATGAAGCAATGCCAGGCAGATTCCTCAGGCCTAAAGGCCTGGGCCACAGCTCGGAATAAGAATCTGCTTGGGTGTGGGGATTGAATTTAGAAAGCAAGGAGCCAAAAAGAGATGCCAGTTACGATTGAAATTCCTACCGCGTTCCGCCGCTTCACGGACGGCGTGCCCAAAGTTGCTTGTAGCGCGACTACCGTTGCAGAAGCTTTGGATGCGCTCACCAAACAGTTCCCCGGACTCTCGCGGCACGTCCGCGATGAGAGCGGACAAATCCGCCAATTCCTCAATATTTATCTCAATGAAGAGGACATTCGTTTTCTCGGGGGCGAATCGTGTGCACTGCGGGAGGGCGATCGTGTCCTGCTTGTCCCGTCGATTGCAGGGGGCTGCTAAGGTCACTCAGCGAAAGCTCGCACGAGCGAGGCCGTCATACCGCCCGCGCGTAAAGCTCTACGGGCTCCAGCACGCCCTGCTTCATCATTGCCAAAACATTTTTGATCATCACCGGCGCCAGGTTCCCCATCAGCAAGTGAAGCGCGAGAGCTGGTTGCCCGTCCTGGGCCGCGCGCGCAATCGCCCGTTCCGTGAACTCGATGGCAAAGGCCGTCCGCACCCTCTCTCGCTCCACATGGAATCCGGCTTTTTCTAATTGGTTATGATAGCTTCCCTTGCTGACAACAAAGCTTGTTTCTTCGCTAGACGCCCATGGAACCGGGTAGGTAATGGGGATTTCCCCGGCGCGAAGAATGTCAAAAATGGCAAACTTGCCCCCGGGCTTCAGCACTCGCCGCACTTCACAGAAAACGCCGGCTTTGTCGGCAATGTTCATACCAACGTGAATCATATAGGCGCGGTCGAAGGTTTCGGCGGGAAGCTTGGTGTCCAGCGCACTGGTTTGGACAAATTCCACCAAGTGGTCCAGCTTTGTTCGGCGCGTCAGGCTCTGCGCTACCTGGACAAACTCCTCCGTCAAATCAACGCCCGTCACTTTGCACTGATGCTCTGCTGCGAAATAGCGCGCCGGTCCGCCTATGCCGCTGCCCACGTCCAGAATCCGCAATCCCGTCGCCAACTCCATTTGGGCGGCGAGCTCTCGCGTCGCGTCGAGACCACCAACGTGGAATTCGTCCACGGTGGCCAAGTCAATTGCGTTAAGCCGGTCTGGGTCCAGCCCCATTCGCACCACCGCCTGCAAAATCGTTTCTTCGAGCCTTCCGCGTGTGTAATGGCCCGCAACCTTGGCTTCGCTCATAGTCTCCGTCCCCTCAAAAGCAGACCTTTGCCGACCGTCTCACAAATGCACGTTACTATAGCCAGCGGCAGACCTTCGAGCTCCTTGCGTCCCGCCTTCGTCCAGAGCTTTGCCTTGCGGCACAGACCCTGGCTCATCGCCAAGGCGTGCAACTGGTTCTGGACCGAGGTGCGTATGCGAACCAGCTTGTCCCGATGACGCAGCATTTGCCGCAGGTCACGATTCTCAGGTGACGGAATCCAGATCCGCGGAAACTTGTCCCGCACTAGCAGGTCGAGAATATGCAGCGCATCGCGATCGTCGGTCTTCTGCTTCCGCACCGCGGCCGCACGGATCTGGGCCGCGTCCCCGACCCACAGCTCGTGGTGATATTCCTGGAGCAGTCTTTCAAACCATTGAGCGTTCACCGTGGCTTCCGTCCCGACGTGAGCCGGACCTCGAAGCGTCGCGTAAAACGCAAGTGCCTCACCGTTCCCATGTTCCAGCCGACGCTTGGTGATCTCTCCTATTTCAGCATCGACCGTTGCAAGCTTCTGAAACCGCGTGTGAAAATCACAACCGATAATTATCATCGCTCGGCTCCTTTCTTCCGAGCCTTGGTCGAGTCACAACCGCCAAGTTTACTCGGCCCGGAAGGAGCCGACGACCTTATCCAATCAGTTTTGGTTCCTGCCGTTCCCCGAGACCCGCCTACGTCGACCTGGGGAAAAATTCCGGAACATTTTGTCCTTCTGATACGTTTTATCAGTAACGAAGGAAGGAGTTGCCCATGCGTAAGGCGATCTGGTGTCTTTCCCTAGCATCCATGGTAGTTTTCTCAGCGACGATTTTCTCAGCCCCGCGGATTATGGCCCAATCCAACAAGATTGAGGCGACCAATCTCCCCGAGCATCCCTTTCAGGTGGACTATCCGTCCGGCAGCCAATTGCACCTTCGCCTGCGATCCGGCGATGTCCGCGTGGTGGGAAAAGAGGACAACAAGATTTCGGTCCGGGTGGACGCCCACGACACCGAGAGGGCTCGGGAAGTCAAAGTGTTCTTCGAACGATTCGAGAACTCCGCCGAACTGCGCGTTTCGGGCGGTCCTAGAAATGACCTTCAAATTATCGTCGAGGTTCCGAAAGCCACCGGGCTCTTTGTTCGCATGCCTGCGGGCCAACTAGAAATCAGCGACGTCACCGGGGACAAGGACGTGCAGCTTCATGCGGGCGAATTGATTCTTCATGTGGGCGACCCTGCGGATTACTCCCACGTGGATGCGTCGGTCACCACGGGAGGGTTGGAGGCGCCGACTTTTCACGAAGACCACGGCGGCTTCTTTCGCTCTTTCCAAAAGAGCGGCAACGGCAAATACCGCCTTCATGCCCATGTCGGCGCGGGAGACCTGACTCTGCGGTGAGGTTTACACCCTAATATTTCCCAGCTATCGCCGCAACCTTTTATGACAGGAAGTGTTTGTTGAGTATGAGGGTTCGGCTGCTCATCTACGTTTTGGCTTCACTGGTGTTGCTGGCATTTTACGCCCCCGCAAAAGCCATTGCGTCCTTCTTCTCCAACCGGCAAGACATGTAATTTCGCCTAGATTCTCGGAATTTCCCACCGCTTCGTAGCGGCTGATTTAAAGATCGCTTCGATTACCGCCATATTGGCAATGGCGTCCTCCAGAGGAACAGGAACCTCGGTGTCTTCGCGGATAGCCCTGGAAAACGCGTCGCCTTGAATGGTGTACTGGTCGCAGACCGGAATGGTTTCAACAGTGATTCCGCCGCCGAGCACGTCCTTGCCGCTGTCAATGAGAATTTCGCACGGACGGTCATTCGGCGCATTGAAAGGAATCGTGATTTCAATGCGTCCCTCCGTACCCAGAAACTGCATGCGCTGGTAAGCAACGAGTTGTGTGCTGCAGGTGAACACGGAATGGCCGGACGGAAATTCCATCAGGGCAGAGCTTAGCCGGTCCGTACGAAACTCCGGATCAACCTCGAGCAAGCCAGAGACGCGCAAAGGTTCTTCGCCGAAAATCCAGCGCGAGGTGGTAATCGGGTAGCAGCCGATGTCCAATAGTCCTCCGCCGCCCCATTCCGCGACGTTGCGCACGTTTTTGGGATCACGATTGAAATAGCTGAATGCGCCTATGATGGAGCGGAGTTTTCCGACGACGCCTTTGCCCATCAGGTCCCGCACTCGCAACCATTGCGGATGCGTCTTGACCATGAAGGCTTCACCAATCTTCACTCTGCAGCGGTCGCGGGCGGCGAGCAGGCTTTTTGCTTCACGCACAGCCAAGCTGATGGGTTTCTCACATAGGACATGCTTCCCTGCTTCGGCGGCCTTGATGGACCAGGGCACATGCAAATGATTGGGCAGCGGATTATAGATGGCCTCGATCTCAGGATCTGCGAGGAGTTCTTCGTAGGAGCCGTATGCCTTCGGGATGTGGAGCGAGCTGGCCGCGTCCTGCGCTTTGCGGGGATCACGTGAGGCAATAGCGGCGATTTCGCTCCATTCGCCTTTCTGCATGGCGGAAATCACTTTCTTCACGGCGATTCCCGCAACTCCGAGTACACCCCACTTGACCTTTTGCGCGTTCACGGAAATTCCCTCTTGTACGGTAATCGTCTATCGAGCTTCCGTCGCCGCGTACGGGCTCGCGGCGCGATATCGCTTTTCGAATTCTTCCTTCGCGCAGATGGTCCGCAAGTCCCTGACGCGGTCGATGCAGAGAATTCCATCGAGATGGTCGATTTCGTGCTGGAGCAGTTCGGAAAGATTGTGCAATTCTCCAGCCTGAATCTCGTGCAACTTCCCTTGCAAGTCCTGATATTGCACGGCGATGTCGCGGTTGCGCTCGACTTGCATGAAGATAGACAAAAAGCTGAGGCAGGCATCCCACACGACGATACGTTCGTCGCTGCGTTCGATGATTTTAGGATTCACCAGGGGCCATGGATCTTCGCCTGGCAAGCGCAGAAAGATGACACGCTTGGTCGCTCCGATTTGCGGCGCGGCGATGCCCCGTCCGTAGCCAGTAGTCTTGCGCCAGTGCGCAAGCGTGTCTTCCAGGTCTTCCACGAGCGCGCGAATTTCCGGCGCCGAAGCATCCCGCACTTCGCTGCAGGTCTCGCGCAAGACCGGGTCCCCGAGTTGCAACACTTTCCGGACGGCCATAATTACTCCAACGCGGTGCTGCGTTCACAGACAGGCTTCATCATATATCAGCCAGCAACTCGCCTGCCCAAGCAAGCTTAACCAGACTGCGCTTACCCTATAGGGCGGTGCGAGGCGGTAGGTAATGGAACCGGACCAAGTAAATGTTCTCTCCCCGCCCGTGCTTGGCGATTTTGAGCAGATCCAGGACGCCGAGGAACCCCGACTCCCGCGCCAACTCTGGCGTAATATCGGGGAGTCCGATCAGCTCAATCGAATCTACCTCGATTTGGCCTTCTTCCATTCGATAACGGCCGCCGACCCGAACGTGGGGATGCACCCAGAAGCGCACGCTCGAAGTGATTTCTCCGCGGCGAAGGCCATCGCGCAGCCGCTTGGTGAAGGTCATGAACAGAGCTTAACTCAAGTGACATCCTTGAGTGAACGGGTGCCGGTCTACATGGCGGGCGACGTGGATGCGCCAATTCTTGACCTGCGAAAAGCCACGTCCTTTGGTATTATCTCGCCTGCGGCCAGCTTCATGGGACGGCTGACGCGACAGAACATCCGAGGAGGAGAAACACAAATGCGAAGAGGACTTCTGGTTTCGGCGCTCGGGATGATGGTTCTGGGCGGGCTCGCCTCCGTGCACGGCCTTTGGGGGCAAGAGAAAAAGGAGACGATGCCGGAGCCAACCGTCAAGGTTGGGGACATGGCCCCGGACTTCACCTTGAGGGGCACCCATGGCCAGCAGGTGTCGCTCCACGACTTTCGGGGCAAGAAAAATGTCGCGCTGGCGTTTTATATTTTCGCTTTCACCGGTGGTTGAACCAAGCAAATGCAGAACTTCCAGCAGAACCTGGAAAAGCTGGAGGCTGCAGACACCCAAGTATTGGGTGTAAGCATGGACAGCATGTTCAGCAATAACGCCTGGGCGGAAAAAATCGGCGTGAGCTTCCCGCTTCTGAGCGACTGGGGCGGCGAAGTCACCAGGGAATACGGCCTGTATAATCCCCAATACAAAGCCGCGCGGCGCGTCAATTACCTGATCGACAAAGAAGGCAAAGTCGTCGAGATGCAGCTCGACAGCGAAGCCATCGACCCAACGAAAATCGTTACGCTGTGCGAACGCCGCAAATCCGAGAAATAGAAGCGCCTGAAATCGGCTGACAACCCATCCCGCTGCTGAGCGCAGGGCAGGTGTGTGTCCCCACGGTTTGCTCTGCAATACGGGAGTGCTAGAATTCACCTGGAACCGCCATGCCGCCAAAAACTCTTTACCAAAAAATCTGGGATAACCACGTTGTCTGGGAAGAGCCGGGCAAGCCTGCGCTCATCTATATTGACCGCCATTTGATTCACGAAGGGACTTCGCCGCAGGCGTTCGCCGGCCTGCGCGCCGAAGGCCGCAAGGTGCGTCGTCCCGATCTCACGTTTGCCGTGATGGATCATTCCGTACCAACCAAAGATCGCACGTTGCCTATCCTTGACAATGACGCACGCCTGCAGTTTGAAGCGCTGGAGAAAAATTGCCGGGAGTTCGGCGTGCGCCTGTTCGACATGAACAGCCGCAACCAGGGCATCGTGCACATCATCGGCCCGGAGCTGGGTATCACCCAGCCGGGGCAGACTATTGTTTGCGGCGACAGTCATACCTCCACGCACGGTGCCTTCGGCACCTTGGCTTTCGGCATTGGCACCAGCGAAGTGGAACACGTACTCGCGACGCAGTGCCTGGCGCAGGCGCGCTCGAAGACACTGCACATTCTGGTCCACGGCAAGCGCCCGAAAGGCGTCACCGCGAAGGACATTATTCTTGCCATCATCGGAAGAATTGGCATCGGTGGCGGCACGGGCCACGTCGCCGAATACGGCGGCGAAGCCATCCGCGCGCTTTCGATGGACGGCCGCATGACCGTTTGCAACATGAGCATCGAAGGCGGCGCGCGCGCGGGGATGATCGCGCCGGATGAAGCCACGTTTGCCTATCTCGAAGGGCGGCCGTTTGTGCCGCGCGGCAAAGCGTTTCAGGAGGCCGTCGAGCGCTGGAAGCAGTTGCGCACCGACGACGGTGCGAAGTTCGACATGACCGTCGAGCTGCAAGCCGAGAAGATTGCGCCGCAGGTCACCTGGGGCACGAATCCCGGGATGGTTACGAGCGTGACCGCGCGGGTGCCGGACCCCCATGAGTTCAAGGATCCCAACGATCAGAAGGCGACGGAAAGCGCGCTGAAGTATATGGGGCTCAAGCCTGGCACGCCCATCGTAGACATCCCCGTGGACCGCGTGTTCATCGGGTCGTGCACGAATTCGCGGCTCGATGATCTGCGCGCCGCAGCGCATCTCGTCGCTGGCAAGCACGTGGCGAAAAACATCAAGCAGGCGCTGATTGTGCCGGGTTCGCGCGGGATCAAGTCGCAAGCGGAGAAGGAAGGTCTCGACAAAATCTTTACCGCTGCCGGTTTCGAATGGCGTGATGCCGGCTGCAGCATGTGCATCGGCATGAATGCCGATGTTCTGCCGCCGCACGAGCGCAGCGCCAGCACGTCGAACCGCAATTTTGAGGGACGCCAGGGCAAAGACAGCCGCACGCATCTAGTAAGCCCGGTGATGGCTGCCGCTGCCGCGATTGCCGGCCACTTCGTCGACGTCCGCGAATTCGACGTGGCCCACGTCGAATGATTTAGCGCTCTCCAGCAACTTCTGATCATTGGAGGCGACCATGCGCAGATTACTTGCGGCAGCAGTTTTGGTCGGAGCTTTGGCGATCACGCTATCGGCCCTGCCGAGCGACGAGGTCACGGACCGCGCAGCGATTCAAAAGGTGCTCGATGCCCACGGGATCGCTTGGACCAAGGGCGATGCGGTAGCGGCTGCGGCGGTAATGACGGAGGATGCCGACTGGGTTTCGGGCGGCGGCGAGTTTTATGAAGGACGAGCCGCCATCGAGGCGGCTCACCGGGCATGGTTGAATGGAGCCGCCAAAGGTACCCGGCATGCTCACCCCGGCACGCCCAAAATCCGGTTTATCCGGCGCGATGTGGCCATCGTGGACGGCGACAGTTACGCCGGCGGCCTGCGGGATGAGAAAGGCAACGAATTACCGCCCTCGTTTTCGAGATATATGGCGGTCTTTGTGAAAGATGGGGAGAGCTGGAAGGTCGCCGCGTTTCGTTCGCTGCCCCAGCTTAAATCTAAGCTAACGCCAGCAGATATGCGTTGACTCGACAGGCCTTTGGAGCAGGTCATGTTTGAACAAATTTTTGATCCCGCAGACCTGATAAAGCCAACACCCGCCGAAAGGCGCCAGTTTCGCGTCAGATTCGGTGTTGGGACTCTTCTGTTTTGCCTTGGCGTTCTGCTGCAACTGGCTCGTGATTATTCTCGCTCTCGGCTTTTCGTCCACAGCAGAATTCTGGTAATCATTTTGATGACGGTGGGCTTGGCCCTCCAGTTCTGGGGAGCTCGCTGGCTATATTCACAAGCCTGGCAGTCATGGAAAAAGCACTGAGGTCGGTGGAACGCTACGCTAAGGACTAAAACATGCAGCCATTTACGGCACATACGGGACTGGTCGCACCGCTCGATCGCGTCAATGTGGACACCGACCAGATGGTGCCAAAGCAGTTTCTGAAGGCGCTGACGCGCGAAGGCTTTGGGCGAATCCTCTTTTACGATTGGCGCTACCTGCCCGGCGAAAAGCCCAATCCTGAATTCGTGCTGAATTTTCCGCGCTACAAAGGCGCGTCGGTTTTGCTGGCACGCGCCAACTTCGGCTGTGGCTCCAGCCGCGAGCACGCGCCCTGGGGTGTCAAGGACTACGGCTTCCGCGTCATCATTGCGCCGAGTTACGCAGACATCTTCTACAACAACTGCTTCAAGAACGGGATTCTTCCGGCGACTTTGTCCGAAGACCAGGTGGACGAGCTTTTCAAGCGCACGGAAAAAGAAGAAGGCTATTCGCTGACCGTGAATCTGCCGAACCAGACCATCGCCGATAAGCACGGCCTCATGTTCAAGTTCGAAATCGCTCCGTCGCGAAAGGAAGTTCTGCTAAAAGGCCTCGACGACATCGGCACCACCCTCGAGCACGCCGGGGCCATCGACGCTTATGAAAAAGCGCACACCGCCGCAGCTACGATGTACGATCCCGTCGACGTGAAGTACTATACCAACGGCCGGTAGCCGCTTGGAAAATTCAGATCGTCGTTCTCGTTCTTAAATCCGCACGGGCCAAGCAGGTCAAAAACATGCTCAAACCGCCTTCCCTTCCGTGTTTGACGCTCGCGTTTGCTTCATCCCTGATTCCCATTCGCGCCTCGGCTGCTGACAACTGGATCGAAGTGCGAAGCCCGCACTTCACCGTGAACACCAACGCCGGCGAAAAAGAAGCCAGAAGAATCGCCGACCAGTTCGAGCAAATCCGCCAGATGTTTCACAGCGCCTTCAGTGGGTTGCGCGTGGACCCGGGCCAGCCGATCGTTATCGTAGCCGCGAAAAACGAAAACACCATGAAGCTGTTCCTCCCCGAAGAATGGGAGGTGAAGGGCCACATCCACCACGCCGGTCTGTATCAGCCGGGCGAAGACAAGGATTACGTGGTGATGCGGTTGGATTCCGAAGGCGAGAATCCGTTTCACACGCTGTATCACGAATACACTCACGCTTTGATGCGCTTGAACTTCACCGGTCTGCCGCTCTGGCTGGGCGAGGGCCTGGCGGAGTTCTACGGAAACTCGCAACTGGGAGACAAACAGAGCAAGACCGGCACGATCGACCCAGGGCACTTGTACCTGCTCCAGCAAAGCAAGCTCATTCCGATTGAAACTTTGCTCGAAGTGGACCACCAATCGCCGTATTACAACGAAAACAATCGCGCTTCGGTTTTTTATGCTGAGTCCTGGGCGCTGGTCCATTACCTGATGATGGACAAAGATGCGCGGCAGCAGCAGTTGCTCAAGAACTTTCTGAATGAATGGCAGAAATCCGGAAGCCAGGTTCAGGCGGCGCAAACTGCGTTTGGCGACCTAAAGCAGTTTGGAAAAAGAATTGAGGCGTACGCGAGGCAACAGAGCTTCATGGTTGGCCTGGTCAAGTCCGGGAAGGAAGCTACGGATAAAAGCTATAGCGTTCGAAACGTATCTCCGGCGGAGGCCCTGGCATTGCGAGGAGACTTTTTCACCCACCACAATCGCCTGGAGCTGGCAAAACCAGTTCTGGAAGAAGCGGCGAAGGACGAGCCCAACCTGGCCTTCGCTCATGAAGCTTTGTGCTACTACCACTACCGCCAGCATGAGCTTTCGGAAGCCGACGAAGAAATCCAGCAGGCCCTCAAGCTCGGCGCCACGGATTTTGCTCCGCAGTACCTTCACGGAATGCTTTTGCTGCAACAAGGGCGCTTGGACAAACAAAGTGCCGAAGAAGCCAGGAAGAGCTTCGAGAAGGCGACTCAGCTCAATCCACTGTTTGCGCCTGCGTTTGAAGGATTGTCTCAGGCCTACGCGCGGTTCCCGGAATTGGAGAAAGAGGCAGTCAGCGCGGGCATCAAAGCCGTGCAATTGGATCCCGGACAGCATGTGTACGCCATCAATCTGACTTACCTGCTGATGAACAGCGGGCGATACGCCGAAGCTCGGACCATGGCACAGCGAATTCTGGCGGCTGCGCGGTCTTCCGGCGAGAAAGAGGTTGCCAACAATCTCCTGGCCAACATACAACAGGCAGAAACGTGGGCGGCGAAGAAGCAATCGTTGGAGGCAGCTTCGCGCGAGTCTGGCGATTCCGGCAATTCCCCTGGGCCGAATTCGGTGGTGATCGCAAAGCCGGACGGCAAGTCGCAGCCTGGCGTTACGTCCAGTCCACAGATCCAATTGCGTCACCGCGGGTTTGCTGCGGACGGTGCCATCAGTTCCGCCGAGTGTTCTTCTTCGTCAGAGCTCTTCCTTAACGTAAATCTCGGAAAGGGACTGGTAACGTTTCACGCAACGGATCTGGGGAAGATTTCCATGACCTGGGCCGACGGCACGGCGGAGCCCTGCCCGCAGTGGAAAGGCCGCCGCGTAAAAGTTTGGTTCACTGCAACTCCCGGAAAAGAGTACGCCGGCGAAATCACTGCGCTCTTCTTTTTTTAGCCTCGGCTTGGGAAGTCACAATCCCCAGTTCTGCCTACATGCTCTCTGCAAGCATCCTGCAAAATGAAGAAGGGGAAGGCAATGAACCTTCCCCTTTCTGTAAGCGGCGAGCCCTGGCTGCCGGAAAGAAGTTAGAAGTCGAAGGAAAGCCCGAGCTGCAGCCGGCGAGGAGTGTTGGCCTGAACGTTGCTGCCGCAGCCGAGCACGCCCCAAGTGCTGGTGTCGTAGGCGTTGAAGCAAGGATCGGCAGGCTGCATGTGATTGAGCACGTTCGTGAAGTCAAAGTACAGAGAACCGCTGAACCGCTCCGTCACCTTGATCTTCTTGGTGACGCCCAAGTCCAGGTTCCAGAGCGGTAGGCCGCGGAAATTGCCGCCGCCCCCGATTTGCCCGTCCAAACCAAGAATCGGGTTGCGGATAGGATCGCCAAAGATGCCGCCGTTAGCGGGGCAGCTTGCGTTGGGGTTGGAGGACACATTTACGCCGGGTCCGGAGGTGCCGCACCCGTTGGTCCCATAGGTGTTGAAGTGGGCGCTGCCGCTGATCGGAACGGAGTTGTTGAAGACCATATTCTCGTACGTGCTGATGTAGGTCGTGTTGGACTCGCCGAAGCTCCCCGTGTCGCCTGTCGCGGTGTTGGACTCGACCGGGAAGCCGCTCCCGTAAACGAAGAGTGGTGAGAAGCTCCAACCACCAAGTACGTGGCCGATTATGCCCTTTTGCCCGGAATAGTACGGCGGCTCGTAGTTGAAGAAAAGGTTGAAATTATATTTTTCATCGTAGTATTGGGGACCATACTGGTTATGCAGGTTCCAGGGATCGACGGTTGCGTAGGAACTAGTCGCCTGAACAACGTTTCCAGTTCCCAACGCCTTCGAGTATGTGAAGTTGGTCTTCATGGTCAGGCCATGCCAGTTCGTGAGCGTCAACTGCAGGAACCCTGCGTTGTAGTTGCCGTAGCCGTTGCTGATAGTTGTGGCGAGCGAGGGCGTTTGGCCGCTCATCATCCCAAATGCACTGCTAATAGGATCGCTGGTCAGGGTCCGACCGAAGGTAAAGAAGCTGCCGTTGGAAACGCTTCCCCATGCATCATACGCGTCAGAAATGCCCATGTTGCCGACATTGTTGGCCACGAACGCGGCGGTGCAACTTGTCATGCCGGTTACCAGGCCGGACGCGCCGCCGCTGCAATAGCTTGAGTTCCCTCCTCCCAAGGCTCCTTCAAAGAAGGGCTGGGCAGCCAACCCGTTGAGATATGAATAATAAGCCGGGTTGGGCGAAAGCGTAGGGTTATTCGTGGTGCAATTTGCTGTGCAGATCTTCGAAGCTGGAACATTGGTGCCGTAGTTAGTGGCTAGCATCACATTTTTCCAGGCGTTGGCAAAGCTCTGCCCGTTGATTGTCATCATGTACGGGACGACGCCCAGGCTGTAATATTCGATTTCGTTGGTAATGCGGCGGCCGATGTAGCCGGCTTCGGCGAGGATGCGAGGCCCGAACTGGTGCTGAATGTTAAGAGTGAATTCATCCGATTGGTTGGGCTTGAAATTCGGGTCGAACGTTTCGCCAGCACCCGTGGAAACCTGGTTGATGCCGGGATACCACGGCTGCGGCAGATTCTGAACCGGCGGAGGTAGTGGCGCGTTTGTTCCATCCACGCCGACTCGGAAGGTGGTGTTTGGATCGCCTCCGCAGCCTCCGGTGAGACGGTTTGGAGCACCGCAAGTATCAGGTTCCAGCAATCCGGGAGTGAGCAGCGGAACCAGAAGCGGATTGACCCCGTTGATGCGGCCAAATATGCGCGAGTAACCGCCGCGAAGAACGGAATTGGGGAGGAAGTTCCAGGCGACCCCAATGCGCGGGCTGATTCCGCCGTAAAATGGGTCATAAGGATACTTGGAATGGTTTGCAACGTTGCGGACAGTCGCAAAGCCAATCGTCGGAGCGTAGGCCACACCCTGAAGCGCCAGCTGCTCTTCCTTTTGTAAGTATTGCGCGGCGTAGAAAATGTGGTCAGTTGCGTCCACCATCACAGTTTGTTCCCCGCCCGTGGTTTCGTAGGGCGGCATTTCGATGGTGTAGCCAACGCCGTAATTCAACGTAAATTTCGGCTTCATGCGCCAGCTATCGGTCCAGTACACGTTGTAGGTTGGGATGATGCTGGTCGCTGAAACGGGTGGCGACGAAATGCAGGCTGCAGTAGCGGCCAAACTGGGCAGGGCACACGAGCCCCTCGGGTTGAGAGGCAACCCGGAAATGAGGGACCCCAGGCCGTAGCTGTAAAGGCTCTGGGTCGAATCCACCATGCCCAGAACCATGGAGTAAAGGTTCCCGTATTTGTTGGCCGAAGTGATGCCGGTCGGAACATAACCGGTCATGTCGAGGTTGAAACCGGAAAGCGGTGTGCTCCCTCCCGCTCCGATCAAGTACTGTTCGAAGGTGTTGATGCTTTCGCCGTTGTCGTTTCGCTTGTGAGTATCGACGTTGCGCAGGTACATGCCGCCGAGCTGGAAGAGATGACTGCCCTTGATCCACGTAAGGTCGTCCCTGTACATGTAGTCGTGGCCATCCCAAAAGCGCGTGCGGGTGCTCTGGTTGTTTGTGTTATAGGGTCCCAATAAAGGATTGGTGCTAAGGGAAGAGCCGCTGTTTTCTCCTCCAATCTCCAGAGCCGCCGGGTATCCAGCAACGTTCGGCACGCCGCTGGGATCGCCATAGGCCCACCAATTCCTCGTGTAGCTGAAGTGGAAGTCATTGGTGAGGCCCGGCCGAATGTCCTTGGTCAAGCCTGCAGTATAGAGCCAGGCGTTTTGTGGCTTTTGGCGAATCGCGGCGTATTGGCCCTTGGTATCGCCAGGGAAGAATCCGCCGATATCCCATTGGTCCGAAACTGTCTTCCTCAGCTTGTAATAGTGATAGGTGCCGTTGAAATGCCAGCTCCGGGGGAAGTCGTGGTCAATGCGCAAAACACCGAAATTGCTGCTCTGGGGTGTAGCGATACTGCTCGTATATGCGCAATAGTTCAACGCGTCTCCCTTGCTGCAATCGTTGGGCAAGGGCAGATAGGTATTCCAGAGCGTAATAACGGGGTTAAGCGGTCCGTTTGCCTGCCCGTTCATCGTGGTGCCGAGGTTGCGTGGATCGCAGGGGCCTGCTGGGCACACGGTCGGCTGAATGGTTTGACCGGTAGTTGTAACCTTGCATCCGTTAACATTTCCGCAGCCTGGATCAACCACGGGGAAAGGGTTTAAGTTGATCGTTTGTCCGTTGAGGTGAATAATGCCAGCCCGCAGAGAAGGGAGCGGCATGCTTCTCGAGAAGGTTGAACCTTGCGGAAAACGGAAACCCTCATAGAGGCCGAAGGCGTACCAGTTTCCACCTAAAAAGTTGGAATGCGGAATCTTTCCGCCGGCGCCGCCGCCAAAGCGGCTGAAATGCGAGCTAACCAAAGGGAAGGGCGCCCACACGCCATTGTTCTGGTGGTGATTGTTGTCCCAGGAGTTGGCGCCGCCAAAAGTGGTGTCTTCGTAGTAGTCGTAGACGGTCCCATGAAGAGTGTTCGTGCCCCTCTTGGTCACCACCTGGACTTGGCTGCCCGCGCCGCCGTTGAAGTCCGCCGTCTGGTTCGCCGTCGACACCTTAAACTCTTCAACGCTGGCAACAGGAAGAGGAATGACGGCTGAGGGCGCCTGGTTGAAGCCGGAACTGTGATAGGAGCCTACTCCGCCGGCGGTATCGGAACTGAAGCCCGCGATGTAGGTATTGTTATCTCCGCTCATGTCGTCGGTGCCCCAGCCACCGTCAACTTGGTACGTATTTTGGTCGGTCGCTGCACCGCCGACATTGCCATTGATGTTCTGCCCAGGCTGAAGAACAGCCAAGGTTGATGCATCGCGGCTGACGTTAGGCAGGTTAACGAGCGTTTCGCCACTCAGACTCGCCCCAACCGTGGCGTCCATGGTTTGCAATTCAGCGCCCACCGACGTCGTGACCTCGACGGTTTGGCTCATGGTTCCTAGCTCGAGCACCGGGTTTACGTTCGACTGGCGGCCGACCTCCACCACTTGGTTCGAGACGACGATGGTTTTGAAGCCTT